>Ga0136615_10000277_pt1 | contig 22841 bp, 26 predicted proteins | sample AntDrymUQ2882206_2_FD_106647 | JGI IMG/M metagenome (GOLD analysis project Ga0136615, IMG submission 106647) | Polar desert sand microbial communities from Dry Valleys, Antarctica - metaG UQ288 (22.06) | ecosystem: Environmental > Terrestrial > Soil > Desert | place: Antarctica: Dry Valley... | reverse complement strand
GACGCCGCACCCGCTGCTGCCGCGGAGCGGGCGGCTTTCGACCCTCAGGCCCGCGCCACCGAGCTGGCCATCCTCGACGCCCTGCGCGCCGTGGTGGACCCGGAGATCGGCATGAACGTCGTGGAGCTGGCGCTCATCCGCCAGGTGATCCTGGGACCGGGACAGACGGAGATCAAGATGATCCTCACCACTCCCTTCTGCCCCTACGCCGGCTCGATGATCCAGCAGGTCAAGGAGCAGGCGGAGAGCGTGGTCGACCATGAGGTCAAGGTCACGCTCCTCGCCGAGCGCTGGGATCCCAAGGACGCCGGCCTCGTCTGGTAGAGGGCCGTGAGCCGGGCCACCCGGGCGTCCATCGCCCAGAGCATCGTGGCCACCGGCCGCGGCGACGACGGCACGACCGGTCTTCTATTCGGTGGTCGCGTCCCGAAGGACGATCCCCGGACAGAGGCTTACGGCACCACGGATGAGGCTGTGGCCGCCATGGGCCTGGCCCGCGCTGAGATCGGCGAGCTGCGACGCGCCGGTTCGCTACCTGCGGAGCTGGACGCGCTGGACGATCTGTTGCTGCGGCTACAACGTGGTCTCTTCGTGGTCGGTGCCGAGTTGGCCGCCAACCCGGAGGCATGGGAGCGGCTGCAGGACGGCACCACCCGGGTCGACGAGGCCATGCTTACGGACCTCGAGACGGAGCTCGCCGCGTACGAGGCCCGCATCCAGATGCCGCGCGAGTTCGTGGTGCCGGGCGCCTCGCGCCTCTCTGCCGCGCTGGAGCTGACGCGCACCATCCTGCGCCGCGCTGAGCGCCGCGCCGTCGGCCTCCAGCGCGAAGGCCACGTCGCCGGCACATGGCTGGTGCCCTACCTCAACCGGCAGGCCGACCTTGTCTGGGTGCTGGCCCGTGCCGCCGAACAGGCCGAGGAGCGCTCCACGACCCTGGCCCGATCTACGCCGCGACCGCGGTAGAAGCGGAGGCGTCTACACTATCGGGGTGATGTCCGATCGGACTTCGCCGCCCGGCACGTCCGCGTCGCCGGATCCAGCAAAAGGAAAACCGAACCGTGTTCGATCGAGATCGCAACCAGCCTGACCGGTATCAGGCTCCCAACCCTGGAGCTCCCGCTCCCTACGGCGCGCTGCCGCCGGCCGTCGGCATGAGAGGCGGCGTCATGGTCAACGGCGAGCGCGTGGCCGTCGGGCCGCGCGAAGGCTTCCTGACGATGAGCTTCGTCTGGATGTTCGTGGCGCTGCTGGTCAGTGCCGCCGCCGCCTACTTGGTCACCGCCAACGTGGGCGTTCGTACCTTCGTCTTCGAGAACTACCTCGTCCTGGCTATCGGCCAGCTCGGGTTCGTGTTCGCCCTCAGCTTCCTCATCAACAAGATCGGTGCGCTGCCCGGACTGGCGCTGCTCTTCATCTACGCGCTGATGAACGGGCTGGTCATCGGGGCCGTGGTGTACGCCTACATCGGGCTGGGCCAGGTCTCCGGCGTCGTGTCGGCCTTCCTTGGCGCGTCGGCCATCTTCGGTGCGGCGGGGCTGTTCGGCTTCGTCACCAAGCGCGATCTCACCAGCCTGGGCGGGATCCTGTTCATGGGCGTCATCGGCCTGCTGGTCGTGTCGCTGGTGCACTTCTTCCTGTTCCCCGGCAGCGACACGCTGAACCTGATCATCGGCATCGGCGGCGTGGTCATCTTCACGGGTCTCACCGCGTATGACGTTCAGCGTCTCAAGAACGGAGAGATGCCCGGCATCCGCGATCGCGAGTCGGCCTCCGTGCTCGGCGCGCTCGCCCTTTACATCGACTTCGTGGTCATCTTCATGAGCCTGCTGCGCATCTTCGGTGGCAGTCGGGACTGACCCCTCGCCTCGCTCGCGCTGGGAGCGACCATCCGCATATCGAGAGCCTCGTCCCTGCGGCGGGGCTCTTACGATTCCTGGCGGCGCTACCATCGGCGTCACGGGTGGCCGTGACGGTCGGTGAGTCCGGTCCCAGCACGTATCAGATCGGGAGCGTCGCGTTGGAGCGTGTGGGGTTCTGCGGCCTGGGGACCATGGGCAGCGCCATGGCCGCCAATCTGTTGCGCGCCGGCTTCGCCCTCACCGTCTGGAACCGCTCGCCTGGCCGCACCGCGGCGCTGCTCGAGCAGGGCGCGGTCGAGGCCGCCACCCCGCGGGCCGTGGCGGAGGCGTCGGACGTGGTCGTCATCTGCGTGTCCGATACGCCTGACGTGGAGGCCGTGCTCTTCGCTCCAGACGGCGTGTCGGAGGGTGCTTCCGCGGGAACGCTCGTGGTGGACTGCTCCACGATCAGTCCGACGGCGTCGCGCGAGTTCGCCGCGCGACTCGCCCAACGCGGCGTGTCGATGGTCGACGCGCCGGTGTCGGGTGGCTCGGAGGGCGCCCAGAAGGGCACGCTCACGATCATGGTCGGCGGGGAGCAGTCGGACCTGACGCGCGCCCGTCCCGTGCTCGAGGCGATGGGCCACTCGATCACGCACATGGGCCAGCTGGGGTCCGGTCAGGCCACCAAGGCGGTGAACCAGGTGATCCTTTGCGGCACCTACCTGAGCGTGGCCGAAGGGCTGGTGCTGGCCATGCGCGCCGGACTGGACCCCGAGCTGGTCGTGGCGGCGCTGGGCGGCGGAGCGGCGGCCTCGTGGGTGCTGGAGAACCGCAGCGGGCGGATGATCGCCGACGAGTACCCGCTGGGCTTCAAGCTCTCACTGCACCTGAAGGACGTGATGATCGCTCTGGACATGGCCCGTGAGTCGGGCGCGGCCCTGCCCGTGACAGCGTTGGCCGCCCAGATCGAGAACGGCCTGGTCGCGCAGGGCCACGGCGATGACGACGTGTCGGCGCTGGCGCGTGCTATCCGGGCATGGTCTGGACCGTGATCGCCAAACGCGTGGTCGGGCGGCGCAGGAAGCTGTCTGCCGTGCTCGCGCTGTCTTCGGCGGTGCTCCTGACCGCCGCGGCGTGCGGGCCGGGCGGTCCCAGCTCCGTACCACCCGTTCCGCTGGACTCGGGCATCCGCGGTTTCGTCCAGCTGGGGCCGACCTGTCCCGTGGAGACGCGCGACGTGCCGTGCACGACGCCCTATGTGGCGGTGCTGGTCATCCTCGACCTGGAGCAGCAAGAGGTGACGCGAGTGACGTCGGACCCGGACGGGCGCTTCGAGGTGCTTCTCGCGCCGGGCGAGTACACCATCGCGCCGACGCCCGGTGGCGATCCGTTGCCGTCGGCGCCGCCGCAGGCCGTATCGGTCGTGGCCGGATCGTTCGCGGAGGTCGAGATCAACTACGACACCGGGATCCGCGGCGCCGAGTGAGCGGGGGTTGCGTGAGGGCGTAGCTTGCGGTGACCTCCACCACGATCTCCGCAGAGCCTTCCGCGACCGGCGTATTCGCACTGGACGCTTCGAGTCGTGTGGTCATCATGGGCAACGGGCCGTGGCTGGGGCCGCCTTCCTCGAGTCTGGTCAGAGCCCCGAGATCCGCGCCAGCTGCGTGCGCCAGGACCTCCGCTCGGTGCCGGGCGTCGGCTACCGCCAGGCGGCGTGCCTCGTCCTCAGCCGACCGCGCGTCGGCGATGCCCAGGGTCACGCCGGAGATACCCGTGGCGCCCGCCCGGACCGCTATGTCGATGGTCGGACCCAGCTCCTCGAGCCGCCGCAGGCGCAGGCTCAGAGACTGACCGGCACGGTAGCCCGTGAGTCGCGCACCGGTCTCGCGGTAGTCGTACGTGGGCTCGAGCGAGATCGTCTCGGTCGAGATGTCCGCTGGGTCGATGCCGCGCCCGGTCAGGGTGGCCATGAGCTCGAGCATCTGCTGGCTCGTGCTCGCCTGAGCTTCTGCCGCGGTCGGCGCCGAGCGCTCGACCGAGACGGAGAGCGCGGCCTGATCCGGGCGGCGTCGAACGCGACCGAGTCCCCGCACCATGACGAGACGCTCCACTCCCTCACCCGCTCGAGCTGGCGGCCGGGCTCCCCGATGGCGGTGCGAAGGTGTTGGTCGGGTCTGGAGAGCCGCTCGGTACGCTGGGGGAACGAGCGCCGGGGGGACTCGCGCCTGGAAAGCGGCTCAGAGCCCGTTCCATGAGCGCCAGGAGCGGTTCGGTGATCTGGCCCCCCGTGCGGTCCTCCTTGACCAGGTCGATATAGATCTGCACGTCGTCCCGGAGTGCGTATGCCGTTGCTGTCGGTCCGAAGATGACGAGCCCGGTGGGCACCCCCAGGTCGGTCACGGGTACGGCGCGATCGCCGAAGGAGCGCATCCGTTCCTGGAACTCCGGGAGCGTGACCGGCGCCTTGACGACCGTGACGGCGATGCGACTCTCGCCATCCTCAGAGCCGAAGATGCAGCTCGCCGCCGCTCCACCCGAGGTCTCTTGCCTGGCCGTCGTGAACGGGCCTTCGAGGACGGTCTGGATCTCTCGAAAGTCGAGGACCCCGCATGGGTCGACCGGCGCCGGCTGGCCGGAGAGCGGGCTCGTGGGAGAAGCACCCGGCGTCGCGGTCGACCCTTGGGGCGACCTCGGGGCAGGCGAGGTCGTGGCATCGGACGCGCAGGAGGCGGAGAGGAGCAGCGCGGCGGAGACGCACAGCAGTGCGGCGGGATAGCGCCGCTGCCCGGCAGGTCGGGGGGACAGCATGGCGGCGCAGTGTACTCGGAAAGGGATACGCTCACCCGCCACCTGATCGAGCGCGACGAGGGGCCTCACACGCGCATTGACGGCCCCCATGCAGGCGACTAGACTCAATCCTGACGTGAGAAGTCGGAATTCGATGCCAGTCCCCGTGCCCGATGCCGTGCCGGTCCTCCCCGAGGGTCGGCCCTCGCTGCCCGCGGAGCCACTCCCGATCCTGGAGCAGCCGCTCCGGGTCCTGGGCGAGCCGCTGATGGTCCCCGCCGGCCGATCGGCGCGGACCACGTTTCCCAGCTCGGGAGCGGTTCATTTCTCGACGCGCGGCGAGTACGGCGTTCGGCTCATGGTGGAGCTGGCTCGTCACCACGGCGGCGGCCCGGTGAGCATCTCCGAGTTGGCCGACCACGAGGCGCTGCCCCGACCGTACCTGGAGCAGCTCGTGGTAAGCCTGCGCGGGGCTGGCCTGGTGACCAGCACTCGCGGCGCTCGGGGCGGGTATCAGCTGTCGCGCGATCCGGAGACCATCCGCATGAGTGAGGTTTTGCGCGCTCTCGAGGGTCCCATCGCCCCGATGATCTGTGCCAGCGAAGATCCGGCACACGCCGGCCTCTGTGGCCGGACCTCCTTCTGCAACGTCAATGTGCTCTGGTCACGCGTACGGGATGCGGTGATCGGGGCGCTTGACTCCTTCAGCCTGGCCGACCTGGCCCGGCCCCGTCCGGCCCACCCCTTTCATCCTCTTGAGGAGACCCAGCCCAGCGCATGAAGACCATCGAGACCGTGCCCCCGCCTCGGACCGTCAGTCAGGCCGACACCGTGCCCCAGGCGGAGATCGTTCCCCAGGCGGACACCGTGCCCACATCGGCCGGCGACGATCGCGAGCTGATCATCCGGGACCTGCACGTGGTGCCCGTGGCGGATCGCGGCCACGAGATCCTGTCCGGCATCGACCTGACCGTCCGCAAGGGCCAGGTCCACGCCATCATGGGCCGCAACGGGTCGGGCAAGACGACGCTGGCCTACGCGCTGATGGGCCACCCGGCCTACGAGGTGACCAGGGGCGAGGTCCTCTGGAAGGGACTGGACGTGCTCAAGCTGTCGCCCGACAAGCGCGCCCGGTTGGGCCTCTTCCTGGCCTTCCAGTACCCCACGGCGATCCCCGGCCTGTCCGTGGCGAGCTTCCTGCGCACGGCGCTGAACGCCCGGCGCCGCGGCCTGGAAGGCGGCGACTCGGACATCGACCCCTCGGACATGACCCGTGGCGGCATCACCATGGGCGACTTCCGACGGCTGATGCGCGAGAAGATGGCGCTGCTCAAGCTGGAGGACTCGTTCGCCGCCCGCTACGTCAACGAGGGCTTCTCCGGCGGCGAGAAGAAGCGCCTGGAGATGCTTCAGATGGCGGTCCTTCAGCCGGAGTTCGCCATCCTGGATGAGACCGACTCGGGTCTGGACATCGATGCGCTGCGCATCGTGGCCGAGGGTGTTAACGCGCAGCTCAGCCCGGATCTGGGCGTGCTCCTCATCACTCACTACCAGCGCCTGCTGAACTACATCACGCCGGACGTGGTCCACGTCCTCGCGGCGGGACGCATCGTGGCCTCCGGCGGTCGTGACCTGGCGCTGCGCCTGGAGCAGGAAGGCTACGGTCCGATCCTCCAGGAGGCTGGTTTCGCGCCGCACGCCATGGACGAGTTCGAGGCGCCCGAGCCGCCCGACGCGACGACCCACTGAGCATGGAACGCCTCGATCCGCAGCGGATCCGTGCTGATTTCCCCATCTTCGAGCGGGACTTCCACGGCCAGCGGCTGGCCTACCTCGACTCGGCCTCCACGGCGCTCAAGCCGCGTGCCGTGATCGACGCCGTGAACGACTACAACTCGCGCTACAGCGCCAACGTGCATCGCGGCATCTACACCACCGGCGAGGAGGCCACGGCGGCTTACGAAGGCGCGCGCGTCAAGGCCGCTCGCTTCATCAACGCCCGGGACAGCCACGAGGTGGTCTTCGTGCGCGGCGCCACGGAAGGCATCAACCTGGTGGCCTACAGCTGGGGCCGCCAGGCGATCCGCCAGGCGGACACGATCGTGCTCACGGAGCTGGAGCATCACGCCAACCTGGTGCCCTGGCAACTGTTGACGCAGGAACGCGACGCGGACCTGGAGTTCGTAGCCCTGGACGACCAGGGACGACTCAACCAGCAGAGCTTCGAGGTGCTGCTGCGCACCCGCCCGCGGCTGGTGGCCTTCACTCAGGTCTCCAACGGCTTGGGCACCATCAACCCGGTGCGTGAGATGGTGGCCATGGCCCATGACGCGGGCGCCCTGGTGCTCGTCGATGGCGCGCAGGCCGTGCCCCACGGCCCCGTCGATGTCCAGGATCTGGGCTGCGACTTCTACGTCTTCTCCGGCCACAAGGTCGTTGGCCCGACCGGCTCCGGTGTGCTGTGGGCGCGCAAGGAACTTCTTGACGAGATGCCGCCCTTCATGGGTGGCGGCGAGATGATCCGCGAGGTGCACCTGCGCCGGGCCACCTTCAACGACGTGCCCTGGAAGTTCGAAGCGGGCACGCCGGACATCGCGGCCGCCATCGGCTTGGGCGCCGCGCTCGACTATCTCTCGGGCATCGGCATGGAGAACGTGCGCGCTCATGAGCGCGAATTGACCGAGTACGCGTTGGAGATCCTGCCCCGACAGGTACCCGGGATCCGCATCTACGGACCGGCCTCGCCCAGCGATCGGGCCGGCATCGTGACCTTCAACCTGCCCGACATCCACCCGCACGACGTGGCCACGTTGCTCGATCGGGAAGCGGTCGCCATACGTGCCGGCCACCACTGCACGCAGCCGCTCCACGAGCGACTGGGGGAGGCAGCCACGGCGCGGGCCAGCTTCAACGTGTACAGCGACCGCGATGATATCGACCGACTGGTGGTAGGTCTCCAGACCGTGCAGCGCATCTTCGCGCGCGACCTCAGCGCCACGGACGGCAGAACGGTGAGGCGCGCCGGCGCCCCGGAAGCTCCTGCGGTCCCCGTGCCGGCCCGCGCCTAGCACCGGCATATGGACGACCTGTATCGGGACGAGATCCTGGAGCACTACCGCCGGCCGCACAACTTCGGCACGCTGCCGGCACCCGATGCCACATACGAGGGATCGAACCCCTTGTGCGGCGATCGCCTCACCATGATGCTGGGCATCGGCGACTCGGGCACGGTCGAGGAGGTGGCCTTCACCGGCCGTGGCTGTGCCATCAGCCAGGCCTCGGCCTCCATGCTCACGGACGGCATCAAGGGCAAGCGCCTGGACGAGCTCGCTCGCCTGGGGGCGCAGGACGTGCTGGACGACCTGGGCATCGAGATCAGCCCGGCGCGCCTGAAGTGCGCCCTCCTTTCGCTCGAGACGTTGCAAGGTGCGCTGGCTGACCGCGTCGCCTGGCATGCGCCGAGCGATCCTCGTTAGCGACAGTCCCCCACGATCCGGAGTCCCTTTCCCATGACCAAGACTTACAACGAGCTGCTGCGCGAGGCCCGCGCCTCGGTGCGCGAGATATCGGCCGCCGAGGCAGAAGCGCTTGCGGCGCAAGGCGCACGTGTCGTGGACGTGCGCGAGAGCCCGGAGTGGGAGGAGGGCCACCTCCCCGGCGCCCTGCACATCTCCAAGAGCTATCTGGAGCAGCGCATAGAGGCCGCCGTGCCCGATCGCGACGCGCCGGTGGTGCTCTACTGTGCGGGCGGCATCCGCTCCCTGTTCGCGGCCCAGACCCTGCGGGAGATGGGCTACACGGACGTGGCGTCGATGAGCGGCGGCTTCCAGGGCTGGAAGTCGGAGGGACGCCCGTGGCGCACGCCCGTGGTCCTGTCGCAGCAGCAGAAGCAGCGTTACAGCCGCCACCTGCTCATCCCGGAAGTGGGCATCGAGGGCCAGGCCCGCCTGCTCGACTCCAAGGTCCTGCTCATCGGCGCCGGCGGCCTGGGCTCACCGGCCATGCTCTACCTCGCCGCGGCCGGTGTGGGCACCCTGGGCATCGTCGACTTCGACACCGTCGACCTGTCCAATCTCCAGCGCCAGATCGTGCACACATCCGATCGAGTGGGCCGGCGCAAGACGGAGTCGGCCGCGGAGACGATCGGCGCCCTGAACCCGGACGTGACCGTCGTCCCGCACGAGGAGATGCTCACCGAGGAGAACGTCCAGCGGCTGATCGCCGGCTACGACGTGATCCTGGATGGCACCGACACCTTCGAGACGCGCTACACCCTGAACGACGCGGCCGTCCGCGCGGGCATCCCGGTCATCCATGCCTCGGTCTTCCGGTTCGAGGGCCAGCTCACGGTCTTCCGCCCCTTCGAGGGGCCCTGCTATCGCTGCCTCTATCCCACGCCGCCGCCGCCGGAGCTGGCACCCGGCTGCTCCGTGGCCGGGGTCCTGGGCGTGGTGCCCGGCGTGATGGGCATGCTCCAGGCCACCGAGGCCATCAAGCTGCTGTTGGGCATCGGTGACAGCCTGGCCGGGCGGCTGCTCATCTACGACGCCCTGGACGGCACCTTCCAGGAGCTCCAGTTGCGGCGAGACCCTGGCTGCCCGGCCTGCGGCGAAGCGGCCCTGGTGGCTCGCGAGGTCGCCGCGACCCTCCCCGCCAGCGAGGTGCCGGCATGACGGCCGTGCGCATCCCGCCCGTACTCCGGGCTCAGGCGGGCGGGGCCAAGGAGCTGTCGGCCAGTGGCGGCACGGTGGGTGAGATCCTGAGCGCCGTCGTGGAGCAGCATCCCGGTCTGCGTGAGCAGATCTTCGCCACTGACGGATCTCTCCATCGCTTCGTCAACGTGTATCTCAACGGCCGCGACGTGCGCTACGAAGGTGAGCTCGCCGCGCCGGTCGCCGAGCATGACACGGTCATCCTGCTGCCGGCCATGGCCGGTGGCAACTGAGGGATGGCCCTACGCGAGGCGGAGGCGGAGGGTGATCGCCTCCGTCCGGTGGTGGCCCCTCACGCCCATGAGGACTCTCCGCCGCACGGCGGGCGCTACGCCTCGATCGTGGACGCCATCGGCCACACGCCGCTGGTGGAGATACCCCGGATGTGCTCCAACCCGGCTGTCCGGCTCTACGCCAAGCTGGAGTTCCTGAACCCCACTGGGTCGGTCAAGGATCGCGTCGCCCGGGCGCTCATCGAGGACCTTGAGGAGTCCGGCCGCCTGCAGCCTGATTCGATCATCGTCGAGCCGACCAGCGGCAACACTGGCATCGCGCTGGCCATGATCGCCCGGCGCAAGGGCTACCGAGTGGCCGTGGTCATGCCCGACAACGTGACCCAGGAGCGGCGACAGCTGCTCGGCCTCTTCGGGGCGGAGATCATCGACTCGCCCGGCGAGAAGGGCTCCAACGGCGCGGTGGAGATGGCCAAGTATCTGGTCGCGAAGGATCCCCGCTTCGTGATGCCCTACCAGTACGGCAATCCCGCCAACCCGCGGGCGCACGAGGAGACCACGGCGGAGGAGATAATCGCCGACTGCCCGGAGGTGGATGTCTTCGTAGCGGGCCTGGGCACTGGCGGTACGCTCATGGGTGTGGGCCGGCGATTACGCCGCCATCACCCCGGCGTGCGCATCTTCGCGGCCGAGCCGATGCCCGGCGACGCCGTGCAGGGCCTGCGCTCGCTGGACGAAGGCTTCATCCCGGAGGTCTTCGATCCGAGTGTGCTGGACGGCAAGTTCCTGGTCTCCAACGTCGAGTCGATCGCTGCGCTGCGGGAGCTGACCGAGCGAGAGGGCATCTTCGCCGGCGTGTCGTCCGGTGGCGCCATCGTGGCCGCGCAGCGTGTGGCCGCGACCATGACGCACGGCACCATCGTGGTGCTCCTCGCCGACGGCGGCTGGAAGTACCTTTCGGAGGACATCTGGGGTCGCGACCTGGGGAGGGACGACGTCGAGTCGCTCAACCTCTGGTGAGCGGGACTCGTGGATAGCGAGTTCCTCATCGGGCTCGGCGTGGTGGGGATCCTCATCGCCGCCAACGGCGTCTTCGTGGCCACCGAGTTCGCCTACGTCACGGCGCGGCGGGCGCGCCTGGCGGAACGAGTCGAGGCGGGAGACGGCACGGCACGTGTGGCCCTCGACGGTATGCGCAACCTGGACCGCTACATCGCGTCGAGCCAGCTGGGCATCACCATGGCCAGCATCGCCCTGGGCTTCATCGGTGAGCCGATCCTGGCCCACGCCCTGGAACCCACTCTGGAGCAGCTCGTCGGAGCGTTCGCTCCGGCCGCGGCCCACGCCATCGCCGTGGCCATCGCCCTCTTCCTGATCACGGCCGCGCACCTCATCTTCGGTGAGATGGCGCCCAAGACCGTGGCGCTTCAGAAGCCGGAATCGGTGGCCCTCTTCGTGGCCTGGCCGATGCGCATCTTCACGCTCGTCTTCAGCCCCGTGATCAGCCTGCTGAACGGTGCCGGCAACTTCGTCCTGCGCCTCTTCCGCATCCCGGTCACGCCCATCGGCCATGACCCGATGCTCAGCGCCAAGGACCTGGCCCACGCCTTCGCGTCGAGTGCCTCCGTGGGGATCATCAGCCGCCGGGAGCTCTTCCTCGGCCAGCGAGCGCTGAGCCTTGGCGAGGTGCCCATCCGCAACCTGATGCTGCCGCGCGACGCCATCCGCACCATCGACGTCGCGGCTGACCGGGCAGAGGTGCTGCGCCAGGTGGGGGAGCATCGGCGCAGCCGCTACCCGGTGGTGCGCGGCTCCCTGGACGACGTGGTCGGACTCATCGATGTGAAACGGCTCATGCTGGGGGCGCCCGGCGAGGACTGGCGGACGGCCATCGTGCCCATCATCTACCTGCCCGACTCGACCACGGCGGGGCGTGCCATCGAGGTGCTGGGTGCTGCCTCGGACCAGCTGGTCCTGGTGACCGATGAGTACGGCAACGTGGACGGCATGCTGGGCCTGGTCGATGTCCTGGAGTTCCTTGCTGGTCCCCTTCCCGATGAGCGCGACGATCGCGATCGGGAGCCGCGCCGGATCGGCGCCGATCGCTACCTGGTGCCCGGGCTCTACCGCATCGAGCGGGCCCGTGAGGCGCCGCTGAAGTTGCCCGTGGGCGACACGGACGTGGAGACCGTGGGCGGCCTGATGGCCGAGCGGCTGCAGCGCGTGCCACGCGCGGGCGATCGCGTCCGGCTGGGCGACCGCACCATCCGCGTCGTGGAGATGGTCGAGCGGCGGGTGCACCTCGTCGAGGTGATCCCCACGCGTGACGATCCGGCCGAGGGCCACTGATCATGCCCGTCGAGGCCGAGGTTCCCGTTCTCCTCTCGATCATGGCGGTCCTGGCCCTGACCGCCGTCCAGTCGCTGGCCGTCTTCAACGAGTTCGCGCTGGTGGCCATCCCGCCGACGACCGTGGCCGCCCTGCGCGAAAGAGGGGGCCACCTCGACCGCCTCGTAGACAAGTCCGTCAAGGACCTGGACAACTACATCGCAGCGGACCAGCTGGCCATCACCATCACGACCATCGGCGCCGGCTTCCTGGGGCAGCCCGCGGTGACCGCCTTCCTCGCTCCGCTGGTGCGTCTCACCGGTCTCGAGGGGACCACCGTCACGGTGATCTCCGGCGTGCTCGCCTTCACCTTCCTCATCTCGCTCCAGATGATCTTCGGGGAGCTGGTGCCCAAGTCCATCGCGCTGCGTTACCCGGAGAGGACCGCGCGCATCCTGTCCATCCCGGTCGAGATCATGGCTCGGGTGCTGCGGCCGGTCACTCTCCTGCTGAACGGGATCGGGCGGCTCATCCTGAGGCCATTCGGCATCCAGGCCGGGGTGGCCAGCCACCATCGCAGCTCGGGCATCATCGAGCTTGCGGAATCGATCGAGGCCAGCGCGCAGGCGGGCCTGCTGGGCGTCAGACCGGGCACCGTTCGCAACGCGCTCTTGTTCGGTGAGCTGAGCGCCCGGGACGTGATGCGGCCACGCTCTGAGATGGTGGCTTTGGCCGCCGACATGAGCGTGGGTCAGCTGATGGATGCCGCCCGGCGTTCCCCCCACGTGCGCTACGCCGTCTACCGCGAGAGCTTCGACGACGTCTTCGGCTTCCTCAACATCACCGACCTCTGTGGTCGGGAGCTGAGCGACGAGCAGGGACCCGAGGCGTGGCTTCCGCTGGTGCGGCCCATCGTGGCGCTCTTCGAGCAGGCCTCGCTGGAGACCGTGCTGGCCATCCTCCAGGGCCGGCGGCAGCAGATCGCCCTGGTCGTGGACGAGCAGGGCGGCACGGAGGGAGTGCTGACGCTGACCGACGTGATGCGCGGCCTGGTCGATCCCCCGCAGCGGGTGCCGGCCAAGAGCGACGGCGGTGCGCTCTCCGTCAGGGGCATCGAGAGCCTGCGCAGCCTGGAGACCCGCTACGGACTGCGCCTGGCCGGTGTCTCCACCAGTGCCGCGACGCTCAACGGGCTCATCACGGAGCAGTTGGGCCGTTTCCCAGAGGTGGATGATCGGATCGAGCTGGACGACCACCACCTGACCGTGCGCTCGGTGGGCGGCAACCGCGCCAACGAGGTCCTCATCGAGCGGGTCGGCACCGTGCCGCCTCCGGCCGCGGACGAAAGCGTGGGCGCGGGCTTGGGCACGGGCGTCAACCCGACGGAGGATCCGTGACCGATCCGCGACGGCCACCCGACGAAGCCTGGCGCGAGGCGGCCGAGTCCGGCACGCGTCTGCTCGAGGGACGGCAGGAAGTGGTGCGTCCGAGCGGCGCTGGCGGCCAGACCGAGTCGGCGGTTCCCGCCCACGCCTCGAGCCTCCGGAGCGTGGCCATCTCGCGCTCCCTTCACGCCGAGCTGCTGGCTTGGGCGCTGGCCTGCCGGCCGAACGAGGCCTGCGGCCTGCTGGCGGGCGATCGCCCGGTTGCGTCCGGGGGCCGCGCGACGCGCTTCCTTGCGCTGCGCAACGCCGCGGAGTCCCCGTATCGCTACCTGATGGACCCGCAGGAGCAGCTCGGAGCCATGCTGGACCTGGACGAGGGCGACGAGGTCGTGTGGGGCATCTTCCACTCGCACGTGGCGTCCTCCGCCGAGCCGTCCGTGACCGACCTCGGCCTGGCGTTCTACGCCGACAGCCTTTACCTCATCTGCTCCCTGGCCGATCGGGAGCCGCACGTGCGCGCGTGGACGCTCAGCGACGGGCAGGCCAACGAAGTCCTGCTCCGGATCGCCGACTGACGGAGTCGCGCCCGCTGACGGAGTCACCCTGATGCCAGCGCTGCGATGAGGGATGCGTCGGTGGGCGTCGAGCCAATGCCCAGCCGAGCGCCGACGCGAGCCGCCAGCGGCGCTTCCAGGAAGGTCGACTCCAGAGACGGCCAGGAGTCCTTCGCGAAGACCTCCGCCGGCTGACCGTCCAAGATGACGCGCCCTGCGCGCAGCACCACGACCCGCTCGAACATCTCGGCTACGAAGCGCATGTCGTGGCTGATCGCGATGACCGTCCGTCCGGCGGCGTGCGCTGACTCGATCACCTCTCGCACCCGTGCCACGCCACGCAGGTCTTGCCCGGTCGTGGGTTCATCCAGCACCAGCACGGGAGTCCTCATCGCCAGCACCGACGCCAGCGCGAGCAGCTTGCGGCGCGACACGCCCAGGTCATAGGGATTGGTGTCCGCCTCGCCGGCCAGATCGACCGCCGCGAGTGCCTCCTCCACGGCCACGAGCCGCTCCGCCTCGGACATGCTCAGATTGCGCGGACCGAACTCGACCTCTGAGCGCACGCTGCCGGCGAAGATCTGACGGTCGGGGTCCTGGAATACCAGGCCGATGCGGCGGGCCAGCTGCGCGACTCGCAGGCCGGCCGCGTCCACGCCATCGACCAGCACACGACCCGTGGTCGGCCGGAGCAGACCATTCAGATGACGGACCAACGTCGTCTTGCCACTGCCGTTCTGGCCCACCAGGGCGACTCGCTCGCCCGGCCCGACGCTCAGGTCAAGCCCGTCCAGCGCGCGGACCGCGCTCGGTCGGTAGACGTGCACCAGGCTTTCCATTCGAAGCGGGATCAAGGCGCTTCTTCCTCCAGCCGCGCGGGATCTTCGCCGGCCTCAGAGGCCAGCCTGCGCAGACGCACGATGGAAGGTTCCTCTACACCCAGCGCCTGCAGGCTCGGGTCCGCCAGTACCGCTCGGCTTTGTCCACTGAGCCTCAAGCCACCGTGATCCAAGGCCACCACGCGGTCGCAGATGCGTGCCAGCAGGTCCGTCTTCTGCTCGGCGATGAGGATCGAGCTGCCGCCCGATGCGAGTCTGGCCAGCGCGTCGGCCACCAGGGACGTCCCGGCTGGGTCGAGCTGCGCGGTCGGCTCGTCCAGGACGAGGTGCGCCGGGCGCATGGCCAGCAGCCCGCCGATGGCGACCAGTTGCATCTGCCCTCCCGAGAGTCGGGCCGGATCGCGTTCGGACAGGTGCCCGATCCCCAGTGCTGCGAGCGAGTCCGTCGTTCGCTCGACAACCTCCTCGACCGGCAGACCCAGGTTCATCGGCCCGAAGGCGACCTCCTCGAAGACCGTGGCGTTCACGCCGGACAGCTGTGTCGCGGGGTCCTGGAAGCAGACACCGACGAGCGCGGTCAGCTCATGCATGCGTTGTCCGGCCACATCGATCCCGTCGATCAGCAGCCGCCCGGTGAGGGTCCCCCGGATGGCTCTGGGCGCCAGGCCGCTGGCCACCAGGCAGAGCGTCGTCTTGCCCGCCTCGCTCGCCCCGACAACGCCGAGCACCTCCCCGTACTCCAGGCGCAGGTCGATGTCGCGCAACGAAGCTCGCTCCGCTCCGGCATACCGGTAGCTGACCGATTCAAGCCTCAGCATGGGTGGTTCAGCATCGGCGGCTCAAGGGAGCGGCCCCAGGACGCCCGCGGAACGCGCCACGATCAGGCCCGCCAGGCAGAGGATCAGTAGCCACCGGGCGAGCCGCTGGACGAACGTATCGGCCGGGGCCCAGAGCAGCGTGCGCCGCCCCGGCCGAGTGAACCCGCGTGCTTCCAGCGCCATCGAGCGCTCCTCGACCTCGGCTATGGAGCCCATGATCACCGGAGCCACGATGGGCACCAGACCGCGCAGCCGGCGCACGACCCCTCCCTCTGTGTCCAGGCCGCGTGCCCGCTGGGCGGCCACGATCGTGCTCGCCCGTTCGACCATGGCCGGGACCGTCTGGACAGAGGCGCTGGCCACGAACGCCAGCCGCGGCGACACGCCGCGTCGCTCCAGATCGGTCACCAATGCCTGCGGCGAGGTGGTGAGGTAGAAGAGCGTGATGCCACCGGAGATGGCCAGGATCCGCGCCAGGATCTCCAGGGCGAAGACGAGGCCCTCCCGGGTGGCCGTGATTGGTCCGATCTGGAAGAGGACATCGCGACCGCCCGGGAAGAAGAACAGGTTCACGAGCAGCGCGCTGATCGCGATGGGCAGGGAGAGGAGCAGCGATGTCCGCAGCAGGCGGCCAAGGACGCCGGCGCCGGCGGCCGGGATGGCGACGGCGATGAGCAGCAGCACGGCCGGCCCGACGATGCCACCGAGGACCACCGCGGCCACCGCCGTGACCGTCGCCAGCACCAGCTTGGTCAGTGGGTTGAGGCGGTGAAAAGCCGACGGCCCGGGGTTGCCCAGGAAAGTGGGCAGTCGACCGCTCAGCGGTGCCGCCTCGGATATCGGCTGCCCAGACCGCGCCACCTAACGCACTTCCAGTGGCGTATCGTCGCAGCGTAACGCGTAGGGGAACGGACCCCGGGGCGTCAGGGGAGCAGCCGCATGACAGATGCGGATCGTGGTCGCGTTAGCCAGCGCGTGGCCTCCTCCCTGCCAGGCGCGAATGAGGGACGACAGGCGACAGGCGAAGGGCCACTCCGATGCTGGGATCGGGCCGCCCGGGGGATACTGCCGGGACACCAACGCCGGCTTACGCTTCTGCTGTGGGCGTATGTCAGGGGACCAGCTCGGGGGGGTGGGTGGGCACCGGGATCGATGCCGTGACCGGCCAGCCGCGGACGACCCTGGCCTCCACACCTGTGATCCTCACGAGTCCAGCGTACTGGGTCAAGTTGTCGCGACGCCCTCGGTGGAAGGCCGTTCGATGAGCCGCTCACCCTGTGGGAATCGGGCCTTCGTGCGGCGGGCCATCGCATTCAGGATCAGGTAGACGATCAGGAATGTCACCAGCTTGTCGACGGGATCAGAAAGCAGGCCCTGCTGGAATGCAGCTGTCGTTACATCCGAGCCCGCCTGCCGGAAGGCGGCCACCAGGAAGTCGGTGCCCGAGCCGGTGACACCGGTGAACAGGTTCGCGCTGATGGGTGCGCTGATGAGCGCGGCCACGATCCCGGTCAGCACGCCGGCTACGACCACGTAGGCCACGGTCAGGTCGCGCCGCAAGAAGAGGAACGCGAGGAAGCCCGCGATGGCGATGACCGTCAGGATCGCGATGACCACGCCGAGGGCGAGGAACAATGGGTCCGCGTTCTCTGGATTGAAGAGCACCAGGCCGTCGGTGCCAGCGTAAAAGCGACTGTAGGCGTAGAAGGCCATCAGCCCCACGACCAGGAGCGCCGTCGCGCCGCCGAGCAGCAGCCGCCGGCCCGAGCTGTTGGGACGCGGCCGAAGCCAGCCGAACCGCCCGAACATGCCTGCCAGGAGCCCGATGACCACCGCCACCACAGCGAAGGGCGCCGCGATATCGCTGTGGAAGGGCGGTGGGACGACGTAGGTCCACAGGATGTTCGCCAGGAAGCCCGTCACCGCACCGGGGATCGGGCCAGCCAGGGCGCCGACCAGGATGGTCCCGATGGAGTCGAGATAGATCGGGATCTTGAGTGCCTGGCCCACGGCCTGGCCCAGGATGATGTTGAAGGCGATCGCGATCGGGATCAACACGATCGTGCGCGTGTCGAACTGGCGCGAGATCGACTCGACTCGACCGGTCTGGAGATACTCGACCCCAGCGTAGACAGCGAAGGCGATGATCACCCCCACGGCCGAGAGGATCGCCCAGGACCGGGTCGCTTCCTCGGCCGAGAAGTTCCACACGAAGACGATCCCGACGAACGCGACCGCCAGGAACGCGGCCACCGCAACCACGATCCGCAGCGCTCCCTGAGACACCGAGCGGTCCTCCTCTCCCCGACGGTCTGGTCCGGTCGAGTATGCGCTCAGCTTGCCACGGCCGAGCGGCTGGCGGCCAGCTTCCCGAGGCGATCCTGGAAGCGCGTGAAGAACGTTCCCACATCAGCGTCCAGGCAGACGTCCAGGTTCGGCGGCCGACCCCACGTCCGCCGCCAGTCGGTGACCGTCTCGCCGGTGGTCAGGCTGCCGCCCAGCTCCACCTCGACCGTCACCGGCTGCGACCGCACCAGCGACGGGTCCAGCGCCGCCGCGACGGCCAGCGCGTCATGGATGAACGCGCCGTAGAACCCGTCGTAACGCGAGTGGAACTCCATGTAGAAGCGCAGGGCGTCGGCCAGGAATCGCACCACCTCGTCCGTCCGCCCTCCGGCGAGCGGTGAGCCGTCGCTGCGGCAGCCGGCGCGCCGCGCGAGGTGGTCCAGGTGCGCCGGCGTCAGCTTGGCCTTCTCCGTCACGTCCAGGCCCAGCGCGAGCGGACGGCTCGTCAGGCTTGGACCGCCGAAGGCGCCCAGCACGATCTGCATCGCCTCGGGATCCACCGCCACGTTCCACTCGGTGGTCGGGGCGGTGTTTCCGGGGGAGCGATAGGCACCAGCCATCATCACCAGACGCTTGACCAGGTGCGGCAAGGCCGGCTCCAGTAGCAGCGCGAGAGCCACGTTGGTGAGCGGGCCCAGCGTGATCAGGGTCAGCTCCCCCGGTCGTCGGCGTGCCTCCGCCACGATCAGGTCCGCCGCGTGACGGGGCGACAGCTGCGCACGGGCCTCGGGCAGCTCGGCGTAGCCCAGGCCGCGTGGCCCGTGCGTGTCCGGTGCGGTGCGCAGCTCGCGCACCAGCGGAACCTCGCGGCCCAGGGCCACCTCCACGTCGGCTCGTCCGGCGAGCTCCATCACGGCCAGCGTGTTGCGCGCCACCTGGACCGCCTCGACATTCCCGGAGACACAGGTGACGGCCACCAGGTCGGCTTCTGGTGAGGCGCAGGCATAGAGCAGGGCCAGGGAGTCATCGATGCCCGTGTCCACATCGATGATGAGTGGCAGCCGGCCGGAGGTGTGGGCGACCATGCCACCGATGCTAACGGACGCCGGTCGCAGACCGGCCGGCTCGGCGTTCCTCGGCCGGACGCCCGCCACTAGCCGCCCTCCGCTGACGGCTAGTGGCGTCGGTCGAGGGCTGGAGCGTGCGGAAGAGCGGCGGCAGAAGCCACGGCCCAGCCGAGCCGGCTGGCTCTGGCGGCGTGTAGCATCGGGATGTGTCCTCAGCGCTCGTCTCGATCATCTGCGGCAGCCGTTCCGACCTGGCGACCGTGGAGAGGGGTGCCGCGCTGCTGACGGAGCTGGCCGTGGCGCACGAGATGCGGATCATCTCCGCCCACCGTGCCCCGGCACTGCTCGACCGCTACGTCTCAGCGGCCACCGAACGCGGTGTGCGCGTCTTCGTCTGCGCCGCGGGTTTGGCGGCGCACCTCGCCGGCGCTGTGGCGGCGCGGACGGCTTGGCCGGTCATCGGCCTGCCCATGCCCGGCGGCTCGGGCGGCGTGGGCGGCGGCCTGGACGCGCTGCTCTCCACCGTTCAAATGCCACCGGGCGTGCCGGTCGCGACGGTGGGGTTGGGCAATGCCCGCAACGCGGCTCTCCTGGCTGCGCAGATCCTGGCCATCTCTGACCCGGCATTGGCCGAGCGCATCCGCGCCTTGCGCGCCGGCCAGACGCGAGCCGTGGAGGACGATCCCCTAAACGAAGGGGCATAGGCGCTCGCGCGCAGGGATCGCCCCGGGCCTGCCCGGCCAACTGTTGGCGAGGGGCGTCGCCCGCTGCCGCCTCGGGCACCCGCGTCCACGGCACTACACTCGAGGTGATGGACCACGACGAGATCCTGGAGTCCGGGCCGCGTCTCGATCGCCAAGAGGTCAAGGTAGCCCGCGATGCCAAGGGTCGGCCGCTGGTGCCCTCGCGCGTGCCCGAGACGCGACCGACGCCACTCCAGGACGCCTTCATCTACCTCTCCATCGGCGTGCTCGTGAGTGGCGTCATCGCCATCACCGCCCTCGAGCTGGGAGCGCGGCTGAGCGACCCCGTGATACGTCTGCCTGTGCTGGTCGGCGGTGCCCTGCTCGCGCTCGTGACGCTGGACGCGATGGTCCGTATCTGGCGTTCAGCCTGGGCCTGGCTGCCGGTGGATCGCGGCCGGGGCCTCTTCCGTTTCGTCTGGGTGGCGGTCCTGGGGGCGAGCCTGGCCGTGCTGGCCGCCATCGTCTGGCTGGTCTTCTCCGCGTGAGCCGGTCACGCTGCCTTTCGACCGGTCCAGGCAGCCGGGCGAACGGATGAGGCTGCCGCCCGACCGGAGGGACCCGCCCCCGACCGGCACCGCGCATCGTGGACGCGGTGGCGTTCCCTGGTGGCTGGACGATACGGTCCGTCACTGCTCCCGATGCGGCGACCTGCTCGACTTCGGGCCGGTCGAGGGCGAGGAACGGTCTCGCCTGGTCTGCCCTACTTGCCACTTCATCGCCTACGTCAACCCGCGTCTCGTGGTGACGACCCTGCCCATCACCGCCGACGGGCAGGTCATCCTCTTGCGCCGTGGCATCGAGCCCGGCTACGGCGCCTGGGCGCAACCCGGCGGATTCCTGGAGATCGATGAGACGGCGGAGGAGGGAGCGGCGCGCGAGACGCTGGAGGAGACGGGCCTGGTCGTCGAGCCGTCCCGGGTAGTTGGGCTCTATTCCCGTCCTCCGGCGGCGATCGTGGTCGTCTGCTACGAGGCCCGCATCACGGGCGGCGACATTCGCACGGGACCCGAGGCCATCCAGATCGAGCCGTTCGCCGCCGAGCGCATCCCCTGGCCCGGGATCGCCTTCCACACCACCACCCAGGCGCTGCGAGACTGGATCCGGACGGCGCGGCCGGAACCCTCAGCCGCGGCAGATGCTGCGGTCGAACCTCGGCCCTGACGGCGCCTCGAACGGCGGCCGTGCGCGGCGGCTCAGATGGTGGCGACGTCCGAGATGCCCCCCAGCAGTCCCGCCGCGACACCGATGGCCAGCACGGCCGTTCCCAGTCGGCGGCTCCTTCGCGCCCGCACCGCCACCACGGCGACCACCAGCACCGCCGCCGCGACCTTGAGGAGTGTCAGCCCGGGCAGGCCGGATGCTTCGGCGATCGTCACCACGACCGGGTCGAGCTCCGCCTCCAGTCCGTGGCGAGCGATCATCACCACGAACGACGCGTAATCGAAGAACTGGGCGCCTACCAGCACGGCGAAGGCGGCGACCGGCATGGCAGCACGTCTTGACCTGACGATGGTCGCCCGACTAGCGGTCGCTGTCGAACGGAGGCGTTTCCAGCCCGCCGTTGCAGCGGTGTGTCAGTCGGACCGAAGGGGCGGCTCGGCTCAGCTCAGGTCGACGAAGACGTTCTTCAGCTCGGTGTAGAGATCCAGAGCGTGCATGCCCAGCTCGCGCCCGACTCCGGACATCTTGTAGCCGCCGAAGGGCGCCTCCGTGTGGAAGCTGGCGTTGGCATTGATGGACACGGTGCCGCTGCGCATGCCCTTGGCCACGCGCATCGCCCGGCCGATGTCCCGTGTCCAGACGGAGCCGGAGAGCCCATACGGCGTGTCGTTGGCCAGTCGGATGGCCTGCGCCTCGTCGTCGAAGGGGAGGATGGCCGTGACCGGTCCGAAGATCTCCTCGCGAACGATGCGCATCTCCGGACGCGCTTCGTCGAAGATCGTGGGCAGGAGGAAGGCACCCCGCCCGAGCTCGTCACCAGCAGGAGGCTCGCCGCCGGTCACCAGCCGCGCGCCTTCATCGACGCCCGAGCGGATGTACTCCTGGACGCGCTCGCGATGTTTCATCGACACCAGGCTGCCGACCTGCGTGGCCGGATCGGCCGGGTCGCCGACCACCAGCGCCCGGGTTGCCTCCGCGAAACGCTCGACCACCTCCTGGTGCACCGACCGCTCGACGAGGATGCGACTGCGCGCGGTGCAGTCCTGGCCGCAGTTGTCGAAGACCGACGAGGGGGCATCCTTGGCGAACCGCTCCAGGTCGGCATCCGCGAAGACGACGCTGGCGCTCTTGCCACCCAGCTCCAGGGAGACACGCTTCACATTGCCCGCCGCGAGGCGCAGGATCTCCTGTCCCGTGACGGTCTCCCCGGTGAAGGCGATCTTGCCCACCCCGGGATGCGCCGCCAGGGCCGCTCCGGCACTGCCGCCGGGCCCCGTGATCACGTTGACCACGCCGGCCGGAAAACCGGCCTCAAGCGCCAACTCTCCCAGCCGCAGGGCACTCAAGGGCGTCCAGGAGGCAGGTTTCAGGATGCACGTGTTGCCGGTGGCCAGTGCCGGACCCAGCTTCCAGGCCGACATGTTGAGCGGGTAGTTCCAGGGCACGATCATGCCGATGACGCCGATCGGTTCGCGGAGCGTGAAGTCGAGACCGGGCCGGCTCACCGGGATGGTCTCCCCGAGATGCTTGTTGGCGGCGCCGGCGTAGTACTCCAGCACGAGGCTCACCGCGAAGGCCTCATTGCGGGCGCTGGTGATGGGCTTGCCGGCGTTGCGTGAGTCGAGCTGGGCCAGCTCCTCCACGTTCTTCTTGACCAGGTCGGCGTACTTTTGGAGCGTCCGGCCGCGCTTGGCGGCGGACCACCCGGACCAGGGTCCCTCGAAGGCTTCCTGTGCCGCTGCCACAGCGCGGTCCACGTCCGTCTTGGCACCCAGCGGCACATGGGCGATGACCTCCCCGGTGGCCGGGTTCGTCACCTCGAAGGTCTGGCCATCGGCGGCATCAACCTGCTCGCCCCCGATGAGCATCCGCAGATGGTGGGGGGCTTGCGCGGTGGACGCGGCGTCGGAAGTGCTTGGCTGGGTCGTCATCGACCGATGATAGACCGCCCTGTGACCGCAGCCCGAGGGGGCCACCGAGCGTCGACCCAGGCGCTCAGCCGGCCCACGGGGTCAGCCGGCCAGCGCACGCGCCCTTCGCCCAGGCCCAGCCACTCATCCAGGTGCCAGCAGAGCACCGGG
>Ga0136615_10000276_pt1 | contig 22848 bp, 22 predicted proteins | sample AntDrymUQ2882206_2_FD_106647 | JGI IMG/M metagenome (GOLD analysis project Ga0136615, IMG submission 106647) | Polar desert sand microbial communities from Dry Valleys, Antarctica - metaG UQ288 (22.06) | ecosystem: Environmental > Terrestrial > Soil > Desert | place: Antarctica: Dry Valley... | reverse complement strand
CGATGGTCAAGAAGCTGCGCGCTGGCGTGGTCTGGGCCAACACCTTCAATCGTTTCGACCCGACCAGCCCCTTCGGCGGCTACAAGGAGTCGGGCTACGGGCGCGAGGGTGGACAGCACGGCCTGCTGGCCTATCTCGACCTGGACGGCGAGCGTCAGTGATGGCGGCCAGGAAGGGGACCCGCACTGGGGCTGCACGCTCGAGGGCAGTGGCGAAGGCGGCACCCGGGGCGGTCGAGCTGAGCCCGTCCGCAGCCGGTAGCGCAACGCGCATCCCCGTGCGCAAGACGTACAAGCTCTACATCGGTGGGCAGTTCCCCCGCTCCGAATCGGGCCGTTCGTACGTCGTCCGCGCCTCGGACGGCACGCAGCTGGCGAACGCCGTGCGCGGTTCACGCAAGGACCTGCGTGACGCCATCCGCATGGCGCGGGGTGCCTTCCCGGGCTGGGACGCCAAGACGGCCATGAACCGGGGGCAGGTGCTCTACCGAGTGGCGGAGCTGATGGAGGGTCGCCGAGACCAGTTCGAGGCAGAGGTGGCCGCCGCCGAAGGTCTCAGCGACGCGAGAGCCCGGGAGCAGGTCGACCGATCCATCGACCGCTGGGTCTGGTATGCCGGCTGGGCGGACAAGATCGCGCAAGTCCTGGGCACGGTCAACCCGGTGGGCGCTAGCTATTTCGACTTCACCTTCCCCGAAGCGACGGGCGTGGTCGGCGTCGTGGCGCCGGAGGGTTCCTCCATGCTGGGACTCGTCTCGCGGCTGGCGCCGGCCGTGGTCGGGGGTAACGCCGTGGTGCTCATCGCGTCCGAGACCCGCCCGCTGCCGGCCGTGACGCTCAGCGAGGTGCTCGCCACGAGCGACGTGCCGGGTGGCGTGATCAACATCATCACCGGACTACGCCGTGAGCTGGTGCCCATCCTCGCCGGGCACATGGACGTCAACGCCATCGATGCCTGGGGCGTGCCGCCGGAGATGCGCGTCGCCGTGCTGGAAGCGGCCGTGGAGAACATCAAGCGCGTCGCTCGCGGTCCGCGCACCGATGCCGAGCGCTTCGACTGGCTGGACGACTACCGAGCGCAGCGGCCCGAGTGGATCGCCGCGTTCCTGGAGATGAAGACCGTCTGGCACCCGATCGGGGTATAGCGGCCGAAGCTCACCTTGTCTCTCCTCGGCCGAGTACCTGGCATCGCTGGGATCGGGGTGCTCGACCATAGAGGTGTAGCGTGGGAACAGGACGAGTACAAGGAATGATCAAGCTGTGGCGATACCGCCTGCTTCTCCCCGTGGTTGCCGCGGCACTAGCCATCGTTCCAGCAACCGCCCTGGCGGCCGACCCGCAAGGCGTGTCGAGAGGCGATGGTGACCCTACGTTCAGTCGACCGAGCGCCGGACGGCGGGCTGTTCGCCGTCGGCACACACGGTGCACACGACTGCGCCCGCACTGGTTTTTGCGACGCCTACTTCCTGACACGGCTTCGTTCGGACGGGAGGCGGGACCGCTCGTTCGGGCTCAGCTCAAGCCGAAGGGTGGAAGGGCTGCCGCCGCGGCCAAGGGACTCGTGGCCCGCCCCGCTGCCGGACGCGGCGACCGTGCTGCTCCCGTATGGCCTTGAGTCCGCCGATTCAAGCCACGCTGGCATATCGGTGTCAGTGAGGGCACAAGGGCAGGTCGCGCGAGCGCGCGTCAGCGTGACGACGACGCTTCGGGGATGGACACGTTCAGAATCGACCGGCCGGGAAGTGGCTTGTGGCCTGCTAGTGGCGGTTATGCCAACCTGGCTGGAATGTCGGGACCGAATGGCCTCGGGAGGCAAGGATGACCCCGGTGACCTCAATCGGTGGTGAGAAGACTGCCGACCCGCCTTTCTAGCTCGATCGCCTGCAGCGCCGACTCGCCGGTCTCATCGTGGTGGAAGAAGGCGTACGCATCCCGGCCGTCGGCCAGGAACGGCGCCAGGCGAGCGGCCCACGCATCCAGGTCCGCTGCCGAGTAGGTCTCGCGGCGGAGTCGGAGGTACAGGAACGGTCCCGTCAGCCGCAGGTCAGGCAGGAACGGGTCGCCCTCGACGTCCGTGGCGCAGAGGACGGTGCCATGGTCGCGAAGGAGCGCATGGACCGTATCGTCCTGCCAGGAAGGGTGCTGGAACTCCATGGTCAGCGCGATCGAGCGCGGCCACGCCCCCAAGACCGCGGCGAGTGCCGCGTCGTCACGCCGGATCGTCTCCGGCACGCGGTACAGCACCGAGCCCAGCCGCTCGGCGAACCAGCGGTACGGCGCGGTGAGCCAGGGAACCGTGGCGGCGGGATCGCTGCGCATCGCCCTGAGACTGCCGCCCTTCTGCGCCTTGACGGTGAACCGGAAATCGGCGGGCGTGGCCGCCAGCCAGGCGTCGATCTTGGGCGCCGTGGGGTGCTGGTAGAAGGTGTTGTTCAGCTCGACCGCGGGGAGTCGCTCGGCGTAGGTGTGCAGGAGCGCGTCGCCCCTGGTCCCGGTCGGGTAGAAGGTCGGTGTCCAGCGGGGATAGGAAAATCCGCTCGTACCGACGTAGAGCCGGCCGGCGCCGCTTCCAGACCTGCTTCCGGCTCCACCTCCAGCGTCACTCCCGCTCTCGCTCGACCCCACGTCGGCGGCGTCGGGACCCTCTAGCGTCCCCATCCCTCGGGGGGCTCGCGCCGATCATCGATCGTGTTCCAGGCGTCCCACTGGTCGACCACGAGGCCGTCGCTGTCGAAGGTCAGCATGGAGATACCGGCGAGGGTCACGCCCTTGCCCTCCTCGATCAGCGAGGCCCACCACTGCACGGCTGCTCGGCCTCCCGTCACGACGGGCCGCCCGAACCAGGCGCGGACATCCTCCTCGTCCGCGAACGCGCCGCTGACGTAGGCACGGGCCCCGTCCCGACCGCGATAGGGCAGGCGGAACGGCTCCGACGAGTAGACGGCGTCCTCCGGGTAGAGCGCCACGATCGCCTCTGCATCGCGGGCCTCCCAGCCGCGCTGCCACGTGTCCGCCCAACGCTGTGCCGCGTCCTTCGTGTCCATAGCCTGCCCCTTCTACTGCCAGCGGAAGAAACGTGCTGAGACGGCGAAGGAACCCACCAGCCAGCCGCCCAGCACGAGGGCATCGATGGGCAGCGGAGCGAAGGGCGCGCCGCCCACCATCACCTGGCGCAGCGCATCGCCCAGGTACGTCAGGGGCATCACCGCGGCCACCGGCTGGAGGAACTCGGGCATGAAGTCGATGGGAAAAAAGATGCCCGACAGGAACATGAGCGGGAATTGCACCACGCTGGTCAGCGAGTTGGCCGATTCCTCCGTCCTGGCGAAGGACGCGATGACGTAGCCGATGGAGATGAAGGTGACCGAGCCAAGCACGATGAAGGCGGCCATCAGCGCGATGCTGCCCACGATGGTCACGCCGAACAGCAGCGCTCCGATGCTGATGATCAGCACGCTCTGGACGAGCGCTATGAGCAGGCGCATCAGGAGGTTGGAGCCGACCAGCGTCCAGCGTCGCAGGGGCGTGGCGCTCAAGCGCTTGAGGATCAGCTTCTCGCGCTGCTCCACCAAGGGGATGGCCGCGAACACGCCCAGCTGCATCAGGGCCATGGCCAGGATGCTGGGCACGAAGTAGGCCGCCGGGGTGATGTCCTCGGTCTGGAGCGACTCGGTCTCCAGGGCCAGCACCGCGGGCGTGCCGCTCAGCGCCTGATTGGTGACAGCCACGACCTGACCCACGATCTGCTGGACGGTCGTGCTCTGCGTCTGCTGGCTGGGATCGGTGAAGACGACCAGCGAGACCGGCGCAGAGGGCGGCTCACCGCCGATCGCCCCCGCCAGTGCCTCGCCCACGCCGTCGGGCACCACCACGATCGCGTCGAGGTTCCCGTCGCGCATCTGCTCCAGCAGATCTTCCCGCGACCCGTCGGTGAGCTCCACGATGCCGGTGGCCGCGAAGGCCGAGCGGAGCTGCGTCGCACCCGGTGAGCCATCCTCGTCCACCCAGCCGACCTGGAAGGAGCTCGGTCCATTGCCGGAGAAGATGGATCCGAACAGGACCACGAAGAGGATGGGAAAGGCGAGGGTCCAGAAGATGGCCGCACGGTCGCGCACGAACGAGCGGACGTTGGCGATGGTGAGGGCGCGGAGAGCAGACATCGACTACTCCCGCAGCGCAGGCATCGGCTAGTCCCGCAGCGCCCGACCGGTCAGGTCGAGGAAGACATCCTCCAACGTCGCGCGGCGAACGGCCAGGTTCTGCGGCTCCTGCCCGACCTTACGGCCCGCCGCGAGGAGGCCGCCGATGGTCGTGGCCACGTCGCGGGTGTAGAGCGCGATCTCACCGTCCTCGCGGACCACGCGCGTTACGGCCGGCAGCGCACGGAGGCGGTCATCATCAAGACCCGCCAGCGCATCGAAGCGGATGGACAGTTCCTGGAACCGCCGCTCCACGAGGTCCTTGACGGCGCCCATCTCAAGGATCTTGCCGTGGTCCATGATCGCGATCCGATCGCACAACTGCTCGGCCTCTTCCATGTAGTGCGTGGTCAGCAGCACCGTGGTGCCCCGCTCCTTCAGGACCAGCACCAGATCCCATAGCGAACGCCGCGCCGCGGGGTCCAGGCCGGTGGTCGGCTCGTCCAGGAAGATGAGCTCCGGGTCGTTGATCAGCGCGAGGGCGACCGACAGCCTCTGACGCTGCCCGCCGGAAAGCACCTTGGTCAGCGCGTCCTTGCGTTCGGTGAGGTCCAGGGCGGCGATCAGCTCGGTGGTCGGTCGCCGCTTTCGGTAGAAGGACCCGAACAGGTCGATGACCTCCGTGACCGTCAGATTGGGGTAGAGCGCCGCGGTTTGGAGCTGGACGCCGATGCGCTGCTTGAGCCGCTCGGGCTCGCGGGCGACATCCAGGCCCAGCACCAGCGCCTGGCCTCCGTCCGGCTTGCGCAGTCCCTCGAGCATCTCGACCGTGGTGGTCTTGCCCGCGCCGTTGGGCCCCAGCATGCCGAAGACCTCGCCCCGTTCCACGCCGAAGCTGACGCCGTCCACGGCCTGGACCGGCCCGTACCGCTTGCGCAGGTCGCGTGCCTCGATCACGGCCGCGGCGCCCTCAGGCGCGATCCGATCGTCCCTCACGCGCTCGATGATGCCAGAGTCTCGGGCGGAGGAACACGCCAGCGACCGCGACCGCCGATCACCAGATGGTACGGACCGGGTACTGGCGGACGGCGTCATCGGGCGTCACGATGCTCAAGCCGTTGACGAAAGCCTGACATACGAGCATTCGATCGAACGGATCCCTGTGCAGCTCAGGGAGGGCACCGAGTTGGAGCGCCGCGTCCTCGTCGAACGGGAGCGCGTCGATGCCATGGGTCGCGCGGGCTCGGGGAACCAGTTGACGGGGGTCTTCCGGCAGCGGCAGCCGTCCGATGCGATGCTTGACGGCGATCTCCCACGCTGACACCGCACTGAGAAGCAGCTCGTTGTCCGGATGTATCACCGCCTCGCGCGCCGCCGAGCTCAGACGCGGGTCATCCACCACGAGCCAGAGGAAGGTGACCGTATCGAGGAGAAGCTTCATCCCCCTTCACGCCCTTCGAAGGCGCGCAGCGTCTCCTCGGGCAGGGGATCGAAGAAGGTTTCGGGGACAGAGAATGCACCCCGCATCAGTCCCACCGGCCTGGGCTCGCGTCGCTCGGCCGGCAGCGGCCGGATCTCAGCGATGGGGACATTGCGCTTGCAGAGGATGATCGTCTCACCTCGCTCGAGAGCAGGCAGGTAGCGCGAGAGGTGGGTCTTGGCTTCATGGATGTTGATTCGAATCATGACTACATAGTAGCCTAACTCGACAGAGCCTCGGGCGGCTGATTCGTCGCCGTAGACTTGGCCGGTGCCCACCTTCACGTATGCCCCGCCGTCGCGGCGCGCTTCCCGAGCATCGTCGGGGGCGTGGTGCACGCGACGGGGATCACTAACGGCCCCTCGCCCGAGGCACTCGTGGACGAGTTCACCGCGGAGCAGCATGCGGTCCGTGCCCAGATCGGCGCCACGTCGCTCTCCGAGCTGCCCAGCCTGGCCGCCTGGCGGCGCGCCTTCCGCAGCTTCGGCGTCGACCCGACGGCCGCGCCTCCGGCCCGACGACGACTGAGGTCCTGGTGACGGCCGAAGGGCATCAGGCTGGCGCCGAGGACGACGTCTCCGCCGCCGTGGCCGATCTCCAGGCCCTGCTCCGCCGGTACACGTCGCCGGCCGCGGTGACCTCCGACATGGTGAGCGCAGCAGCCCGCGACGTGCGATAAGGATGCGCGGATCCGACCCGGTCGCCTGCCGTGCTACGCGAGGCCACGAGTCGCCCACGCCCGAGCCGTGAGCACGAAGGGTCCGACGGGGAGCAGGCTGCGGCATCTCTCCCGCAGCTCGGCCCGCCGTTCCGCGTCGAGACCGGCCACGTACGAACCCGCTGGACCGACGCCTCGTGTGAACGGCTCCCACCACTCTTCGAAGCTCGGGTGCTCGAGGCTGGCCGAAAGAGCCGTCTCCTCGATGTCGTGCAGGCCCGCAGCCTCTAACAACTTCGCCAGGTGGCCCTCACGGGCGCCCGCAAGCCGCGCTTCATCGTCGACCTCGGGGTCGAGCTCACGCGCGGCCTTCCAGAACACGGTGAGTGGGCCTTGGCCGCCGCCGTGATCCCATACGCACGCGGCGATGACACCATCCCGCCGCGTCACGCGCGCCATCTCCGCCAGTCCTGCGACCGGATCCGACATGAAGTGAACGACCAGCTGCGCAAGAGCCGCGTCGAACGCCTGGCCGGGAAAGGGCAGGTGCTCTGCTGACGCCTGCCGCACGTTGACACCGGGATTGCGCGCCCGAGCAGCGGCGACGAATGGCTCGGAGGGGTCGACGGCCGACACGGCAGCGGGCCCCAGCCGCGTGACCAACTCGGCGGTGAGTGCGCCGGGGCCGCAGCCCACGTCGAGTACCTGCTGACCGGCCACCACCCCGGCGAGGTCCGCCAGCTGCGGGGAGAGCAGGACCGAGTATCTGCCCATGAAGCGGTCGTACGCCGCGGCGGCGACATCGAAGCTCATGGAGCAAGTTTACGCTCGGAGCTGTCCATGGAGGTCGTCGACGCCGGTCCCCTCGCGTGCGGTCTCATCGAGCGGCGCCGTCCGCCGTCGGGCGAGCAGGCCGCTCTTGGGGCCCAGCAGGAGGGCCGCCGCGAAGAGCGCCGTCTGGACGAGCACGATGGTGGCGCCGGAAGCGACATCGAACCAGAACGACAGGTACAGGCCGGCCACGGCGGAGCCCGAGCCGACCAGCACCGCCACCAGCATCATCCGGGAGAATCGCGAGGTGACCAGCTGGGCCGTCGCGGCCGGCGTCACGAGCATGGCCACCACCAGCACGATGCCCACTGCCTGGAGGCTGACCACGATGGTCACGGCGACAAGCGCGATGAACACATACTCCAGGCGTGCCACGGGGATGCCGGAGGCAGCGGCTGCGAGGGGATCGAACGTGGCGTAGAGCAGCTCCTTCCAGAGGAGCGCCACGACCACCAGCACGATGCCACCGAGCATGCTGAGCGCCAGCAGATCCTCCGGGCTGATGCCCAGGATGTAACCGAAGAGAAGGTGGAACAGGTCGCCGACGTAGCCCTCGATGGTGCTGTACAGGAAGATGCCCAGCGCGAAGGTGCCCGCAAAGAGCACGCCGATGGTCGTGTCCAGGCGCAGGCCGCCGCGCCGGCTGACCCAGGTGATGGCCAGCGACGTACCCACCGCGGCCACCCCGGCGCCGATGTAGAACGAACCACCCAAGATGAAGGCGGCCACGATCCCCGGGAACGCAGCGTGGCTGATGGCGTCCCCGATGAAGGCCAGTCCCTTGAGCACCACGTAGCTGCCCACCACGGCGCACACCACGCCGACCAGCACGGAGGCGATCATCGCGCGCACGAAGAAGGCGAAGCCGAGCGGCTCCAACAGAGCGTCCATCAGCGCCGGCGGGGCGCCTCCTCGTGGTAATGCACCTGGCCGGGGCTCTCCTCGTGATGGTGGGCGTCGTCCAGCACCACGGTCTGGCCACCGAGCGTCAGCAGATGGCCACCATAAGTCTGGGCCAGCAGCGTGGGATCCAGGATCAGCGAAGCCGGGCCGTGCGCCACGACCCGTCGGTTGATGGCCAGCACGGTCTGGAAACGCGCTGCGGCGCAGGCCAGGTCATGGGTCGTGGCGACGACCGTCCGGCCGCCGGTGGCCACCGTTTCGAGCAGGTCCATGAGCTCTTCCTGGGTCGTCGCGTCGATGGCCGTCACCGGTTCGTCCATCAGGAAGAGATCCGGTTCCGCGGCTAGGGCGCGGGCCAGGAACACGCGTCTCCGCTGGCCGCCGGAGAGCCGCCCGATCTGGGTGCCACGGTGCTCGACCATGTCGACCTGCCCCAGTGCGTCATGCGCCGCCCGCAGGTCGGCTGGTCCGGGACGCCGGAACCGGCCCAGCGCCGGATAACGTCCCATCATCACCACGTCGCCCACGGTGACCGGGAAGTCCCAATCGACCGCTTCGGCCTGTGGCACGTAAGCCACCCTCTTGGCCAGACGGCCGGGCTGCGCCCCCAGCGTCTGGACCTCGCCCTGCCAGGGCTCGAGGAGCCCCGCCATGACCTTCAGCAGGGTGCTCTTGCCGGCTCCGTTGGGGCCCACCACGGCCAGCAGCGATCCGGTGGGGACCTCCAGGTCGACATCCTCGAGCGCCACCCGTTCTCCGTACCCGGCCGTGATGCCAGAGAGCCTGATCGCCGGGGCGGCGAAGTGGGCGGCGTCGGTCATCCCGGGAGCGGCGTTGGGTGTGGAGCTGGTCACTGAAGCGCTTCGACGATCCTCTCGACGTCCCACTCGATGAGGCTCACGTAGCTGTCCACCGGAGGGTCGCCGAGGGAGTCGTTGTAGAGGTCAGTGACCACGGCCAGGCCGGTCTCCTCGGCGATCGTCTGGGTCAGGCTGCTGGGGAACTGGGACTCGGCGAAGATGGCTGAGACGCCCTCGTCGCGGATGCCCTCGATGAGGTCCGCGATCTGACCCGCGCTCGGGTCCTGACCGGGCGCGTCGATGATGGTGCCCACGATCTCCAGATCGTAGGCCGCGGCGAAGTAGGGGAATGCCTCGTGGAATGAGACCACGCGACGGTTCTCGTCCGGCACGGTCGCCATCTGCTCCCTGACCCACGTCTCCAGCTCGGCCAGCCGCTGCTGGTAGGCGGCGCCGCTGGCATCGTAGCCCGCCGCGTCGTCGGGGTCGATCTGCTTGAGGGTCTCGATCAGCTTCCCGACGTACTTTTGAGCGTAGGTCACGTTCAACCAGAGGTGCGGGTTGGCCGTCTCACCCTCGTGCTCATCTTCGTCTTCACCCTCGTGCTCATCTTCGTCCTCCTCCTGCGCGTGGTCCGCCGGCTCCAGGTACTCGACGCCGTCCAGATCCTCGGCGAGTTCCACGATGGGCACGTCGGAGGCACCTGCGTTCTGCGCCAGGTCGCGTAGCCACTCGTCCAGGCCGAGCCCGTTCAGGACCACCAGCTCCGCTTCGGCGATGGTCACGGCATCGGAGGGCGAGGGATCGAACGTGTGCACCTCGCCACCGAGAGGCACGAGCGGCGTGACGTAGACCAGGTCGCCACCGACCTGGGCCACGAGATCAGCGAGGACCGTCGTGGTCGCGACGACGCGCAACGGCTCACCGCCGGAGGAAGGTCGGGTCGTGCCGCTGGCGCAGGCGGCAGCCGACAGCGACAGCGTAAGTAGGGCCACCGCCATACGTGCTGAGCGGCGGGGGAGGATGAGATGCAGTCTCACTGACGGTCGAGACAGGTCCATGCGATTTCCTCCGAAGGGGATCCGTGGGTCGTGGTCGGTCAGGTCGCCGGCGTGCGCTGGCACGCGGGGCAGACCCCGTACAGCTCGAGCCGGTGGGATTCGATGACGTAACCAGTGTGTCGAGCCACCTCATCCACCATGTCCTTGAGGCCGTGATCGTCCGCCTCGTTGGTGCGTCCGCAGCGCGAGCAGACGACGTGGTGGTGATGCGCCGGCTCGCAGGGCACGTAGGCGTGCTCGCCAGTCGGTAGGTCCAGCCGCTCGAGGACCCGCAGGTCAGTGAAGAGTTCCAGCGCGCGAAAGATGGTGGCGCGCCCGATGCCCAGGCGACGGTCGCGCGCCTCGTCGATCAGATCCGCCGCGGTGAAGTGCCCTTCGCGTCGTGAGATCAGGTCCGCGACGGCGCGACGAGGCTCCGTGAGCCGGTAGCCGGCGAGATCGAGGGCCGCCACGAGCGGCTGCGGTTCGGTCACGCTCAGGATGATACTACGTCTCGATAAGAATCGAGACTCAGTCGCGTCAGCCCCAGCGGTCGCGCAGGCGCGGCAGGATCTGCTCTCCGTAGAGCTTCAGGAAACGCATCTGGTCGGGTCCCGGCGCGTGGAATACGAGATGGGTGAAGCCCAGCTCCACGTAGGGCCGGATGCGCTCGAGATGCTCGTTCGGGTCGTCCGAGACGATCCAGCGGCTGGCCGCCTGTTCCAGCGGCAGCTCGTCCGCCAGGCGCTCCATCTCGCGTGGATCCTCCACGCCCATCTTCTTCTCGCCGGGGAGGGCCAGGGCGGCCCAGATGCGGGTGTCCTCCCTGGCGCGCTGTCCGTCGGTGTCGAAGGAGACCTTCATCTCGATCATCTTCTCGATGCCGTCGTAGTCGCGCCCGGCCTTGCTGGCGCCCTCGGCCACGGCCGGGAGGAGCGTCTCGCTGTACAGCTCCTGGCCCTTGCCCGAGGTGCAGATGAAGCCGTCCGCCACGCGACCGGCGAGGCGCGCCGCAGCGGGACCCGAGGCTGCCACGTAGAGCCTGGGCGACTCCTCGGGACGGTCGTAGATGGTCGCCGCGCGGGTCTTGTAGTACTGCCCCTGGAAGGTCACGAACTCGTCGCTCCAGAGCTTGCGGATGAGCTCGATGGCCTCCTTCAGGCGGGCGAAGCGCTCAGGAGACTCGGGCCACTCGATGTCCAGGACGGGCACCTCGTTCATCGATTCGCCGGTGCCCACGCCCAGGATCACACGACCTGGATTCAGGCTGCCGATGGTGGCGATGGCCTGGGCCACGATGGCCGGGTGGTAGCGGAAGGTCGGCGTGACCACGCTGGTGCCCAGGATCACGCGGCTGGTCCGCTCACCCAGCGCGGCCAGCCAGGCGAAGCTGAACGAGGCGTGGCCGTCCGTGTGGCGCCACGGCTGGAAGTGGTCGGAGACCACCACCGAGTCGAAGCCCTGCTGCTCGGCCTCGACCCCGAAGTCGAGCAGCTGTCGGGGGGCGAACTGCTCCGCCGAGGCCTTGTATCCGAGCGTGAGGGACATCTAGTCGTTCTCCTTGGGCTGGCAGCGGGGCGGTCTGCCGCATCCTAGGGCACGCTGCGGGCACGCTGCCGCGTCGCCCCAGCGGGCGAGACGAGGACGCTCAGCCAGAGTGCCTCAGGCCTCGCGCGTCTCTCGAGTGCCGCCCGCTGGTGCGGCCTCCCGCCCGAACAATCTGCGCTGCCCGAAGGAGCTGTTGGCCAGGACGAGGCCGCCGATGACCAGGACGGCACCCATCACCTCGGCCAGGTCCAGCCGTTCGCCGAGCACGATCACGCCCAGTGCGATGCCCACCACCGGCATCACGTACGTGACCAGGGTGGTCCGCGTGGCGCCCCAGGCGCTGATGAGGCGGAAGAAGAGCAGGTAGGCGATGCCCGAGCCGACGATCCCCAGCCAGCCCACGGCGAACCAGGCCGGCAGGGTCGGGGGGACGACGAAGGCGCCGTTCGGCCGCTCGAAGACGAGTGCCAGGACGCCGATGATGGCCACGGCGGACAGACACTGTGGCAGCGCCGTCTCGACCGGCGTCAGTGGGCGCGGGCCGCGGACCGGGTCGTCGACGAGCGGCTTGCCGCTGATGGAGCGGCGGATGTAGACAACCGAGAAGGCGTATGACAGCGACGCCACCACCACGGCCAGCTCGCCTAACAGCACCATGGTCGCATCGACGGCGGGGTCGGCAGCGGCCATCTGAGGGGAGAGGAGCAGGATGGCGCCCACGAAGCCGATGGCCAGGCCGGCCAGTCGATTGGCGGTGATCGGTTCGTCGCGCAGCAGCAGGGCGGCGATGACGATGGTGAAGAGCGGCACCAGGCCGTTGAGGATGCTCGCCAGCGCCGAGGGGATCCACAGCTCGCCCCAGGTGATGAGCCCAAAGGGGATGGCCACGTTGATCAAACCGAGCGCCGCCAGGCGGTAGATGGTGCCCCGCTGGCGCGGCAGGCGGCCGCCCGTGAGCCGCAGGACCATCGACAGGAAGACCACGGCGATGAGCAGACGGAAGGTCACCAGGGTGAGCGGCGGCAGGCCCTCCTCCAGGCCGATCTTGATGAACAGGAAGGAGCTGCCCCAGGCTGCCGACAGCGCGCCGAAGACGAGCCAGAGGGCAAGGGAGTCGCTTCGGGGCGGCGCGGGGCTCAAAGGGCCCGAAGGGCGATCCTGGGGTGCGAGCGCAGTGGGCGGGACGGGGCGTGACAAGCGGCGGACTCCGGGACGGCGGATGGCAGAGCGAGCCCCTGACGGCGAGAGCTCGACTGCTGCTGACTCATGCTAGAACACCGTCGCGGTCGATCCGGTTGCAGGCGAACTCGCGCTAAAGTCTCGGGCATGCCCAGCTATGACCCCCAGACGGCTCTGCTCGTGGTGGACGTCCAGAACGACTTCGCCGATCCGGCCGGCAGCCTCTACGTACGTGACGGCGAAGACGTCGTGCCGCCTATCAATGTCGAGTCGGCCCGGGCCAAGGAGAGCGGCGCGCCGGTCTTCTATACGCAGGACTGGCATCCCGAGGTCACGCCGCATTTCCAGAAGGATGGCGGTATCTGGCCGGTGCATGGCGTGCGTGATACCTGGGGCGCCCAGTTCCATCCCGATCTGCTGGTCGATGGACCGGTCGTGCGCAAGGGCCGCAACGGCGAGGATGGCTACTCCGCCTTCTCCATGCGCGACCCACTCAGCGGTGAGACGGTCCCCACGCCACTGGCCGGACTCCTGGCGGAGGCCGCCGTGACCCGCCTGGTGGTCTGCGGCCTGGCCACCGACTACTGCGTCAAGGCCACGGTACTGGACGCGCGCGGGCATGGCTATCCCACCACGGTGCTGGAGGACGCCATCCGCGCCGTCGAGCTCCAGCCGGGCGATGCCGACCGAGCCGTGGAGGAGATGCTGGCGGCCGGCGCGCGCCTGGAGTCGCGCGGGGCCGCTCGTCGCGACCGCGACGCCGACCCAGCGGCGAGCCGGAGGGGGCAGTCGACCGCCGAGTCCGGTTCGATCGACACAGGGCAGCCCCCTTCCGACGCTTACGACTAGACTCTTTCGTGATGCAGGCAGCCAGCGACCCACGGCCGTACTCGCCGGGCCTGGAGAAGGTCCTCGCGGGCGAGACATCGATCGCCAAGGTCGACGGAGAGAAGGGCCGCTTGACCTACCGGGGCTTTCCGATAGGGGAGTTGGTCCAGCAGGGCACTTACGCCCAGGTCGCCGAGCTGCTCTGGACGGATGAGTGGCCTGACCAGGCACATCTCACCTGCGCGCCGCTTTCCGGACCCGTGCTGGCGGCCCTGCGCAGCCTGCCCGACGGCTCCAACGCCATGGACGCCCTGCGCAGCGCCATCTCGGCCTATGGCGCCGCCGAGCGTCTGGGCTGGCCGCCCACCCCGGAGCAGGCGCGGGCTCTGACCGCCATCGCGCCGTCGGCGCTGGCCGCGTTCGCCCGGCTCCAGCAGGGCCTGGAGGTGATCGAGCCCGATTCGGAGCTGCAGCTGGCGGCAGGCTTCCTCTACCAGCTCAACGGGACGCGCCCGGACGAGGCGTCGGCGCGGGCGCTGGACGCCTACTTCATCGTCGCCGCGGAGCATGGCTTCAACGCCTCCACCTTCACGGCACGCGTCATCACCTCCACCCAGGCCGACCTGGCCAGTGCCGTGTGCGGCGCAATCGGTGCGCTCAAGGGGCCGCTCCACGGCGGCGCGCCGTTGGAGGTCGTGAGCCAGCTTCATGAGATCGGCTCGCCCGATCGAGCAGAGGGATGGATCCGCGCCACGCTCCAGCGTGGTGATCGCCTGATGGGCTTCGGACACCGCGTCTACCGCGCCTACGATCCTCGAGCCGCGGCCCTGCGTACCGTGGCCGAGGGGATGGGCAGTACCGCGGAATGGCTCAAGCTGGCCGTGGTCGTGGAGGACATCGCCCTGCGGCTCCTCGCCGAGCGGCATCCTGAACGGCCGCTCCAGACGAACGTGGAGTACTACACCGCGGCGGTGCTCCAGGGCGTCGGTCTTTCACCGGGGCTGTTTCCGGCGACCTTCGCGCTGGCCCGCAACGCGGGCTGGACAGCCCATTGCCTGGAGCAGGCCGCCGCCAACCGGCTGATCCGCCCCGACGTGCGCTACATCGGTCAGGCGGAGCGCTCCCTGCCCGCCGCCACCAGGGCCTGAGCCACTCCACGCCGATGGCGGTGCGCATCGCAGGCGTGATCAACACGCTCAACGAAGCCCACAACATCCGCTACTCGCTGGGCACGCTGCTGCCTTGGTGCGACGACGTGGTGGTGGTCGACCAGCACAGCACCGACGGCACCGCGGACATCGCCCGAGAGATGGGCGCGCGCGTCTTCCAGCACGAGTGGACGGGCGGCATCGGCGATGCCGCGCGAGCCTTCGCGGTGGCCCAGGCGCAGGCGGATCACGTGCTCATCCTGGACGCCGACGAGATGATCCCACCGCAGCTGGCACGCTATCTCCGGGAACAGGCCTCCGCCGAGGACTCGCCTGATGTCCTGCTGGTGCCGCGCGTCAACATCATCATGGGCCGCATCATGCGCCACGGCACGAACTGGCCCAGTCGACGGGCACGCTTCTTTCGACCCGGCTCTGTGGAGATCAGCGGACGGATCCATCACGGCCTCAAACCGAGACCTGATGCCCGTGTCCGGGAAGTACCCGCCCGGCCGGAGCTGGCGATCTGGCACTTCTCCTACCCCGATGTGCGCACCGTGGTGGACAAGGTCAACCGCTATACCACGATAGAGGCGGAACAGGCGCTAAGCCGGGGCGAGCCCCCGCCGCGGTCGGCGCGGCCGTTCCTGGGCGGTGCGGCCCGCTGGTTCTGGGGTTCATACGTCCGCGATCGCGGCTATCGGGACGGCACCGCCGGTCTCGTGCTGGCCGTGAGCCGCGCCTATTACCGCTTCCTGCGCGCGGCCAAGATGTGGGAACAGCCGCGTGCCGGCGAGCGGGAGGAGCGCGTCACGGCCCTGCGCGAGCGTATCCTGTCTCGCCACGTCTCGACCGACCCTCCGTAGGGCCGCGAGGGGTCACTCGGGGCGGCCTCGGCTTCCCTTGGATCGAGTTCGGCACCGGTCGTCGCGGATCAGCCCTTCACGACTCGCACGACATCCCCCCTGCGGACCCACTGGAAGTACCACTCCGCGGCCCACGCGGGCGGTACGTCACGGTCCAGGGGCACCGCGCGGGCGCGGCGGAGCCAGGCCGGCTCCGTCCGGCCCCGTCACGACGACCTCCGCGGAGTGATCGCCACCGGCGCCGGAGATGCGAGATCGGTGGCTGATCGTGACGTCTCCCTGAGAGAGATGCGCGGAGACCGGGCAGTACTGCGTGGCGGAGAGCTCGATGGCGCGGCGCACGGCGCTCGCCTCGACCGTGCCGCCCTCGAAGCGGTGCTCGACCACGATGCGACTGAACGTCCGCGGCGGATCCCGCTGTTGCTCTCCGGTGACCACGACCTCGTATCGCTCGATGTCCTGTCGCTTCTTGCGGCAGATGGCCATGACATCCATCCCGGCACACCCGGCCAGGGCGGTGAGCAGCAGGGACGTGGGTCGATACCCCGCCACTCCTTCCTCGCCGGCGAGATGCACCTGGCCGCCGTCTAGCTCGGACACGGCGTCGAATGTCGACCCTGACTGCCATCGCGCGACGATAGTGCTGACCATGAGTCGCTCTGGTGCTCCTCTGCGGGTGCTCGCTGCGGCGCGATGGTAGCCTGCGGGGACGTGACACCATCGCACGACCAGCGTCCCGGGGCGTTCGGCCCGTTCGATCGCGCCGGGATGACACGGCGCAGCTTCCTGGCCGCCTCCGTGACGTCAGCCATCGTGGTGGCCTGCGGCGATGATGCTCCGCGCCACTCTCCGGCAGCCGTGCCCAGCGCCTCGCCATCGTCGGGTGCGTCGGGCGTGGTGGCTCGCGCACCGTCGCCGGCCGCAACGTCCGTCGCGGTGCCTTCGGCTGTGCCCACGGCATCGGTCTCCCAGTCGCCATCGCCCACCGCCCTCGTGAACGGCCCGCCCGAGCGCATCCTGTATCGCGATGCGGCCCTCGCCGACGCGCGGGGACCGTCGCTCCAGATAGGCCTGAGCGTCCTCGTGGTGGAGGGCACCATCGCCTGGATCCGTCCGCGGGACGGCGAGGAAGATCTCGGGCCGCGGGAGAGGCTGACCATCATCGATGCGGCCGGCGCGACCATCGTGCCCGGCATGGTCGACTGCCACAGCCACCTCACAGGACCCGGCGGTGCGAACTGGATCGAGCGCTTCTCCGACCCGCCCGAGCGGCTGGTGGAGGTCGCCGAGGAGAACGGTGCCCTGGCGCTCGCCGCCGGTGTGCGCTGGCTTCGAGACGTGGGAGCGCCCATCGCGGAGGATCCGGTCGATGGGCAGCGCCGCGCGCTCAGCCTCGGTGTCCGCGACCGCTGGGCGGGGAGGCGAGACCGGCCCTACGTCCGCGCCGCCGGCACCTGGATCTTCGGGGCAGGCGCGGGACTGCCCGGCCTTGACCTGGAGGCCGCGAACGGGGACGAGCTGATCGCGGCGGCGATCGGACAGCTCGAGGACGGCGCGGACCTGGTGAAGCTCTACCTCGACGGACCCGACCCGGCGCGAGCGCCCTGGTCGGTCGATGAGGTACGAGCGGTCGTCGCCGCGGTGCATGAGCGGGGCGCCAAGGTGACCGCCCACGCCGGCCGGCTGGACGGTGCGCGAGTCGGCGCCGAGGCGGGTGTCGACGCCCTTGAGCACGGCTTCGAGCTCGACGCGGAGGTCGCCCGGATGATGGCGGCGAACGGCGTCACGTTGGTCTCGACGCTGGCCGTCATGCGCTCATGGCTGAGCTTCGGGCGGACGACCGGAATGCCGCGCTTTGCGAGCGAGGAGGGCGCCTCGGCCATTCGCGCACGACTCGAGCGAGCGGAGGAGAGCGTCCGGCTGGCACAGCGGGCAGGCGTGGTGGTGTGCGCCGGCACGGACTTCGGGGGCGGGTCGCTGCGTGCCAACCAGCTGGCCTGGGAAGTGGAGTCGCTGGTGGCAGCGGGTCTCGAGCCATGGGAGGGGCTGGCGGCCGCGACGTGGCGGGGCGGCGGACTGCTGGGCGAGCCCGATGCAGGAGCTATCCGCGATGGCGGCCCGGCAGACTTCTTCCTGGTCCACGGCGATCCGTTGAGCGACCCGTCGGCCCTCTGGCGCGTCTGGAGAGTGGCCTAGACAGCCTGGAGCCCTGGTCCGGTCCCGGCGCCCACGAACTGTTCCCGGTAGAGCCGCGCGTAGGGCCCGCCGCCGGCCAGCAGCTCCGCGTGCGTGCCGCGCTCCACGATGCAGCCGCGCTCGTAGACCAGGATCTGGTCGGCGCGCAGGATGGTGGAGAGGCGGTGCGCGATGGCGATCGTGGTACGCCCTTTCATGACCCGTTCGATGGCCGTCTGGATCAGGCGCTCGCTGACCGTGTCCAGCGCGCTGGTGGCCTCATCGAGGATGAGGATGCGCGGGTCCTTGAGCAGCACGCGGGCCAGAGCCACGCGCTGCTTCTCGCCGCCGGAGAGCTTGTAGCCACGCTCGCCGACCATGGTGTCGTAGCCCAGCGGCAGCTCCCTGATGCGATCGTGGATGGCCGCCAGGCGAGCGGCCGCCTGGAGCTCGCGGTCCGTGGCGCCCGGCTTGGCGTAGGCCAGGTTCTCGCGCACGGTGGCGTGGAAGAGGTACGTCTCTTGGGTCACGAAGCCGATGATGTCGCCCAGGCTGGACAGCCTGATGGAACGGACGTCCAGACCATCGATCTCGACGGCGCCCTCGTTCACGTCGTACAGGCGGGGCACGAGATAGGTGGTCGACGTCTTGCCCGACCCGGACGGCCCCACCAGCGCCACCAACTGGCCCGGCTGGACCTCGAAGTCGATGTCTTCCAGGGCGAACTGACGGACTTCCTCGACCGACTCATCCGACGAAGGGAGCTCCACCTCGTCCGGGGGAGACGCCACCGACGGCGGCAGCGGCATGCCCGGCAGCGGCTCCACGACCACCGCGTCCGGGTAGCGGAACGACACGTGCCGGAAGCGGATACGACCGCGCACGTCGGCGGGCGAGATAGCCTGTGCGTCGGGCGCATCGTCGATCTCCGAGCGCATCTCCAGGTACTGGAAGATCCGGTCGAAGAGGGCCAGGGCACCCTGCACCTCGACCTGCACGTTGAGCAGCTGCCCGAGCGGGAAGAAGAGGCGGCTCTGGAGCGTGGTGAAGGCCACGATGTCGCCCACCGTGGGGGCCGTGGGGTCGTTGTTGATGGCCAGGATGCCGGCCAGGTAGTAGACCAGCGCGGGGGTGATGCTGAAGATGGTGCCCACGATCATGAAGAACCAGCGGCCCACCATGTTCTGCCGGATCTCCAGGGCGGCCAGCTTGGCGTTCGCGGCGCGGAACCGGTCGATGGCCGGCTGCTGCTGCCCGAACGTCTTGGTCAGGAGCACGCCCGAGACGCTGACCGTCTCCTCGGTGATGGAGGTGATGTCGGCCAGGCTCTCCTGCGTCTTGGTCGACAGCCGTCTGCGGATATTGCCCACGCGGTAGGTGAGGTAGAGGAAGAAGGGCGTGACGGCGATGGACAGCAGCGTCAGCCGCCAGTCGAGCACGAGCATCACCGCCAGCGTGCTGATCACGATGACCAGGTTGCTGAAGACACTGCTGGCGGTCTCGGTCACGACCGACTGGACGCCGCCCACGTCGTTCGAGAGACGGCTCTGGATCTCCCCCGTGCGCGTCTCCGTGAAGAAGCGCAGGGGCATGCGCTGGAGATGCGCGTAGAGCGCGTTGCGCAGGTCCTGCATGACCCGCTGGCCGATGACGTTGTTGAGGTACGTCTGGCCCACGCCGATCAGGCCCGACACGATGGGCACCACGATCATCAGGCCGACGTAGAGGTTGAGCAGCCCCAGGTCCCGGGAGGGCAGCGCCTCGTCGATGAGCAGTTTCAGGAGATAGGGGTTGATCAGACCCAGCAGGCTCGTGACGATGATGGTCAGGAGCACCAGCAGGACCTGCTTGCGGTAGGGCCGGAAGAACGCGGCGATCTTCCGGAATGTCGATGCTCGACGTTCCGGAGACACGCGCGGCGGGTCGGCGCTGGCGCCGCGTATCACGCGGCCCATGCCTCCGCGAGGACCGAAGCCCATGAGCTAGCTGGAGGTCGTGCTGAGGGCGTGCTCTCGACCGACCTCGGGCTCGGGAACGTAGCCCTCCGCGACCAGGTCCACATCGGCCAGACGCCGCCAACGCGCGGCGAAGAGGTAGGCGAGGGCATAGAGGCCAGCTACCACCAGCAGGAGTGCTTGGTAGCCGGTGAGCAGAGCCAGGTATTCCAGCGCCCCACCGACCATCGCCCCCAGCAGGTTGGAGGCGAAGGCCATGTCAGCCGTCCGGGTGTCGCGGAAGGAGCGCGTGAAGACCAGGTTGGCGAAGAAGACGGGCGCGAAAGCCAGGCCGGCCGCCAACGCGTAGCGCAGCGCCGGTGGGTCGAAGAGGAGCGATTCGGGCGGCAGCAGGAAGGAGATGCCGATGGTCACGAACAGCGCCGCGTACAGGAACTGGGGTCTGCGGATGGGCCACTTGGCGTTGATCAGCACGGCCAGCAGGACGCTCGCCAGGATGGCGAAGAAGGCCAGGGCATTGACCAGCCAGGTCGTGCCGAACAGGAGGCTGAAGCTCACCAGGCTGCGTGTCTCTAGCAGCAGGAAGGCTACGCCCAGCACGAAGAAGTGGGGGCTGAACCGCCGCAGGCTGGTACCGGACGCGCGCGCGGCGACGGCCACCGCCGCGAGTGCCCCCAGGAGGATCAGGCCGAGCGCCACCAGGTAGTAGTCGGACACGAAGGGAGTGCGCAGGTAGAGGAATGGCCAGTCGTCGCTGGCGGCCCGGGGCACCGGCTCACCCACATCGGGCACCGGGTCCACCGAGTCGCCGGGAGGCGGGCCACCGCCGAGCGACGTGACCAGCGGGCCGGCGGCCAGCGTGGCCTTCTGTGCATCGTAGGTCTGGAGGAGCGGCGCCGAGCCGAAGGTGCTCTCCAGCATGTCGGCGAGCTTGGTGATCAGCCAATCCTCGCGGTAGTAGTTGTAGAGCACGAACACGCCATCGTCAGTCAGGTGGTCGCGCACCGAAGCAAAGGCCTCCTCGGTGAACAAGAACGACTCCAGGCGTACGTTGGCTGTTGTGCTGACCAGCGTCAGCGAGTCGGGCAGGGCGAAGACGATCAGGTCGTACTGCTGGTCGGTGGTGCGCAAGTAGGCGCGGCCGTCATTGACGATGCGCGTGACGCGCGGATCGTCATAGGGACGGTTCGGATGGCTCTCGATGCCGATCTGCTGGATCCGTGGGTCGATCTCCACGGCGTCTACCTGATCGGCTCCTCGCGCCAGCGCGAGCGCCACGTCCGAGCCGCTGCCTGCACCGACGACCAGCACCCGCTCGTAGCTGCGACCGGGGAACCACCCGTAGATCTGGTCGTAGAACTCCTCCTTGGGCGCATCGACCTCGTGGAGGGCCTGATGAGGGATGCCGTTCACATTGATCTGCGTGCGGCCCGCCACGTCCGGGTAGGTCGTGATGCGGTAGTAGGGCGACCAGACCTCGTTTGGGCGGCCGGCGACCTGGACCTGGACGGCGAACAAGACGCAGCCCATCGCGACAAGGCCCACCAGCGCCCAGCCGGTGAGGCGCGTTCCCAGCATAAGCAGCACCAGGAGGACAGCCACCACGATGAACCAGATCAGCGGGCCCGTGCCCGCGGCCGAAAGAAGCGTGAATCCGGCGATACCGGCCATCGAGCCCGCGATGTCGATGCCGTAGGCCTTCAGCGGCTTCATCGAGCGCAGCAGCGGACCCAACGGCAGCGCCAGGGCGGCCATCACAGCCGTCACCAGGAGCACCACGAGGGGCAGCACAAAGTAGTTCGTTTCGGCGGCCCGGCTGGCGTCGGTGAGACCGAAGAAGACCTCGTCCGCCGTGCGCACCTGGACATCCAGCTGGACACGGATGATGAGCCCGACCACCAGCAGGAGGAGCACCGCGAAGACGGACAGCGAGACGTTCCGGCCGCGCCGCCCCAGCAGGATGCCCAGGCCGATGCCCAGGAAGCTCGCGATCAGCAGGAAGTTGGAGAAGAAGCCGATGTAGCGGACGTTGGCCGGGATCCAGCGGATCAGCAGGAGCTCGACGAAGAGGATCGCGCCGCTGGTCAGGAACAGCCGAACGTCATTGCGAGCCAGCCAGGGCACGCTCATCGGCGATCGCGGGCGAGAAGGCTCACCAGGCGGATGCCGTGGCTGTCTCGGCGATGCCCTGCGACTCCAGCCAGCGCTCCGCGTCGATGGCTGCCTTGCAGCCGTCGGCGGCGGCGGTCACGGCCTGCCGGTAGCGATGGTCGTGGACATCGCCGGCCACGAAGACGCCCTCGATGCGCGAGTGGGTCTCGTCCGTGACCACCAGGTAGCCGCGCTCGTCCACCTCCAGCTGCTCCCGAAAGATGTCCGTGTTGGGCTTGTAGCCGATGGCCAGGAAGAGCCCGTCGACAGCCTCCTCGGTCTCCTCGCCCGTGACGACATCCCGCAGCCGCAGGCCGCTCACGACCTGCTCGCCGAGGACGTCGACCACTTCCGTGTTCCAACTGACCGAGACCTTGGGGTTCTCGAGCGCCCGGTCCTGCATGATCTTGGATCCGCGGAACTGCTCGCGGCGGTGAAGCATGCGCACCTCCGTCGCGAAGCGGGTCAAGAACGTGGCCTCCTCCAGGGCCGTGTCGCCGCCGCCCACCACGGCCACCTTCTTGCCCCGGAAGAAGAACCCGTCACAGGTCGCGCAGGCGCTCACGCCTCGACCGCGCAAGCGCGTCTCGTTCTCCAGGCCCAGCCAGAGCGCCGAGGCGCCGGTGGCCACGATGACCGAGTCGGCGGTGTACTCGGAGCCGGCGGCCCACAGCCGAAAGGGACCTTCCGAGAAGTCCACCCGCTCGACATCCTTGTCCACCATGCGTGTCCCGAATCGCTCCGCCTGCTTGCGGAAGGTATCCATCAGTTCCGGTCCCTGGATCCCGTCGGGGAAGCCGGGGTAGTTCTCGACGTCGCTGGTGATCATCAGCTGGCCGCCCGGCACGTAGCCCGCCAGCACGATCGGCGCGAGGTTGGCCCGGGCCGCGTAGATGGCCGCGGTCAAGCCCGCCGGACCCGATCCGATGATGACCACCTTGCTGTGCCCGCCCCCGCCGTCGCCGTCCCCACCGTCCGTCGTGGCCCGACGCAGTGCGACGGCCGTCCCGGCTGAGGTCTCCGAGCCCTCGGCTGTGACGCCCTCGACGTCCGGGATCTCGATCATCTGGAAGGGCGATGCGCCGTCCGACTGTCCGCTCATGGATGGCATGCTAGCGCGTGAGACAGAGGGCCGAAGCGACGGCTGT
>Ga0136615_10000275_pt1 | contig 22857 bp, 22 predicted proteins | sample AntDrymUQ2882206_2_FD_106647 | JGI IMG/M metagenome (GOLD analysis project Ga0136615, IMG submission 106647) | Polar desert sand microbial communities from Dry Valleys, Antarctica - metaG UQ288 (22.06) | ecosystem: Environmental > Terrestrial > Soil > Desert | place: Antarctica: Dry Valley... | reverse complement strand
TTTCCGAATGGCTGGACTTCACCCACGGTGATATCCAGCGAAAAGCAAAAAACTCACTAAACCCTATGTCCGACGCCATTTCCCGCCGCTTACCCCCAGAATTTATGCAACTGGAAGGTAATCTCCACGCTCGCGGGCAGGTCCTTGATTGGCACATTGAGACGACTCCCGACTTGAGAGGGCTCATCGAGATTTAACGAACCGGCGGCTGGGAGTGACGTGCCCGTCACCACGATGTCTTCGAGTTGAATCACATCTTCGCCCCAGCCATTAGTTTCGCCCCAGGCACTAGTAGCGAGGAAGCACAGGGGACCAAGGGGCAGCAGGACTGCCGGTATTTGGCGAAATCGCATGGTTTTCTCCTCCGCGCGCACCCGCGCAGCAATGAAAGCTCGGGCAAGGCACGCGGAGGAAGGGGCAAGGCGGGAACTGGAGATAATGACCCGGGGCGCCCCGGCACTACCCTCCGCAATGCCATTGCAATTCCTTCAGGCCGGTCTCCGGGCTCGCAAGCGGGTATAAAAACCCCGGGAGCAGCGCCTTCCCATGCTTGATGCACAGTGGCGTGATGCCGCTCCTTGACTTGCTTACCGTTGCGGGGGCAGCGCCGGCTTTGGACTAAGATCCACACCGGCTTCCCATTTCATCCTCAGGCCGAACAGCCTTCGGACACCTGAAAGCACCACTATTGTTCAAAGACGAGCCGTGCTTGTCAAGCGCTAGTCCCCGTGGGGCCCGCAATCGGCTTCTGCAACAGCGGCTCTGAGACGCCCCGGCTGTTTATGGCCGCGCAGCTCACATTCGATCGCGCGGAAGATGGGAGACGAACGAGGTGCCGCAGGCGCGCAGCGTTGCTGGCGCAACCAGGGCAGAACTTGGAAGAGCCCCAATGTCGGCCCCGCAATGGCCGCGGGCGCGGGCAGTCTGGGTCTCGCGCTCAGCGGACCCGCCAGCTATCACGGAGAACCGCAAGCACGCCCGGCGCTCGGCGAAGGGCGTGCACCGGATGCCAACGATATAGACCGGGCGTTGCGGCTAATACATCGCAGCCATTTTATCTGGTTAGCTATCCTTGCTAACACCAGCTTGCTTGTCCAATCCTTGCCGCTGCGCTGATGCACTGGATGTCGGCTCAGGCAAAAGTCGCGATCCACAGCCCGCTTATCGCAACAAGCGCGCCCGCAGCCCGCACCCACGCTGCCCGGTTTCGCAGACTCAGGCCCGCCAGTATGCCGACGCCGTGCAGCAGTGCGGTAGCCAGCACAAAGCCCAAGCCGTAGGGCCACAGGGCGTTACCGGGCATTTCCACGCCGTGCGCATAGCCGTGGAAGACCGCGAACAGTGCCACCAGGCCGGCGCCGAGAACCGGGCTTGTCCTGATCGAAAACGCGATCAGCAGCCCTAACACGAGTACCGACGTCGCGATGCCGCTTTCCACCATCGGCAACGGCGTCTCGGTCGTTCCGATCCATCCGGCCAGCGCCATCATCGCAACGAAGCTCGTCGGCACCGTCCATATCGCCCGCCCGCCAAGCTGGGCTGCCCAGACGCCGACGGCAAACATTGCGAGCATATGATCAAAACGGGACAACGGGTGCGACATGCCATCCACAAAGCGGGTGACGTGAACGCCGGGATGCGCAAAAGCGACCCCGCTGACGACAAACAACAAGACACCCGACCACATTGACTTTTGCAGATTCATATTTGCTTCTCCAAATTGTCGAATCATGACGTGAACAGGCGCGCGGCTGCGGCTGGATTGGAAGGAAAATAACAGTGCAGGTAACTCGCCACGAGCCCGTTCATCCGGTAAATAGCCTCACCTTGCGACGTATTGTATAAACGCTCGCCTTGCGCGAAAGGTGAGAGCGGCGTCTCGACCAGCGAATGGTGGAAGGCATGTGCGCGCAGCACCCCGCCTGGCATCGGCGCGGATTGGTAACCCAACCCATTCAGGCGCGATTGCATGACGGCGTGCCCCGGCAGCAATGCGGCCATCTTAGCACGTTGGCCGGCCTTGTCGGTGAGAGATTCGAGCAGATACAACATGCCGCCGCACTCGGCATAAATCGGTCTGCCCTGTCGAAAATGCGTTTGCAGTGTAGCTTTCATGGCCGCATTTTCCTGCAACTCGCGTAAATGCAGTTCCGGGTAGCCGCCGGGGAGATAAAGGCTGTCCACATCGGGGAGCGTTGAATCAACGAGGGGAGAAAAAAACACCAGCTCGGCGCCCATGGACCTGAGCAAATCCAGATTCGCGGGATAGAGAAACGAAAACGCGGTATCGCACGCGATACCGATGCGCACACCCGCTAGCGATCGGGGCAGCGGCTCGATCGCGGGCAATGCGAACTCCACTCTATCGGGCAATGCGGCGAGGCCGGTGGTAGCAATCCCCGAGGCGGCCACGGAGAGGCGCGACTCGAGATCGGCGATCTCCTCGGCCTGGACGAGTCCGAGATGACGCGCCGGCATGGCGCACTGCGTGTCGCGCGGTAATCCCCCGTAGTAACGAATCCGCGGCGGGATTCCCTGCTGAATCATTTCCGCATGGCGCGCGCTAGCAACCGTGTTCGCCAGTACACCCGCAAACGGCAGGTCCAAGCGAAGATTCGCAAGCCCTAGAGCGATGGCCCCCAGCGTTTGCGCGACGCCAGTAGCATCGATCACGGCGAGGACCGGTACTCCAAGTTTTTCGGCGAGATCGGCACTCGAAGGATCGCCATCGAAGAGGCCCATGACGCCCTCGATCAGAATCACATCCGCCTCGCCCGCCGCTTCATAGACCAAGCGCCGGCATTCTGCTTCGCCCGCCATCCACAGATCGAGCTGATAGACCGGGTAACCCGAAGCGCACTCGAGAATCATCGGGTCGAGAAAATCCGGCCCGGTTTTGAACGCCCTGACCTTCCGGCCCTGGTCGCGATGGAAACGCGCCACCGCGGCGGTGACCGTCGTTTTGCCGTGATTGGAGCCGGGGGCGCTGACAAAAAGCGCCGGACATAACCGTGCTGAAACGCTCAAAACTCCACGCCCCTTTGTGCTTTGACGCCCTGTTCCTGATACGGATGTTTAACGGGGCGAATGTCGCTCACGAGATCGGCCAGCTCGATCAGCTCCGCTGGCGCATGGCGGCCGGTAACCACAATGTGCAGCATCTCGCGCCGGTTGCGGAACACATGCAGCACCGTGCGCACATCCAGATACTGATACTTAAGAACGATATTCAGCTCGTCCAGGATCACCATATGGTAGGACGGATCGTTGATCATCCGCACGGCTTCCGTCCAACCTCTGGCAGCGGTCCTCATATCGGCTTCGCGATCCTGGGTATCCCAGGTGTAACCCTGGCCAACGACATGGAAATCGCAATTGGGGTGGCCGCTGAGAAGTTGGCGCTCGCCGCTCTCCAATGCGCCCTTGATGAACTGAACGACGCCGAGCTTCATTCCATGTCCGAGCACACGCAGCCCCATCCCGAACGCGGCCGAGGATTTGCCCTTGCCGGTACCGGTGTTGACGATCAGCAGCCCCTTTTCTTTTTGCGCGGCGGCCTTTTTCTTTTCAAAACCTTCTTTGTGCCGCTGGGCCATGCGCTTGTGCGATTCCGGATCGGTTTTCATTTCTGCACTGCTAATTCTCTATGCCATAAATCGAAAAAAACTCAACGCGAAGGCGCGAGGAATTATGAGTTAACATTCCATTCTCTAATTTTCCTTTGCGCCTTAGCGTCTTTGCGTTGAGTTTTGTGTTTTTTCTATTTCCACGCTGTTCCGGTCAATTCAATTAACAGCGCCGCCACGTTGTTGCGATCCAAGTGATAGCCGATGAACACCAGCTCCGATTTGACCGGGGACGTTCTTGCTGCATCGGCGCTCATCGTCACGCGTGTTCGCACAGCCTGCACCAATACCGCGTGCCCGCCATTGATCGTATGACTGGCCGACCGAATAAATCCTTTGACGCGCAATAGCGGCTCCGACCTGGCTGCGGCAAGGAGCGCTGCTTCGAGCCTTTCCGTCTCCTGCGGTTCCGAGCTGCTGAGCGCGAACGAAAGCCACCCTGGATCGTGTTGGTGAAAATGCTTGTGTGTCGCTAGACCGTGCGTGTGAGCGCCCATCCCGGAATGGCTGTGCCCATCCAGACGCCGTTGATTGGCAAGCGGTTGCGCACCGGGGCCGGGCATGGACGGCAGCGGACTATGACGGTGGCTGTGCGCTTCGAACGTCGGCTGGTGTAGGCGCAGCCCCAAGGCCAGGCGGATGTCGAGCCGGGCACGATAGGCCAGCTCGAGAAATCGAACCTTCGGCGCCAGCTTGCGCACGCGCGCCTCGGCCGCCAACAGCGCGTCTTCAGCAAGGTCGTCGATCTTGTTCAGCACCACGACGTCGGCATTTTCGAGCTGCTGTTCAAACAGTGCCGCCACCGCCGCCTGTGGACTGGGCGCGGAGCCGTTGCGCTCGAACTGACCGGACAGCAACAACGGCGTGTCCACCACCGCCAATGTCGCATCCAGAACAAAGTCGTTCACGAGATCGGACGTTTGCAACGTCTCCATGACCGCGGTCGGCAATGCGAGACCGGAAGTTTCGATCAGCACGTGGTCGATGTTGGCGCGGCGCTCGGCGAGCGCCTGCATGGCGGGCACGAACCGCTCATCATCGCCGTAGGCGATCAGACCGTTCGGGAAGTCATGGATCTGAATCTCCACGGTGTCATTCGCGCTTTCCCGCGCGATCGCGCCATCTATCGAGACTTCGCCAAACTCGTTGATCAGGATCGCCAAACGGCGCGCCTGCCGATCCTTGATCAGGCCGGTGAGCAACGTCGTTTTGCCGGAGCCGAGAAAACCGGTAAGGACCGTGACCGGAATCGGCCGATTCACGCTTTGATCTCCCAGTCTTCGAATTGCTGTAACACGCCGGCGAATGACGAGGTCACCGCCGGATAGTCGAGCTGCGGACGCTTGATAACCAACAGCGGAATACCGAGCGCACTCGCCGCCGCGGCCTTGGCCTGAAAGCCGCCGGCCTCGCCGGAATCCTTGGTCACTACGCAGTCTATCTGCCAATCGCGCCACAATGCTTCGTTGAAGGCCCGCGAAAACGGTCCTTGCATGGCGAGAATATGGCTGCGTGGCACGCCTTGATCGATTGCTCGCTGGATGAATTCCGGTTGCGGCGTCACACGGGTAAACCACTGGCGTTCGGCCGCACCATGCGCTTGTAGAAACGCAGCCAAATCCTTCGAACCGGTCGCGAGGAAAATCCGTTTACCGAGCGCGATCGTGCGTTCCGCGGCTTGCTCCACCGACCTGCATAGCTCGCCCGCATCGGACCCAAGCGAGCTGGGGCGCTCGTAGCGCAGGTAAGGAATGCCGAGCACCTGGGACAGGCTTATCAATTGCTCCGACATCTGTCTGGCGTAAGGGTGCGTTGCGTCAACAAGCGCTCGTGCCTGGCTTCTTGTCAGCGCCTGTCGTCTGGCTTCGACGCCTTGGCGCCCTGCCCATACGTATACGCCCGGACAACGCCGGTTCGCCACTTCGCCGCCGTATTCGGTGGCGGTGGAGACAATCACCGGGTAGCCGCGTTCCGCGATCGCATTCGCCAGTGCATTGCCGTCGCTCGTGCCGGAAAAAACCCATACCGCGCTACTCGGGAACTCATTGAGGTTCGTCGCCTGCGCAGGCGATACCCAGTCGTTGTAACCGCGTGGTGTGAAAATCCAGTTCCGCTTGCGCTGCGTAAACCGATTTCCGATCACGATGGTCGTGAGCATGTCGAACTGCAACGCGAGCAGGTCTTCCAACCGGTGGACGCTCACCTGTTGATCGGGCCGATAGGCATTGCGCACCACGCCGCAAAGCGTCTCTGCCGCCTTGTGGTCGAGCATGATGCGCAGGATGCGGTACACGCCCTGCTGCCGACCGGCGCTCTGCACATTGTACAGCACGCAGGCAAGATCCGCTTCGGCGATATGCCGGGCACGGTGCTCGATCCACTCCCAGGGGCACAGCAGATCGGAAAGGCTGAGGATGGCAAAGTCGTGCGACAGCGGAGACCCGAGCAACGACGCACAGGCGTTGGCGGACGTAATGCCCGGCACCACGTTTACTTCGAACGCGTCATCTTCCCGCATATCTTCGAACGCAAGCGCCGCCATGGCGTAAACGCCGATATCGCCGCTCGAGATCAATGCGACCTTGGCGCCGCCGCGGGCCTTTTCGATCGCAAGTCTCGCGCGCTCGCGCTCCTGCGTCAGCGGCGCTGTGTGGATTTCCTTTCCGGCAAGCCACGGCTTGATCCAGCGCAAATAGAGCTCGTAAGCGACGATCACTTCGCTTTCGCGCAACGCCGCTTCGGCTCGCGGAGCGATGAGATCGCTGAACCCCGGCCCGACTGAAACAAGATTCAAAACACCGCTCATGACTCTAAGAAATCTCTGAACAAGTGATGTTACGCACGTAACTCCCTCCCCCTCTTTGTAGGTCCAATTGGGCGCGACATCGGTTAGTCACATTAATCAGAACTTCGCTAACCCGCCGCGGTCTTCCACCACCGCCACGGCTACGCCATCCAGAGCGGTTTTCGGCACCACGAGTTCTCCGCGCGTACAGGCGATCAACGCGCAAGGCTCGCACACGCCATCGACGCCCACATTTTTCCGCACCCATTCGGATGCCTGCGTCACCCACGCGCGCGCCGCAACTTGTTCGGTAGCGATCACCCGCAGCGGGATAGTGTGTTGCTCACAAAACCGAACCAGCCCCGGCTCCTCCGCTTTCATCGCAATCGTCGCGATTTCCCGCACTTGCGTCAGATCTCGCTCGCCTAACGCATGGCGGACGGCCCGCTCGATCTGCTCCGCGCCTGCGCCTTTGCGGCAACCGATCCCGACCACAAGCGGCTTCAGGGCGTCGGTCGCGGTGGTGATCACCGGGATGGCACCGACGACGTTGGCCACCCGGTAAGCGAGATCGTTGCCGCCGGCTTCATGACCGCCCAACAGGGAAATGGCAAAACGACACGCTTCGTCCAGCACAACGACGGCCGGGTCGGTATGTTTATCGCGGATCGCGCCGTCTATAAAACGCATCGCGATACCGGTGGTCATCACGAGCACCCAACCAGAATAGTGCTGAAAGCGATCTTTGAATTGCGCTTTCTGCGGAGTCTCGCTCTGCCACGGCCGAAATAGCGTCCCACCGAGCCGTTGTTCCAGGACACGCCCCACGCCTTCGGCCTGCTCACGCACCAACCAAATGCCAAGTTGATCCTTCACGCGCCGTCCCTACAGCGTTTTGCCGGCTTGCGGAACTTGTGTTTATAGTCGGCGGCATAAAGGCGCGATTCCGTGCCTTTATCGTCGGCCAGCACCGCCCCGACGATGAGCAGGCTGGTCAATTTCCAGTGGCTCACTTTCACTTCGCTCAACACCTTGCCCAAAGTACTTCGGTGCGTACGCTGATCCGGCCAGCTCGCGCGATACACCAGCGCCACCGGCGTGTCATCGGGATAATGTTGCCTGAGCTCGCACACGATTTTCTTAAGATGCGGCCCGGAGAGAAAAATACACAGCGTCGCGCCAGGCTTCGCCAACTCGCCCAGCGCTTCTTTCTCAGGGACAGGCGATGCGCGTCCGGACACTCGTGTCAGGATAATCGTCTGCGATACGTTCGGTTTGGTGAGCTCGCTCAGAAGAAGAGCCGCCGCCGCGGTAAATGAAGAAACACCCGGCACGACTTCATACGCGATGCCGAGCATGTCCAAGCGCCGCATCTGCTCGGCGGTGGCGCCGTAAATCGCGGGATCGCCGGAATGCAGGCGCGCAACCTCCCACCGGGCCGCCTGGGCACGACGATAACAGGCTTCCTGTGCGTCCAGATCGAGTTTTGCGGTATCAATCAATTGTGCATCGCCGCGGCAATAGCGCAAGACTTGCGGCGGCACGAGGGAGCCGGCATAGAGCACCATTGGCATGCGCTTCAAAATTTCCGCCGCCCGCACCGTGATCAAATCATGGGCCCCCGGCCCGGCGCCGATGAAATAGACTTTCATGCGTGCCGCTTTCCCCGCGAGTGGCGGCGAATCAACATGGTGGAGAGATACCCAAGCGATTCGTCCGCCGGCAATTGTGCGAGATCACCACACACCACCTCGCCCGGCAACCCGATCCGGGACGCCAGCGCGCAATGCTGCGTGATGTTCATTTTTCGAAGCAAGCCGAGCACCCAGGGCAGGCGCTTGCCGATTTTCATCAGCACCACGATGTCGTGCGTCTCAATCTCATGTTGCAGCGCCTGCGGCTCATCGGGACAGGGCAGGATCAGCACGCGCTCCTTCCCTTCGCCGATCGGCCACGCCAGCGCCGCCGCGGCAGCAGCATAGCTGGTAATCCCCGGAAACGTCTTATGCTGGAGCTGCGGTAACAAATCCAACAACGCCGCCAGCAGATAGCCGTAGGTGGAATAGGTCAACGAGTCGCCGAGGGTGAGATAGGCCACGTTGCGTCGAGCGTCGAGTTCCGCGGCGAGCCGTTTGGCCAATTCGGTATAGTGGCTGCGCAACACTGCCCGATCCGGATCCATGGTAAATTCGACCTCGCGCAGGCGATCCCGCGGGATCGCCATTCCCGCCAGACAACGGCGGGCAACGGATACCTCCGCCGTACGCGCGCGTGGCAGATAAATGGTATCGGCCCGCTGGAGCGCCTCCAGCGCCGCGACCGGCAGGTAGCCTGCCGGGCCGGGGCCGACACCGATGCCAAAAAACAGGCCCAATTCGCTCATGTTCTCATACAAACCCAACGCAAAGAGGCGAAGGCGCAAAGGAATCAATGACCAATGTGTTGCGAGCTGTTTTCATCAATTTTTGCCTTACAGAACTTTGCGTCTTTGCGCCTTTGCGTTGTCACTTGCGGTTTTATAGGTTCATGCCGCCTTACCAAGTGCCATGCCGTGCAAACCGAATAACCTCACTTCGATTCGGTCCACCCGCGACAGGCGCGCCTGCATCAACCGCGCGACGCGATCTTCGACTTCGCTCCATAACGCGTGCGCACGCGGATCGGCCTTCAGCAATTCCATCACCGCCTCGACCGTATTGGCATGTTCGATCTTCGCCACATCCTCGGCGGCAAATCCGCACTCCGCGGCGACGCGGGCGACCGCGCCCATCGCCATCCGGCTTTTGCCCGAATGCGTGTCCCAAACGTCATCGAGGATTTTGGCGAGTTTTCCCGGATGCCCGAGCATCCATAAGATGCGCAACCGCGCATTTTCTTCCGCCAACACATGCTCGGTGCAGTCGAGCGCAAAACCGACAAAGTTGGAAACCTGGACAACGCGCTTGGCCGGAAGATGCAGCGAGTGCCTGGCGTAAGCGATGCCGAGCTTCCCTGGCGCATAGGCTACGCTCTCGGCGCCGCCGCCGAGCGCCACGCGGATGTACACCTCGATCGAGGCCATGTACGCCGCCATTGACATGGGCTCGACGATACCGGTCGTGCCGATAATGGAGATACCGCCGACAATGCCCAGGCGCGGATTGAAGGTCTTCTTGGCGATGACCTCGCCATTTTCGCAGCCGATCTCCAGATCGAATCCCGGATCCGGCGCGTCTTCCAATACTTCTTCCACCGCCCACTGCATCATTTCGCGCGGCGCCGGATTGATGGCCGGCTCGCCGACCGGCACGCGTATTCCTGGTTCGGTGACGGTACCCACGCCGGGCCCGGCCAGGAACCGTATCCTGCCGGTATGGTTGGGGCGCACCACGGCGAAAATCACCGCGCCATCCGTGTTGTCCGGATCGTCTCCGGCATCTTTACGCACATCCGCGCGCGCAGATCCGTCGCTGAGCGAGTTGACGCGCATGACGGGCACCATCAGATAGTAACGATCATCGGGCAGGCTGATCGCAACCTCGGTAGGCCTTTCGCCGCGCAACAGCAACATCAGCGCCGCCTTGACGGCCGCCGTGGCGCAGGCGCCCGTGGTTTGACCGCGGCGCAAACCGTTGTCGGCCGGCAGACTCAAATCGAACGGCTGGCGCGTCACAATTCCAATACCCCTGCCAGCTGATCCACCGCCGCGATCATCAGCGCATTAACCACCGCCGCCGCCCACGGCGATCCGCCGCGCGTGCCGGCGTTGGTAATGCGCGGCACCTGGATGCAGCGGCGCAAGTCCTCCTTCGATTCGCGCGTTCCGACAAATCCGACCGGCAGACCGATTACCAGTTGCGGGCGCCAGCCATGCTCGCGGACCAGGCGCGTGGTTTCCGCGATCGCCGTCGGCGCGTCGCCGATGGCAACAATGACGTCATTGCCCCACGTCTGCCATGCGCGCTGAATCCCCGCCGCCGAGCGTGTCATGTCGTTCGCCTGTGCCAGCAAATGCGATTCCCGGTCATGCACGCCGCACCAGGTTTGAATTCCGAGCTGTTCGAGCAAGCTCCGCTTCAGCCCGCTCTGTACCATCGTCACGTCCGTGACCACGCACCGGCAACGCAACAACGCGCGGATGCCCGTTGCGACCGCGCCGGGCGAGAAGTACATATCGTCGACGATATCGAAATCGCCGCTGGTGTGAACCAATCGCTGCAGCACCCGCTTCTCCGCGGCCGAACAGGCGGACCAGTCTCTGCCGGCCTCGATGATGCGCAAGCTCTCGGCCTCGATCGGATGCGGTAGATAGGGTTGATATTCCGGCTCGACAACAACCGGCAGGGCTTCTCTCGCCAGCAAGCCCCGCGCGCGCAAATGATGCGCCTGCTGGGGCGTGCCGACCTGCTCCTCGAAGCCGACGATTTGCACACGATATTTGCAGAGCGAGCAATTCATGTGGGCGCGGCCTTCCACGCCTTCCTGCGCCCGTTCGAGAAACGCATCCGCGACGTCGGCATGCGCACCGAGATATCCCGCCTTCAGCACTTCGATCTCGGCATGGCGCATCTGTAACGCATCGGCCGCGGAATAGATGCGTTTGACCAAAACGCCATCGAACAGAAAATAGGGAAACACAACCATCCGCTGAAACCCCAGGCGGGCGGCGACCTGTAATCCGTCGGCCACCGATGGTTTGGCGGTACCGGAGTAACAGACAAACACAGAACCGAATCCCAAACCCTCTTCGAGCATGCGCGCGAGCTTGGACACTTCGGAATTGGCGTCAGGGTCGGAGGTACCCCGCCCCACCACCACCAGACAGGTCTCGACCCGCTGCACAGTCTGGCCCGACAGAGCCTCGGCTTCCACAATCCGCTGCTGTGATAAACGCAGCAGCAGCGGATGCAGGTCCATCGCGGCGCCGAAATGGAATTCGACGCTCGGATATTCGCGCTTGAGCATGGCGAGCTCGCTCGGCATGTCGTTTTTCGCATGCGTTGCCGCAAACAACAGCGCCGGCAGCACCACCACGCGCTTGGTGCCGGCCTCAACGGTGCCTCCCACGGCCTCGTCAATGGTTGGGGACGCGAATTCCAGATAACCATGGGCGATGTCGCGCCCCGGCGCACGCGTTTTCATCAATTCGACCAGAGCCTCGAACTCGCGCACCGCCGCCGGGTCGCGGCTGCCATGGGCAGCAACCACAATACTGTAATCTTGTAAGCTGGCCTTGTTCATCTCAAAGCCGGATCGCTGCGGTTCCCTAAGTCCGACAGGCTGCTAGGCGCGTGACCACGTGGAAGCGACGATCCCGCGTATGGCTTTTGCCAAATCATAGGTCGCCTAAAATCGACCCTCCTATCCGCAACTGGTTGATTCAAAGCTACTCGACGTCGTTCTGATCGATCTGCGCCCAATTTCATTCAATGGGGCACTGCGCCGTTTCTCCGGCAGGTCTTCGGATCCCGCTGCGCGTCAGTCCCGGATCCTCACCGGGATCCTTTTCGCTGCGCGTCGGGCATGGGAGCCCGGCGCAACAACACCGGAGGTGCCCGAACCCTAGCAGCGCCGACGACGATGCGTCAAGTCGAAACTACCCATCAGCGAACGCAGTCAATTCCAATTCAGGTTTGAGTCTGAGCGAGGGGTTGTTTTCCATCGTTTTAAAAATCTTATTGAGAATCTTATTGAGGCTGTGGAGCTTATGGGCAGCGGGGCGCGCGGTGGGAAACCCGCCCTCTCGTTCAGACTCATACCATATTGGAAAAGACTAACGCTTGCCAGTTCTTGCTTCGGGGCATAGACTCCGCCTGTTGTCATGCTTCAGGTGTTCGACGGACGTTCGTCCGTGGAATGAAAATGGACTACGCAGGGGTCGCTGTGCCTCAGCGACTCAAACCCCGATCATCACGTTGTTCGCTTTTAGGCATTCCTCCTGGGAATGAGGACGTTAAATTGTCGCGCTCCCGCCTGTCATCACTGACCGGGCGGACCGTTCAATGAGGATCAGCACATGTCATCAATGCCGAAATTAGCCGAGAACGTCGAGTTGCAGACCCGCGGGCATGCGTGGAAGGACAAGTTACTGCCGGCGCTGTTCGCCGCAACACTTGGTCTGATGCTCCTTTATACCGCCGGTTTCGCCGAGATCCCGGTGTTACACAATGCGGCCCATGACGGCCGTCATTCGGCCGCCTTCCCGTGCCATTAACCTAGGTGACCCGGAACTTCAACATGACGATGTTAAAGAAGATTGTTTCCGTGGCCGCATTGGCGGGCTTACTGGCAGGCCTGTTACTTACCGCTGTTCAACAGATCCAGGTAGTCCCGCTGATACTCGAGGCCGAGGTTTACGAGGAGGCAAGTGCCTCTGCCGTGCAAGAGGACGAAGCCTGGCAACCGGCCAATGGCTGGGAGCGCACTTTGTTCACCGCCGCGGCGAACATCGCCCTCGCGCTTGGCTTCGCTCTACTGTTGAGCGCGGTCGTTTCCCTGCGCGGTGGAAAGATCGATTGGCGCTCCGGCTTGCTATGGGGTACTGCGGGATACGCCGTTTACTTCGTCGCGCCTTCTTTAGATCTGCCGCCGGAAGTTCCCGGTACACAAGCGGCTCAGCTGGGCGATCGGCAGATCTGGTGGCTGATGACGACGCTGCTTACCGCGGCAGGATTAGCGCTGCTGATCTTCGCCCGACACTGGGCAACGAAGATACTGGGTGCGATCTTGCTCGGGGTTCCCCATCTTATCGGCGCGCCGCAACCGGTAATCCATCACAGTGCAGCGCCCGTTGAGTTGGCAAAAGCGTTCATATTCGCCACTGCTATCGCCAATGCCGTGTTTTGGATCTCTCTCGGCGGCCTGACGGGATTCTTCTACAAGAAGATGGCGTGACTGCCCTGCCCTGGTGAGAATCCACTCCAAGCACGCGCTGATTTGCACGGGCCCACGCTGCACCGAAGGTGGGTCCTGGCCGAGGCAATGTTCCAGTTGCTCGTTCAGGAAAATCTGTCGGCGGAAAACCTGACGCTCACAAACCGCGCGCGGCAAGGATTTAACGAACAATGAACTACTCAACGCAAGACGCCAAGGCGCATTCCACGGATGGAATTTTTCGAAGCGCCCTTGAATAGTTCATGATTACCTGTATCGGCGCCGGGCCTGGCGACACAGGCTACCTGACTCAGCGCGGCGCAGAGCTGATCCGCTCCGCCCAGGTGGTGGCCGGGTTCAACGCCGTGGTCAACATTGTCCACAGCCTCATCCCACCGACGGCGGAGATCGTCACCATGGGTTACCGCGATCAGACCGAGAAGCTGGCGCAGGTAGCGGCGGCGCACCACGCCGGCAAGCGCTGCGTCGTCGTGTTTATGGGCGATGTCCATTTCAGCGGCTTTCAATATCTCGAGCGGGTCGAGCGCGCCTGTGGACATCCCGTGGAGACCGTGCCAGGCATTTCCTCGGCGCAGATGCTCGCCTCGCGCGGCAAGGTGTGCTTCGATGAGACGACGTTCGTCACGTTTCACCGCCGCGGCGATCTCGAGCCGTTCAAGCGTCACCTGGTGCATGTGCTCAAGGACGATCGCAATGCCATCGTCATCCCCTGCCCATCGGACTTCATGCCGCGCCACATCGCGGCTTATCTCCTAGAGCATGGGATCTCGGCCGGGCATCCGACCGAAGTCTGGGAGAACCTGACACGAACGGAGGCGGAATGGCATGGCGCACTGGGGGAATGCATGAACCGTGACTTCAGCGACATGAGCATTATGCTGATCCGCGCACTCGAGCCCATGCCGAGTCAGATCGAGCCATCCTGACGCAGTAGGTCTTTTCGCAAGCTCTCAGGACGTCGCCATCCACTCGCGCACGGCCTGTCCCCAGCTCTTGGGGGGCAAGCGCGTGATGTGATGATAGCTCGCCCCCAAGCGCTCGGCCAGGAGCCGCGCCTGGCCCAGCCGCAGCCAGTCGGTCTCGGTGTCGATGACGAGGCTTGCGATGCGATGCTCGCGCAAGCGGTCCGATTCGGACAACGCCGCAGCGAGCGCTCCAGGCTCCGGGAGCGTGGCGCGGCCATCGGTCACGAGCACGAGAAAGAGACGCAGGTTCGCCTGCTTGCGCCGCTGCCGCTCGATATCGAAGCGGGCCAGCCGCAGCCCGGCTGCGAGCGGGGTGCGCCCTCCGGCCGGGAGCTCGCCGAGCCGCCGGTAGGCAAAGACCGCACTGCGCGTCGGCGGCAACAAGCGCTCGGCACCCTCGCCGTGAAAGGCGATGAGGGTCACGTAGTCGCGCTTCTGATGGGCCTCTTCGAGCAAGGCGCAGACCGCCCCCTTGGCCGCGCGCATCCGGGCGCTCGCCGCCATCGAGCCCGACGCGTCGACCACGAAGACGATGAGACTGCGAGCGCGCGTGCGGCGTTGCTTGATGCGCCAGTGCCGGGCCGACACTTCGAGATGGGAGCGCGCGCGCGCGCGGTCCAAGGCTGCAGCCAGCACCGTGGCGGCGAGCGCGAGATCCGGCGGATCGCCTGGGCGAGGCATGATCGCGCGAACGAACGCGCCCCGCCGATCACGGCTGCCGGCAGGGTTGCGCTTTCCGTGAACTGCGCCCTCGCGGGCCCGCACGCGCAGCCGCGCCAGAGACAGTTGCACGCCCTGACCGATGGGAAAGTTCCGTGGTTCTGAGTCGGCGTGACTCGCCCCATCGCCGTCCGCTGCCTGCGGCTCAGCTTGAGCGGCTCCCGGTGGTGATAGCGAGGAGGACGGCGGCGGTTTTTCATGGGGCGGCCGCCGGCTCGGCGGCGCTCCCGTCGGTCCGGCGCCAGTCGGTGGCGCAGAGCGCGCTTCGGGGCGGCGGTGGGCCAGCGCCAGCGCCTGCGCCTCCTGCACGTCGGCTGCGATCACCGCGTCACGCCCCTCGAAGATGGCGATGGCGCGCGAAGTCTTGTAGATCACGATGTCGGCGCGCAGACCGTCCACCCTGGCGGCGGCGCAGAGCTCGGCGATCTCATCAAGGCGCTCGGGCGGAACGGTAACCTCCGATAGCCCTGCGCGCGCCGCTGCGATGCGCCGCTCGATCTCACGCTCGGACGCTGTCCAGCGCGCGGCGAAGGCCTCCGGATCGGCGTCATAGGCGATGCGCCGCCTGACCACTTCCTTGCGCTCGCCGGGCTCGAGGTAGCCGTTCACGCGCACGCAGAGACCGAAGCGGTCCAAGAGCTGAGGGCGCAGCTCGCCCTCTTCCGGGTTCATTGTGCCCACCAGGATCACGCGCGCCTCATGTTCGAAGGATACGCCCTCGCGCTCGATCCGGTTGACGCCCATCGCCACCGCGTCCAGCAAGACATCGACGAGATGATCGGGCAGGAGGTTCACCTCATCGACATACAGCACCCCGCGGTTCGCCCTCGCCAGCAATCCTGGCTCGAAGCGGCGCTCGCCGCTCTTCAGCGCGCGCTCGATATCGAGCGCGCCGAGCACACGGTCTTCGGTTGCTCCGATCGGGAGGTTGACGAAGGGCGTGGCCACCCGTACCGCCGTGTGATGCGGGTTCCCGTCAGGCGCCGAGTTGAACGGATCGCCCGAGACGACCTCGATCTCGGGCAACAGCGCGGCCAGGGCGCGCACTGCCGTCGACTTCGCCGTGCCGCGCGTCCCGCTGATCAAGACCCCGCCGATCGAGGGGTCGATCGCGTTGAAAATGAGCGCCCGCTTCATCGCGTCCTGCCCGACGATAGCCGTGAACGGAAACAAGGGTCGCGCCGAGGACGCGCTCCGGTTTGCGATGATCTCCGGCCCTGTCACCCCGACCCCCTCCCTTCGAGCGCGCCCTCAGTGGCGAGATACATCGATTTGAGGCGCGCGAGGGTGTCCGGATCAGGGGCCGCCCACAGGCTGCGCGAGGCCGCCTCAAGCAGGCGCCCGGTCATCTCGCGCAGCGCCCAGGGGTTGCTCTTTTCGAGGAACTCAGTGCTCTTGGCATCGAATATATATTTCCTCGCGATCTCCTCGTACATCCAGTCTTCGATCATGCCGGTGGTCGCATCGTAGCCGAATAGGTAATCGACGGTCGCCGCCATCTCCAGGGCGCCCTTGTAGCCATGCCGCTGAATGGAATGCAGCCACCTCGGATTGGCAACGCGCGCCCGGAAGACGCGCCGCAGCTCGTCCTCTAGGTCGCGGACCCGCGCCTGCTCGGGATCCGATGAGTCGCCGAACATCGCCAGCGGCTTGTGACCGGTGAGGGCGCGGATGGCCGCGATCATACCGCCGTGGAATTGCAGGTAGTCGTCGCTATCCAAGATATCATGCTCGCGGTTGTCCTGGTTATGGACGGCGATCTCGACCGCCGCGAGGCGTGCGCGAAACTCCTCGGAGGCCGGCTCGCCATAGCGATCACCGGTATAGGCGAAGCCGCCCCACTCGAGGTAGATGCGCGCGAGGTCCTCGCTGCTCTCCCAGTTCCGCTCGCTGATGGCGGCGAGGATCCCCGTGCCGTAGGCGCCCGGCCTGTTGCTGAAGAGCCGGAAGCGCGAGCGATCCCGCGCGCTCTCGAAGGGCTCGCCGGCCTCGCGGAGCGCGTCCTCCGCAGCGCGGGTATGGTGGCGAACGAAGTTCTGGTCGTGTGGCTCATCCAGATCGGCGACCAGATTGACGGCCCGGTCCAAGAGCCTCACGACACCCGGGAAGGCGTCGCGGAAGAAGCCCGACATGCGCACGGTGACGTCGATGCGCGGGCGGCCGAGCTCGGCTAGCGGGATGATGGTGAGATCGCTCACGCGCCGATTCTCTTCTTGCCACACCGGCCGCACGCCGAGCAGCCACAGCACCTCGGCGATGTCGTCGCCTTGGGTGCGCATGTTCGAGGTGCCCCAGATGGTGATGCCTATCGCTTCAGGGTAACGCCCTTGGTGTTCGAGATGGCGCCTCAAGAGCTCGTCGCCGAGTCTCGTTCCGACCTTCCAGGCGAACGGCGAGGGGATGGCGCGTACATCGACCGAATAAAAGTTCCGTCCGGTCGGCAGCACGTTGGTCATGCCGCGGGTCGGCGCGCCGCTCGGCCCGGCGGGCACGGATCGGCCTTCGAGGCCATCGAGCAGGTTGTCGATCTCATCGCTGGTACGGCGAAGAGCGGGCACGATACTATGGACCAGCGTGCCTAGCGTGGCTGCCGCTTGACCCTCAGTGGGCAAGCCGAAGGCGCGGAGCGTGACCCCGAGCTGATCCGGATCGAAGTCGGCTGCGGCCAGTCGCTCGATCAGACGCCGGCCCAAGCGCTCGACGGCGTTCAGGAGGTCTCCGTGGGTTCGATGCGGCGTGCCTTCCGGTAAACGCGCGGCTAGCCCTGCACCGTTCGCCGGATCGCACGGCTTGCCGAGGTGGGCCGAGTCGCTGATGCGCGCGTAGTCCAGACCGAGGTCGTCGGCGATGGCCCGGCGCAGGCCCGGGACACCCGGTGCATCCAGGCGCACCAGGGCGAGCGCGAGATTGACCAGCCTCTCGCCTTCCGGCAGGCGGCCCAGCACGTGCAGGCCGTCACGGATCTGCAGATCACCGAGCTCGCAGAGATAGCCGTCGATGTGCTGGATGAGCTCGCTATAGGCTTCCCGCTCCGGCTGTACCTCGACACCCAGATCGCGGTGCAGGTTGGCGCTAACCACGAGATCCCAGATCGCCCGCATGATCAGCGGGAGCTTGTCGGGGTCGACGCGATCGGCATGGGCGTAGTCGCCGAGGAGTTGCTGCAATCGCGCGAGCTCGTCATAAGTCTCGGCGCGCGTCATCGGCGGGATCAGATGATCGATGATGCAGGCATGCATGCGCCGCTTGGCCTGCGCACCCTCGCCGGGATCATTCACGATGAAGGGATAGAAGACCGGGATATCACCGATGGCGAGCTCGGGGTAGCACGCCTCCGATAAACCGAGCCCCTTGCCCGGCAACCATTCGAGGGTGCCGTGCTTGCCGCAGTGGATGAGGGCATCGGCCCGGAATTCTTCGCGCAGCCAGTGGTACGCACCCAGGTACTGATGGGTCGGGATGAGGTCGCCACTGTGATAGACCACGAGCGGGTTTTCGCCGAAGCCGCGCGGCGGCTGGATCATCACGAACACGTTCCCGAATCGCAAGCCCGCGACATAGACGTGATCGCCGTCGCGGTACACCTCGCCCGGCGGTTCTCCCCAGGCCTGGTGCAGCGCAGACTGATTCTCTGCGGGAAACTCGCCGAACCATTGCGCATAGCGCGCTCCCGCATACCGTGCGGCCGCGCGCCGCATCTGATCGTCGGTGAGGAAGTCTTGATCGTAGCCGCCGGTGGCGATGAGCTCGGCCATCAAGGCATCGCCATCCGGCGGGATCTCGCCGATCCGGTAGCCTCTGTTCTTGAGCGCGCGCAAGAGCTCGATGACCGAGGCGGGTGTGTCGAGACCCACCGCGCCGCCGATTCGCCCTTGCTTGTTGGCGAAGTTGGTCAACATGATGCAGAGCCGCTTTTCGGCGTTTGGCTTGCGGCGAAGCTCTGCATAACGCAGGGCGAGTGCGGCCACTGCCTGGAGCCGATCGGGCAGGCTGGCCGAGCGGCGCACCTCGACGCGGCTGGCCCCGGCCACCTCGTGTTTGAACGCCAGCGGCACGCTGATGATCCGTCCATCGAACTCCGGCATGACGACGTTCATCGCCGCATCGAGCGGTGTGATCCCGCGCTCGCTGGCGCGCCATTCCTCAACCGTGAGCGAGGTCGTGATGGCTTGAATGACCGGGATCCCTAGAGCCGTGGTGTAGTCCAGCGCCGCACTGCCGGCTCGCGTGGTCCGCTCATCATGGTGCAGTTCAGCCAGCGCGTAGCTGAGCAGGCTGATAATACAATCCACCGTGGCACGGCTGCCCTGGCTGAAGTAATGTGAGTAGGCACGGGGCGCGGCGTCTGCCTGCGCCGCCTCGTCGCGGAGGCTATAGCAGAAAACGGGCAACACGTTGCACTGGCGGCTCTCGAGCTCGCGCACCAGGGCATCGACTACAGCCAGATTGCCACTTTGCCAGTGCGCGCGGTAGAAGAGCATGCCGATGGCCGGTCTTCCTTCCTTCCAATAGGCCTGGCGGAAGGCCTGCAGGCCTCCGGTGGCACAGGCGAGAGTGTCCACAGCATCCGGGTGGTAAAGACCCTCGCTCGGGGCCGGTGCGGGCGCCTCGAACCCGTAGGCGGTCGAGAGGTAGACGTCCGCCAGAAAGAGCAGCAGGTTCTTGTAGTTTGCCACTCCGCCCGCGATCAGATACTCGAATGCGGCGCTCAGATCGGTCAGCGGGACGGTCGAGAGCGCCGCGAGCTCCGGGTCCGGGTGTTGATCCCCGGGAAAAGCGAGCAGCAGGCGTTGTCTGCTTTGGCAAAGCTCGCACAGCCGTTCGAAGCCGCGCTCGAAAAAGGACCGGCCGCCGAGCACGCGGACCATGAAGATCTGGGCCTCTGTCCCCACCTCCGCCAGCAGCGCGTCGATCTCCGCATCCGTCTGCAGCCGCGTGCTCAAGAAAGCGCGCACAGCGGGAAATGCGGCAGGCAGTTGCCTGATCGCGCCCTCGAGCAAGAGCAGATCGGTATCTGCCGCGGAGATGAAGACGATCACGGAGCGCGCTTGCTACGTCCTCGCGGAGCCATCCTCACCAGGCACGCAACCAGCGCTTCCCTTTGTGCGCCTCATCGCGCAAGGAGGCATCGACGCCCGCCCGCGCCTCGAGCAAGCGGCCGAGTAACCACAAGATATCGGAGAGGCGGTTCAGGTACGCCAGCACCGGCGGGTTGACCTCCTCGCCGGACTCTGTAAGCCGGACCAGGTGGCGTTCGGCGCGGCGGCAAACGGTGCGCGCCACATCGAATGCGGACGAGGCCTGATGCTCGCCGGAGAGGGACCAGTCGGAGAGCACACCCTCGATGGCCTCGATGCGGTGGACCTGCGCCGTCAGGGCCTCGACCATGTCCGGGGTGATGGGCGGGGGTTTCTTTCTGCTGTCGGGCGCAGTGGCCACCGTGGAACCGACCCGGAAAAGCTCGCGCTGAATCGCCTTGACGATCTCGCGCACCTCGGGGTCCTCGCAGATCGATCGCGCAAACCCCATCGCCGAATTCAGCTCATCGATGGTGCCGTAGGCCTCGACCCGCAGATGGCCCTTCGAGACACGCGTACCGCCGGCCAGACTGGTCTGCCCGCCATCACCGCGTTTCGTTGCTATGCTCATAATGATCGCTCCTCTCAATCGTTGCCGCGCTCAGAAGCCGAGGGTGATTGCGTTATATACGCCGCGGCTGCCGCGCGCAAGCTCAGATGCAGGATTTTGTTGCCGAAGATGTTGCGCACTGAGCCGCCAGACTCTGCTTCTCGGCGCCTTGCCCAGTGAGGCGCTCGCTTCGAGCCTGATACACCAGCCGGAGAAACTGTTCACTCTGCTCCAGCGTCCCCGTCGGCCTGAGGGCTTCAAGACGCGCTCTGAGCGCTCCATTGTCCGGCACTGCAGCAAGAAGCGTCTCCGCATCTGCCAATACCGCCGCTCGGCTCTCCTGATCAAGGCGCTCCCGCAGCAACGCATAGCCAGCTACTCGTCCTTCAAGGTCCGCCGCCTGCTCCTGCAGTGACTTCTCTTTCTCCCCCATCTGTTGCGTGGCATCGACCCCAGCACTGGGCACAGGCGGTGGCCGTTGTTCTCGGACGGTCTCAAGCTTCGCGAGGGTTGCTTCCAGCTCCGCCGCCAAGCGCTCTGCTGTACCCAGGGCAAGATCACAAAAATTCTATTGACAGCAAGCAGTTATTGTGGGTAGTGCGAGGCACGTTGCAGGCGTAGACGCAGGCTGCTGTGGAGCGTAGTCAAACAGTGTGGAACTAATGGCCGTGGCATCGATCGGATCTCCCATCCTGTGTAGAACAAGAGGAAGGGGAACGATGAGCGCGTCATTTCTAGATTATTTTTCGGAAGTTAAGGACCCCCGGATTGAGAGGTGCAAGCGGCATACATTGCTGGACATCTTGTTTTTATCGGTGAGTGCGGTGCTGGCGGGGCGGAAGGCTGGGAAGCGATTGAGGACTTTGGTCACTTTCGGCTGGATTGGTTAAGGAAATATGTGCCGCTCGTCAACGGTATTCCGCGCCATGACACGATTGCACGCGTTGTGTCGCGGTTGAATCCCGAGGTGTTGCAAGGCTGTTTTCTCGCCTGGATGCAGGCGGTTGCGGAGGCGACCGAGGGGCGGGTGGTGGCGATTGATGGGACGACGCTGCGGCGCTCCTTTGATCGGGCCTCACGCACGAGTGCGCTGCACTTGGTCAGTGCCTGGGCGAGCGGTAACGGGGTGGTGTTGGGGCAGGTCAAGACCGAGGAGAAATCGAACGAGATCACGGCCATCCCGGTGCTGTTGGAGTTGTTAGAGCTGAAGGGCTGCATTGTGACGCTCGATGCCATGAGGTGTCAGCGTGAGATTGCGCGGAAGATCGTCGAGAAAAAGGCTGATTACGTCTTGGCGGTCAAGGGCAACCAAGGGGTGTTGTATGAAGAACTCGTTGAGTTTTTGACACGGCCGAGCGGAGCGATTTCCAGCAGGTTACCTATGACTACCATGAAGAGACGGACACGGGCCACGGGCGGGTGGAAGTCCGTCGGTATTGGCAAAGTACCCACATCGAGTGTCTCGGTCGTGCGTCGGAATGGGCCGGCTTGAAAAGCTTCGGCATGACCGAATCGGAGCGACACATCGGAGAGCAGATCACCCGAGAGCGACGTTACTACATCAACTCCCTACCTCTCGATGCCAAGGTCTTCGGCAACGCGGTGCGCAGCCACTGGTCGGTCGAGAATTCCTTGCACTGGGTGCTGGATGTGACGTTTCGTGAAGATGAGAGTCGCCTGCGTCGCGGTCATGCCGCGGAGAACTTCGGCATCTTGCGACGCTTGGCCTTGAATCTGCTCAAACGGGAAACACCAGCTCCCAGCGCACCGCCAAATCACCGCCCAGCCCGTCCGACGAAGCATTGTGCAGCGCAAGCCCGCGTTGAATCTCCTATCCTTCCAGGGCTGAGAAGGAGGTAATCATGAAAGAGGTCAAGACAAACAATCAACCATTCATGCTGTCTAATATGATGAAAGCCTTCCGGGGGAAGGTGTGGGATGACGTTCTTCAACTGCCAACGATTCGGCCACGAGAAGTGTCGGCACGCTGCTCGGAGGTCGGTCACATTACGATTTCGACTCGAGGAGGAGCCCCAAGAGGGTTCCGCGAAGGCATCCATCCCCTTCAGGGAAAATGCCAGCGACCCACGTAGGAGGCTGAAACAGCTCAGCAGGGGCAATGATACCTCGGGGGAAGTACGTAGGTGACCTTTGGGCGGGGATGGAGGTTTGCCATGAAGCTCGCGAAGATTTTCTTGATGATTGTCCTCGGTGTCGCGCTTGTGATCAGCGGGCCGGCGGTCGCTTTCGCCCGTGGCGG
>Ga0136615_10000274_pt1 | contig 22872 bp, 7 predicted proteins | sample AntDrymUQ2882206_2_FD_106647 | JGI IMG/M metagenome (GOLD analysis project Ga0136615, IMG submission 106647) | Polar desert sand microbial communities from Dry Valleys, Antarctica - metaG UQ288 (22.06) | ecosystem: Environmental > Terrestrial > Soil > Desert | place: Antarctica: Dry Valley... | reverse complement strand
TCCTGCAAGCCCGCGCGCTCGAACTCGCCGGCAAGTAGTCACCACTCCGACAGCCGAGGACGGACCGAATCCCCGGTGGTCATCGCGAACTTCTGCGTGCCGACCGAGGGAACTTCGGGCTAGTCGGGTGTCCGGTCGGAACCGGGTGCGGGGGAAGTGCTCGAGGGGGCAATCGGCTTGTGCTCCGTTCCGGAGCCGCTACCGATGCAAAGGCGGCCGGTCTGGCCGAACGATGCCCGCTCGACTTCGCGTGGTCTTGACGAGACACCCGGTACCGGTTACCTTGGACTCCAAGCCACACCGAGAGCGGGCAGCCCGACATTTTCCTCGGGGTAGGTGGCTATTTCTCGACTGCCTAGAGAGGTGGGAGCAACCCCGCATGGTTGACGGGCCGAGCGTTCGATTGGGCCCACGGCTTCGGTACCGGTTCCCCGATCGCCTTTCGGTGGATGCGCTCTCCCAACGGCTGCGCGAGGCGCTCACCGGCTCCGCGCATGCCGGAGAACCGTCCGTGTTGTGGGAGGACCGTGGTTCACGCGTGCTACTGCACGTCGCGACGCTGCAGGTCCACTCGCTCGACCACGCGCTCGTGGTCGAGATCGTTACGGAGACCGCAGAACTCGGTCCGGCGCCGCTGATCGTCCGCCTGGTGTTCGGCGGCGGCCGAGACCCCGCCTCCCTGGTGGCGTCGAGCGACGAGGAGGTGCACGGCGACCCGCTGGTCGCGGCGCGCTGGGGCCCGCTGTTCCGCAGCGTCATCTGGTCGGCGATCGTGCGGCTGTCCGAGGCCCATGCCGACGAGCGCGGGATGCAGTCGCGCACGATCTCGATCCTCGGCGACCACCTACGCTTCACCGCCCAGCCCGTCGCCTTCGTGCCGGCGCTGGCTGAAGCGCGCCGACAACGGATCGCAGCCGGGCCCGGGCGGGGTGTCGACGAGACATCCGGTCCCGGCGAAGGCGCCGCCGGCGGCGCAGTGCGGTGACGCTCACCCTGGGCGCGTCCGGGGAGCTCGCCGAGCTCGCCAAGGCCATCGGCCTCCTCGACGCGTCGGGGAACCTGGACCCCACCTGGTTCTCCGAGCCGCTGACGCGACTCGGCGGCGCCGTGCGGACTCCCTCACAACGCGAGGCCGTGCTGCGGTTCCTCGACCTCGCCCTGCCGGCACAGGCAGAGCCGGGGCGCGCAGCCGCCGAGAAGTGGCATGGCCTGCTCGGCGAGCAGGAGAACGGCGACCTGTTCCTCACGGCCCGGGAGACGAGCGACGGCGTCGTCTTTGGCCTCGGCGCCGACTTCCACAGCGGTCCCGGAGCGGCCGTGGAGGGCCGCCTTCGGGCCCAGGCCGACGTCATCAGCGCCGGCACGTCACTCGACCTCGTCGTCGGCACGGCCGCCAGCCCGCTGGTCGTCGAGCTGCGAGTCGAGACGGCGTGGCCGTTCGACCCGGGCGGCGGACACCCAATCGGTCTCGGGGCGCTCGTGGCGAAGGCCGAGATCGTTCCGGATCCCTCGAATCCGTCGTTCCATCTCGATGTCACGCTCGAGCAGCTGAGCCTCGGTGGGGAACCACCCATCGACAAGGTCCTCGACGTCGCCAGCCTCGGACGGGACGCCCCGGACCTCCTCGCCGCGCTGATGAAGGTCGCGTTGGCCGAAGCTGGCGCGGACCCCACGGTCACGATGCTGGCCGATCACCTGCTGGCGCTCTTCGGGCTCGGCGACGCCGACGCGATCCCCGCCTTCCCGTTCTCCGAGCTCGGCGACGGCCCGGTGGCATTGCAGCGCTGGCTGGTCACCCTCACCGGCAGCGACGGTCAAACTCCGCCGACGGTGGGCCCGTGGTTAGAGCACCTTGCGGGCCTGCTCGGTCAGACCGACGCGTTCTCGGGCACCGGCGATCCGGGGGACCCGTGGCAGGCGAAGCTCGCTCCGATCACCGGTAGGGGCGAGCTGTTCGCAAACGTCGCCCAAGTCGACGGCCACGTCCGAGTCGGCTTCGGCGGCTCCGTCGGCGCGTCGCTCGGAGCCGGCGAGCCGCATCTCTCGGTCCGCTTCGCGACCGCGGTCGCCGACGTCCCGCTCGACGGGACGGGAGCTGCGCGAGTGCTGCCCGAGGCGTCGCTGGGCGTCCGCCTCAACGGCGACGCCGGAATGCGCCTGGTCGACGACCCGAACGTCCGGATCGGCACGGCGTTTGCCGGGGTCACGTGGAACGGCACACGGCTGAGCCCGGCGATCGAGCTGCTCGACAACCGGCTCGCCGGCACCCCGTATCCGCGCCTCGACCTGACGAACGTCGACAGTGTGGCCAGCGTCGCGACCAACGTCGTCGTCGGTGCGATCGACCAAGCACTCGGAACGGGCGTGGGGCACCGCATAGCGGCGCTCGTCGGCCTCGTCGCTCCCGAAGACCCCGCCGCACCGGGGACGCCGGTCGCCGCCTGGCCCCACCACCTGGACCTGACCGCCTTCGTCGTAAACCCCACGCGAGCGATCGGCGCCTATCACCGGGCTGTCCTCGCCGATGCCGATCGGTGGTCCCTGCTGATGCGCGAGCTCGGCGAGCTCCTCGGCGTTGGCGGCGTGGTCTCCGGCACGGGCACCCGAGCGCAACCGTGGTCGGTCACCATCGCCGCACCGGGTGCCGGCCCCTCCCTCCAACTCGCGGTGTCGCACGGCGCCCTGGCCGGCGCACCGACCACCCAGGAGCTCAGCCTCGGTCTCCGGTTGCTCGCCGAGCCCGGCGGCGCCTCGCTCTCGTGGACGGGCGACTTGCTCGCGTTCGAGCTTCCCGCGACCGGCCCGGCGACGGTGCGCTTCATCGGCACGCAGCGGCTCCGGCTCGCCGTCGCGCCGGCGGTCGACACCGCCAACGCGCATGTCAACGTGCAGATCGACGACGTCGAGGCGACCGCGGTGTGGTCGCCCGGTGATCCGCTCCGCTGGCAGATCCGGGCGCAGGGCCTGTCGCTCGCGGCCGAGGGGGACTCCGTGCAGATCGACGAGCTGCACCTCCCGCCCGCGGCCGGCTTCGATCTACACGACCTCGGCGCGTCCGCGGCGTCGCTCGGGCTCGGCATCAGCGATCTCGAGCAGGCGCTTCGCTTCGTCCTGTTGCTTTTTGCGAGCCGAGCCGGGCCGGCCGAGCAGGTGGCGAGCGCGCTCCTCGGCCTGCACCACCGCCTCGGCGGCCAGAGTGAGGACACGCCGACGATCGTCGATCCCGCCCAGCCAGGGCTCGCGCTGCGCGACCCGTTGGGCGCCTTGCGGGAGTGGATAGCGCGCCTGTTCGCCCACGTCGGCACGTCGGGCCGGGCCAGCGCGGACGTGCTGTTTGAATGGCTGGCCGCCCTCGGCGCGGGCCGCCTGCCCGACGAGATCCACGAGGAGGTTGTGTCCGACATCCTCGAAGGCGCCGGTACGTTCGCCGATCCGTGGCGCGTGTCGTGGCCCGGTGCGCCGACCGACAGCGGTCCCGACCTCGAGCTGTGGCTTGAGCCGGCCGGTCCGCCGGCAGGCTGGGCTGGAGGCCTCGTCACGGCGGCGCAGGCGGCCACCAACATGGCGGACCTCGCCAGTGTGGTCAGCCGGCTGAGCTGGTTCGATCCGCCGCTGCGCTCGCTCGTGGGCGGGCTCAGCACCCGTGACATCACCGAGCGGTTGCACGGCCTGCAGACGCACTTCAACTCCGGTGACGGCGTCGTCTCGGCGGATTCCCAGGCGCCCGACATCTTTGGCTGGGCCCACGGATTCGAGATCGACGCGGCGCATCACCGCCTGCCCGCCGACCCGCAAGCCGTCGAGCAGACGCTCGAGCAGATCGAGGCGCTGGTGGCCGCCGGGCCGGGCGCGCGGACCGTGCTGCTCATCGGCCCGGCCTTCACGGATCGCACCATATGGGCGGACCTGCTCGCGTCACCGCAGCGGCAGGGGCCGGTTGACGCCGGTGCCCATTTCGATCTGCGCGCTCCGGGCATCGACCCGCTGACGATATCGCTCGACGACATCACGGCCGTGGCGGACTACTACACCGCCGATCTCGTCGACCGCCGCGACGGCGACGCCGCGTTCCTGGCGGGCCAGATCGCGCACATCGCCGACCGGCTCGCCGTGTTGCACCCCGGCCCGCTCGTGATCGTCGCACACTCGTACGCGGGTCTCGCCGCCCGCCGGTTCGCCGCCGACCATCGCACCCGGGTGCTCGGCCTGATCACGCTCGGCACGCCGCATCTGGGCGCTCCCCTCGCGTTCCTCAGCGACGTCGAGCTGGGAGACGCGGTCCGCCTCGGCGGAGCCCTGCGGCCGACGATGCCCGCCTCGGTGCTTCGTGCCGGCCTCGATCACCTGCTCACCGCCGTCGAGGGCTACATTCCGCCGGTCAGCCCCGGCGGGTTGGCGACGCCGAACCCGTATCCGTCCCGGTCGTTCGGGATGGCCGCTCCCTTCGACTTCGGCGACGTGCCGGTCCTCACGCTCGCCGGCCTGATCGCCGACGACGTCTTCGAATGGCTAAAGGCCGCGGTCGTGGCGCGCGCGGAGCAGGCGGCCGCCGTCGCGCGCCCGCAGCCGACGCACCTGGCCTACGGCATGGCGATGCCGATGGCGATGGGCGCGACGCCGTTCGGGACACCGGAGGCCGTCGCCCGCACCCGCTTCGGGCTCGGGCAGATCCCGCTCGCCCACGGTGTCGCCCCGACCGCGCGTCGGGCGCAGTTCCTGCGGGTCGAGCTGGAGCTGCGACGAGGCAACGGCTGGTTGGTCGGCGGTCCGGCAAGCAGCGATGCCGAGGGCCGGTTGCGCCGTCTGCTCGTGGGGCTCACGGCGTCGCGCGGGACCGCGACGACGCAGGCGAGCGTCGACGCGACGCTCGATCAGGCCGCGTGGCGCGGTGTCACGGCGGCAACGGCCGATCTCACCGACCCCGTCGCCGCGCCGCTCGTCGGCGCCGCGTTCGCCACGGTCCTCGCGAGCACCGACGACGCCGCCGCCCCGGTGTCGAGCCTCGCCAACGCCCTCACCGCCATCGAGCTTCTCTGCACCGATGTGAACGGCGTCGTCGGCCTCTCAAACGATGCCTTCACCGCGCTCCGCACCGATCCCGTCGGCTACCTGCGGGCTCGCGTACCGGCCGCGCTCGCTCGCAGCACCGGCTGGGCGGGGCTGACGGCGGACGAAGCGCTCGAGGGCGCCTACGCCTGGGCACCGCCGGGGTCGCCCTACGCGCTGTTCGCACGGCGCCAGAGCCCCAGCGGGACGTGGCGCGTCGGCATCGAGACGGATACCGCCCGCACGCCGTCGCATGCTACGAACGTCGGGCTCGACGTCAACATCGCGCTCCCCGGCTTCGATCCGACGGTCGAGGTCTTTTTGAACCTCGACGCGGTCTCGTTGCACTACCGCACGGCCGACGGGACGGTGAGCTTGTCGGCCCCGCCGTGGCTCGAGGACGTCGTGCTCTGGCCGACGCCGACGCTCGACGAGCTCGCCGCGGACCTCGATGACGCCCTGCCGCGCCTGTTGATGTCCGGCGCGCTCACGGGGCTGCTCGGCGAGATAGTTCCCGGCCTCAAGCTGGCGCTGCTCGAAGCGCTGGTCCGCAACCCCGGCGAGTTCCTGGCGAGTGACGCGGCCCTGGGGGTCGGAGGCGGCGGGCTGGACTTCAGCAAGCTCTCGCGCCTGCTCGCGGTGCTGAACGACGCGCTCGGCCTCCCCGCCGGGCCGGGAGTGCAACTGCCCGGGGACGTATCGATCGTTGCGGGGGCGGGAGCGGAGCCCGGGTCGGCGGCGCTCGCGGTGACGACGACGGCGCCGATCGGAGGCGTGCTCGGCGTGGGTGTCACCCTCGACGTCGATCGGCTGCGGCACGTGACCCCGGGCGGCAGCGTGACGATCACCACACCGCTCACGGGAATCTGGCCGAGTGTGTCGATCACGTTCGGCGTGGGGCCCGACGGCGTGACCCTGGTGGTCACGCCGCAGGGCGTCGACCCGATCACGTTGCTGCCGGAGTTCAGCGGTCTCGCCTCGCTCCGCGGCAGCGCGGCGGCGCTGGTGCCCGCCGTTCTCGACGCCGCTGTCGAGACCTTCGCCGAGCCGCGGCCTGAGTGGCTGGAGCACTCGCTGGCCGCGGCGGCTCACCTCGACATCTACGACGCGGCCGGCGGTTTCGCGGCGCACACGCCGGCGTTCGCCGAGATGCTGCAAGCCACCTGGTTCGACGATTTGGATGACGCGCGGCGCGCAGGCGTCGCCGCGGCGGTGGTGGATCTAGTGAGCCTGATCCCAGGCCTGCCCGGCAGCCTCACGAGCGCGTCCGGGCTCGTGCACTGGACGCTCACCCTGCCGTCCGGCGGAGGGACGTTCGACGTCGCCGGGGGCTGGGACCTCGACGGCGCGACCGTGCAGGTCGCGGTCAGCGACCTGACGCCGGGCGACGCGCCGCTCGAGCTTAACGTGTCGGCCGGCGTCGACGCCGACGGCGTCGACGTGGCGGCGACCTTCGGCGCAGACCTCAGCTCGATCGGGATCCCGCTCGCCCCGCGCCTGATCGTCGAGCTCGAGAGCACCCCCCCGACGCGCTTCAGCGTGCGCTTCGCACCGCTGGGCGACGCGACGGAAGGACCGCTGATCATCAACTTCGCGCCGGCGTTCGGTGTCGACGCGGGCGCCGGCACCGCCGAGCAGATCCTTGTGGACTGGGCGCTGCCGCTCGTCGCCCAGGTGGCCGTCAAGGCCGCCGAGCCGATGATGCCGCGGCGCCTGTGGACAGAAGGGCCGACGCTCTCCGAGGCGCTGACCGGCGCCGGAATCCTCGACTCCGGTCACGTCGCCCATCCCCTGCCGACGATCTTCGAGATGGTGGCCGGCTTCCTCGCCGAGGCGGCGGACCGGCTCGACCTCGCGGTCGGAGAGCTTCACCTGCGGCTCGCTTCCGAGCTTGGCAGGATCGGCGTCGGGCTGAGCGGCCAGCAGCGCATTCCGCTGGGCGAGCTCGAGCTGGCCGTCGCCTTCGGCGCGCCGGTCAGCTGGGGCTCCGCAGCCACGGAGGGCCTCGTGATCGAGCTCATCGACACGACGGGGCCCAACGTCGCGTTCAACTTCGGGGTCCATCTGCACGGCGTCGGCATCGCGCTCGCCAAGGCCGACGGCACGCCGTTGATCGCGGAGACGTTCATACGCCTCGGATCCGTGCGCGCTGTCCTGTTCATGGACATCGAGAGCGAGCCGGACTTCCAGGTCCTCCACGGTGGCGCCGGCGTACAGCTCGGTGGCTTCGGCCTGCCGATCGGTGCCGCGCTCGGCGGCGGCGGCGGCTCCAACCCGGTGGCGTCGAACGTCCTCGGCTCAGGCGGTGCGGGCACCGGCGGCGAACAGCAGACCGTCAAGCCGGTCAGCGATCTCGACGTCTGGTATTGGGACCATCCGGCCAACCTTGGCGGCCCGCTGCGCGTCCTCGTGGGCGGACAGCAGGGCGTCTTCTGGATCCCGATCCACGCCGGCTTCGGGCCGGTGTTCATCAACGAGATCGGCTTCGGCGTTACGAACACGGCGGCGTCGCTCGTCATCGACGGCGGCGTGTCGATCGCCGGACTCTCCGCGCAGGTGGATGACCTGTCGGTCACGGTGCCGTACGCGCACGTCACGGACCCGAGCCGGTGGTCGCTCGACCTCAAGGGACTCGCGATCGGCTACTCCGGCCCGGCGGTCTCGATCGCGGGCGGGCTGTCCAAGTTCGAGGGCCCTCCGATCGAGTACGACGGCATGCTGCTCGTCAAGGTCGGCAACATCGGCGCGATCGTCATCGGGTCGTACGGGGTCGTGGGCACTGGTGCCGACGAGTACACGTCCTTCGCGGTGTTCGGCGGCGTGTTCGTGCCGATCGGCCTGACCCCGATCATCAACATCACCGGCCTCGCGCTCGGCCTCGGCTACAACCGCCGGCTGGTCGTGCCGGAGGATCTCAACCAGATCCCGAGCTTCAGCTTGGTGCAGGCCCTCGACCGGCCCGAGGCCCTGGCCAACAACCCGATGCAGGCGCTGTTCGAGTTCCGGGAGCAGGCGCCTCCGAGCCGGGGCGCGCTGTGGTTCGCCGCCGGCGTGCGCGGCACGTCGTTCGAGATCGTCAACATCACCGCCGTCCTGTACGTCGCACTCGACCGGGGTGTGGACGTCGGGCTCCTCGGCGTGGCGCGGATGGCCCTTCCGGCCGACAACGCCGCGATCGTCAGCGTCGAGCTCGCGCTGAAGGCCCGGTTCAGCACGGCTGAGGGGCTGTTCTCGGTCCAGGCGCAGCTCACCGACAACTCCTGGCTGATCACACGCGAGTGTCAGCTCACCGGCGGCTTCGCGTTCTTCATGTGGTTCCGCAGGTCGCAGTTCCTGCTCACGCTCGGCGGCTACCACCCCTCGTTCACTCCGCTCCCCGAGTACCCGGTGGTGCCGCGCCTCGGCTACCGTTGGAACTTCCTCGGCGTGGTGCAGATCAAGGGCGAGGCGTACTTCGCGCTCACCAACACCGCCGTGATGACGGGTACGCGGATGGAGGCGACCTACGGGCCGTCCTGGATCCAGGTCTGGTTCCACGCCTACACCGACATCCTGGTGTCGTGGGACCCGTTCCACTATGAGGTCGACATCGGCATCTCCGTCGGCGCTCGGTTGCGAATCCGCGTGTGCTTCTTCGCCTGCGCGACCATCGAGATCAGCGTGTCGGTGGGCGCGTCGCTTCACCTCGCCGGGCCGCCGTTCCACGGCACGGTCACCGCCGACCTCGGCGTCACCTCCGTCACGGTGCCGTTCGGCGACGACGCGCGCGCGCTGCCGCCACCGAAGCACTGGAATGAGTTCGTCGACCAGTACGTCAAGGCGAGCGACCCGAACGCCCCCGCCGTGAGCGCCCAGGTGGCGACCGGGCTGCTTCCGGCCGAGCCCGCCGGCGCGCCGGTAGCCCCCGGGACCGAGGCACAGCCGTGGCGGCTGTCCGCCGAATGGGCGTTCGCCACGCAGACCCGGATGCCCGCGCGGGGCTTCCTGCTGCAGATCGACGTCGCACGCGCGCAGTCCCAGATGAACGTCGCCGTGTTTGGCCGCTACGAGGACCTCAGCAGCACCTACGACTTCGACATCGCGCCGATGTACACCCACGCCAGCGACGTCAGCTCGATCCATACGAGCGTGTTCAGCAAGCGGCCCGAGGGAGGCGGCGACTTCGCCGATCTGGTGCCGCGCACCTCGCCGCCTCCCGCCGACGCATCGCGGATCATCGACGAGCGGCTCTTCCGGGTGACCCCGATCATCGGCCAGCTGTCCGAGGCGACGTATCACTTCTTCCCGGACCTCAAGCCGCCCGCCGCCGCGAACACGGTGCCGGCGCTAACCGGGCTGCACGTCGACGGCGTCGCCGGTTTGCACAACGAGAGCCAGCCGGTCCCCGTCGGCAAGCTCCGCGACGCGACGGACTACCGGCCGTTGCCGTTCGCCCACCGCACCCCGGAGCGCGTCGCCGACGTCATCAAGGCAGGTAAGGCGTCGGACAGGCTCGCCAAGCTCGCCGTCGCGGCGGAGCCAGATCATCTGCTCAGGGCCTTCGGCACGATCGTCTCGTGCAACACCGGAGAGTTCGCCGAGCTGCGCGCCGGCAGCGGGCTAAAGGCACCCGGCTACGACCCGGTCGCGACCTCCGCGCTGCTCCACCGGCGCTCGTCGCCTCCCGTGCTCTCGTCCCTGTCCGAAGGCTTCACGCTGCAACCCGTCGACCGTGGCGTGCCGGATCCGGTGGCACCGGTCGGCGAGGTCGCCGGCGTCCCGCTGACGGAGCCGCGACTGCGCTCGGTGATGCAGCGAAGCGTCCTGCCCACAGGTGGCGTCCCCATCCTTCACACCAGCGCGCCGGGGCAGACCGCCAACCCGCCGAGGGACACGAAGCCCATTCCGGTGGTGAACGTGCAGCGAGACCTGGTCACCTCGTTCGCATCGCCCGGGTTCGCGTTGAAGCTGCAGCCGGCCAAGGCGGCGCCGAAGGAGACGCGCGCGGCGCGCTCGACCCGCACCCTGCGCCACCCGGCCCTCGGCGGCGCCGTCGGGCGGGAGGCCGCCGCCTCGCTTGCCACGCACGTCGACGCGGCGGTCGGTGACGGCGTCACCCTACGGGCGGGGACGACGCACCTGTGGGAGCTTCCCGGCGGGACCTGGAAGGTCGAGTCGTCCGGCACGTCGGGCCTGCGCATCACAGAGCTGACCAGCGCGGGCACGGTGCTGCGCGATCGCGAGCTCGGCGGGGGCGAGTCACGCACCGTCGATCTGTTGCCAGCGTGTGCGATGGTCGCCGTCGGTGCACTCGGGCATGTCACGCCGCTCGCTTCGGCGAGCCGGGGTGACGTCGTCGCCAAGGGCGGCCGCGCGGGCGCCGTCGCGCTTGCCGTCGCACCACCGCGGACGACGCCGGTGGTCGGCTGGCAGATCGGCTCGCATGTCGCCCAGGTCGGCCCGACGACTCTGCTCGGGCGCGGCTCGGCAATCTCGCTCTCGCAGCCGATCGGCGCCAACCTCCGTCGCCATGTGGCCGCCACCGGGATCATCGCGCTGTCGCGAGCGATGCTAGAGCAGGAGGTTGTGCAGACGGACCTCCCGGCGTCGGTGTCCACGGCCGGTGTCTTCGTCGACCGCGATGAGCACGCCACGCTCGCCTCCGAAGACGTCGTCATCCACGCCGCGGGAGCAACGCTCGCAGGGTCGCCTCTCCAGGTCGAGGCCGGCGATCGCACGCTCTTCCTGTACGACGTCCAGCCCGACCGCAGCGAAGCCGGCCGCGACGCCACGATGCTGTCGATCACGGTCGGGCTGCGGTCCGGCGTGACGCTCGCGGGTGTGTTCGGCGCGTCTGGGGCCGCCGCCGGCTGGGCCGGTTCGCTCGCCGGGAGCACCTTGACCCAGGTCGTGCCGGACGAGCAGCTGACCGCCGACGGCGCGGCCCGCGTCCGCCTCGTGGCCCAAGAGATAGGAGTCGACGATGGCTGATCCCCGGGTCGGCGAGATGATCCTCTACGACTACATCCGCCCGCCGCTGCTCGCGGGTGAGTACCGCCTGCGCCTCGACACGCAGGTCGCGATCGCGGGTGCGGACCAGCCACTACCGGGCGAGGACTGCTTCTTCGACGTCGAAGGCCCGCGGTTCGCGCTGGCGCCCTCCGAGGTCGCCGGCGTCTTCCCGCCGCGCAACGGCCACGGCTCGTTCGACTCCGCGCTGCCGCATGTCGCGCTCGGGCGCCGGACGTTGCCGTGGGAGCGCCCGCTCGGCGACGCGTACACGGCGGCGCCCGGCGAAACGCCGTACCCGTTCCTCGCCCTGGTCCTGTTCGAGCAGTCCGAGTGCGAGATCAAGCGCGACCTGGCCCTGAGGGACGTCGTGCCGCGAGCGGTGTTCCAGCGCCTCGGGCAGCCGGCGGACATCCGCTGCGACGCGGTCGAGGCCGACGAGCAGCTCATGCGCGACATCCTGCCGATGCCGGAGGAGCTGCAGCTGCTCACGCACGTCCGCCACGTCAACGTGGACGACCGGGAGCTGGCGGCGGGCGACTCCGACGGCTTCTTCGCCGTGGTGATGTCCAACCGCATACCTCGCGACGGCGAGACGTACAGCGCCTGCCTGGTCTCGGTCGAGGAGCGCACCGACCTGCTGCCGAGGACGGACGTCGTCCCGACCCGACCCACGGAAACGTTCGTCGATCCCGAGTTCGCCGAGCTCGCGGATGCGGGCGCGTTGAGCCCGAGCCAACTGGGAACCAGCATCACCGCCGCGGATGCCGATCGCCTCGTGCGCTTCGACAGCGATGCCGCCCCGATCGTCAGCTTCGACGTTTCGGCCCCGCTGCCCGGGCCGGGGCGCGAGCTCGAGCGCGAATCACGGGAAGTCGACTTCGACGTCGCCAAGCTCGAGCGGAAGGCACGGCAGGCCGTGAGGGTCGGCGCCACGACACTGCATCCGAAGGCTCGCCTCGTGCTTCTGCACAGCTGGACCTTCACGTGCGAGGGCGACGGCACCTTCCGCCAGCTGATGCAGCAGCTCGACGTGGGCATGATCGGCGACGTCGACGAAGCGGGCAGGCTTGCGGTGACCGACACCGGGCACATCAAGGTCGACGTGCTCGACCGCCTCGGGGCGCCGGAGCAGGGCTGGTACCGCGGTCCGCTGGTGCCACAACCGCTGACCCGCGACCCACTGGGGCCGTACCACAGCGCCGATCAGGCACGACGTGTCGTCGCCGACACGGGCACCGAGAACATCTCCTACGCGGCCGCCTTCGAGGTCGGCCGGCTCCTCGCCGCCGCGGACGCGCGGCTCGCTCAGGAGCTGATGCGCTGGCGGCGCGGCGCGTACCGGTCGAGCGCCCGCCAGACGAACATCGAACTGCTACGCCTCTCGATGCGCCTCCTCGCGGTCACCGACCCGCTCGACCCGGTCGCGCTGCGGTACTCGGTGAACGTCCTCGACAAGATCGCCGGCGGCGTGGGCCCGCTCGCCGACCCGTACGACATCGAGGCCGTGCTCGCCAGCCCGCTGTTGCGGCCCGCGGCGGTCGCCCGGGCGTTCGGCCTCGAGTCGACCGCGGACGCGGCGCGCCTGCTCGGCACCGACGTGGTGCTCAGCGAGCCGGTCAGCGTGCCGGCCGCGGAGCCGCTGATCGACCTCGGTCAGGTGCTCCAGGACACGGCCGGCCTGCAGGAGCTCGCCGCCGACCGCCGGCGGGCGATCGACAACGCCGACCTCACGATCCGCGGGAGGACGTCATGAGGATCCCAGCCCTCACGGCTCGCGAGGCCCTGCATGCCCGGTTGACGGCACCCGAGCAGCAGGCCGAGCTCGAGCCGTCGGACGCCCTGCCTCCGTACATGGAGTCGTTCCTGGCGCACATCAGGATGCTCGTCGGCGTTCCGGTCGAGTACCTGATCCCCGACGAACGGCTGCTGCCGCCGGAGTCGATCCGGTTCTTCTATGTCGATCGGTCATGGACCGACCGCCTCGTCGACGGCGCGCTGGCCGTCGGCCAGATCGGCTCACGCGAGTCGGCGCACTACGAGTCGCGGTCGGCTGGGCTGACGCAGCTGCTCGACCAGAGTGAGCGGATGGTCCGCAGCCTGCAACGCAAGACCGACTTCGAGGCCGCGAAGGCCGCCAGCGCCGCCGACGCGCGCGCGGCGGACCTGGTCACGGGATTCATCCTGCGCTCCAGCACCGTCAGCCAGTGGCCGCACATGGACGTGCGCGGCTACGAAACGCCGGTCGCGGAGCCGTACGAGACGAGCGATCCGGCCGTGGTCGCCCACCAGCTCAAGACGTTGCGGATCGAACGCCTAGCGCCGTCGGTGATGATCGCGCTGTTCGAGCGCGAGCCGCAGATGGTGATCCTCGAGGAGCCGCATCACGGGGTGCAGTTCGGGATCCGCCACATCGGCAGCGGCGTCTCCGTGCCGCTGCGCGACGGTCACGGCAGCCAGATCCGTGTCGGCAACGAGTCCGTGCCGGTCCCGGTCCCGATGCGCAGCCGCCACGCCGACGTCGTGCGCGTCCGCGCCCTCCGCGACGCGCTGCAGCAACGGCGGGCGACGCACCCGACGGCGGTCGACCAGACCGGCGCCGGCGCGTTCGCGATCTCAGTTCTCGATCCGCCGTGGCGCCAGCACTTCGAGGGAACCGAGGACCACGCGAGCACCGAGCCCGGCCCACCGCGGCCCTTCGTCGAGGTCGCCACGACGGTGCGCTCGGCGGCGCTCCTGACCAGCCTCAAGACGCTCGTGGAAGGGAGCTGAGATGCCGATTGACAGACGCCTCCTCTCCACCGCCGTCGCCCACGACTTCACGCCGGGGATGATCTCCACCTGGAACGAGTCCGTCGCGCGGACGCCGCGCGTGCTCGTCCCGATCGTGGTCGACGCCTTGATCGTTCGCGCGGAGAGCGGAACGTGGGCCGAATGCGGGATGGCTCCGCCGCCACCGGGCTCGACGGCCGACGCTCACGAGCTGCTCGCGACCCCGTTCGCGGAGCGCGCGCCGCGACCCCGCGGGGCGTACCTGCACTGGGCGCTCCCCGACGCCCTCACCAACGGGATCGTCTCGCCGACGGACCCCGACGTCACCTTCCCGGCCATCCCGGATCGCTGGCTGGTCGTCCGCGTCTCCGATGCGCGCTCGCTCTCACGCCGCGCCGTCACGGCCTGGGTGATCGAAGCCGGTGACGAGACACCCACGGTCACGCCGCTCGACCAGTGGACGGAGACGGCCGATCAAGCCGCGGACCCGCCCGGCGAGCAACCCCTCACGGCGCTCGGCCACGGCGACGCCGTCTGGGCGGGCTACTTCGACAACGTCGAGAACCGCCTCGGCTTCTACGACGACCTGGCCGGCGCGTCCGGGCCGCTCGCCTATCTCGTGTCCGGCTGGCACAGCCGCCATGTCGACGACCCGATCGGCGAGGGACTCACGTCGCCGACCCAGTTCGAGCGGCGCCTCGCCCAGCTCGGCTGGGAAGTCGACGCGGCGGACATCGAGGCCGCCTTCGACTACTCGCGCGATCGGATCGAGACAGCCACGCAGCTCGGTCTGGCCACGCGGGAGGCGCGGTTCGCCGTCGAGACCGACGTGGCCAGAGGCAAGCTGATCCAGACCGACGACCTGGCGGGCGAGGCGGCCACGAAGTTCACGAGCGCGGGGACGGCCGATCGCGGCAGGTTCTTCGCTCGCGCCGTCTCGTGGCCGCAGTTCACCCTCTACCACGGCGCCGTCGTCGGCATCGGCTGGCCGGGAGTCGGCTTCGGCGTTGCCCCACGCGGGCTGCTGGGCGGCGAGGTAGGCGGCCCGCCGTCCCTGGCCGAGGTCAGCGTGTCGATCGGCAACACGGTGACCGAAGCGCTCGCCGCCTCCCTGGCCGACAACAGCGGCCGGGCGGACGAGGCGCGAATCCTCGAAGCCGTGCTGCTGGGCGCGACCGAGGAGCTCGACCAGCCGGACGCCGCCGCGCGCATCGACAGCCGCCTGCACGCCAGCGGGTTCGCCGGGCTCCCCGGCGGTGAAATCTCCGAGAGCCTGGAGCAGCACGAGTCGGCACCAGCCACCTCGGTCGTCGCCGACCCCACGCGCACGGACCCCGGCGTCTTCGGGAACCATGCCGCCTCGCCGCCGGTGAGGCCGGTGGTCGACGCGGTTGTCCCAGGGCAGCTGGTGGGGAAGGCCGGGTCCTCGCCGGTCGAGAGGATCACTCCCAAGGTCGGGAAGGGCGCTCGCGACAGCGTGCTGGTGGAGCTGAAGGAACGGGTGATCGACGAGGTGCCCGTCGCGGTCCCGCGCGTCCCGAACTCGGAGGCGCCGGCTGAGACGGTTAGCGTGCAGCGCTCGCTGCCGCGCTTCTTCATGCCGGCCGATCCGGTGCTGCTCGTTCAGGGCGCCGGCCGATCGTTCAAGCACGGCAGCGACTCGCTGCACACCGAGTCGAACAAGCTCGCCTGCCGGCTGAGCGGTCATACCGTCACCGAGCTGGCCCCGCGGCAGGCCCTGAAGCTGCCCGGGGGCGGGGCCGTTCGCGGCGGCGACATTCTCGAGCGCCCGGTCGATCACGGCGGTGTTCCGGTCGAGTGCACCGACCTCCTCAACGAGCTCGCGCTGCTCGACCCCGGCAGCGCGAGCGTCGCCGTCCGTGCGACCGCCCGCGGCAGGACGAGGATCCCGACGGCGGTCCACGACGACCTCGCCAGGGTGTTCGCCACCGAGCAGGTCGCATGGTGGGTGGGGCGCGACGAACGGCGCGACAGCGCTCACGTCCTCGCCGCGAGCGGCTTCGTCGGCACCCTGCCGGCGCCGCTTTCGATCGCCATCCCGTCGCGGCCGTGGACCCCGCTGCACCTGGACTGGGAGGTCGAGCTCTTTGCCGCCCCGGACTTCGCGTCCTGGCAGCTGGAAGAGATCGACTTCGACGCCCGCGCCGATGCGCTGCCGGCTCCCGACCAGGCCCCGTCGCGCACGCTCTCGGGGCGCGCGCTGCTGGGCGGCGGAGCCGCGCAGGTAGCGGCCGCCACGGTCCGCAAGGTGCTTGAGCAGGCGCAGCAGACCGCCGGGTCGCAATCGCTGACTCCCGGGGTCACGCACGCCTTCCACTCCTCGGCCGCGCGCGACATGGTCGGCGAGATCGGCGCGCTCCGCGCCGACCGCGGCGCCCGGGCAGCCGGCGCGACGCAGACCGACCTCGACCACATCGCCGACGAGCTCGAGCGGATGGACGCGCTCGTCGGCGCGATGGATCGCTTCAACACGAAGCTGCGTGCCGGCTTCGTCGCGGACGGCATTGCCGCGCCGGGCCCGGAGGAGGAAGTCCCCGATGACTTCTGGCCACTGCGCTCAGGCTTCATGCGGATCACGCGCCTGCGCCTCGTCGACTGCTTCGGGCAGGTGCTCGACCTCGTCGGCCCCGAGTCGCGGGCCGAGGCGGAGCTGGAGCAGATCGTGCGGTCCGAGCCGCTTACAGTCGCCGACCGCGGGGATCTCATCGAGCTCGCGCCGCGGTTCACGGCGCCGAGCCGGCTGTGGTTCCGCTTCGTCACCGCGACCGACGACGCTGTCGAAGCCGGGGACGGCGCCTCGCCCACGTGCGGGTTCGTGATGCCCAATCACCTCGACGGCGACCTGCAGTTCCACAGCGTCGACGGCCTCGGCCTCGGCGCGGTCCGCTTCGACGCAGCGAGCGGCGTGGTGTGGGAGGACTCGCCGGGGCGGCCGACGACGATCGGCAAGTCGCCGAGCGTGGCCATCGACAACCGTCACCTCGGCGCGATCGCGCAGGGCCTGCTCGACTGGGGGAGCGTCGATGCCACCCCCGACGCGCCGGCGGTCGACACGGCGCTGTCGTCGCTGCTGCGCATCGTGGACGCGACGCTGTGGTCGGTCGATCCGTTCGCGCACATCGGCGAGGAGCACCTCGCGCTGCTGGTCGGCCACCCGGTCGCCGTCCTGCGGGCCAAGGTGCGGGTCGAGGTCGATGAGCCGGTCGACCCCGCCGCGGTGCGCGGTCTGCGCGTACCGGTGCAGATCGGGGCGCTCGCCCACTGGCAGGACGGCCTGCTCGCCTACTTCGTCGACGACGACTACCACACTTTGCGCGTACCCGACCCCGCGTGCGCCGACTTCGCCCGCCCGATCGGACCCCATCAAGGGTTCAACCAGCAGGCGAGCGCGACCTCCGACTATTACGCCGACTTCGCCGCCGACCTCGGAGTGACCGCCCAGCCGGGCGCCACCCCCGTCGACCATCCGTACGTCGACGCGAGCGGGCTGCTGTGGCTACAGCCGGACCAGGAGGTGATGCTGACGTTGCTAATGGAGCCGCACAGCGTCGTTCACGCCACGACGGGGTACCTCCCGCGCAAGGACATCGGCATGCGCCGGGAATGGGTCGCGCCCGGCCTGGCGCGAATCGCTCCGATCTTCCGCTTCGGCCCAGTCATGGTGGACCCGAAGCTGATCCGCATGCCGGTCGCCGCCGACATCCGGGGCACCTGGAGTTGGAGCCATCGCGACTCGGCGACCACGTGGGCAGATGAGCCGGTCACCAACTCCACCGGGGACGCACGCATCCCGCCCGATCCGTCACAGGGGCAGGAGGGGTGGCTCAAGCTCACACCGGAGACGCCGGGCGGTGATCTCGGTGGCTGACGAGGATGTCAACCGCGCAGAGAACGATGCCAACGAGTTCGAAGCCGAGGGGACGCCCGAGGCGCTGAGCATCCTCCAGGCCACCCGGAGGGGCAGAAACGACAACCGGCGCTGGCGCTACGCCGTCCGCGAGGTCGACTCCCTCAACTACGCCGGTCCGGGCGTGTGGCGCCAGATAGGTCCCGCGCCGATGCTCATCGGCAACCAGCAGGTCTTCCAGGGGATCGGGCCGGACAGCGGCGAGGTCGTCGACATCGCCTTCGACCCGCGGGCTGGCGATGAGCGCACGATCTACATAGCCACGGGCAGCGGCGGCGTCTGGAAGTCGACGAACGACGGACGGAGCTGGCGCCCGCTGACCGACCACCTCCCGGCGATGTCGATCGGGGCGATCGCGCTCGACCCAGCCGATCCGGACATCGTGTACGCCGGGACGGGGAACCTGTTCGAAGGCGCGGCCGGGATGCCGAAGTCGGCCGGTCTGTTCAAGTCCACCGACGGGGGGCAAACGTGGGCACGGCTCGTCTCTCCTGTCGGCCGGCCGCCCCAGGCGATCACCGCGGCCGCGAACGTGGCGGGCGGCGTGCGGGTCACCGCGGCCGCGCACGGGTTCGTGACCTCCGATCGCGTCGCGGCAGTCGGCCTGCCCGGCATCGTCGGCCCGGCGACCGAAGGCGGGGTCACCCGGATCGACAACAACCGGCTGCGGATCGGCGGCCTGACCATGACCGGCGCCTACGGCGGCGCCGGAGCGACGCTGTACGACGCCCGCCAGCCGCCGTTCCTCAGCGATCGCGGTGTCGTGCGGATGGTTTGCCCGCTCCCGGACACGTTGATCGTCGCGGCCGAGACCGGGCTCTACCTGTCGCGCGATGGCGGGCGCAACTTCGGTGCCAACCATCCGAGCTTCGACGACGGCCGGCCCATCCGCACTGGGCTGATCTCGGCGCTGGAAATCGATCAAGGGTGGACTCGCGTCGCCCGTGTCGGCGACGCCACGCCGACGCAGCCCATCGTCGTAACCGTGCCTCGTCATGGGTTCCAGGACGGCGACCGCGTCTTCATCGGCGGTGTCGAGAACAACCGGCAGGCGAACGGCTCGTGGCTCGTCGATCGTGTCGACGACGACCACTTCAGGCTGCGCAACTCCGACGGCAATGGCACCGGGGCGGTGAGCGGGTTCGTCACGGGGCCGGTCCATCCGTCGACCAGACCGGTGCAGGCGGCGAGCAACCCGCCCCCCCCGCAGCCGATCGTCATCACCTCGGCCGCGCATGGCTTCATTACCAGTGACATCGTCGCGATCAGCGGCGTGCAGGGGAACACGGCAGCGAACCGGTCGTGGGCGATTCGCGTGCTGACGCCGGACACCTTCTCGCTGGTCGGCTCCCGCGGCAACGGCGCCCACGTCCCGAACACGGGAACGATCGACGGCCCGACGCACCGGCCGCCGGCAGCCATCACGGCGGCCGTGAACGCCGGCGGTGGCATCACCGCGACGGTGGTCGGCCACGGCTTCGTCGACGGCGACCGGGTGTCGGTGCTCGGCCTCCCTGGGGTCGCCGCGCCGGGCAACTCGGCGGCTGTCCGAGTCCTCGACGTCGACCGCTTCCGTCTCGGCGGATTGGCGATGAGCGCGGCCTACGGCGGCGCCGGAGCGACGGTCATCGGGCCCGCCGACTCGTGGAACACCGCGTACTTCGTCAGCGCCGGCCGGGTGTTCCAGGCCAACGCGCTCAACCCCGATCGCGGGCTGTTCCGGCTCACGATCGCTTCGACGGGCGAAGTCGTCCTCTCGGACAACATCCTGGCGCACACGGGTGGCGTCGGCGGGGGCTTCGGGCGGGTCGTCTTCACCCAGTCGCTGCTGCCCCGCACCCGGACGCTGTACGTGGCGGTGCAGGACAACGAGTTCGCGGGGATCTTCATCGGCCTCTTCCGCAGCGACGACTTCGGCGCGACCTGGGCGCTGCGGCCGAACCTCGCGCCGCGTGTTAATGCCGACGGTGCCGGTCAGTCGAACTACGACTTGACCATCGGTGTCGATCCGCAGAATCCGCGACTCGTCTACGCGTCGCTCCAGCAGCTGTGGCGGTCGATCGACGCCGGGCAGACCTGGCCGCTCGTGATGCCGGTCACGCACGGGGGCGTGGACGCGCTCACCGGCTTCGGCCGATCACCGAGCACCACGCTGCTGCATTGGGATCACCACGAGATGGTCTTCCCGCCCGCGACGCGCTGGGACTGGACCGCGGGCAACCCGGTTACCCCGACGCCGGTCTACCTCGGCACGGACGGCGGGATCGCCCGCAGCGGCGACACCGCCGGCGTGATGAGCTTCACGGACCTCAACGAGGGCATCGGCACAGCGCTCATCCGCAACATCGACATCGGGCGAGGTGCGGGCAACAACGAGGCGACGTTCGCCGGGATGCAGGACACCGGGAGCGCCGGGCACAGGCAGGGCGATGCCGGCACGGCGTGGACGGAGGGACAGGACGGTGACGGCGGGTTCGTCGCGGTCGACCCGTTCAACCCCGACATCGTATGGGGGTTCACCAACGACCGCCTGATCCGTACGACGAACGGCGGGCAGAGCTGGTTCGACAGCGGCTTCCCCGCTCGTCCGCAGGTCCTCAGCGTCCACAACGAGAACCCGGTGCGCGTCGTGACGACGGGCCATACCTTCCGCACCGGCGACTTCGTATCCATCGCCGGCGTGACGGGCGGGGCCGGACTCGCCAACGGCGGGAGCACGATCCGTGTCGTGAACAACAACGAGTTCACCCTCAACGGCAAGAACGGGGCGGCGGTCGCGGCATTCGGCCCCGGCCCGACCGCCACCGGCGACCGCTACCTCGGGCAGGCGACGATCACGATCGCCACGATCTCCGCGCCGATCGAGATCGAGACCGCGGCACCGCATGGCTGCGTGACCGGCAACCGGGTACGGATCGACGGCGCCGAAGGCAACTTCGACGCGAACAACTCGAGCGCCCGGCCGACATGGACCGTGACGGTGATCTCCCCGACGCGGCTGTCGCTGAATGGATCCGACGGCACGCACGCCGGGGCCTACGTGCGGGGCACCGGTCGTCTGCGCGGGCCGCAGGTCAACGGAACGGTGGCCATCCTGCGCGCCGAGAACGCGAACCCGATCGTCGTGACGGCGCTCCGTCACGGCTTCATGAGCGGTGACGTGGTCACGGTCGCCGGCGTGCGCGGGAACACGAACGCCAACGTGGTCGGCGCTCCCATCCGGGTGCTCGACCTGAACAGCTTCGAGCTGGTCGCCCGCGCGGGCAACGCGGCGTTCATCGCCGGGCCGAGGGTGGTCGGCCAGAGCGTCGGCCGCGGCCTGCCCAACGTCGCGCCCGCGTTCGCGACGCGGCGCAGGGTCGTGGTCGTGCCGAACCCCGGCGCGCCGGCCACGACGGTGTTCGTCTCCTTCGACGCGACGCTCTTCCGCAGCACGAACGCGGGCATCAGCTTCACCCAGATCAACGGCTTCGCCGATCCCGTCTCGGCGCTGCATGCTCCGGCCGCCAACCGGTTGTGGGTCGGGCTCGCCGGCAGGCCCAACCCCTTCCGGCCGGGGCGAGTGCTGTTCAGCAGAACCAACGGCACGAACTTCCTGGGCGCGGCGGCGAACTTCGTCAGCGACGTCGGCGCGCAGGGTGCGATCTCGGCCATCTCTGAGGATCCGGCCGTTGCCGGCGGCGCCCACGTCGCCGTTGTCGCGTCGGGCTACAGCGAGACCGCGACGCAGCGGCGCACGCGGCACGCCTTTGTCACGAACGCCGGAGGCATCACCGTCGGGGGTGTTGCGCCCTGGACGGAGGTCGGTGGCACGTTCAACGCACCCGCGGGCAACCTGCCCGACATCCCGGTGATGGGCGTCGGATGGGACACGGGGAGCGCTCCTTCGCAGTTGCTGGTGGCCTCCGACAGCGGGGTCCTGCGACTCGGGGCGGGCAACGTCTGGGAGCGTGTCGGGCCCAACCTGCCGAACATCTCGTGTCAGGCGCTGGCCATCGACAACACCGTCGCCCCGCCGGTCATTCGCGTCGGCACGTACGGCCGCAGCGCGTGGGAGCTCACGCTGCCCACCGGCACGAGCCTGCACGTCGAGGCCGACCTGGGCTTCGGCGAGCAGCAGGTCGGGACCACGACCCGGCGGCGGCTCGTGTTGCACAGCGTGGGGACCGGCACCGTCAACGTGTCGTCGATCAGCGGGGCAGGCGGCGACATGTCGCTCGTCCCGGTGCCCGCGGGGCCGCTCAGCTTCCCGATCGCGCTGGCGAGCGGGACCCGGCGCGCCTTCGAAGTCGTCTTCACGCCGACCGCCAGCGGCGACCGGGGCGCCTTCATCACGGTGGCGTCGGACGACCCCGCACGACCGAGCGTCACGGTCAAGGCCACCGGCTTTGGTCTCGCGGCCGGCAGGCCGAGGCTGAGCGCCCGGGCGTTCGTCGAGTTCGGCACGGTCCGCACCGGCGCGCCGGCCCGGCTCACGCTCGAGATCCGCAACGTCGGCAACGCGCCGCTCAACGTCAATCGCGTCGCGCTCGACCCGGCGGGAAGCAACCGGTTCAGCCTGCCGGCGCCGCCGGCGCTGCCGCTGGTCATCGCGCCGGACGCCGCGGTGTCGGTTGACATCCAGTTCGACCCAAACGCCAACGGCTTAGCGCGCGGCGCGCTGATCATTGAGGGCAGCGGTCAGGGAACGGTCGTCAACCTCGTCGGCCGCGGCACCACCACTGCGGCCGGAATGGTCGCTGTCCTCTTCGACGCCCTCGGCATCGGCGACCCGCCGGAGGTGCTCGTCTGAAGCCGGTCCCGACCCATGCACGCAACTGAGATCCGCGTCACCTACCGAGGGAGGTTTTCCGTGCACCGCCGTACCCGCAGGCTGTTCTGGTTGGAACTCGTCGTTGCCGTGACGGGGTTTGTAATGGCGATCGTGACACTGGTCTATCCGCCGTGGATCGAGGCGGTCTTCGGCGTCGATCCCGACGGTGGCAGCGGCGCGCTCGAAGCGGCCATCGCTACCGCGCTAGTGCGTACCCGGTCAGCTCCATCCGGTCGGTTTCGTAGCTTCGTGGGGTGTCGCGCCCGGACTACCCGTTGACGATCTTGGAGTTCCAGAAGCGGTTCGGGACTGAGGAGGCGTGCCG
>Ga0136615_10000270_pt1 | contig 22955 bp, 20 predicted proteins | sample AntDrymUQ2882206_2_FD_106647 | JGI IMG/M metagenome (GOLD analysis project Ga0136615, IMG submission 106647) | Polar desert sand microbial communities from Dry Valleys, Antarctica - metaG UQ288 (22.06) | ecosystem: Environmental > Terrestrial > Soil > Desert | place: Antarctica: Dry Valley... | reverse complement strand
TTGGAGTTGGTGAAGCCGGCCGCCAGCTTGTCCTTCCAGCGCGGGCCATCGACCCACCGGTCGACCGTGCCCTCCAGGAAGCGCTTCATCTCGGCCGAGAGCGAGCCGAAGTAGGTCGGCGAGCCGAAGATGATGGCGTCCGCCGCGTCGAGGGCCGCCCAACTGTCGTCGTCGACCCGTGTCACATCGAGTATGTCCACGGCGACGCCGCCGACCGAGGAGGCGCCGCGCGCCACCGCCTTGGCCAGGCTCCCCGTCTTGCCGTAGCCGGTGTGGTAGGCCACCGTCACCCTGACCGTCATCTGTCGTCACTCCTGTCATCGCTTATACGGACTATAGTCCGCTTGACTTCCCAAGCTTAGACGGACTACAGTCCGCATGTCAATGCGCGAACTGACCGTCCTCGGCCAGCCGGCCCCCGAACGGGCGGACGCCGCTCGCAACCGCCGGCGGATCCTGCAGGCCGCCGAGCGTCTGTTCACGGACCGTGGCGTGGCGGGCGTGTCCATGGACGACGTGGCGGCGGCGGCCGGTCTCGGCAAGGGGACGCTGTACCGCCGATTCGGGGACAAGGCCGGCCTCGGCATCGCCGTCCTCGACGAACGGGAGCGCGAGCTACAGGACGCGATCCTGCACGGTCCCCCGCCTCTCGGGCCGGGCGCTGCACCCCGTAAGCGGCTGAAGGCGTTCGTCCACGCCTATCTCGGCTATGCCTGGCGCAATCTCGAGCTGCTCGTAGTGGCGGAGACCGGTTCACCTGGCGCTCGCTACCGGAGCGGCGTGTATGTGGGATTCCGTCGGCACGTCGAGCTACTGCTCATCGATGCTGGAGCGGATGATCCAGCGCTCGCCGCTGAGCTGATATTGGTGCCGCTGGCCGGAGACTTCCTGCGCTATCTCGCTGTGGATCGTGAACTGGAGCGTGACGCGATCCGCGCGAGCCTGCTACGGCTCACCGCGCGCTTGGCTCGTGCCTGACGCGTCGCTCGCAAGCGTAAGCGCGACGATGAACTGCACGATGGAGCGGGTCACAGGAGGTCTACGAATGGCAGATATGGCTGGAGTGATCAACGATCTCGGGCACTCGGATGATGCCGCCTTCGCCGAGGTGACGGCCACCGTCTCGTCGAAGATGCAGGAGCCGGTGCGAGCTGTGCGCGACCTGGTCTTCGACGTCCTGCCCGAGACGGTCGAGGTGGCCTGGCCGAGGCAACGGTCGGTGGGCTGGGGCACAGGACCCAGGAAGTTCACCGAGCAGTTCGCCTACCTCATGCCCTTCGAGCACCATGTCACGCTCGGCTTCTATCGCGGTGGTGAGCTGCCCGATCCCGACGGGCTGCTCCCCAGCTCGGGGGGCCGGCAGGTCGGGGGTAGCCTCAGCATGCGCAGCCTCAAGATCAGCTCGCTGGAGGATGTGCGCCGGCCAGCGTCGCGAGCGCTGATCGACGCATCCACCCAGCAAGGCGTGCCGCCGCCTCGGACCTGAGCAAGCAATGGTCACGACTGACACGAAGCCAACACATGCGAACTCGCACGCGGCCGTCGTCATCGGTGCCGGGCAGGCCGGTCTCGCCGTCGCATATCAACCTCAAACAACATGGGATCGACCCTCTCGTCTTCACGGCCGACAAGCGAGTGGGCGATCCGTGGCGGCAGCGCTGGGATTCGCTTCGCCTCTTCACTCCCACCTTCTACGACGGCCTGCCGGGCATGCCCTTCCCCGCCGCCGATGCCGAGCATCTGCCGACCAAGGACGAGGTCGCCGACTACCTCGAGTCATACGCCGGGCGACTTGGCCTGCAGGTGCGGCTGGGCGCTGAGGTACACGCTGTCCGTCGGACCGATGCCGGCTTGCTGCTCGAGACCAGCCGCGGCCCCGTCACGGCGCAACAGGTGGTCGTGGCCGCGGGCGCGTTCCGCGTGCCGCAGCTGCCCCCGTTTGCCGCCGAGCTGGGTCGGGACATCCGTCAGCTGCACAGCAGTCACTACCGCAATCTCGATTCGCTCCAGCCCGGCGATGCGCTGGTCGTCGGCGCCGGCAACTCTGGCACCCAGATCGCGACGGACATCCACGAAGCCGATCCTACCCGCAGGGTCTGGCTGGCGGGGCGCGACACCGGTCGCATCCCACGTCGCCTGCTCGGGCGCGACATCTTCCGCTGGTTGGTCCCGACGGTCCTGCGCCTTCCCGTGGATTCGGGGCCTGGGCGATTGATCCTGGCCAGGACAGCGGGCCGTGGCGATCCGGTCTTCGCCGATGTCCACGCGCGGATGGTCGCCGCCGGCGTCGAGCGCACCGGGCGGATGGTCGGCGTGCGGGACGGCCGGCCGGTGGTCCAGGGAGAAAGCGGTGAAGTGACGCCCGAGGTCGGTAACGTGGTGTGGTGCACCGGCTACCGACCTGACTTCTCGTGGATCGATGGTCTCCCGGTGGACGAGCACGGCCGGCCGCGGCAACAGCGCGGCGAGGTGCTCGCGATGCCCGGCCTGTACGTCATCGGCCTGCATCTCCTCTACCGCCTCTCGTCGTCGCTCATCGGCGGCGTCGGCGCGGATGCCGCCTACGTCGCGCAGCGGATCCAGCGCCGCCTCGAACGCGGGACAGCTGACGCCGAGTCCTCATCGGCGCATGCCCGGCATGCGCTATAAGCGACCACAACATGGACATCTGGCCCGCCGCCGAAAATGGTAGGCAAGGGTCGCCGCGCCGAGCGCCGCGCCCCACAACGGCCACAGGAGCTCGGGCGCGATGGCCGCCCAGTCACTGTCGAGCGTGAGCAGCCCGAGGTCACCTAACGGGAAGCCGCCGCTCAGCGTCATGCGCCAGAACATCAGGCCGGCGCTCGTCACGAGGACGGCCACCAGGCTCGCCGGCACGATGGCCAGCGCTGGCGGCACACGTCTGCCGCGCAGGACCGGGAGCCAGCGCGGGAAGGCTTCCCCCCATGGCTGGATGAGGCCGAGCGTGAGGATCGCGCCGAGCACCGCCAACGTCGCGAGAGCGGCGCCGGCGACCCAGAGCCCGATCGCCTGCCCCTCGCGCAGGAGCTCCTCCGTGATCCCCAGCGGGAAACCCAGTGCCCACGCCCAGCGGGTCAGCGCGTAGACGAGCGGCACCGCCACTGCGGCATGGGTCGCCCATCGCCCCCAGCGTGCGGCCCGATCCGGCGTGGTCCAGGTCGCGGCATCATCGCTCCGGCCACAGAACGCGCAGCCGCCCCGGCCTCGTCGCCAGTACACCACCGATGCCGCGGCCCACAGTGCGCCACCACCGATGCCCATGAGCTGGTTGACCAGCGGCCAGGTCACCGCGTCGAGCAGACTCGCCCCCGGTGGCCAGCCGAATGGTGCGCCCAACAGCACGATGGGCGTGTAGGCCACGAACAGCAGCAACCGGTAGTCGGGGATCAGGAGCCCCAGCACGACCGCGGCCGCCAACCCGAACGCGATCAGGATGGGGCGCAACGGTCCCCGCCCCCGGCCACGCGCCATGGCCAGCGCCACGAGTGCGCCCAGGAAGCCGAGGACCGCGATGATGGGTGCCGTCTCTGCCGCGCGAGCGCCGCTCAGGATCGAGATCTGGCCGGCGGGATCGTTCTCGATCCCGAACGGGAACCCGATGCCGCCGGTCCACCAGAACAGCCCCAGCGCGCCGTAGCCGAGCGACCAGGCCATCGCGGCGCAGCCACTCCAGGCAGGCCATCGTCTCCACCATGCGATCACGTCCGCGATCCCCTTGGGCGGCTCTTGCGCGAATCGAGGCAGCCCTGGCACAGCATGAGGCCACCTCGATCGAACGGCAATAGCGTCCGCATCGAGCTGACCTAGCCAGTCGCCCGTGGACGGAGCTGCACGGGGGTTCGCCGGCCAGCCGATCGAACGCCTGCTACCATCCCAGCGCCAGAACAGCATTCTGCCAGGAGGAAACGCGATGCGGACCATCAAATGTGCGTGCGGCCATGACGTGACCGCCGAGAGCGACGAGGGATTGGTCGGCGAGCTACGAGAGCACCTGACGAACGATCACCCCGACCTCCAGGTGCCCGACGATCAACTCCAGGCCCAGGTGGCGTCGGGGGCGCGCGAAACCAGCGCCTGATCTTCGACCCGCGGCTCAGACGGTGACGTCAACCTGGCGGCACGCCAACGCCCGGCGGACGTCATCGCGCCGCTCCTCGAGCACACGTCGAAGGCCGGGATCCAGGTCCGGCACGGCCAGTGCCGCATCCGTGCGCTCCAGCGTGTCGCCTTCGACCAGCACCGCCGGGTACATCAGTCGAGCGATCATGAGCGCCATCTCGAGCGTTCGGCGTCCCCAGATCGTTCGTATCGTCTCGAAATAGCGCTCGACGTAGGGCCGGCCGAGCTCCAGCTGCTCGTGCTGCCAGAACCCCCGCGCCGTCGCCTCAGCCAGGTGATTGGAGAGACGGTCGTCGTCCATCACGGCGGACCACGCCGCGGCCTTGGCTTGGGCGGTCGGCAAGCTCGCCAACGCCTCGGCCCCTCGCGCCTGCCCGGCGGATGTCCGGTCTGCCGCCATCTGTCGCCTGATCTCGTCGCCAGATACACCACCCAGGACGGCCAGGCGATGCAGGATGCGCCAACGAAGATCGTGGTCGATCGACAGCCCCTTCAGGATGTCCTTGCCCTCCAGCCAACCCTCGAGCATGGTCTGGTCAGGTCCAGGGGTGGCAGCCTCGACGAAGGCTCGGGCCGCCGCCAGCTGGACGTCCGGTTCGTCGGCTCGGTCCCGCGCGAGCGCAAGAGACGCCGCCGCGAGCGCAGCCACGCGTCCGGGCAGCGCGTCCCGCGCTCCGAACGAATCGATCGCCAGTCGAGCCCACGAGAGGGTCCGCTCGAGCAGTCCCACCCCGACCTCCGTGGTCAGGCCTTGCAGGACCAGTCGCAGGAATTCACCGGCCGGCAGCTCACCGTCACGCGTCATGTGCCACGTGGCGGACCACGCCAGCGATCTGGCCATGGTGTCCTCCAGCAGCGCGATACCGCCTTCCAGTACGGTCCGGAGGGAACCCGCGTCGAAGCGAATCTTCGCCCAGCTCAGATCGTCGTCATTGAGTAGCAGGAGATCGGGCGCCGCCACACCGACCAGCCCGGGGACATCCGTACGCGCGCCGATGAGATCGAGCTCCAGCCGATCCCGACGCACGAGTCTCTCCCCCACTCGGTCGTACAGGCCGATGGCGATGTGGTGCGGTCGATCGACAGACCCGCCGTCGGGCGGCGCTCGAACGATGACCGCCGATACATAGCGCCCGTCAGCGCCCGCTTGGACTTCGGGCAGGAGGGTGTCGACACCTGCGGTCAGCAGCCAGGCGGCTGCCCATTCCTCCAGACTGCGGCCTGCCGCCCGCTCCAGGGCTCGGAGCAGGTCCGCCATGACGACGCTGCCGAAGCGGTGCTCGGCAAGGTAGGCACGCAGGCCCCGCTCGAAGGTCTCGGATCCCACGGAGGCGACCAGCTGCTTGAGAAGTGAGGCGCCCTTCACGTAGGAGATCCCATCGAAATCCTGCAGGGCCGCCGCCGAGTCGGCGACCACGCCCGCCACCGGATGAGTGCTCGGCCCCTGATCCTGGTCGTAGCCGGGCTGCTTGCCTCGCGCACAGAACGTCGCCCAAGCGCCCTGGAAGCGGGTCGTCTCGATCACAGCCCCGTGGGCGAGGTAGTCCGCGAAGGACTCGTTGAGCCAAAGGTCATCCCACCAGCGCATCGTCACCAGGTTGCCCAGCCACATATGGGCCAGCTCGTGGGCGATGACCCTGGCCCTCGACTCCCGCATCACGTCCGTCACTCGCGATCGGAATAGGAACCGCTCGGCGAAGGTCACGCAGCTGACGTTCTCCATCGCCCCCCCATTGAATTCAGGGGCGAAGATCTGGTCGTACTTGGCGAAGGGATAGCGGATCCCGAACAGGCGGTGGTAATGGTCGAAGGCTGCTCGAGTGGTCTCTAGCACTTCCTCGGCTTCGAGGTACGGGGCAAGCGATCGGCGGCAGTGCACGCCGAGCGGGATGCCGTCGTGTTCGGCGCGCACTGAGTGATAGGGACCGGCCACGACCGCGCTCACGTACGTCGCGATGGGCTGACTGCGCTCGAATACCCAGCGACCGACAGACACTTCCGTGCCCGGGGCGTTGCCCAGCACGGTCCAGCCCGGCGGAGCCGTCACGCTGAGCCGGAGCGGCGCCTTGAGATCGGGCTGGTCGAAGCAGGCGAACAGGCGGTGGGCGTCGTACAGGAAGGACTGGCTGTAGACGTACACCTCGCCGTCCGCCGGGTCCTCGAAGCGGTGCAGACCCTCAGAGGTCCTGGAGTAGGCCCCGGTGGCCACCACGATCAGCTCGTTCTTCGTGCGGAGCCCGCTAAGCGACACGCGTTCGCCGTCGAAGACGGCCTTTGGATCCAGCGCCTGTCCATTCAGCACGATGGAGTGGACGGCCGGCGCCAGCAGCTCGATGAAGGTGGTGGCGCCGCCATGGCTCGTGAAGCGGACCCGCGATGTCGTGCCGTACCGATCGGATCCGGTGGTCAGGTCGAGGTCGACGTCGTAGTCGAGGACCGTGATCACGGTCGATCGTCGGGCGGCCTCTTCCCGTGTTATCCGGCGGATCACTTCTCCTGCCCGAGCCCGTGGCTCAGGGTGCGCCACCCTCGGCCTCGCAGCGGTTCACGAGCTCGCCGATCCCCTCGATATGCACCCGAACGACCTGTCCCGGCTGGAGATAGACGGGTGGCTCTCGTCCCGCCCCGACCCCGGCAGGCGTGCCTGTCAGGACGACGTCGCCCGGCACCAGCGTCATGAACGTGCTGATGTAGGCGATCGCCTGGGCGGGCCCGAAGAGCAGGTCGCCGGTCCGGGCGAGCTGCATCACCATTCCGTCGAGCTCGGCGCGGATCTCGAGGTCAGGAGCAGCCGGGTCCCCGGGAAGTTCGTCGGGAGTTACGAGCGCCGGGCCCAACGGTGTGGATGCCTCGAACGTCTTGCCCTGCAGCCATTGCAGCGTTCGGTTCTGCCAGTCGCGCATGGAGACATCGTTCGCGATGGTATACCCGGCGATCGCCCGCCCGGCGTCCCGAGGCGACACCCGTCGAACGGCAGCGCCCACCACGACCGCGAGCTCCGCCTCCCAGTCGACCGCGAAGGACTCAGGTGGGAGCGGGATCGGATCGGTCGGACCGGTCAGCGCGCTGGGGTACTTGGCGAACAGCGTGGGGTGCTCAGGCAGCTCACGGCCCATCTCGGTGATGTGGCTGACGTAGTTGAGCCCCAGGCAGATGATCTTGGCCGCGGACGAGATGACGGCACCCAGCTCGACCTCGTCGATACGATGCCGTCGCCCAGAGACCGAGGCCCTTACTCGCCAGTCGTCACCCGATCGGAGCAGCTCGCCGACGTCGGTGAAGGGCAGTTCAGTGACTACTTCGCCATCCAGGCGCGCCGCGCGAGTGCCCGTCTCGGTGCGTAGGGTGACCAGCCGCATAAGAAGAGCCTACGACGAAGCCGCCGGCGCGCCTGCCGGCGGCCCTCAGGCGTCGCCCTTCGCCACGAAGACCCGCTCGACCGCCTGCGGCTGGTCGAGCACCTCGTCACGGAACAGGTGGAGCGCCTCGAGGATGGGCCGATCACTGATGGCGAACAGGTCTGACGGCTCGCTCGCCTCGTGCTCGAGCGTCGTCCACGAGGGCACCACGAACATGTCACCTGCGGACCAGTCGAACCGCTGTCCGTCGATGATCGAAGCTCCGGAACCTCGGAAGACCACGTAGACGGAGCTGCCGACCTTGCGGTATGGCTGGCTCCGGCCGTCGGGAACGAGGCGATGCATCTCGCAGGCCATCGTGGGCAGCGCCGGGCCCCCATTGACCGGATGCGTGTATGTGATGGTGGCCAGCGGGCCGGAGCGCTCAGCCAGGAGCGCGCCCAGGGCCGCATCGGTGTCGGCCCAGCGGTAGACCAGCAGCGGCGATGCATGGCCGTTGGCCGCCGGATCGACGCCGGCCGGCACGAGTGACCGGCCACCCCAGATCCGCTCGGAGATCCCATGGCCGAGCACCGGCTGAAGTTCGTCCGGCTCGTACGGCTCGAAGAAGACGGCGTCAAGGGCGTTGACCGTGGGCAGGTCCAGCCCGTCGAACCAGATCATCGGCCGATCGCTCGCGTTGTTGTGGTCGTGCCAGCACCAGCTGGGAGTAAGGATGAGGTCCCCCGCACGCATGTCGCAGGCATCGCCGTTGACCGTGGTCCAGACGCCCTCGCCTTCCATCACGAAGCGGATCGCCGACGGCGTGTGGCGGTGACCCGGTGCGGACTCGCGCGGCCCCAGGTACTGGACGGCGCCCCACAACGTCGAAGATGCGAACGGCGCGCCTTCCAGTCCGGGATTGGCCAGGGACAGGACGCGGCGGTCTCCGCCTCGCTCGATGGTGATGAGCTCGCCGGCCGCCTCGGCGAGCCGCCGCAGGGTGGCCCACCGCCACAGATAGGGGATCGTCCGCGGCTCGGGGGCCGCACGCATCAGGTCCGACGAGACCTGCCAGAGCGGCACGAGGTCATGGGCCTGCAAGTCCGCGTAGAACCGGTCGATACGTTCCTCGACGGGGGATATCGATGCCGGGGCAGTCATCGGGGCAGTCATCGGGCGAACTCCGTAGCGGAATTGCTTTCTATTCTACAGAACAATGGAAGCCGCTCAGCTGGACTCCCTGCTCCTTGGTTCTGACAGAATGTCTTTCTGCAACCGGCAACACCGCCTGATGGGAGCAAGCAGGATGAAATCACCACGGGAGGTCGCCGAGTCCTACTGGGCCGCCGAGTGCCGGCGGGATCTGGAGGCCGTCCTGGATCATTTCCACGACGGCGCGATCGTCCACCCGCCGTCGGGCTCGCCCTTCGTTGGGCGAGCGGGTATCGCCGACTTCTACCGGGACGAGATGCGGGACTATCCCGGGCTCGAGGTCGAGATCGTCCACGAGGTGAGAGACGGCGATGAGGCCGCTCTGGAGTGGGAGGCCGTGCTGGTCGACCACCGGGGCGCCCGGCATCCGTTCCGCGGTGTCAACGTCGTCAGGGTGCGTGATGGGCGGTTCGAGTGGGTCCGCGCGTACTTCGACCCGGCCGCGGTCGGCTCAGAGACGGCATGAACGATCACTACGCACTGTCACGGGCGCAACACCGACGCTCTGCGTACTCGCTGGCGGGCGGGGTCGCCACAGCCTTTCGCGCCCCGCAACTCCCGGTACCGATCAGCTTCAAGCGCGGCGCTGGTTCACGCCTGTGGGACGTGGACGGCAACGAGTACATCGATTACGCGCTGGCCTTCGGGCCGATGCTGCTGGGTCACTCGCCCCCGGCGGTCGTGGAGGCGGTGCGTCGCCAGCTCCAGATCGGTCTCGGCTACGGGGCCAGCCACCTGGCCGAAGCGGAGCTGGCCGAGGCGATCTGTCGCATGGTGCCCTGCGCCGAGCGCTGCATCTTCTCCAGCACGGGCAGCGAGGCGGTGCACGCTGCTCTCCGCATCGCGCGCGCGGCGACCGGCCGTAACCGGGTCATCAAGTTCCAGGGCCACTTCCACGGCTGGCTCGATCCGCTCTCGGTGGGCGTGCCCGGGCGGGAGGACGCCAGCCCGGCCAGCGCAGGACAGGATCCATACGCCTCGAAGGCCGTCACGGTCTGCCCCTGGAACGACCTGGACGCCCTTCGGGCCGAGCTGCGCGACGACGTGGCGGCGGTGATCATGGAGCCTCTGGCCGTCAACGGGGGCTGCCTCTTTCCCGCTCCCGGATACCTTGAGGCGGTTCGTCAGCTGACGGTCGTGACCGGGACCGTACTGATCTTCGACGAGGTCATCACGGGTTTCCGCCTGGCACCCGGCGGCGCCCAGGAGCGCTTCGGCGTCACGCCGGACCTGGTGATCCTGGCCAAGGCCCTTGGTTCCGGTCTTCCCATCAGCGCGGTGGCCGGCCGCGCCGACCTCATGGACGAAGTCGCCAGTGGCCGGGTGCGCCACGCGGGGACACTCAATGCGAACCCGATCTCAGCTGCCGCCTCACTTGCGGCGCTGACCGAGCTCGAGCGGGATGGCGACAGGATCTACCCGCACCTCGAGGCCCTGGGCGATGGCCTTGCGGCGATCCTCCGCGAGGAGTGCGCTGCGGCAGGACTGCCCTTGGCGGTCAACCAGCTCGGCGCGATGGGCCACGCCTTCTGGTCCGAGGAGGCGGTGGACGACCATCCCGCCACGCTCCGCGCGGACCGCGAGGCCTACCGCCACTTCGCTGCGGCCTTGCTCGACGAGGGCGTGCACGTCATCCCGCGGGGCCTGCTGTACGTGTCCGCCGCGCACACCGAGGCCGACCTGGTCGAGACGCGAGAGGCCGTCCGTCGCGCCGCGACAAGATCCGCCGCGAGCATCGAGGGGCGCGCGTCGGTCGGCGCGCCGCACTGATGAGGCTAGAGGGCAAGGTCGCCATCGTCACTGGTGCCGGGCGCGGGATCGGGGCGGCCATCGCCCAGCGCTTCGCGGCTGAGGGCGCGAGCGTCGTGTGTGCGGACATCGATGGCCGTTCGGCCCGCTCTACGGAGAGCGCCATCCTGACCTCGGGCGGCGCCGGACGCGCGGTCGAGGCGGATATCTCGACGGTGAACGGCAATCAGGCGATGATCGGCGCTGCCCTGGAGTTCGGTGGGCTGGATGTCCTGCACGCTAATGCCGCCATCCAGGTCATGGGCCGGCTGGAAGACACCAGCGAGGCGGACTGGGACGCCCTCCACGCCGCCAACCTGCGCGGCGTCTACCTCGGCATCCGCGAAGCGCTGCCGCATCTTCGGGCTCGCCGCGGTGGCTCCATCATCATCACCGCCTCCCTGCTGGGGATGGTAGGTGACCCGGACATGCCGGCCTACGGCGCGATGAAGGGCGGTCTGCGCGCGCTCTGCCGCTCGCTCGCTGCCGCGCACGGTCCTGAGAACATCCGCTGCAACACGATCTGCCCGGGCGACGTGGAGACACCCATGGGCGCCGACTTTTTCGCCCACCAGGCGGACCCCGATGGCGCCCGGGCCGCCATCCTGGAGCGTTACCCCTTGCGACGATTCGCGACGCCCGAGGACGTGGCGAATGTGGCCCTGTTCCTCGCCTCGGACGAGGCGAGCTATCTCACGGGCATCGACGTGGTCGTCGATGGCGGACTCCTGGCCCGGATCTACTGAGATGGCGGAGCGTGTGCTGCCCAGCCACACCATGTATCGAGGGCGCAGCCGCGCCGCCGCGCGCGCCTATCTGTACGGCACCGGCTTCGATCCGGAAGACCTTCGCCGGCCGATCGTCGGGGTGTCGCATGCCTGGATCGAGACCATGCCCTGCAACCTCACACACCGCGAGCTGGCCGAGCGTGTCAAGGTGGGTGTGCGGGCAGGCGGCGGGACCCCCATGGAGCTGAGCACTATCGCCATCTCCGACGGCGTGACCATGGGCACGGAGGGCATGAAGGCATCCCTGGTCAGCCGCGAGCTCATCGCGGATTCGATCGAGCTGGTCGCCCGGGGCCACATGTTCGATGCCCTCGCCTGCATCGTCGGCTGCGACAAGACGATCCCCGCCGCGGCCATGGCCCTGGCCCGTCTCGACCGACCCGGGATGGTGCTCTACAGCGGCACGATCATGCCCGGCCTCTTCCGTGGCCGCGATCTGACGATGGGCGAGGTCTTCGAAGCCATCGGCTCGGTGGCCGCAGGGACGCTGACCGACGAGGACCTGGCCGAGATGGAGCAGGTGGCCTGCCCCGGACCCGGTGGCTGTGGTGGGCAGTTCACGGCCAACACGATGGCCATGGTCATGGAGGTCATCGGGCTCTCGCCGATGGGCTTCAACTCGATCCCGGCGGTCGATCCGGACAAGCTCGGCGCGGCTGAGGGGGCCGGCACGATGACGATGGGCGCGCTAGAGGCCGACATCCGACCCAGCGCGATCCTGCAGCGGGTCGCCTTCGAGAACGCCGTCGCCGCGGTGGCCGCCAGCGGCGGCTCGACGAACGCCGTGCTCCACCTGCTGGCCCTCGCCGGCGAGGTGGGCGTGCCCTTCACCCTGGACGACATCGACGCGATCAGCCGGCGCACACCGCTGCTGTGCGACTTGCTGCCCGGTGGCCGCTTCACCGCAGTCGACCTGTACGCGGCGGGCGGGACCGCGCTGTTGACGAAGCGCCTGATCGACGCGAGCTTCGTCGACGGGTCCGCGCTGACGGTCACCGGCCGGACCCTGGCGGAGGAGGTGGCGGACGTGGTCGAGACGCCCGGCCAGGTCGTGGTGTCCCCCACCGAGTCGCCATTGCGAGGCGAAGGTGGCCTCGTCGTCCTGCGCGGCAACCTGGCGCCCGACGGAGCCGTGACCAAGATCACGGCCACGACCATCACGACCCTGCGGGGGGCCGCTCGGGTGTTCGACCGGGAAGAGGACGCGTACGAGGCCGTCATCCGGCGCGAGATCCGTCCGGGGGACGTGGTCGTCATCCGCTACGAGGGGCCGCGCGGCGGTCCCGGCATGCGCGAGATGCTGGCCGTCACCGGCGCCATCCTCGGGGAGGGCCTGGGAACGTCTGTCGCGCTGGTCACTGACGGTCGTTTCAGCGGCGCGACCAACGGCCTGATGGTGGGACACGTCGCGCCGGAGGCCGCCGTGGGCGGGCCGCTGGCCGGCGTCCGCGATGGCGACATCATCAACATCGACATCGATGGCCGCTCCCTGGAGCTGGAAGGTGTCGATCTCGCACGTCGTCTGCAGGACTGGACGCAGCCACCGCCGAACTACGGAAGTGGCGTCATGGCCAAGTACGCACGACTCGTCGGTTCAGCCAGCCGTGGCGCTCGGACTACGGCGGGAGTGAACCAGCTGGACCCGGTCCGGTCCTGAGTCTGCTGCGGGCCACCGATCGGTCATCGGGCTCACGCGTCGGGTCTCTTGGCGGCCACTCGCTGAGCGACGGTCTCGCGCGCCGCGGTGCCCAGCTCGAACGAGGGGCGCGCGAACCCGGTCTCGTGCCCATTTCGGTCTCGCAGCGACGGGCGCGCGTGGCGCTGGAGGACCTCTGAACGGGCCTGCTCGAGGATGCCCAGCTGGCGGAGCGTCTCTATCGTGGCCACCGCCGTGGGCTGTCCTGGGGCGGCCGGCCCCGAGGCGCCATCCGCGATCTTGAGAGCGATCCCGATGCCGCCCTCGATGCCGACGCACTGCACGCCGCTGGCGCCGCCCTTGGCCAGGATGGCACCGGCGCCGGCCTCCATCACGTCCGTGTCGAGCCGTCCGGTGCCCCCGATCAACCACGCGTTGCCCATCATCGTCTCCCGGACGGTGCGCGCGGCCGACACGATCTCGTCGTCGAAGCGGCCCTCCGGCTGCATGAGTCGCGCGTAGGCCAGGGCCATGTGGTACACGCTGATGCCGTGGCAGGGTGCGGCGCAATCGTCCTCGCCCAGGATCACCTCGGCCGGACGGAGGCCGGCGAACCGGGCGACACTTGCCACGATCGCCGCCTGCACCGGATGGCCGCTCAGGTGATAGCCCTGCGCGGGCACGTCCAGCTGGTTGGCCAGACCCAGCATCCCGGCATGGAGCCCGGAGCAGTTGTTGTGCAGGACGGTGGGCACGACGCCTGCCCGCTCCAACTCATGCGCGGCCGAGGCGAGCAACGGCGGATGCGTGCCGCAGGCGAGCTGTCCGGCATCCACCTCCAGACGCTCCAGCAGCGACGTCACCTGAGCGACGTGGCCCGGCTCACCGTTGTGCGAGGCACATGCGATGGCCAGGTCCTCGGGCGCAAGCTCGAACCGATCGACGGCTCCGGTCAGGACCAACGGCATCGACTGGAACGGTTTTGCCGCGGACCGCAGGTAGGTGACCTTGCGGCGCGGGTCGCCAGCGGACGCCAGCAGGGCGCCGGAGACATCCACCACGGCGATGGTCCCGCGGTGGATCGCCTCGACCAGTTGGCCGCGCACGACCTCGACCAGGGGTTCGTCCGACACGCCCGCTTGACCGTTCACGACGTCTCCTATCCTCCGAACCTGGCGACCGGATGGCCCGGCACGTCAAGGCGGACTCGAAAGAGCGCCCCGGCATGCGGCTGCCGGCGCCGCTCCCCGGCCGACAAGCCGCGCGATGCGGAGGTGACGTACAGGTCGCGCCGCTCCGGCCCGCCGAACGTGCAGCTCGTGAGCTGCGTAGCGGGGAGCCGGACGGTATCCACGAGATCACCGGTGGGGCTGTAGCGCCGGATCGCACCGCCGCCCCACAGCGCCACCCACACGAAGCCAGCCGAATCGACGGTAAGCCCGTCCGGCATGCCGGCCTCGACCTCGATGGCCGCCAGCCGGCGTCGGTTCGACAGCAGGCCGCGCTCGGCATCGAAGTCGAAGGCATCGATCGCCTGCGCCGGGCTGTCCACGAAGTACATCGTGCGGTCATCGGGCGCCCAGCCGAGCCCGTTCGAGATCGATACCTCCGTGAGGATGGTCGTCACGGTCAGGTCGGGGTCGAGTCGGTAGAGGCTGCCCACTCCCGGTCGCGAATCCAGCGCCATCGTGCCCGCCCAGAAACGGCCCGCTCCGTCGCACTTGCCGTCGTTCATGCGGTTCTCCACGCGGTCGATCTCCACCGGGCATCGAAGCTCGACCTTGCCCGACTTCTGGTCGATGAGGGCGAAGCCGTCTCGCACGGCTGCCACCAGGCCACCCGACCGGCGCAGCGCGATGGCACCGACCGGCTGCCCTACGACGATGGTCGAGACCGCCGTCGTGCCGGGCCGCCAGCGGTGGATCAGACCGGCGGGGATATCGACCCATAGGAGCTCACCGGTGACGTCGTCCCAGATCGGGCCCTCGCCGACCTCGGCGGAACCCGCCACGGCGATGTCGAAGGTGGTCCGATCATGCCGCCCGCCCGTCATCCGCCCTCCTCCAGATCGACCCTCGACCGCCCGGCACCGACCGGCATCTGCCTCACGGTCGCGCTGATGCCGGCCGGGATGTCCAACTCGACCACCTGGCCCTTGACCGAGGCCGTGACCCAGCCGTGCGGTGTGGGCACGCGCCCCGAGGCCTGGCCCAGGGATCCGAGAAATGGATCGATCGTCATCGAGTCGAAGCCCGGGCTCGTCGGGCGGACGCCGAGGATGTAGGTCGTCAGGTCGAACGTGGGACTTGCCGACCAGCCCTGGCACCGGCTCGAACGGCCGGCTTCGGCGTTCCAGAACTCCTGGAAGGTGCCGTTGCCCGGGATGATCGGCCAGCGCAGCAGGCTGGCCTGGATCAGGTCCCGTCGATCGTGCCGGAAGAACGCCTCGTGAAGATAGCGGCAGAACCAGGGTTGTGCCGCGACCACATCACACTCCTCGTCGAAGTCGTCCGGCGGCTCGTACTGGAAGGTCGGGATCCGGCCAGCGGCACGTGCGTCGGCGGCCGTCTGGGTGATGACGAGCTGGCCACCGAGCACTGTCGGGTCGACCATCCGCTCGATGACACCACCTATGCGTGCCGCCGGTACGATGCCGGCAAGGAGCGCCGCGCCATTCGTGTGCTGGCTCATCCGGCGGCTCCGGCCGTGCCGGCCCAGCGCGTCCACGTAGACGCCGCGCTCAGCGTCCCACAGGGCCTCGAAGGCGTCCACCGTCCGGCGGATGAGCGCGCTGACATCGGACGCCCCGGGGAGCGCCTCGTAGTCGCCCAGCGCAGCCGCGTAGAGGGCGTCGTGCGTACCGGTCACGCTGTCGCGGTCCACCTGCGCCCAATCCAGGAAGACCCAGCCGGGAAAGTCCTCCAGCAGTCCGGACGCGCCGCGCTGAAGCTCGTAGCGCTCGATGATGCCGTCAGCGACCGGCAGCAGCCCGCGCACGAAGGGTTCATCACCGGCGTAGCGCCAGTAGGCGGCGAGCGACCGGATCCAGTGCAGCGAGTACTCCGGGTTGGTGAAGCCGACCCGCGCGAAGTCACACGCCGCGGCCGCCGCCAGCAGGCCGCCCGGCAGGCGGCTCCGGGCAGTCAGCGCCAGGTGATGACGGACCAGGCGCCGGTCCGGATTGGTCACCAGCGAAACGAGGATCTGCGGGTAGGCGTCGGACACCCAGGCGCGCTGCTCGCGCCCGGGACAGTCGAGGAATGCGTCCGTGGAGCAGACATCGACCGTGCGCAGGCCGATCTGCCAGCGCTCGTCGTAGCGGGCGTCGTCGGACTCGAATGACGCGCCCTCCTCGCGCGGATAGCGCGCCTCCTCGAAGCCCAGCTCGACGCGAACGCTCGGGGGATGATGCGCCGCGAGGTAGCGGAGGCCCACCGGGTCGAAGAAGCTGACCGCCTCTTCGGCACGTCCGGCCACGACATAGCGGGCGACCCAGTCTCGCGGCGCGATCTCCGGGAGGCCGTCCGGCCGGAGATCCTCGCCGCCCACGACATCGACCAGCGCCCCGCGGTCAGCCGGCCCAGCGGTGACCTGCAACCGGACGTGACCTATCGAGATACCGCCCAGATCCCAGACGGAGAGCAGGCGGTCTCCATCGGCGCGAGCCACGGTCGCCCACGTGGCCGCGGGTCCATCCGCGACCTCCGCCCGAACGGACACACCGGCCTCCAGCAGTGCAGGCTGGAGGAACAGCCTGGTAAGGGCCGGGATGGTTCTCCGCAGGGGGGTCATGTACGGTGCCGCGGGGGGCCGATCGAGCACGGTCCCGTGCCCCCTTCCGCTGACCACCACGGCGGGCGGCCAGGTGGGATCCTCGCGCAGGGGGTCGTGCAGGCCATCGGACAGCCCGCGCCCGTCCACCAGCTCCGGCGGGAACGAGTGCATGTTCCCCGCGCCCGCTGTCCATCGCGCCGCAGCCAGGCTTCGCCAGCTGTCGTCGCTCAGGAGCTCGATCGCCGCGTCCGCGGAGGTCTCCAGGCAGAATGACCCACGGCCGAGTGTCCCGAGAGGTGCCGCCGGGAGCCACCACGGCCCCGGCTGGCCGTAGTAGCGGCACAGGGCAACGACGACGTTCGGTCCCTGCCGGAGGTTCGGCGCCAGGTCGTGCTCGTCCCAGCCCAGGTGCTCCGGCTCGCTGCGAACCGGACCGCGCCCCACGAATGCACCGTTGAGGTGGAGCTCGTAGCGGGAGTCGCAAGTGACGCGCACCGGCAACGTGGCCGGGACCTCCCCGACCTCGAAGACGCGTCGGAGGAGCACGTACCTGGACTCGGCCTCCGTCGAGCGCCACCAGTAGGACTCGTCGGGCGCTCGGTCCCAGATCCAGCGCCCCCGCCACGGACCGCTCCAGCCTTCCTCGATGGTCATCGCGGGATCAAAAGATGGCCAAAGGGTTCACTGGCGAGCCTGTCCCCCCGGGCAAGGCAAGCGGCGCGACCACGAAGAGGAACTCATACCGTCCCAGATCGCGGCAGATCTCCGCCAGCGGCTCTACCTGGGCGTGATCGAGGAGGACCAGCCCCACCGCTGCCAGGGCCAGCTGGTGGAAGGCCAGCGGAAAGCGAGTCACCGCCGGCGGTCCCTCGCTGCGGCCGCCAAGGTCCTCGTCGCCGCCGGAGTCCTCACCGCTATCGCCAGGGTGCGCATCGGTGCGGCCCAGGATGCGCGCGCCGATGGCAGTGATGTGCTCAGAGGCATCGCCGGCATAGACGGCGATCTGGCGATCGTGCATCCAGGCTGCCGCGTCAGGACCCGGGCCTGGAGACAGCACGGATGGTCCGAGGGACTTTGCGCGCGCCTCGATGCCGGCGCGCAGCACGAGCACGTCGCCTCGGCCGACCGCCACACCGGCGTGACGTTCAGCGGTCTCGAGGTCGGCCGGCGTGATCTCATGCGACGGCTCGAGCCAGTCCAGGTCCAGCGCGGCTGGCACGTCGAGGAAGACCCCGCGCGATACGATCCCGTCCCGCTGCGCGAAGATGGACCCGAAGCGCAGTCCCTCGTCGTCGAGCGACTCATGGAACGGACGGCCACCGTACGCTTTCCCGTCGGCCCCGCCGACATGTCCCACGGCATCCAGGTGCGTCACGCCCTGCTGGTGAGTCTCCAGGCCGAGATAGTCCGCGGCGAAGGGTGGCAGGCCGGAACGCTCGTCGGGCCGGCCGTTGGCCATGAGCCGGCGGTCAAGCTCGACGCTCGATGACGGTGCGCCGTCGCGGATGAGTGGCCGGGCGAGTGAGACCGTGAACCCCGAGCGGACGAGTGCCGCGGCCTCGATCCTCTTGGCAGGTGAGATGTGGTTGAGGGTCCCGAGCTCGTCGACGCGTCCCCAGCGTCCCGCGTTGCTCAGTCGCTCAGCCATCGCCAGGAGCTCCTCGTCGGTCCTGGCCGGCTGGGCTCGTCGTTCGGTCACCTCGCGGAGGACTTTGCCACTTCTTGCCGGCGGCGGACATCGCGAATGTCCCAGGGGCGCGGGAATGGGCGCGGCTCGTAGGCGAAGAACCCGGGCTCGGCCGTGCCACCCGAGCGCAGTCCCTGGCGACCCGGTCCCAGCGCGCGTGCCTTGGCGTTCATCGCCCCCGGGCTGAGATCCGGCCAGGCACCGGTATCGATCCGCTCGAGCAGCGCGTCGAGCCCGACCGTAACCTCGGCCGGCGTGAAGCTGCAGTGGCCGGCTCGATGAACGAACAGCTGGCGCAGCAATGGATCGTTGCCGGCGGCCCGGACCACGTCCGCGTAGGCGTGTTGGTTGTCGGGTGTCACCAGCCCGTCACCGTCCGTGTGCATCGAGAGGACCGGCACGCCGCCGAGCTCGCCACTGAAGACGATGTGCCGCTCGAGATAGTCGAGAGCGGCGGGGTCGGCGTCGATCCTGGGCGTGACCTCCAGCGTCAGAAGATCGTCATCGAGGCTGATCGGCGCGATGTCGTACATAGCCACCACCAGGTCGCGGTCGATCGATGTCTCGAGCAACCGCCGATAGTCGACGCCGACATTCCATGACGGATTGCCCCCCGCCTGGCGCTCCACCTGCTCGCGGGCCCAGAAGTACACCAGGAAGCCGGGCTCCTCGAACCAGGCGATCTGTTCGCGCGACCGTCCTTCGGCATCGGAGCCGTCGGGCTCCGGTGACCCCGGTGTGAACCAACCGGGGATGTTGCCCACCGCGGCCGCCAGGGACAGACGTGCCCGGCCGATCGCCGTCGTGCGCACCTCGTCCAGCAGGGACGTGGCGAGCGCAAGGTTGGACTTCGCGTCAGCGATGTTCGTCAGGGCCAGCTCGCTGCCGGGCGCGAGGAGGGTCTTCACCACGAAGGCCATGTCGAGCTCGCGGTTATGGATGGCGACCGCCCCGGCCAGGTTTCCGCACATGGGCAGCGCCCCAGAGAGCAGGCCCGGATACCGTTCGACGATAGCGGCCGTGATCAGCCCGCCGATGGACAGGCCCAGGCTGACCGTCCGGCGCGGAGCCCCGGCGACCGCCGTGAAAGCTTCGAGCAATGCTTCCAGGTTCGAGAGGGACGCCTCCAGCGGCCAGAAGATCGTGTTCGCAGCTCCGGCGACGGCATAGCCCTGCCCGGTGAGGTCTCCGATGAGGGCGTCCTCCGGCGGCCACGGCGGTCGACCCGGCTCGACGGGGATGGGCAGGCTGTACAGCAGGAGGATCCCGTTCCAGTCGTCCGGGACCTCGATCTGGTACCGCGCACCGTCGGTGAGTGACCCTGTGTTGCTGGTTGGTGACATGGGCGCATCGTACCCAAGTCCGCCTACAATGGAAAGCCATTCTGCAAGACAGAAGACTCGCACGGAGGGCCGGTCATGCCGCGAACGAGCGCGAACGGGGTGGAGATCGAGTACGAGACCTTCGGCGACCCCGAGCAGGTCCCCTTGGTCCTGCTCAGCGGTGGTGGCGCTCAGATGACCTTCTGGCAGGAGCCATTCTGCGAGCTTCTGGCCACTCGTGGCTTCTGCGTCGTCCGCGTGGACAACCGCGACGTGGGCCTGTCGACCTCCTTCGATGCAGCGGGCGTGCCGGACGTGCCCGCCGTTCGCGATGGTCGCGAGCAGGCGCCTTACCTGCTGGAGGACATGGCCCAGGACACGATCGATGTCCTCGACGACCTCGGCGCGAAGGCCGGGCACGTCGTCGGCATCTCGCTCGGCGGGTACATCGCCCAGGTGCTGGCCATCGAGCATCCGAAGAGGGTCCTGAGCATCGTCTCGATGGCCTCGGGGGTGGGCGGCCCCGACAACATCTATGGAGCCCCCAATGGCGGCTGGCACGATGACGACGACGTGCCGGAGGACACCAGCTTCGAAGCGTCAGTAGAACGTCGCCTGGACGAGATCCAGTGGATGAGCACCCCGCAGTACTTCGACCGCGACGTGATCCGTCAACGAGTCATCCGCTCGATGCGCCGCGCCCGAAACCCCGATGGCGCCGAGCGTCAGGCGGCGGCGGTCCACGCGGGCGCCTCGCGCGCCGAGGCACTACGTGGATCACGTGTCCCGGCGCTGATCCTCCATGGCGCGCTCGATCCGCACCTCCCCGTGGAGAACGCTCACCGCACCGCGGTGGCCATCCCCGGCTCGCGCTTGGTCATCATCCCCGACCTCGCCCACGACCTCCCCGACCAGAAGTGGGCCGAGGTGATCGACCTGATCGTCGAGCACGCCCGCCAGGCCGAGGGACGCCCGGTGGCCTAGGTCAGGCTCCGTTCGAGGTGGATCCGAGCACCCGGCGAGCGCTGGCCGGGATGGGCGTGCCGGCGAAGTGACAGGCGGCGGCGTGGCCCGGCGAATACTCCACGAGCGCCGGATCACGCTCCGCACACACCGGCTGCGCCAGGGGACAGCGCGTCCGAAAGCGGCAGCCGGACGGCGGGTCGGCGGGACTCGGAAGCTCTCCCTCTAGGACGATCAACTCTCGCCGGCCCTTGCTCTGGGGATCGGGCACAGCGGACAGTAGGGCAGCCGTGTACGGATGCAGCGGGCGCTCCATCAGCTCCTGCGGTGAGGCCGTCTCCACGATCCTGCCGAGGTACATCACGGCGACACGATCGGAGATGTGCGCCACCACCCCGATGTTGTGCGCGATGAACAGGAACGTCAGGTGGAATCCTTGCTTGAGCTCCAGCAGGAGGTTGAGCACCTGTGACTGCACCGACACATCGAGCGCCGAGATGGGCTCGTCGGCTACGAGGAAGCGCGGCTCCAGGATGAGCGCGCGGGCGATACCGATGCGCTGCCGCTGACCGCCGGAGAACTCGTGCGGATAGCGGTCGAGGCAGTCGGGCCCGAGCCCGACCCGCTCGATCATGTCGAGGACGCGCTGATCGCGGTCCGACCCCGACCCCAGGCCGTGGATGTCCAGGCCCTCGCCCACGGTCTGTCGCACGGTGCGTCTCGGATCCAGCGACCCGACGGGGTCCTGGAAGACGATCTGCATCTGGCGTCGCAGCCTCTTGCGCTCCGAGCGCCCGATGGCGACGATATCGCGACCCTCGAACCGGACGTCGCCGGACGTCGGGCGCAGCAGCCCCATCATCACCCGGCCCAGCGTGGACTTGCCACAGCCAGACTCGCCTACAAGCCCCAGAGTCTCGCCCGGCTGGATGTCCAGGTCCACCCCCGCGACAGCCTGGACCTGCCCCACGGCTCGACCCAGGAATCCGCCGCGCACGGGAAAGTGCTTGGTGACGGCCCGGGCTGAGATGATCGGTCCCAGGGCTTCCACGCTCATGGCGGGCCCGAACCGGCGGCGTCGGGGGCGACCTCCGGTTGGCGGAGCCAGCATCGCGACAGGCCCGTCTCAACGACGAACAGGCTGGGTTCTTCGATCACACAGCGGTCGAAGACATACTCGCAGCGGGGAGCGAAGCGGCAGCCCGCGGGCCACGCGAAAGGGCTGGGCACGGTCCCCCGGATGACCGGGAGAGGCTGACCGCGCTCGGTGGCGACGCCCGGGATGGACTTCAGCAACGCCTCGGTGTACGGGTGCTGGGGAGAGGCAAGGACCTCCGCTGTCCGCCCCTGTTCCACGACCCGGCCGGCATACATCACGACCACGTGATCGGCGATCTGGGAGACCACGCCGAGGTCATGGGTGATGAGCAGCATGGACATGTCCGAACGCTCGCGCAGCTCAGCCAGCAGCGCGATGATCTGTGCCTGGATGGTGACGTCCAGGGCGGTCGTCGGCTCGTCGGCGATGAGTAGCCTGGGCTCGCAGGCGAGCGCGATGGCGATCATCACGCGCTGGCGCATACCACCCGACATCTCATGCGGATAGTCGCGTACCCGGCGCTCGGGAGCAGCGATGCGCACGAGCTTGAGCATCTCGACCGCGCGGTCCATGGCCTCCTTGCGGCTCACATCCTGGTGCGCCCGGACGGCCTCGGCGATCTGGGCACCGACGCTGTACACCGGGTTCAGAGAGCTCATCGGCTCCTGGAAGACCATCCCGATCTCGTCGCCGCGGATCCTTCGGAGCGTCTCCTCTTCGGCGCCCACGAGCTCCTGTCCGGCGAAGCTGATGGAGCTGCCCGGCTCGATGCGTCCTGGCGGATCGATGAGGCCGGTGATCGACATGGCGGTGACGCTCTTGCCGCAGCCCGACTCGCCGATGAGCCCCACGGTCTGGCCGGCGGCGATCTCGAACGACACGCCGTCGACGGCACGGGCGATGCCTGAGCCGGTGTGGAACCAGGTGGACAGGTCGGTGATCCGGACGAGCGGTGCGGCCTCACTCACACGCGCAGATACCGCAGTCGCGGGTCGAGCGCGTCGCGCAGGCCGTCGCCCACCAGCGAGTAGCCCACCACCGCCAGGACGATGGCCAGGCCGGGACTGAGCAGCAACCACGGTGCAGTGAAGAAGCGCGACTGACTGCCGCTCAACATGGCGCCCCACTCCGGGGTGGGCGGCTGGGCTCCGAGCCCGATGAAGCCGAGACTGGCAATACCCACCATGACAAGCCCCATGGCCAGT
>Ga0136615_10000269_pt1 | contig 23024 bp, 30 predicted proteins | sample AntDrymUQ2882206_2_FD_106647 | JGI IMG/M metagenome (GOLD analysis project Ga0136615, IMG submission 106647) | Polar desert sand microbial communities from Dry Valleys, Antarctica - metaG UQ288 (22.06) | ecosystem: Environmental > Terrestrial > Soil > Desert | place: Antarctica: Dry Valley... | reverse complement strand
GTACCCGTGACGAATCGCGGGCTCGGCGTGTCCAACTGTTGAGGTATCCGCGACCGTCGCGGATCCGAGAGGAGATCGATGACCAGCCAGACCGGTGAGACCAGCTCGACCGGCTCCACTTCGCCGAGCCCCTCCTCCGACCTGGTGACGAGCCAGGGCCGGACGACCATCGCCGACGCCGTCGTACAGAAGATCGCCGGCGTCGCTGCCCGGGAGGTAGCCGGCGTGCACCGGCTGGGATCCGGCTCCGCACGCGCACTCGGCGCCCTCCGCGAGCGGCTTCCGGGCTCATCCGGGCCGAACGCCGCGCAGGGTGTCACCGTCGAGGTCGGCGAACGGCAGGCCGCCATCGACCTCGACATCATCGTGGAGTACGGCGTTGCCATCGTCGACGTGGCGTCGGCGATCCGGCGCAACGTCATCGGCTCGCTACAGCGGATGACCGGCCTGGAAGTCACCGAGGTCAACGTCTCGGTCGACGACATCTACCTCCCGGGCGACGACCAGCAGGAGTCGGCCGAGCCGTCGCGCGTGCAGTGAGTGCGCCTGCGGCAACTCCGGACTCAGACGTCCTGGTCGCGGCCACCTTGGCCTGCCCGTACGTCGCCGCCATGAGCGGGGGCGTGCTCGGCGAGGTCGCCACCTACCTGCCCGGCCGGCGGGTGCGCGGTGTCCGATCCGGGCCGGACGGCGTCGAAGTTCACGTCGTCGGCGTCTTCGGTCCGAGCATCACCGAGATCGCCGCCCAGGTCCGGGCCGCAGTTGCGCCGCTGATGAGCGGCCAGCCGCTGTCGGTTCACATCGACGACATAGCCGATCCCGTACGCACGCACAGGTCAGCAGCCCCGGCTCCGCCCACGACGAAAGGTTCTCCCAGTGCTTAGTCCCAGTGTTCTCGGTGTCGTCGTCGGCCTCGCGCTCGGCTTCGCCGCCGCCTTCGGAGGGTTTTCGGAGTTCCTCATCGTCGCGGTCTTCGCCGCGATCGGGTACGCCGTCGGCAAGCTGGTCGAGGGCGAGATCGATCTGGGCGCTCTACTGGGCTCCCGTAGCAATCGCCGATGACGGCGTACGCGGGTACCTCTGCCCTGGCGCAGGCCGATCCGGGCGGCCCAGGCGCCACCGTCATCGCCGACCGAGTGGTCGAGCGCATCGCCGCGCAGGCAGTCGCCGAGGTCGACCGCGCAACCGGCGTCGCCCGCCAGGTGCTCGGGATGTCGCTCGGCAGTACCGATGAGCACACCCGGGCGCGGGTGAGCGCGGACGTCGACGGTGGCGTCGTCGCAGTTCAGGTCGGTCTCGGCATCATTTGGCCCAGTTCGGTCACGACGGTGACCCGTCAGGTCCGCGAGCACGTGACCAGCCGGGTACAGCAGCTGACCGGCCTGCAGGTGGCCGATGTCGATATCGATGTCACCGAGCTGCTGACCACGACGACCCCGCCGGCTCGGGTGCAGTAGTCGTGAGAGTCACGAACAGGCTCGTCTCGGTGCTCGTAGCCCTGGCCCTACTGATTCTCGGCGTACTCGTGCTGGTCGAGGTTGTGTGGGCGCTCGCGTTCGGCGGGACGACCCCCGTCCTGCTGCCCTTCCCGGCAGCGGCGGACTACTTCGCCGGCCTCACCTGGGACAGCCGAGCAGCCCGCGCCATCCTCATCGGTCTGGTCATCGTCGGCCTGCTGCTCCTCGTCGCCGAACTGCGGCGCAGCAAGCCGGGACTGCTCACGCTGGCAAGCAGCAACGGACCCGTCACGGCCGGTGTGGACCGCCGCACACTGCAAAGGGCTGCGGCCACCGCCGCCACCGATGTCGACGGCATCAGCTCGGCAACGGCGCGGGTGTCTCGTCGCCGGGTCGCCGTGTCGGGAGTTTCGCGGTTGCGCGACCCGAGCGGTCTGCAGGATCAGCTGACCGGGCGCATGCAGTCCTGGGTTGACGGGCTCAACCTGGCTAACCCCCCCGCACTGACGGTCACTGTCGACCAGGGGAGATCGACGTGACGCTGCCCACCCTGGACCGAACACCGGTGGCAACCAGGACGAACCGCAGCGTTCTCGTGTTGCTGGGACTGCTGCTGTTGGCCGCGGGGGCCGTGGGCTTGGTGGTCAGCTTCGGCGGGTTCGGCGTGGGCCGGCAGGAGCGCCCGGTCCTCGATCCGTCGGCTCGATCCTTCGCCGCCTCGCATGCATGGTTCTGGCTCGCCGTAGCCGCCGCCGCGCTGCTGCTGACCGTTCTCGCCTGGTTGTGGCTGCGCGCCCAGCTGTCCACGAGCCGCGTGCGCACCATCAATCTCGAATCCGACCGTTCGCGCGGGGCAACCAGGCTCGATGTATCGGCCCTCGAGCGAGCGTGCGCGGACGAACTGCAGTCCCGTCGTGGAATAGGCCGGACCAATGCATTGATGCTCGGGAGCCAATACGACCCGCAACTCGTGCTGTTCATTTCCTTGGACGGCCGCGAATCACTGCGAGTAGTCGACCGAGCCGTTCAGAGCGAGGTGCTGACAAAGATCAGGCAGGCGCTGGACAATCCAGAGCTGCCGGTTCGAATCGAGTACAAGCTCGCCAAACAGGCTACTCGCGCACCACGGTAGGTCTACAGCTTCCCAGCGCAGGTTTGGAACACCTGTGGCCGGGCGGACACATCCATTTCTATTCTCTCGGAGGTAAACAATGCTCAACAACAACGACGTACAGGCGCTGATGGGGTCGACGGTGCAGGACTCGTCGAGCAACAAGATCGGCAAGGTCGGCCAGGTGTACCTCGACGACGAGTCGGGCGCGCCGCAGTGGGTCACCGTCAGCACTGGGCTGTTCGGGACGAGGGAAAGCTTTCTCCCGGTGTCCGACGCCAACCTCGCCGACGGAGTCCTGACCGTCCCGGTCACCAAGGACATGGTCAAGGACGCACCGCAGATCGACGAGGACGGTCACCTGAGCCCGGAGCAGGAGGCGGAGCTGTATCGGCACTACGGCTTGGACAGCGGCGGCGGGGGGCAGCAGACCACCACGTCGATGGATCAGGACGTGCCTATGGACCGCGACTCCACGATGGATCGTGACCGGACGGACGAGGCTGGCATCGTCGGACGGGACACGTCCGGCCCCACCACGGACGACGCGATGACCCGGTCGGAGGAGCGCCTCAACGTCGGCACCGAAAGCGTCCAGACCGGTCGGGCCCGGCTGCGGAAATACATCACCACGGATACCCAGTCCGTTCAGGTTCCGGTCAGCCGCGAAGAGGTTCGCATCGAACGCGAGCCGATCACCGACGCCAACCGGGGTGAGGCCATGTCCGGCGGTGACCTGACCGAGGAGGAGCACGAGGTCACTCTTACCGAAGAGCGGGTCGTGGTGGGCAAGGAGACCGTGCCGGTCGAGCGTGTCCAGTTGGGCACCGAGACGGTGCGTGACACCCAGGAGGTGTCCGAGGAGGTTCGCTCGGAGCAGATCGAGGTGGACGGCGACACCGACCGCAGCGCCGACACTGATCGCGACCGGCCCGGGCGCTAGCCTTCGCGGCTTCCTGCCGCAAGGACGTCACGGGGTGGGTTCTCCTATTCCCAAACAAGAGAAAGGAACTCCATGGACATCGGCCAGTCCTTCAGCGACGCGCTGGACACGGCGCTCGAATTTCTGCCGAAGCTGATCGGGTTCTTGCTGATCCTGATCATCGGCTACATCATCGCGAAGATCATCGCGAAGATCGTAGCGAAGGTGCTGCAAAAGGTCGGCTTCGACAAGGCCGTGGAAAAGGGCGGGGTGAAAACGGCGCTGGACAAGAGCCAGTACGACGCCTCGGACATCCTGGCCAAGATCGTGTTCTACGCGGTGATGCTCTTCGTCTTGTCGACGGCCTTCGGGGTGTTCGGGGAGAACCCGATCAGTGACTACCTCGCAGCTATCATCGGTTACCTGCCCAAGGTGTTCGTCGCGATTCTCATCATCGTGATCGCATCGGCCATCGCGGCTGCGGCAAAGGGCCTGATCCAGAACAGCCTCGGCGGATTGTCCTACGGCAAGATCATCGCCAACGTGGTGTCGGCGCTGATCCTCGCCTTGGGCGTGATCGCCGCCCTGGACCAGCTGCAGATCGCCCAAAACGTCGTCAACGCCGTTCTCTACGCCACCCTCGCTGCGCTCGTGGGCGTGATCGTCGTCGCCGTCGGCGGCGGGGGCATCAAGCCGATGACGTCGCGTTGGGAGCAGACGCTGGCCAAGTACGACGAGGAGAAGCCGAAGCTGGCCGAGCAGGTCCGCAACGCTCCCAGCGTCAAGGAACAGGCCGCTCAGGCCAGAGACAAGGCTCAAAGCGGCGGACAACAGTCAGCCGGTACACGAAGCCGCCACAACGACGGCTCGACCAACCGCTAACAGAAAGGAAGCGTCATGCAGATCCCCAAGGAACAGATCCTGGAACTCCTCAAGTCCCGCGGCGACAAGGACCAGGCCGCCCAGGCCGACTCCGAGCTGCCCGATCAGGTGGACACCGACAAGGACCAGGGGCTGCTCGGCAAGTTCAACATCAATCCCAAGGACCTCATGGGCGGTATGGGCGACAAGCTCGGCCTGTAGCCGATACGAGACCGATGCCGGGCGGGAGTCTCCCTGAGGCTTTCGCCCGGCACGGCCGGCCCGTGTGCGCTGTGGCGTGGGCCAGTAACCACCCACCTATTGATGCCCGGAGGTCTTTATGCCCAGCAGCACAGGCGCTCAAAGCGGTGCCCACGCCCAATCCGGAAGGGACAACGCATCCGGAAGGGACAACAACGTCGTGGAGGAGCGCAACATAGAGCAGCGCACCACGGAACCGAAGCCGGCCAAGACCAGCGCTGCGGCGGCGTTCGCCCTCGCCCTCGGGGTTGCGGCGCTCGTGCTGGTGCTGACTGTGTTGCTGGCACCCGTGGCCCTGATTCTGGGAATCATCGGGATTATCCTGGGCGTCGTCGGTCTCAAGATGGCCAAGAAGGTCGGCATAACCGGCAAGGGAGTCGCGATCGCCGGGCTGGTCTTGAGCGCCATCGCCGTGCTGCTGGCCGGCGCACTGGCCATTGGGCTCACGACGTTCCTCAACAACGAAGGGGCCGTCAACCGCCTGGAGCGACAGGTGGAACAGCTCAAGGATAAGCTGCCGGACAACGTCGACGTCCCAACGCCGTAGTTGACCGGCTCACGAACAGCGACCCTGGCCGTTACCTGGTCGCAGACCAGCGATTTCTTTCCACAAGCGCGGCCTTTCCCCCGTACTCAAACCCATTTCAGGAGATGACATGCCCCCCAAAGCCCAGCGCGTCACCGACGACAGCATCGCCGTGCGTCAGCTCAGCCACTATCAGTTCAGTTGGGTCGCCGGTGAGGCGGGCCAGCCCGGCACCTACACGTTGCAGCTGGTCTTGGACCAAGGAGCCTGGGAAGAGGTCCTCACGCTGGACCCCGACGATGCCGACAACCTGCAGGACCTGCTCAGCGGCGCGGGTACCGTGTTCTACGACGTCCGGCGTCGAACCCTGATGTTCGGCACCACTCCGGTCGGTCACAGCTGACGGGTCGCCCGACTGACAGCAGGTTGGGCGGCAGGTGGGCCAGCGGTGCGGCCGGCGACAGCATGGGCGTCTGGGTCGTCCCCACCGCCGCCGTGCCCGTCCCCTGCTGGTGCGCTGGGTTTCGCCGCCTTCTTGATCCTGTTGGTGTCCGTCGCCGGGGCCCACCGCCTACGGGGCGGCGACGGCAACGGCGCTGGCGGCCCCGTCCATCGGGTTCGCTCTCATCGCCGCGGTGCTCATCGGCGGCCCCAGTACCGGCGGCGCGGTCAACCCCGATCGAGCGCTCGGACCGGTCATCATGTCGGGAAACTTCGATTCAATCTGGATCTACCTCGTGGGCCGCATTCTTGGTGGGGTGGCGGCGGCCCTTCTGTACAACAAGGTCGTCGCACCGGCCACCGCTCCCACCACCGATGAGGAGACTGACGCCGCTGATCGGAGTATCGGCACCGGCGACGACACCCAGCCCGACGACCACCGGTAGTTGTTTCGTTGACCACGCGAAGTCATCGGCGGGGCGGGATAAGCTCGGCTGTCGTGACACCACCTGACCGCGGACGGTTGAACCCTGAGGCACGGCGTGAGTTCCGACGCTTCGTGCTCGAGCATCACCCCGACAGGGGTGGCGACCCTGACGTGTTCCGGGCCGGCGTGGCCGCCTACCACGCACGTGCGGGCCCCCGGGTCACTCAACCACGGCCGTCGTACCCCACCGTCTCGGTGTTCCGGCGACGCCGAGGCCCGGCCGCCGTCATCGACCGTCTGCGCCGCGTTCGTCGGATCCGTCGGCGCCCACCCCGAGTCCGCTGATCCGTCACTGCGTGGTTCGCCGTGTCGGGTCCTCGCCACGATCGAGGGCTTCCCAGGTCTCGCGGTCCGACTCCGGTTCGGAGCGGCGTGCGGCGGCCGCGCGGGCAGCGGAGTTCTCGGTCGCCGGCGAGTCGTAGCGCGCGCCCATCGCCGGCCACCGCCGCGAGCGCAGGACGGTCGCGGCTCCGAGCACCAGCGCCAGACCACCTGCCAGTACGGCGATCAACGCGCCGTCACCACCCGTCGTCGTGAGAGCACCGGCCGGCAGACCGACGTCGAGTGCCACGTCCTGTGCTCGCCCGACGGACACTGCGCCGAGCCACGGCGTGGCAGCGGCCACGATGCCCACCCCGGCGACCAGGATGACCAGCCCGATCGCCAGCCGGCCCCACCGCCGGGTCGCCAGCAGACCCACCGCACCGGCCAGGACGACGAGGGCCAGGCCGGGCACCAGCGGGGCAACGGTGGCCCCTGAAACCGTCTCGGCGACCGGCGGCAGCGGGGCCTCGCGGACGACCCGGAGGTCCAGCCACGAACGGTCGCCCGCGACCAGCCCCAGCGCTCCGGCGCCGGCCGTCAGCAGCACCGCGACGGTCAGCTCCCGCCGTGCACCGCTTGATACGTCCGTACGGCTGATCGCCATGGCAGCCAAAGCTACGGACGTTGTGGCAATGCGGTGGCCTGCTGCACCGGGGTCATGGTCTGGGCGGTGGCGATCGCCTGTAGCACCGCGCTTGCCTTGGCGAGGGTCTCCCGTTCCTCGGCCAGCGGGTCGCTGTCGGCGACGATCCCGGCGCCGGCCTGCACGTAGGCGACGCCGTTGCGGATGAGCGCCGTCCGGATCGCGATCGCCATGTCGAGGTCCCCGGCGAAGTCGAGGTACCCGACAGTGCCGCCGTACAGGCCCCGGCGTACGGGCTCCAACGCTTCGATGATCTCCATCGCCCGTGGCTTGGGCGCCCCGGACAGCGTTCCGGCCGGGAACGTCGCGGCCAGCACGTCAAAGGCGGTGCGACCCTCGGCCACCTCCCCGACGACGGTGGAGACGATGTGCATGACGTGGCTGTACCGCTCGATGCCCATGAAGTCGAGGACCTCAACGGTCCCGGGCGCGCAGACCCGGCCGAGGTCGTTGCGGCCTAGGTCGACCAGCATGAGGTGCTCCGCGCGTTCCTTGTCGTCGGCCAGCAAGTCGGCGGCCAACTGCTGGTCCTCCTCGGGTGTCTGCCCGCGCCAGCGGGTACCGGCAATCGGATGCATCAGCGCCCGCCCGCCGGTGACCGTGACGAGCGCCTCCGGGGACGAGCCGACCACGTCGGTCCCGTCCGGGAAACGCAACAGGTACATGTAGGGGCTGGGATTCGTCGTACGCAGCACCCGGTAGACGTCCAGCGGGTCCGCGCCCGGCTGCATCTCGTAGCGCTGGGACAGCACGACCTGGAACGCCTCACCGGCCCGGATCTCCTCCTTGGCCCGCTCGACGGCGCCCGGATAGTCACCGGCCGCGGTCCGCGAGGTGAATACCGGCTTCCTCGGGTGCAGCGTCGACACGGTCGGCGGCGTGGGTGCGGCGAGCCCGGCGGTCATCGCGTCCAGCCGGGCGACCGCCTCGTCGTACGCCGTGGACCGCTCGCCCGGGCCGGGCATGACGTTCGCCACGAGCAGGATCGAGCCGTCGGAATGGTCGAGGACCGCCAGGTCCGTGGCCAGCATCATCGCCAGATCGGGCAGCCCCAGGTCGTCCCGCGCGGTGGAAGGAAGCCGCTCGAGCCGGCGTACGGCGTCGTAGGCGAGGTAGCCGACCAGCCCACCGGTCAGCGGCGGCAGATCGGCGCGGCGGGGCGACCGCAGCGCCAGCGTGGTCTGCCGCAGCGCCGTCAGCGGGTCCGCTGACACCGGGGCGACGGGCGCCGGCCCCACCCACGCCGTCCGGCCGTCGATCTCGGTCAGGACCGCGGGACAGCGGACGCCCACGAATGAGTATCGCGACCAGGACCTGCCCTGCTCGGCGGATTCCAGCAGGAACGTTCCGGACCCGCCGGCCAACTTGCGGTAGACCCCCACCGGCGTCTCTCCGTCGGCGAGCAGCCGACGGGTGATCGGAACCACGCGGTGCTCTTCCCCGAGCGCCTCGAACTCCGGCCGGGTAGGTGTGTCCGAGCCGAAGACCATGCATCCCATTCTTGTCAGTGGCTCACCGGCCGGCTCGGCCAGGCACCGCCTCGAGCGGGCCGTCGTCGAAGCAGCTGCGGTCGCCGGTGTGGCAGGCCGGGCCTTCCTGGTCGACCCGGACCAGCAGCGCGTCGCCGTCGCAGTCCAGTGCCACCGTCCGGACCCACTGCCGATGCCCGGAGGTGTCGCCCTTGGCCCAGTAGTCCTGGCGGCTGCGGGAGAAGTAGGTGACCCGACCGGTGGTCAGCGTCCGTCGTAGCGCCTCGTCGTCCATCCACCCGAGCATGAGCACCTCGCCGGTGTCGTGCTGCTGGGCGATCGCGGGGACCAGGCCGTGCTGGTCGCGTTTGAGCCGAGCCGCGATCGCCGGATCGAGCGAGCTCACTGCCTCCACTGCGGATTCTGCGCCTGCTTCTTCTCGGAGATGAACCGGCTCACCGCGCTGTTGAGCGCCAGGACGAGCGCGACGACGGGCATGACGGCGAAGAACAGGGGGATGACGACTGCGCCCTCGCTGTCGGCCCCTTCCAAATCCGTTCCCAGCGTGGAGATCCGGATCAAGTAGTACGCGACGAGGGCGAGCTGGAGTCCGTTCCCAACGAGCAGCATCAGCCGGCCGCTGCCGCTCGTGACCTGCACGGCACCGAAGATGAGTAAACCGACGGAGACCAGCTGCACGATCCCGATCAGGAGGAGTTCGGTCACCGAGGTCCCGGCGGCAAGCACGAAGAACGAGCAGAGCAGCACGATGCCGGCCTGGATGTAGCTCAGGACCGCCGCAGCCAGCGCAGCGCCGGGCCGCTCCGGCCCCGCTGACGCACCGGGTGGGCCGCCGTACTGGGCCGGATAGCTCGGCTGGCCGTAGGGATTCCCGTAGGCGGGCGGGTAGCCGCCGTACGGTGGGGGCGGCGTGTACGCCGGCTGCGCGAACGATTCGGTGCTGCCGTACGGATTCTGCGGTCCCTGTGGATGTTCCTGCTGCCCCCCGGATGGGTTCCAGGAGCTGGGCGGCTGCGACATGGATTCTCCTCTGTACGGCGCCAACCTTTAATGAGGTCGACGCCGCACAGGCTAGACGACGCGAGCCGGCATCAGCAGGTCATCCGGCTACCCCGTGCTGGTGAAGCTCCTGCTGTCGAGCCGCCTGGAGACCTGGGCCTGGAACAGGTCGTCCGTGGCGGTGCAGCGTCACGGCATGCCCGGTCGGCGGCAGCGTCACGGCGGTGACGTCGTCGGAACCCGTGAGCAGGGCCGCCTGCTCGGAAGCCGGCACCGGATAGATCCGGTCCTGCCCGCCGATCAGCACGAACGTCGGCACGTCGATCTCGTCGACATTGGCGGTTCGTGTCCACCGCGGTGTCGTAGGACAGCACGTCACCGCACGGGTCACGGTTGCGGACGGCGGCCGTGGTGGCGACCACGACGGGGTCGGCGTTGCGGACGAAGAAGTGCGCCGAGACGACGTCCTGTGGCGTCGCGCCGGAGAAGACGTAAAAGTCCTCGCCCTCGGCAGCGCCGGTCAAGCACTCGAACGTCGCGCGAGCGGCGGCCTTCCTGGCGAGCGGAGAGAAGGCCACGACCGAGACATGCCCGTCGCGGGCCCGCTCCGCGGCGAAGTCATAGCCGGGAAGCAGCTCAAATTCGTGAAGAACTCCCCATAGCTCAATCCGTGCAGGTACAGCGTCACGGCGTCGGCGTCATCCAGGGCGCCGGCCGGGCCGACGAGATGCCCGCGGACCTGATAGTCCCACCGTCGCTGGCGCAGTCGATCGCTGTCCGGTTGATGTTCTGAACCGTGAACGACACGCTCCGCTCCACGACCCGGGTCGCGGCCGGCTCGCTCGTCTCGGCCTGCGCAGCCGGCGCGACGAGTGCCCCGAGCGCAACGGTCAGCAGAGCAACCGCGGCGACCCGGCCGCGGCGTAGCGCATGCATCATGAATTGATCCCCGTGCGTCTGGTGGAACAACGACACCGCCGTACCCCGCGTCGGGTCGCCAAACTCGGGTCGGCCCACGTCACCGGCTGTGCTGAGCCGCCCACGAGGCGTGCATCCGGGCGTACGGCCCGGGAACGCTGAGGAGTTCGGTGTGCGAACCGCGCTGCACGACGCGACCGGCGTCGACGACGATGATCTCGTCGGCGGCCTCCGCCGTCGACAACCGGTGCGCGATCGTCAGCGTCGTCCGACCGCGGGTCAGCGAGTCCAGCGCCCGGGTCAGCCGGACCTCGGTGGCCGGGTCCACCGCCGAGGTCGCCTCGTCGAGGACGAGCAGATCCGGGTCGGCGACGTACGCCCGAGCCACGGCGACGAGCTGCCGTTCGCCGACGGACAGGGACTCACCACGCTCCCCGGCGAGGGTGTGGATTCCGCGGGGCAGGCCGTACACCCAGTCGTCGAGCCCGAGCGCGACGAAGGCCGCCTCGATATCGGCGTCGCCGAGCCCGCTCTGGCCGTATCGCACGTTCTCGGCGATCGACGTGGCGAACAGGAACCCGTCCTGCGGCACCATGACCACCCGATCGCGCAGCGATGAGAAGCGGACCTCGGACAGCGGTACGCCGCCGAGCAGCACCCGGCCCCGCGTCGGATCCATCAGGCGGGTCAGCAGCTTGGCGAAGGTCGTCTTCCCGGAGCCGGTCTCCCCGACGACGGCCACCCGGCGGCGCGGGGCGATGCTCAGGTCGACGTCGGTGAGCACTTCCGGGCCGGTCGGGTAGCTGAAGTGCACGTGCTCGAAGCGGACCCCGAGCGGTCCGGCCGGCAGCACCCTCCCGGCGGCACCGGGATCGGCGACGTCCGGGGCGGTGTCGAGCACGTCGAGGACACGGCGGAAGCTGGCGAGCGCGTTCTGCGCCTCGTTGAGCACCTCGGTGGCGATCTGCACCGGTCCGATGAACAGCGTCACCAGGAACAGGAACGCGATGAGCGTTCCCGGGCTCAGTCCGCCGGCCAGCCCGAGCAGGACGCCCACCACGATCACGCCGGTGTTGGCCAGCGCGGCGACGAACTCGCCGGTGCCGAAGAACAGGGCGCTCTGCCGTTGCGCCTTGACCGCGGTGCGGTAGTGCCGGTCGATGGCAGCGTCGATCCGTCGCCCCGTGCGACCCGCGATGCCGTACGCCCGGACCGTCTGCGCGCCGACCACGGACTCCGAGATCGCGCCGAGCATGTCCCCAACCCGCTCCCGAACCTGCCCGTAGGTCGTGGCCAGCCGACGCTGGAAGAAGCGCATGGACGCGATCATCGGTATGAAGCACAGGTACACGAGCAGGGTCAGCTGCCAGCTGTAGACCGCCATGATGACGCTGGCGACGACGAGCTGGCCCAGGCTGAGTACGCCGAGGATGCCGCCCCACTGCATGAAGATCGACAACTGGTCGACGTCGCTCGTCACGCGGGACACCAGCGATCCGCGACGCTCCGATTGCTGGTGCAGCATCGAGAGGTCGTGCACGTGGCGGAACGCCCGCACCCGCAGGGACGACAGCGCAGTCTCGGTCGACCGGAACAGCCGGTAGTTCATCGCGTACGCCGACACCGCCGTTACCGCGATCGCGACCAGGCACAACAGCACGACGAGGCGGACCAGCCCGTAGTCCGGGCCGCCGTCGGCGAGCAGGCCGCGGTCGATGGTCTGCTGCACGGCAATGGGTACGACGACCCGCCCGGCGGTGGCCAGCAGGGCCAGGAGGATCGTCAGCCGCAGGCCGTCGCGGAACTCCGGGACCATCCGGGCGCCGCGCACCAGCGTCTTGATGGCACCGGTGGATGAATCGGATTGGAGCCCGGCGCGCTCGCTCATGGTTGTCATGCGGCACCCTCCTCGCGGCCGGCCGCGGCCACCGCGAGCCGACGCTGTTCAGCGGCGTCGGCGTACGCCCGGATCAGCGCGGCGTACCCCTCGGTTGAGGCCAGCAGCTCGTCGTGCGTCCCGCGGGCGACGATCCGGCCGTGTTCGACGTACACGACCTCGTCGGCCAGCATGATCGTGGCCCGGCGGTAGGCGACGACCAGCACCGAGGCGGCAAGGTCGGCGGCGCGCAGGCCGCCCAGGATGGCCGCCTCGACGGCCGGGTCCACGCTGCTCGTGGCGTCGTCCAGGATCAGCAGCCGCGGCCGGCGGACCAGCGCCCGGGCGAGTGCGAGGCGCTGCTGCTGGCCGCCGGACAACGTCGTACCGCGTTCGCCGATGCGGGTGTCGAGGCCGTCCGGCAGCGCCCGGACGAACCGGTCGGCCTGGGCCAGCGTCAGCGCCCGCCAGATCTCGTCGTCGTCGTACGCCGGATCGCTCTCGTCGCCGAGCGACACGTTCTGCCGCACCGTGTCGTCGAACAGGAACGTGGCCTGGGCGACGACGGCAGCCGCAGTGCTCAGCTCGCCCTCGCGCAGCCGGCCGATATCTGTGCCGTCGACCAGAACCTGGCCGCTGTCCGGATCGACCAGCCGGATGAACAGGCTGACCAGGGTCGACTTGCCGGACCCGGTCGGCCCGACCAGGGCGACCGTGCGCCCAGGCGGGATGTCGAGGCTGATCCGTTGGACCACCGGCTCGTCGGCGTCGGCATGCGTGAAGGTGACGTCGGCGGCGCGGAGGTGGGCCGGCGCGGACGACGGGCCGAGCCGGTCCTGGCCGTGTTTCTGCTGGCCGGTCGCGGTGAGGACGGCGCTGACCCGGTCCCAGCCCGCGACCGCTCGCGGCAGGTCGCCGAGCACCCAGCCGATCGCGCGAATGGGCAGGGCAAGCACGGTGAACAGGTAGGCGACGGACACCAGCTGGCCGGCGTCGATCGCCCCAGACTGCAGCCGGGCCGTCCCGATCAACAGCACCGCGAGCGTCCCGAGGGCCGGCAGCGCCTCCATCATCGGGTCGAACGTCCCGCGGACCTGGCCGACCGCGATCAGGCTGTCACGCAGTTCCTCGGCGTGCTGGCGGAAGCGTGCGGTCTCCGCCGCCTCGCGACCCAGGGTCTTGACCACGAGCGCACCGTCGAAGCTCTCGTGCGCGATGCCGCTGACCTCGGCGCGCAGCTGCTGCGCACGACTGACCCGCGGCGACATCACCCGGCTGTAGACCAGGTTGATGGCGAAGATCAACGGGAACACCACCAGCCCGACGAGAGCCAGCACCGGGTCGGTCACCACCAGCGCCACCGCCGTGATGAGCAGCATCACGACGGCGCCGCACGCGAACGGCAGCGGCGCGATGGGGTTCCAGGACGCCTCGACGTCGCTGTTGGCGTTGGAGAGCAGTTCGCCGGTGGGGTGCCGGTGGTGCCACGACAGAGGCAGCCGCAGGTACTGCCGGCTCACCTGCCGCCGGTACGACGCCTGCAGCCGGTACTGCATGATCCCCGCGCCGATCCGGCGGCCGAGGATTCCGATGATCTTGAGGCCTGCCACACCGAGGATGACCAGCGCCGCCGCCGTGAGTGCGCCGGCCGCCACGGCACCTTCGCGTAGCGACGGCAGGACGACCCGGCCGGTGACCTCCCCGAGGACGAACGCGTTGGCGACGGTCATGGCGCCGAACAGGGCGCTGCACGAGAGCGCGATCGCAAAGATGCCCCGCTGCTCGCTGATCGCCCGGCCGAGCAGCCGCAGTCCCCGGCGCAGCACGGCGCCGGACGAGGGCGACGGACGGGACACAGTGACTCCAGCGAGGACCAGCGGGGGATTGACTCCAATGCTACCAGCGCTCGTTAGTCCCGCTAATCATTCATCGCCAGCGGCTCTGGCACATTGCCCCCTGAAAGCGGCGACACGCCGGCCAGGCGTCGGCGTGTCGGCGCCTGCCGGGGGCAAAGCTGTGTTGGGGGTCAGCGGACGGGAATGCCGGCCCCGGCCAGGTGGGACTTGACGTCGGCGATCCGCAGCGACCCGAAGTGGAAGACACTCGCCGCGAGTACGGCGTCCGCTCCGGCCTGGACCGCCGCGGCGAAGTGCGGCAGCGCGCCGGCTCCCCCGCTCGCGACCACCGGTACGCCGACCGCTGCACGCACCAACCGGATCGAGTCCAGGTCGTACCCGTCCCGGGTGCCGTCGGCGTCCATGGCGTTGACGACGATCTCCCCGGCGCCCAACTCCTCGCCGCGGCGCACCCAGTCGAGCAGGTCCCACTCCGTCCGACGGCGTCCGCCGTGCGTGGTGACCTCGAAGCCGCTCGGCCGACCCGCGCACCGGCGGGTGTCCACCGACAGCACCACACACTGCGATCCGAATCGTTGCGCCGCCTCGGCGAGCAGCTCGGGGCGCTCGACGGCTGCGGTGTTCAGCGACACCTTGTCCGCGCCGGCCCGCAGCAGCCGGTTCACGTCCTCGGCGCTGCGCACGCCCCCGCCGACCGTCAGCGGGATGAACACCTGCTCCGCGGTCCGCCGTACGACGTCGTACGTTGTTTCCCGAGCGGAGCTGGACGCGGTGATGTCGTAGAAGACGAGCTCGTCGGCACCCTCGGCGTCGTAGGCCCGCGCGAGCGCTACCGGGTCGCCGACGTCGACGTTGTCCAGGAACCGCACGCCTTTGGTGACCCGGCCGGCGTCGACGTCGAGGCACGGAATCACCCGGACCGCCACACTCACAGCGGCTCGCGGTACGCCGTGAGCTCCACCTCGACAAGGTGGTCTGGGTGCGCCAGCCCGGCGACGGCGACCATGGTCGCCACCGGGCGGACGTCACCGAACAGCTCGCGGTGCGCCCGACCGACGTCCTCCTGCAGCGCCATGTCCGTGACATACATCCGGGTCTGTACGACGTCGGCTGGACCACCGCCGCAGCGTCCCAGCGCGTCGAGCGCGATGCCGAATGCTGTCAACGTCTGCCCACGGGCATCGCCTACGTGTGTGACCACACCGTCCACTGTGGACGTCGTACCGGCGACGAGCACCCAGGGACCTGCGGTAACCGCCCTGGAGTAGCCGACCGTCTCCTCCCACGGTCCGCCGGAGGAGAGTCTCATTGACGGCCCGCCTCGTGCGCTACGCGCACCGCTCGCTCCGCTCCTCGCTCGCTGACGCTCGCTGCGATGCTCACTCGCTCTCGGCTCATCGGACCGCGGCGAGCGCTTCAGGGAGGGAAAAGGCCCCGGAGTACAGCGCCTTGCCGACGATCGCGCCCTCGACGCCCAGCGGTGCGAGTTCCGCGAGAGCCCGCAGATCGTCCACTGTGGACACTCCACCGCTGGCCACGACGGGGCGGTCGGTGGCCGTGCACACCGCTCGGAGCAGATCGAAGTTCGGGCCGGTCAACGTCCCGTCCTTGGTGACGTCGGTGACGACGTAGCGACAGCAGCCGTCGGCGTCGAGGCGTTTCATGACCTCGAACAGGTCGCCGCCGTCCTGGGTCCAGCCCCGCGCGGCTAGCGTCGTCCCGCGCACGTCCAGGCCGACCGCGATCCGCTCGCCGTGGGTGCTGAGCGCCACCGCGCACCAGTCCGGCCGCTCCAGCGCTGCTGTACCGAGATTGATCCGGGCGCATCCCGTGGCCAGGGCCGCGTCCAGCGACTCGTCGTCACGGATGCCGCCGGACAACTCCACCTGGACGTCGAGGGTGCCGACGACCTCGGCCAGCAGTTCGCGATTGGAGCCGCGACCGAATGCGGCGTCGAGGTCCACGAGGTGGATCCACTCCGCGCCGGCCTGCTGCCACTCCAGCGCCGCCAGCAACGGATCGCCGTACGACGTCTCGCTTCCCGCCGCGCCCTGGACGAGCCGAACCGCCTGACCGGCTGCGACATCGACGGCAGGCAGCAGGACAAAGCTCACTGGTGGCTGCGCCACGTGGTCAACGGTGGCTCCGTCCCAGTGCCATCGTGACCAAGGCAGGAGTCGCCACGACGGCGACCAGGCTCAGCCCGATCCGCACGCTCCAGTCGTCCACGAGCAACCAGATCAATCCGAGCACGGCCACGACGGTGAAGACGACCATGGCCCGCTGCGCCCGGGTACGCCGGCTGAACCGCCTTCTTCCGTGGCGGGGCTGGAATATTCGGCGCCACCACGGCTGCGCGACCCCCTTGTGGTGCGGGTGCGAGTGCGGGCGTGACTGGGTCGGCGTCGAGCGCTGCTCGCGCCGCGCCGGCCCGCCGGGACGGGCGGCGAGTACCGCCTCAGCCTGCTCCCGCGTCTGTCCGGCGTCTCCGGCAGCAGCGGCAATCTCCCGCTCGGCGCGGCGCTTGGCACGTTCCTTGCTCATTTCCTACCCGCCCTCATCTCAGCCCACAGACCCAGTTGGCCAGCAGCTCAGCCCCCACGTCGCCGGACTTTTCCGGGTGAAATTGCACAGCACTGAGCGGACCCCGCTCGACCGCCGCCACGAACCTCTCACCGTGCCATCCGGTGGAAACGAGCCCGTCGCTGCCCGTTGCCGCGTAGGAGTGCACGAAGTAGAACCGCGTGGCCGGGTCGATGCCGGCGAACAGGGTGCTGCCCTCGACTGGGACGACGGTGTTCCATCCCATGTGCGGCAGCACGTCGGCGCGCAGCCGACGTACCTCCCCCGGCAACAAGCCGAGCCCCTTGGCCGGTACGCCGTGCTCCTCGCCGCTGTCGAACAGGACCTGCATCCCGACGCAGATTCCGAGCACGGGACGGCTTTCGCCCAGCCGGTCACGGATCGTGCTCGTCGCGCCGAGGTCCTCCAATGCCTGCATGCAGGCCGCGAACGCGCCGACGCCGGGTACCACGAGTCCGTCGCAACGCCTCGCCGCCGCCAGGTCGGACGTGACCTCGACAGCGGCTCCGACCCGCTGCAGAGCGCGCTCCGCCGAACGCAGATTCCCCGACCCGTAGTCCAGGACCACGACGGACGGGGTGTTCACGGATACCTCAAGAACGCCGCCACGACGGCCAGTACGGCGCACAGCCCGATTGCCACGGCCAGCACGATGCTGCGGGTCCGCATTGCCCATGCACCCCCGAGCAAGAACCCGCCGAGGGCGAACAGCAGGACCGGCACAGTCACTTACAGGAGGCCCTTCGTGCTGGGCACGCCGGCGGTCCGGGGATCCAGCGCACAGGCCATCCGCAACGCGCGGGCCAGCGCCTTGAACTGCGCCTCGACGATGTGGTGCGCGTCGCGACCCGCTGCGAGCACCCGTAGGTGCAGCGCGATCCGCGCGTTGAACGCAAACGTCTCCATCACGTGCCGCGTCAGGCTCGTCGGGTAGTCGGGGCCGATCATCGGAGTCATGCCGTCGGGCTCGACGTGCACGCAGTACGGGCGGCCGGACAGGTCCACAGCGGCCTGCACGAGCACCTCGTCCATCGGGATGAGCGCGTCGCCGTACCGGTGGATGCCGCTCTTGTCGCCGAGCGCCTGCGCGAAGGCCTCGCCGAGCGCGATCGTGGTGTCCTCCACCGTGTGGTGCGCGTCGATCTGCAGGTCGCCCTCGGTCTGCACGGTGAGCCCGAAACCGCCGTGCTTGCCGAGTTGGCCGAGCATGTGATCGAAGAACGCAATCCCGGTCGCCACCTCGACGATCCCGTTGTGGCCGTCCAGGTCAACGACGACGTGCACCTTGGACTCACTGGTCTGCCGCTGCACCCGACCGATCCTGCTCATGGCCTGATCGTATTCGGCATCGCCGCCGCTTCAGCACCTACCGCAGCATGATCATGAGTTCTGAGACGCGTGTGGCGGCAAGGTGCCGACGTGTGGCACGGTCCGGGGGTGACCCAGGCAGAACCGGATCGAGGGCTCGGCAGGGACAACGCCGATGTCGCAGCGCCGCTGGACAGCTTGTTCATCGACGCCGCGCTCGGCCCACTGCGCCGGCTCGTCCCAGGCCGCGCCGGCCTGCGGATGGCGCGTCGGCTGGCGGCCCGGCCCGGCGTGGTCGCCCGGCGGGCAGCGACCACTACCGGCGAGCTGGCGAAGATCGTGGTCGGCACATCCGAGCTTGCACCGGACCAGAAGGACCGCCGGTTCACCGATCCGGCCTGGGCGGGCAACCCGCTGCTGCGCCGGCTGCTGCAGGCCTATCTTGCGGCCTCCGCGACGAGCCGCGAGTTGCTCGACGACGCCGATCTGGAATGGCGGGACCGCGAGCGGATGAAGTTCGTGACGGACAACGTGATCGAGGCGCTGTCGCCGAGCAACGCACCGCTGGCCAACCCGGCCGCCCTCAAGGCGGCCCTGGACACCGGTGGGCGCAGCTACCTGCGGGGTGCTGCCAATTTCGTGAGGGACATGTCGGTGCCACCGCGCGTCCCGAGCATGGTCGACCGTGAAGCGTTCAATGTCGGGCTGGACCTGGCGATCACACCCGGCGAGGTGGTGTTGCGTACTGAGGTCTTCGAGCTGATCCAGTATTCGCCGCAGACCGAGCGGGTCCGGAAAGTACCCATGCTGCTCGTGCCGCCGACGATCAACAAGTACTACATCGCCGACCTCGGACCCGGACGCAGCATGGTCGAGTACTTCGTCCGATCCGGCCAGCAGGTCTTCCTGGTGTCCTGGCGAAACCCCGGCGCGGAGCACGCCGACTGGGGACTGGACACCTACGTCGCTGCGGTTCTCGAAGCGATGAGCGCCGTCGAGAACATCTGCCAGGTCGACCAGACCGTCCTGTTCTCGCTGTGCGCCGGCGGCATCATCTCCTCGCTCCTGCTGGGCCATCTCGTCGACACCGGGCAGGAGGACCGGCTGGCCGGTTTCGCGCTGGGCGTGACGCTGCTGGACCAGTCGCGCGCCGGGCTGATGTCCGCGGTGACCAGCCCCGAACTCGTCAAGGTGGCCACCGCGAAATCACGGCGGGCCGGCTACCTGGACGGTCGGTCGCTGGCCGAGGTGTTCGCCTGGCTGCGGCCGGGCGACCTGATCTGGAACTACTGGGTCAACAACTACCTGCTCGGCAGGTCCCCGCCCGCCTTTGACGTCCTCTATTGGAACGCCGACACCACCCGGCTGGCCGCGGCCCTACATGCGGACTTCCTGAAGCTCGCGATCGACAATGCCCTCGTCGAGGGAACGGCGACGGCTCTCGGCAGTCAGGTCAACCTGGACAAGGCCACCGTCGACTCCTACGTCGTGGCCGGGATCGCCGACCACATCTGCCCCTGGGTGAGTTGCTACCGCAGTTCGCAGCTGCTCGGCGGGCGCACCCGGTTCGTGCTGTCCACGAGCGGGCACATCGCCGCCCTCGTGAACCCGCCGGGTAACAAGAAGAGCAACTACCGGGTGAGCGAGGACAACCCCGACGACCCGGAGACCTTCCTCGCCGAGGCGACTCGGGAGCAGGGCAGCTGGTGGCAGGATTTCGTGCCATGGCTGGCCGCACACTCCGGGAGCGACAAAGCCGCGCCCACCGCCCGGGGCGACGCCGACCATCCGCCGCTCGCCGCGGCACCCGGCACGTACGTCTTCGCCACCTGAACCCGAGGAGCCGCAGTGCGCATCGGCATGAACGTCGGCGGAGACGTCCTCGGGACCCCCATCTCTGCGCGGGCGATGGTCAAGGAGATCGAACTGGTCGAAGCCGAGGGCTACGCCTCGGCGTGGTCGGTGCACCTTTCCCGCGGTTACGACGCCCTCACCGTCTTCGCCGCCGCCGGTAACCGGACCAGCACGGTCGAGCTCGGGGTGGGCGTCGTGCCCACCTACCCCAGGCATCCCCTCGCGCTGGCCCAGCAAGCTGCCACCGCACAGGTCCTGTGCGGTGGCAGGCTGACGCTCGGCGTCGGAGTGTCACACCGGCCGGTCATCGAGGGGCTGCACGGACTGAATTACACCAGCCCAGCTGCCCACATGCGCGACTACCTGTCGGTACTCGTGCCGCTGCTGCGCGCGGGTTCGGTGACCCATCGCGGGGAGTACTACCAGGTCGATGGCGGCTTCGTGGTTGTGGACACAGCGCCGGTGCCGGTCGTGGTCGGCTCGCTGTCCCCGCAGATGGTGCGGGTGGCCGGGGAGCTGGCCGACGGCATCGTGACGTGGCTGGCCGGGCCGCGCAGCCTGTCCGAGACCATCGTCCCGCAGTTGACCATGGGTGCGGCCGGGCGGACCGCCCCCCGTGTCATCGCCGCGGTGCCGGTCGCCGTGTCCGACGATGCGGCTGCCGCCCGCACCCAGGCCGAGGAGTCCTTTGGTCGCTACAACACGATGCAGAACTACCAGCGGCTCTTCGAGCGAGAGGGAATCGCCTCGGTTTCGGAGCTCGCCGTCATCGGCACCGAGACCGAGGTCGAGGAAAGGCTGCGCGGCTTCTCGGCGGTGGGAGTCACCGAGCTGTGGCCGGTCCCGTTCGGCGATGAACAGCAGGTACGGCGTACCCGCGGGTTGCTGGGCACGCTGGCCGCCCGATGACGGTGATCGGGCGGTCGCGGGGGACGGATTACTTCCTGATCGCTGATCAGCTCAGCGACGAGGAGATGGACTACTGGCGGCGGACCAGGATCTTCGTCGATCACGAGGTGCTGCCGGTCATCAACGACTACTGGGAGCGCGCCGAGTTTCCCTGGTCGCTGATCGAGAAGATGGCCGAACTCGGCATCGTGGGCGACGGGATCGTCGGTTACGGCTGCCCGCCGATGAGCCCGATCGCCAATGGCCTGGTCAACCTGGAACTGAGCCGAGGGGACGGCAGCCTGGGCACCTTCCTCGGCGTACAGGCCGGGTTGGCGATGCGCTCCATCGCGATGCTGGGCTCCGAGGAGCAGAAGCAGCGCTGGCTGCCGCCGATGGCCGCGCTGGAGGCGATCGGGGCGTTCGCGCTGACCGAGGCGCTGCACGGGTCGGATTCGGTGGCGCTGGAGACCTCCGCCCGACGGGACGGCGACTCGTGGGTGCTGGACGGGGACAAGAAATGGATCGGTAACGCCACCATCGCCGACGTCATCGTAGTGTGGGCGCGCGACACCGATGACAGGCAGGTGAAGGGCTTCCTGGTCGAGAAGGGAACGTCGGGCCTCGACGCACGGGTGATGACCGGGAAGGGATCGCTCCGCGCGGTCTGGCAGGCCGAGATCCAGCTGTCCGGTGTCCGGGTGCCGGAGGAGAACCGGCTTCCCGATGCGCTGTCGTTCAAGCACACCAGCCGGGTGCTGGCCGCGACCCGGAATTCGGTGGCGTGGAGCGCCTTGGGCCACGCGACTGCGGCGTACGACATCGCGGTGACATACGCCGAGCAGCGGGTGCAGTTCGGCAAGCCGTTGGTGAGCTTTCAGATCGTGCAGGACAAGCTGGTCAAGATGCTCGCGGAAGTGACAGCGATGCAGCTCTACTGCCTACGGCTCGGCCGGCTGATGGAGGAAGGGCATCTGACCGACACGATCGCGTCGCTGGCCAAGATGAACAACACCCGCAAGGCCCGGCTGGTGATCATGGAGGCGCGGGACCTGCTCGGCGGCAACGGGATCCTGCTCGACCACCACGTGATCCGGCACATGGCCGACATGGAGTCCATCCACAGCTACGAGGGCACCGAGACGATCCAGACCCTGCTCGTCGGGCGGGACATCACCGGTGTCAGTGCATTCAGCTGAGCTCCAGCGCAGCGTTGTCGTCGACGGGCTGTCGATCCGCACCTCGGTCCGGGGCACCGGTCGGCCGCTGCTGTTGATCATGGGCCTGGGCGGAAACCTCGGAATGTGGTCTGCGTTGGAGCAGCATCTGGTGCCGCGGGGCATCCAGACGATCGCCTTCGACGCGCCCGGCACCGGGCAGTCCAGCGCCTGGCGGCGACCGCGCCGGATGCCGGCGATCGCCCGGGTCGTCGACCGGGTCGCGGCCGCGCTGGGATACGGGCGGCTGGACGTCCTCGGCGTCTCCCTGGGAGGGGCGATCGCCCAGCAACTCGCCCGACAGGCGCCGCAGCGGGTCGGCCGACTCGTCCTGGCCGCCACCATGCCCGGCGTCGGCGGTCTACCCGGCTCCCCCGCCGTACTGGCGAAGATGATGACACCCCGGCGCTACTACGACCCGGCGTACTTCCGCCGGATCGCCGGCGACCTGTACGGCGGACGCGCCCGGTCGGACCCGGGCGGTTTGCTGCACCGCACGGGGACACGGTTCACTGCCCCGCCGTCGGTGACCGGCTACCTGCACCAGCTCTATGCGATCCAGGGCTGGACCAGCCTGCCGTGGCTGCACCGGCTGCCGCAGCGGACCCTGGTGATGGCCGGCGACGACGACCCGATCGTGCCGCTGCTCAACGCGCGCATCCTGACCTGGCGGATCCCGGACGCCCGGCTGCACGTCGTACGCGGGGGTGGGCATCTGTTCCTGCTGGACGAACCCGAGTCCTGCGCCGAGGTGATCGCCGGCTTCCTCTCCGGTGGCTAGCGCGACGGCGCCGGTTGCCAGGTCAGCCGGTCCGCGTTGCCTAGTCTCTCTGGACTAGTCCTGTTCGAACTACCAGAGTCTCTTTCATGAGCTTGTCCACGACTACCTACGTCACGCTCGGCCTGATCGCCAAACACCCGGGATCGGGGTATGAGATCGCCGCCCTGGCTGCGCGGTCGATCGCTCACTTCTGGCCGATACCCAAGAGTCAGCTGTACTCG
>Ga0136615_10000267_pt1 | contig 23155 bp, 28 predicted proteins | sample AntDrymUQ2882206_2_FD_106647 | JGI IMG/M metagenome (GOLD analysis project Ga0136615, IMG submission 106647) | Polar desert sand microbial communities from Dry Valleys, Antarctica - metaG UQ288 (22.06) | ecosystem: Environmental > Terrestrial > Soil > Desert | place: Antarctica: Dry Valley... | reverse complement strand
CTTTCTCTTTCCTCTGCGAGCGGATACTCCGCTCTCCGATGGGAGAACCTACCGGCGGACAAGCCGCCTAACGGTTCTCCCCGACCCTCTCCCTCAACTGCTCCAGACGGCGTTTGATGCTGCCGTCGATGACTGTGTCTCCGATCTTGGCGACCACCCCGCCGATGACCGACGGATCGACGAGCACTTTCACCTCGACGTTCTTACCGGTGGCCTGCCCCAGCGCCTCGGCCAGGGCCTTGCGCTGTTTGTCGTCGAGTGGCGTGGCGCTTCGAACCTCGGCCACAACCGAGTTGCGCGCCTCGGCAGCAAGCTCACCGAGCTCCTCGAGGATGTCGGGAAGCTGACGCCCTCGCTCAGAGGCAACGACGAAGGTGATGAGCCCCAGCGTGTGCGGGGACACCTTGTCGGCGAGCAGGTCCTCGAGCAACTTGACGCGCTGGCTCCTGTCGATGCCCGGCTCGGACAGCGCCTGCTTGAGGTCGTTGTTGGACTCGAGCAGCTTGCCGAACCGGTAGAGCTCGTCCTCGACGCGCTCGAGGTCGCCCTCGGCCTTGACGACGCTGAAGAGCGCCTCTGCGTATCCGGTGATGAGCCCGGCGCTGGCCATTAGTTGTTTCGACCCCCGTTGGTGCTCATGCCGGCGACGTCACGAATGTAGGCGTCGACGAGGTCCTTCTGGGTCGAGGCATCGATGCTGCGGCCGACGACCTTCTCGGCGAGCTCGATCGAAAGATTGCTGATCGTCCCCTGGAGCTCGGACACCGCCCGGGTGCGCTCGGCCTCGATCTGCTCCTGAGCGCGCGCCACAATGGCCTCGGCGTCGCTCTCGGCCTTGGCGACGACGTCCTTACGGACCTGCTCCGCCTGCTGGCGCGACTCCTCGATGACTCGGTTCGCCTCGCTCCGGGCGTCGGCCATCTGCTTCTTGTAATCGTCGAGCATTCCCTGAGCCTCGGTCTTGGACGCCTCGGCGCTCTTGAGGTTGCCCTCGATCTCGTTCTGGCGAGCCTCGACCGCCTCTCGTAGCTTCGGAAACGCCACCTTCGTCAACACGAAGAGGACGACGATGAAAGCGATCGTGCCTCCGACGACCTCCGCCAGGGGAGGCAGGACGAGATCGAGTCCGCTCCTCTCACCCTCCTCCGCTGCGAACAGCACTGCTTGATTGATCACGTGCTATCAGCTCCCTACTAAAGGATGAAGGTGAGGACGAAACCGATGAGGGCAAGCGCCTCGATGAGGGCGAAGCCCAGGAACATGGTGGTACGGGTCTGCCCGGCGGTCTCCGGCTGGCGGGCCATCGCCTGAATGGCGTTGGCGAACACGTTTCCGATACCGATGGACGCACCGACGGCTGCAAGACCGAAGGCGAGACCACCTGCGAGAACCGACAGACCTTCTCCGGTCGAGACTCCTGCTTCCTGCGCAAGCTCGATCATGATGCTTCCTCCTCTTTCTCTGGCTTCTTAGGCGGGTGCGAGTTCTGTTTCTCTGATTGCTTCAGGCTGCTTGTCGTGCGCTTCGTGCTCCGCGTGCTCTTCCTCGCCGTGACCGTGCAATGACTCGGCGATGTAGAAGGCCGTGAGAGTCGTGAAGATGTAGGCCTGGATCGTGATGACCATGAACTCGAACACCACGAGCAGAATCGCGACTAAAAAGGTCACGAGACCCAGGGGCTTCCCGTAGATCGGAGCGTGCAGCAAAAGCTCCTCGGTGAAGAGAAAGAAGATTGTTAGCAGCACGTGGCCCGCCAGCATGTTGGCGAAGAGTCGCAGAGCCAGGGTGAGCGGACGGATCAAGAACACCGAGAAGAGCTCAATCAATGCGAGGAGCGGCTTGATAGCTCCCGGCACTCCGGGGGGAAAGAGCGTGTCCTTGAAGTAGCGCAGCCCCTGTTTGCGAATGCCCACGGCGTTGAAGACGACCCAACTTGCGAGCGCCAGGATCGCGGGCAGCGCCATCCGGCTGGTGACGGGGAAGCTGATGAACGGGATGATCTCGAGAAGGTTCGAGAAGAAGATGAAGAAGAACAACGACGCAAGGAACGGCGCGTACTTGGCCCCCGCGGGTCCGATGACATCGATGGCTATGTTGTTGCGTACGAAGAGATAGCCCGTCTCGGCGTAGAACTGAATTCCCTTCGGCACCCTCGCCTGCTTGCGCGCTCCGAGCAAGAAGAAACCGATGGTGATCGCGGCCGCCAGATACATCAGCAGCACCACCCTGTTCAGCTCGAAGGGCGTCCCCGCGAAAGCGATTGGCTCCCACAGGAACAGATGGAACACATCAAGTTCCATGCATCAACTCCTTGTCCTTAAGGCGTCCGACGTGGGTGTCTTCTTTTCTTCGGCGGGGAGTCTCAAGAGCCTGTCGGCCGCCTCCCAGGTCACCAGCGCGAGATGACTTCCGACGAGCGTGATCGCCGTCACCGGAAAGTCAATGAAATCTAACCGCTGGAGCGCGAAGAGCGCGCCACCCGTCGCCACGAAGGCCAGGACCAGCGCGACCATCGCGCCGGGCAGAAGCAGCTCGGGACGATTCTCGGCAAGGCCGCCCAAGATACGACCGCCGACCCAGAGGTTGACGATGGTGATGGCGAGACCGAGCGCCGCCGAAGCCGCGCCCTCGGGGCCGGCGAGAACAAGCGCCGCAAGGACGACAACCGGAATGAGGAGCAGTCCCCGCTTGACCATGTGACGCACCATCTCGAGTTCGATCATTCGTTGTCCCCGTTCCCTCGTGCCTCGGGGCGACGCCCGGCCGGCACGGAACTGTGCTGCCCTCGTTGCGATGCGTAATAGACGTGAAGGACTCCGCCGATCCACCCCGTGACCCCGCCGACGATCTGCCCCCACGGCTCGATTCCCAGCCAGTTGTCCACAAAGCGTCCGAAGAACCAGAAGATGAACACGGCCCCGGCGAACTCGAAAGCCAGCGACATCCCCTTCGCCATGCCCGCTTTCGAGCCTCCATAGCCGCGATTGGTGCTCACTCAGGAACGACTCCCCTGGTCCTCGTTCGCCTCTCCGTGCGCCTCGTCAAGCGCGCTCGGAAAGGCGAGTGTGTGGGTGGGATCGACCCGCATCCTACCTCTCCAGCTCCTTGTGAATCCTTTCACAAGGTACCTCATCGCGAGCAAATGTTCAACTCCTCGAAACCAACAATTTGACGGCCCAAAACTTACCGCAGACGGCGGGCCTCGGCCGTCAAAGTCGCGGTTGCTCGAGCTTCTACTGACGTCAGGGGGCCGTGCGGTCTTTAATCACTTTCGTCAGCACCGGGAAGATCGTGTAGATCACGATCGCCGCCACCGCGATCGGCAGGGCGAAGATGACCTCGGAGCGGTCGAGGAACGAAAACGCCAGGCCCGCGCCGGCAGCAAGAGCCGACCACACGTACATCACGATGACCGCCTGGCGGTGACCGTGTCCCAGGTCCATGAGCCGATGGTGCAGGTGCTCCTTGTCGGCATGAAAAACGCTCTTGCGCCGCCTCGCTCTACGGATGATTGCGAACATGGCGTCGAGCAGCGGGATGGCGATGACCGCGAGGGGAATCAACAGGGGGAAGTAGGCGAGGAAGACCTGCGATGTCGGGTTTGCGGTGACCGTCGAGACACCGAGGGAGCCCACACCCGCAACGGTTGCACCGCCGAGAACGAGCCCGAGGAGCATGCTCCCCGAGTCGCCCATGAAGATCCTGGCCGGAAAGAAGTTGTGGCGCAGGAAGCCGAGGGTGACTCCGACCGTGATGATGGCGACGAGCGGCGCGGACGAGGGGGTCACGAGAAACCCGCCGTCCTCGAGATTGAACGTGTAGACGAAGAACGCGGCCCCTGCGATAGAAACGATTCCCGCCGCAAGCCCGTCGAGCCCGTCGACGAGGTTGACTGCGTTGATCATCGCGACGAGCCACGCGATGGTCAGCAGCACCGAGACGTCATCCGAGAGCGCGACCACGCCTCCGCCAGGCAGCAGCAGGAACCGCATCTGCACACCCGAGAGATAGACGATCCCCCCGGCGAAGATCTGGCCGGCGAGCTTCACGGGGGCCGGAAGGTCCTGAAGGTCGTCGACGGCCCCCAAGAAAAAGATCACGATCGCCGCGGTTCCGATGCCGAGTAGCTCGGAGCTCTCGGTGAACTTCTCTCTGAACTCTGGCAAGAAGTAGGCGAGCAGCCCCGCGCCGAAGATGCCGAGCCCCATGGCCAGGCCTCCCATGGTGGGAGTTGGATTCGCATGCACCTTGCGATCGCTGGGTCTGTCGACCGCCCCCACCCGCACCGCGCCCCAGCGCACGATCGGAGTCACAACGAAGGTGATCGAGAGTGCACAGAGTCCGACGAGCAGGTAAGCGATCAATTCGGGGATCCTAGGTGGTCCGCACCATGAGTAAAGTTCCGTTTCGGCGAGTGAGAAACAAGCATGGCAAGGCCGCAGTGAGGGAGCGTATCCGGAGGATACGTGACCGAGCGAGAACGAAGCCAGGCGCAGCTTTCTCGCCGCCGAAACGAATGTGTATTTGTGGTGCGGACCACTAAGCGACGTCGGGGTAGGGACGGAAGCGGTCGGTCAGGTCGCTCACCGCAAGCCGCACTTCATCCGCGGCCGCCGGCGAGTCATCCTTGAGCACCCGAGCGATGAGCCGACCGACCTCCGACGCCTCGGCCTCCTTCATCCCGCAAGTCGTGATCGCAGGAGTGCCGAGCCGGATGCCCGAGGCCACGAACGGTTTCTCCGGGTCGTACGGAATCGCGTTCTTGTTGACTGTGATTCCGACGGCGTCGAGACGAGCCTCGGCCTCCTTGCCGGTAAGCGACACGGGCCGGAGGTCGACCAGCATCAGGTGGTTGTCGGTACCGCCGGAGACGATGCGCAAGCCTTCGTCGGTGAGGGTCGAGGCCATTGCTCGGGCGTTGGCTACTACTTGCGCGGCGTAGTCCTTGAACTCGTCGCTCAAGGCCTCGGCGAAGGCGACGGCCTTGGCGGCGATCGAGTGCATCAGCGGGCCTCCCTGCCAACCAGGAAAGACGCTCTTGTCGATCGCCTTGGCGTGCTCCTCGCGACACATGATCATGGCGCCGCGGGGGCCGCGCAGGGTCTTGTGGGTAGTGCAGGTGACGACGTCGGCGTACTCGACCGGATTGTCGTGCACGCCACCGGCGACGAGACCGGCGAAATGCGCCGCGTCGACGATTAAGACGGAGTCCACCTCGTCCGCGATGGCGCGCAGCGCCTTGAAGTCCCAGGGCCTCGAGTACGCCGTCGCTCCTCCGACGATGACCTTGGGGCGTTCCCGCGTCGCGATGGCGCGGACCTCGTCGTAGTCGATGAGCTCGTCCGACTCGCGCACTCCGTAGGAGACCACGTTGAACAACTTGCCCGTGAAGTTGACCGGCGAACCGTGCGTGAGATGTCCCCCATGGGCCAGCTCCATCCCCATAAAAGTGTCGCCGGGGGCGAGAAAGGCGAAGTAGGCCGCCGCATTCGCCTGCGCCCCCGCATGAGGCTGCACGTTGACGTGCTCGGCCCCGAAGATCTCTGCGGCGCGCTCGATCGCCAGGTTTTCGACGACGTCGACGTGCTCACAACCGCCGTAGTAGCGGCGTCCAGGATATCCCTCTGCGTACTTATTGGTGAGCGGAGAGCCCAGCGCGGCGAGGACCGCAGGAGAGGCGAAGTTCTCGGAGGCGATCAGCTCGATCTTGGTGTTCTCGCGATGGACCTCGGCGAGGATCGCCTCGGCCGCTGCGGGATCGACCTTTGCCAGCGCGGTCCAGTCAGACCAACCCGGATCACTCACTCGAATCCTCCTTTTGCGCGACCAGCGCGCACTGCTCTCGTTCGATCTCGGCGATCTGCGTGACTCGCCGTTCATGTCGCCCACCCTCGAAGCCGGTAGTCAAGAACACGTCCACGATCGCCAGCGCCAGTTCCCTACCGAGTACCCGGCCCCCGAGCGTCAGCACATTCGCGTCGTTGTGCTCACGTGCCAGTCGAGCCATGAACTCGTTGCAACACAACGCCGCACGTACGCCGTGCACCTTGTTCGCAGCGATCTGCTCGCCCTGCCCGCTGCCACCGAAGACGATGCCTAGTTGGGCGTCGCCCGCCACCACCTCCCGGCCTGTCGCGGCGCAGAAGGCCGGATAGTCGACCGGCTCCTCAGAGTCGGTGCCGAGATCGATCACCTCGTGGCCCAGCTCGACGAGGTGCTTGGCCACCGTCGATTTGAGCTCGTATCCGGCGTGATCGGATCCCAGAGCGATGCGCACACCCGCATCTTAGTGGTCCGGCAGGTGACATTTGCGTGTTCTGGCGATGCGAAACGCAAGTATGGCAAGGTCGCAGGGAGGCGGAACAGTGGACTGTTTCGCCGACTGAGAAAGCAGGCAGACGCAGCGGCTTCGCCGCCAGAACACCCCTCAATGTTGCCTGCGGGCCACCGTAGTAGTAGCCCCTCGGGTTTGCGGAGGATCTGATTCGTTTGGCCCGCCGCTCCCTTAGATTCTCCGTCATGGTCACCATCGCAGAGCAGTCGGGCAAGACCGCCGTGGTGACGGGGGCCAACAGCGGCATCGGCTTCGTCACGGCTCTCGAGCTCGCGCGCGCCAGGGCCTGCGTGGTGCTTGCCTGCAGGGACCTCGCCAAGGGCTGCGTCGCGCTCGAGCGCATCTCGGATGAAGTGCCCGGCGCCGAGCTCGATCTCGCCCGCCTCGACCTCGCGGACCTGGGCTCGGTAAGAAGCTTCGCCTCCGAGGTATCCGCGCGCCATCAGGGGACCGACCTGCTCGTCAACAACGCCGGAATCATGGCTGTGCCGCAGCGGCGCATCACGGCGGACGGCTTCGAGCTCCAGTTCGGGACCAACCATCTCGGACATTTCGCCCTGACCGGACTCTTGCTCGACCATCTCCTTCGTCGGCCGGAGGCCCGCATCGTGACCGTCAGCAGCGCGGCGCACACTTTCGGGCGAGTCCGGCTCGACGACCTCCACGCCGAGAAACGCTACCGCCCGTGGCGTGCCTACGCGCAGTCGAAGCTCGCCAACCTGTTGTTTGCCTTTGAGCTCGACCGCATGATCCAAGCGAGTGGCGTGGATCTCATGAGCAGCGCAACTCACCCCGGGTATGCGGCGACGAACCTGCAGTTCTCGGGCCCGAGGCTCGGCCGAGGAGGACTCAGTGCCCTGCTGATCGGTTTCTCGACGCGTCTCTTCGCCCAGTCGGACACCGCCGGGGCGCTGCCCACACTCTATGCGGCGACCTCACCCGACGCAGTGAGCGGAGGTTTCTACGGCCCCCGAGGGTCGAGTCTCGCGGGCGGCGCCCCGGCGCTCGTGCGTCCCGCCCGGCGCGCCTTCGACGAGGCCACCGCTTCGCAACTGTGGGAGGATTCCGAGCGGCTCACCGGCGTGCGCTACGACGCGCTTGCGTGAGGCCCGCAGAGCAACTCAGCGAGTCTCTCGATGCCGTCGCGCAACTCATCTACGGTCCGCTCATAGGTTCCGAGCGGCATCCCCATGGGATCGTCGACATCGTGGCCTCGCACCGAAGTGGGGCGACGGCCATCGAGCAATGCCGTCAGACGCTCTGCGGTCGAGCTTCCTTCGGGGAGCGTCGCGACGTCCGTCTCCCCGAGCTGCTTCAAGAGCACGATCTTGCCGGATGCGTCGGGCGCCATCTCGGTCAGCTCGCGCACGTGCACGCTCGTCATCGCCACGATGAGGTCGGCGGCTCGGATCTCGTCCACGGTCGTGGAGCGGGCCTGGTGCTCTCGAAGGTCGACACCGAGTGCCGCGACCGCCTCGACCGCCTCCCCGGTTGCCGGCGACCCCTCCATGCCCCAGGTCCCTGATGAGGCAACCTCCAGCGCATCGCATTGTCGCCGGCGCAGCTCGGCGCGCAACAGCACCTCGGCCATCGGCGAACGGCAGAGGTTTCCCGTGCACACGAACAGAATCTTCATCGTGCGAGCAGCGTTACACGAAACCGGTGCGACGGGCGATAAAGTCGCTGCCACTTGCTCAGACGACGTGAGCGTCGCCCGCCCTATCGAGTAAGACGACGAAAGGTGTGAACATGACTGAGGCGTGGAGCCGGCTCCAGAAGAGGCTCGAGGAGCTCACCGATCTCGGTGGGATCGCCAGCCTGGTCGACTGGGACCAAGCCGTGTTGATGCCGCCCAAGGGCGGAGCGAGCCGCGCGCGGGCCGCGGCCACCCTCGAATCCCTCATCCACGATCGCTTTACGGACCCGGCTTTCGGCGAACTGCTCGCCGAGTTGGAGGACGACGACTCTCTGGACGACATCGGCAAGCGCAGCATCGAGTTGTTGAGGCGCAACTACGATCGCGAGACCAAGGTCCCGGCTGATCTCGTGCGGGAGCTCGCCGAAACCACCAACTTCGCCTACCAGGCATGGACCGAGGCGAGGCCCGCGTCGGATTGGACCGCGTTCGAGCCGCATCTGACCAAAGTCGTCGATCTCAAGAAGCAGCAGGCGGACGCCATCGGTTACGAGGGCGAGCGTTACGACGCGCTCCTCGACCTCTACGAGCCGGGCATGACGTCGGTCGAGGTCGAGGCGATGTTCGAGGAGCTCGTGCAGGGGCTTCGCCCGATCGTTGATGCGGTCCTCGAGGCCAGGGCCCCCCGCCCCGAGTTCCTGTCCGGCAACTACCTCGAGAGCAAGCAGGAGCAGTTCAACCAGTGGCTGACTCGTCACGTCGGCTTTGACGGTGACGCCGGACGCCTCGACGTCTCCCCTCACCCGTTCACCATCCAGGTCGGACGCGACGACATCCGGCAGACGACCCGCTACAGCGCCGAGGACCTGCCCTCGTCGATCTATGCCACCTTGCACGAGACCGGCCATGCGCTCTACGACCAGGGCTTCAATCCCGAGTGGCACGACCTTCCGATCGGCAGCTTCGCATCGCTCGGGATGCACGAGTCGCAGTCACGCATGTGGGAGAACCAGGTCGGGCGGAGCCGCGCCTTCACGGCCTTCATGCTTCCCGAGCTGAAGAAGCTGTTCGAGGGCGAGCTCGGGTCCGTAACCCCGGATGGGTTCTTCGAGGGCGTCAACTATCCCGAGCGTTCCATGATTCGTGTCGAGGCGGACGAGCTCACCTACAACCTTCACATCGTGGCCCGCTTCGAGCTCGAGCTGGCGCTCTTTCGCGACGAGCTCGACGTGGCCGACCTTCCTGCCGCCTGGAACGACAAGATCGAGGAGCACGTCGGCATCAGGCCCCAAAACGACGGAGAGGGCGTGCTCCAGGACATGCACTGGGCGGGCGGCATGCAGGGCTACTTTCCGACCTACTCGCTGGGAACGATCTATTCGGCCGCGCTCTTCGACAAGGCGAACGCTGATCTCGGCGGCCTCGAGGAGGACTTCCGCGCCGGCGAGACGGCTCGTCTGCTCGAATGGTTGAGAACGAACATCCACAGCAAGGGTCACATGCTCGATGCCAAGGATCTCGCCACCAAGGTGCTCGGTGAGCAACCCACCGCACAGCCGCTGCTCGACTACCTCAAGACGAAGTACTCCGACATCTACTCGATCACGCTGTGAATCTCCTCTAGAGAAACGGCCCCCGCACGCAGGAGCTCGACATCGTCGACGAGTGAAACCACACTCGAGGGCGCGCCCTCGCAGCGGCCACCATCGAGGTAGACCGCAACGGCGTCTCCTAAGGCGGCGCGCGCCTCCTCGATCGAAGTGGCGGGTACGGCCCCCGAACGATTGGCGCTCGTCACCGCCAGCGGACCGCTCAACTCGAGCAGCGCCCTGGTCGTCGGGTGGCTGGGAACGCGCACCGCGATCGTAGTGGGATCGGCGCCGCCGAGGTCGTAGGGCCAGCCCGCGCGCCGCGGGAGCACCAGGGTGAGGGGGCCGGGCCAGAACACGCCTGCGACGGCGCGCGCTCGGTCGTCGAAGTCCACGACCTCGGCGAGATCAGCCGGCGACGCGCCCAGCACGGGGATCGCCTTGTCGCTTGGCCTCTCCTTGACCGCGAACAGCTCCGCCGTGCCCCCCTGTGAGCGCGGCAGCGCGGCGATGCCGTAAACCGTGTCGGTCGGGAGCACGACGAGGCGGCCCCGTCGCAGCGCGGCCATCGCCGCCCCGAGCTCATCCAACTTGCTTGCGTCCCGCGACGATGCGAGCGCGCCCCGCGAGGTCCTCGTGCACCGTGATCTCGACATAACCGCTCGTCTCGAACAACTTCGTTACAGCGTTCGCCTGGTTGTGACCCACCTCGCACACGAGCCACCCCCCGGGACGTAACCAGGTCGGTGACTCCACGGCGAGGCGCCTCAGGATCGCCAGCCCGTCGGACCCCGCGAACAGTGCCCGGTGGGGCTCGTGCGCGACCACGTCGGCGGCGACGAGATGACGCTCCGACTCGGCGACGTAGGGCGGGTTGCTGACGACCACGTCGACGGCCGCCCGTAGCGCGCGCGGCAGCGGGTCGAGAAGCTCTCCGTGCAGGATCGCAACTTCGAGTCCCAACCTGGCCTGGTTGACGCGCGCATATCGAAGCGCTTCGGCCGAGTCGTCCGTCGCCCACACCTGCGCGTCTGGGCGCTCCTGTTTCACTGCTAGAGCAATGGCTCCCGAACCGGTCCCCACGTCGACGAGACAGCTTTCCCCTTCGAGCCGCTCGAGCGCGATCTCGACGAGCACCTCGGTCTCGGGGCGCGGCACGAGCACGCCGGGACCGACGGCGAGCTCAAGGTGCCGGAAGGCGGCGCTGCCGAGCACGTACTGGAGCGGCTCACCTGCGGCGCGACGCGCGGCGAGAGCGAGCGCAATGGCCTCGGCCCTCTCACCCGAAGGCGCCCGCCGCGAGGCCTCCTCGACCAGCCAGTCCGCCTCGCGCGGGCCCACGTGGACGACCCCCGAAGCGAGGACTTGCATCACGCTCTCGACGGTCCCGCTCACACTTGCGCCGACCATTAAGGGCTGCGCCCCTCAGGCGGTCGCGGCGGCGGCGTCGCTCGGCCTCAACGATGCGGTCAGGGCGTCGATGAAGTCGTCGAGATCGCCGTCCAGAACCTCACCGAGACGGTACGAGGTCAGCCCGATGCGGTGATCCGTGACGCGACTCTCGTGAAAGTTGTAGGTCCTAATCTTCTCCGAGCGGTCGGCGGTCCTGACCTGATCGCGGCGGGCCTCGGCCTGGGCCGCGGCCGCCTTCTCCTGTTCCGCCTGCAGCAACCTCGCCCGCAAGATGCGCAGGGCCTTGGCCCTGTTCTGGAGCTGCGACTTCTCATCCTGGCAGGCGACCTCGATACCCGTCGGAAGGTGCTTGATGCGCACCGCCGAGTCGGTCGTGTTGACGCTCTGGCCCCCCGGACCGCTCGAACGATAGACGTCGATCTTCAAGTCCCCGGGGTCGATCTCGATGTCGACCTCCTCGGCCTCGGGTAACACGACGACCCCCACCGTCGAGGTGTGGATGCGCCCCGACGACTCCGTCGCGGGGACGCGCTGGACCCGGTGAGTTCCGCCCTCGAACTTCAAGCGGCTGTACGCGCCTTTGCCCTTGACCGCGAAGGTCACCTCCTTGAAACCGCCGATGCCCGACTCGTTCTGAGTCAGCGCCTCGGTCTTCCAGCGATGCTCCTCGGCGTAGCGCTGGTACATGCGGTAGAGCTCCGCCGCGAAGAGACCGGCCTCGTCTCCTCCGGCCCCCGCCCGCACCTCGATGATGACATCGCGCTCATCGTTCGGATCCTTCGGAGTCAGCGCCTCGATCAGCCGCTCGCCGAGCGTCGCGATGACACCCTGCTGCATCGCGATCTCCTCCTGGAGATAGTCGCGCTCCTCGCCCTTCGATCCCGCGAGCATCTCCTTGGCCTCACCGAGGTCGCTCGTCGCCTGCCGGTAGGTGCGCCAGTCCTCGACCATCGCGCGCAGGTCCGAGTGCTCCTTGCCCAGAGTTCGCAGGTCGTCGGGGCGCGCGCCGAGACCGGGGTCGGCGAGAAGCCGCTCGACCTTCTCGAAACGAGCTTCGATATCCTTTAGTTTGGCTTCGGGTACCCGCACCTTCGCTCCTGGCTTTCGGACCGGTTCTCATGAACCGGACTTCGGACGCGCCGCGCTGAATAAACCGCGCCGGGGGGAAGGCCAGGATACAACGAGAAACCCGTGGCGCGCCCGACTCTCGTCCAGTAGACCGACGGCGACATATGCCGTGGTCCGCGGGCACCCCACGAAGGAGCGCCTCCTTGGACCGGCGAGTGTCCTTACCGAGCGGTTGCGGAGCCTGTCTCCTACGGTTCGGTGCCGTCCAGCTTCCCCTGTATGGACGCGCACTCGGGAGCATCCTTCAGGAGGGGCTCGAGAGCCGGCACCTGGTTGTACATCGCCGCGTCCGCGCCGCTGGGGACGCTACCCTCGAAGCTCTCCCCGACCTCGATCAGCGCTTGCAGGAACGCGTCCTGGCTATTGGTGGGGAGGCCGGGCACCTTGCTCTCAATGTCCTTGATAGCTCCCTGAGCGGTCCCCAGCGCCGCCAGCAGGTCCTGGTGTATGGCGTCTCCGCCTTCGACCGAAGGAGGAGGGACCGATTCCAGTTGACCGATCGCGTTCGAAGCCCCCTGTCCGAGACCCTGCACGAAGGTCAGCAGGCCCGCCTTCAGTTCCTCTGCGGGGGCGTTGCCCAAGAGCAGTTGGTTGAAGTCATCGTCCAAGGAGTCGGCCTGCCCGAAGAAGGGCACGAAGACGTCGCAGACCACTGTCGCGTAAGCCTCGTCACCGCCCTCGGCCGTTTCGAGCTCGGTTGTGGGCTCGGCCTCCGGGGAGGGACTGCTTTCGACGTCCTCGGAATCCGCATCTTCCGAGTTCTCGGCGCTCAGATTCCCCGTGGTCGCCTCGCCCCCACATCCGGCCATCAGGCCCACCATGACGACGAGTCCGACGGTCACTCTCCAACTGCCCTTCATCTAACCCTCCTTGAAGCCCGGCAAGACGCTGTTTGGTCGACCAGGACAGGATCCCCGACGATCGTCCGCATTCCGTTACGAGAAACACGGTCGCACTTTTCTTCAATGCGGACCAGAGCCTGGTCAAGAATGAGCCGAAAGAGTAAGAGGGCTCAAAAGAGAATGTTCAGCGCGCCGACGATTTTCTCGCCGAGGTCTTTATCGCCTTCGATCTCGACGAGGCCGGTCCTAAGCGTGCGCTCCGGGGGCCAGCGTCCGCAGGTCAGGCAGACGAAGGTCTGAAGGTTCATGACGAGGCGCACGTCCGCCCCGCCGAGAGCGGACTCGAGCGCATGCGCACGGCCCCCGGTGACGCCGATGACAACGTCGCCGTTGGTGACACCATCGACGTGGAAGGTAACCACCGAGCCGTCCGGCGCAGCGGCGTTCTTTCCCACCACCTTCGGCAGGCCGAGGATCAACCTGGCGTAGACGTGGTCCGGAATGGGCCCCGTGAGATGCCCGGGCACACCTATGGCCTGCCGGATGTCCTGTTCGTGGACCCACGTGTCGACGATGCGCGTGGACACGAAGTCGCCGACGGTGCCCTGGCCGACCGGGGTCCAGCTCGGTTGCTCGAAGTCCTCGTCGCTCATGGCTTCGAACCCACGAGCTCGCTCGGCGGCAATGACTCTGAACTCCTCGAGGACGTCCTCGGGCGGATGCCCTCTCCGGAAGTCGACCTCGATCTCGTTGCGCTCGCCGAGGGGGTTCTTGACGTGGGCCTTGGGGGGCGGTTCGTGTTCGGGAGCGGCGTGGCCCGCGATCATGCGCTCGACCCCGACCAGATGGCTGATCAGATCCTTCACGTTCCAGCCGGGACAGTCGGTCGCGGCGCGCCACTGGTCCTCGCTGAGCGACGCACAAAGTGTCTCGAGAGTGTCCCATTCCCGGCACAGCATGCTCGAGAGGTCACGTCCCGTCGTCATTAGCCCTATGAAACCGGCGCTTCTGGCCCCTCCCCCGAACTGCGGAGGGATTCGACGTCGGCGGCGACGGCCTGCATGGCCACGATGGCGACTTCGATCTGGTCGAGGGTCGGCGGCTTCGTCGTGATGCGCTGGAGCGCCAGGCCGGGCAGCATCGAGACCCTGAAGAACAACGAGTCCTCGTTGCGACTAGCCAGCTTGATCGCCTCGTAGGAGATCCCGGCGAGCACGGGAATCGCGGCGATGCGAATGGCTATGCGAGGCGCTAGGCCCGCCCCCGCAAGCGCCAGATCCATGAAGAAGTGGGCCACGATGGTCAAGAACAAGACGATGAACAAGAAGTTCGTCCCGCAACGCACGTGCAAGGTCGGGTACTTACGATCGATGAGACCGGGGTCGAGGGGGTCGCCGTTCTCATATGCGTAGATGGTCTTGTGCTCGGCCCCGTGATACTGAAAGACCCGCCTGATGTCCTTGAACTGGCTGATCAACAGCAGATAGCCGACGAACATGCTCAGACGAAAGGCGCCCTCGATGAGATTGAAGAGCAGGGGCCGGTCGCTAAGCCCCTCGATGAGGGTCTCGACCAACCTCGTGCCGAGCACAGGCAGCGCGATGAAGATGGCCGAGAACAGCACCATGGCGGTTCCCAGCGACCACCCGAGTTGCTTGTCCGAGAGCTGCTCCTCCTCTTCCTCGAGCGAGTAGTTCGCCGAGATCATCAACGCCTTGATGCCTATGGCGAGCGATTCACCTAGCACCATGCAGCCGCGCACCAGCGGCCATTTCAACCACTTGTGACGCTCGGCGGTGGTGGGAAGAGGATGCTTTTCGACTGCGATCGTGTCGTCGGGCTTGCGGCAGGCGACCGACCACGAGACGGGCCCGCGCATCATCACACCCTCGAGCACCGCCTGGCCCCCGATCGAGGGCCGCGGGCCGTGCGCGTGACCTACGTGATCGTCGGGCGCGTCAGCGGGTGCGCTTGTGTGCCCGGTACCGTGACCCGGCTGGTCGCTGCTGTCATCGGCCATCCGAGTCAGGGTCCCTTCGTCATGTCGTCGGCGAGCGTGGGTCGGCTAGTCCGCGTCCGTGGACGACTCGGCCGGTGCCTCCGGCTCGGCCGCGGGGGCCTGAGCGCGCTTCGCGTACTTGCGCTGGAAGCGCTCGACCCGGCCACCGGTGTCTACGAGCTTCTGCTTGCCCGTGTAGAAGGGATGGCACTTGTTGCACAGCTCGACGTGGAGCTCGGACTTCGTGCTGCGCGTCGTGAAGGTGTTGCCGCACGAGCATGTGACGTGCGTCTGGAAGTACTCGGGATGAATCTCAGTCTTCATAGGGTTTCTCCTTTTCGTGCTTCTCGCTCTTCGTCCTCATCCGCCTCCTGCGATCCCGCCGAGCAGGCCTCGGTTTGTTCCTGCGATCCCGCCGAGCCGGCCTCGCGTGCCCGGCGTTTGGCCTCGTAGGCGACCGAGGCCTTCGCCATGATGTAGAAGGTGAGGATCAGCCCACCGACCAGACCGATGATAGTCAGCCACTCCGGTAAACCCAAACCGAGAAACACCAGGGTTAGTCGCCCTTGACGGGCACCTTGGCAATCTCTCGCAGGAACTGCGCGTTGCTGGCCGTCGACTTCATCTTGTCGATCAGAAGCTCGAGAGCGCCTCCGCCCTCGAGGCCATGAAGCACCCGGCGAAGCCGCCACACGATCTGCAGCTCCTCCGGCTTGAACAGCAACTCTTCCTTACGTGTTCCCGAGGCCTGGATGTCGATCGCGGGAAAGATTCGCTTCTCCGACATCCTGCGGTCGAGCTTCAACTCCCAGTTGCCCGTGCCCTTGAATTCCTCGAAGATGACTTCGTCCATGCGGGAGCCGGTCTCGACCAGCGCCGTGGCCAACACGGTCAGAGACCCACCGAACTCGATGTTGCGCGCCGCCCCGAAGAAGCGTTTCGGGGGATAGAGCGCCGTCGAATCCACTCCACCGGAGAGGATGCGGCCCGATGCCGGAGTCGCGAGGTTGTAGGCCCGGCTCAAGCGCGTGATGCCGTCCAGCACGACCATGACGTCGCGGCCCATCTCGACCAGCCGTTTGCATCGCTCGAGCGTGAGCTCGGTGACCTGGATGTGGTCGTCCGAGGGGCGGTCGAAGGTCGAGTAGATGACCTCGGCGCCGTCGACGCTGCGTTGCATGTCGGTCACTTCTTCCGGGCGCTCATCGACGAGCAGAACGACGAGGTGAACCTCGGGATTGTTGACTCTTACCGCGTTGGCCACCTGCTGGAGCACCGTGGTCTTTCCTGCCTTCGGCGGACTTACGATCATGCCGCGCTGACCCTTGCCGATGGGCGCGATGAGGTCGATGATGCGCGCCGTGACCGCACGCGGATCCTCTGTGTTCTCGAGCATCAACCGGTCCTCGGGATACAGCGGTGTGAGGTCGCCGAAGCGCGGGCGGTTCTGCGCTTGGTCGGGCTCGCGCTCGTTGATCTTCTGGATCTTGAGCAATGCCTGGTACTTCTCGGAGTCCTTGGGAGAGCGCACGGAACCGGTGATCTCGTCGCCCTTTCGAAGCCGGAAGCGACGTACCTGGCTAGCGGAGACATACACGTCCTTGTCGCCCGGCAGGTAGCCAGAGGTGCGGAGGAAGCCGTAACCCTCGGGAAGAAGATCGAGGATCCCGGTGCGGATCTCGGCGTTTGGATCGTCCTCAGCCTCGAGATCCTCCCAGCTCTCGTCTCGCATGTAGGGCTGGCCGCCTCCGCCCCCACCGCCACCGCGCCGACGCCGCTTGCGGCGTCCACCGCCCTGCGGTTCGGCCTTCTCACGCGGACGATTGCGGTTGTCGCGTCCCTTGGGGCCGCGTCCACGATCCTTGTTGCGCTCCTGGCGATTGTCATCGCGCGAGCCGGAGTCACGGTCGTCGACCGCGCCTTCGTCGCGCACGGAGGGGGAGCTCTGCCTGGTGTCGCCCGAGTTCTTCGGCGGCCGCTCCCCTCGGTTCTGCTGGTCCCCGTGGCCGCTCGTGCCGGGCGCGGCGTCGGCCCCGCCCGGTGTCAACGGCGGCGCCTGCTCGCGCTTGCGCTCGCCCGAGGACTCCGGCCCCCGAGAAGGCGCCTGCGGGCTGCGCTCCGCGGCTTGGGGTACGGACTGCGCGCCGTTGTTCACCTTGTTGTCGGACGCGGGTCGTGGGGCGGGCCCTTGGCCGTTGTTACCCGCGATCTTCTCGATGATTTCCGCCTTCTTCAGTCCCGAGACCTTGAGGTCGAGAGACTTTGCGATTTGCTTGAGCTCGGTCACTGCTTTGGATTCGAGCACCGAGCGGTTCAGCGTGTCAGCCACTTAGGCCTCCTGCATTGATGGAAGTAGCTCACCGAGGTTGGGGATCGCCTTCTTCCAGTCGTCGGAAAAGCGGTCGAAACCCGAATCGGTGAGCGGGTGTTTCACAAGTGATTCAAAAACCTTGAACGGCATCGTCGCGATATCCGAACCCATCCGAGCAGCCTCTACGATGTGCAGAGGATGACGCAGGCTTGCGGCCAGAACCTGGGTCGTGTAGCCCTGAACGGTAAAGATCTCGCAGATGTCGGACAGGCGCTGTAGGCCATCCGTCGCGATGTCATCAAGCCTACCTAAAAATGGAGACACGATGTACGCGCCCGCTGCGGCACACAGAATTGCCTGGGTCGCGCTAAAGCAGAGGGTCATGTTGACCTTGATGCCCTCGTCCGAGAGCGTCCTCGTTGCGGCCAGTCCGTTGGGCGTCGTGACGATCTTGACGACGGCATTGTCGGCGATCTGGGCTATCTCGCGCCCCTGAGCCACCAGGTTGTCCGTGTCGTTGCCTACGGTTTCGATCGAAACGTCGCCCTCGACGATCGAACAGATCTCTTTGACGAGCGGCAGAAAATCTGAGCTCTCCTTACCGATAAGAGAAGGGTTGGTCGTGACGCCTCGAAGGACGCCCCAGCGGACCCCCTCGCGTATCTCGTCGAGGTTGGCGGTGTCAAGAAACAGCTTCATGAGGTGTGCTCCCTTCTAGCTTCTCGCGGTCGATGACCTCGACGGCGCGGTCCAGCAGCTTGTCGGTGTGATCTCCTTCGTCGCCGCCCTCGACCACCCTGAGGGCCTGGGCGATGACATGACCAATGGTCTCGGACAGTGTTTGGTCCAAGTCCTCGTGCGAGATGATGGGCACTCCCCGCATCAACGCAGACGTAACCATGTACTTCTGGATTCTTCTGATCTTCTTGAAGTTGTCGAGGTAGCGTCGTTCGCTCCGGTGCCTCGTGTCGCCGTTGCGGCGCAAGAAATGAGTGCGATGCAGATCCTCGTCGTCAACGCTGATGAGAACAGACACGACCACGGCCTGGTCGTGATCTAGCTCGTCGAGCGATTCGATGAACCCGGGGACGAGGTGCGCCCCCTCCAAAATAAGGTCGGTCCCCTCGGCTATCGCCCTGGTGATGAGCGATTGAGCCCCGACCGCGACGGCCGCCGCCTGCTCGCGGAACCCGATGATGAGGCGATCGCCCGAGTGTGGAATCGGCTGCCGCACGGCCTTGTCGGCCTCGAAGCTGGACGCATACAGAGTCGGAAACATCTCAGGCGTGAAGGCGCTGCGCAAGACCTCGCGCACAGCGTCGGTCGAGACCACGCGCGTGATGCCGAGCCGCGACGCGAGTTGCGTCGCCACCGTCGACTTGCCGACACCCGTCGCCCCGCCGATGAGAATGATCAAGGGAACGTCGAGCTCCGCAACCGATTGCCACTTGATGAACGCCTCTGCGTAGCGGTCGCCGGCCTCACGTCTCAGCACCTCGAGCGTGATGTCGACCAGTTGGTCCTGGCTCACCTGTTCGAGTCCGCCAGCTTGCATCTCCTGCTCGATCTTGTTGGCCACCTGATAGGAGCGCGCAGGGCCAAGCCCCGTCATCATGAGAGACGACGCGGTGAGACCCTTCGAATACGGCAGACCTTGCTCGCTGTCTGCAACAACTATCTGTTTACGTCGTGGCTCTTTCATGACTGCCCTTCGGATGGTTCAAACCGCTCTTGTGCCTTATCCGCCGCCCACTTGATGACGGCTCCGGGATCGTCGCCGTCTACTCCGAACGGAACGTTGTCCATGTAGACGACCTCGAGACCAGAGTCCAGTGCTCGCCTCGTGGCGACGTCTATCGCCGCCGCCTTGATCTCACACACCATGACGTCGGCCCGCCCTCGCAGATGTTCCAGCTCCGACGCAAGCCTCTTTCTGTCGGAAAGGGAATGGGATATCCCCACCACCTTTGCTCGGTGTTCTTGCTCCAGATGCCTCGTAATGGTTGTGCCCGCCGCCTCGGGCGCCGTGGTGGCGACGAAGACATCTGCTCCCTCGATGCTCTGAGAAGGAGTAGGTCGAAAGACGGTGCGAACCACTTGGAGTTCCTCCCTGAGGTTTCGCCCGCTTCCCTGACCTCGAAAGGCATGAGCGAGGAGCGAGGAGATCGAGGAAATCTGGGAGGGCGACCCGAAGGGGCTCTCACACATTGTAACCACCACGAAGTCCGCAAGCAACAACCTGTAGGGACCCATATATCCGATCAGGTACTCCTCGGGGATGTGAGCCGGTACCACCAGGCCGGTGACGTCGGCTCGAGCCGGGGGAATCGCGGCCCCCGAACCCTCCAGCAGCAACAAATCGCCGTCGAGGGAGTTGGCGATGGCGATGCCCTCGGGCACATTCGTAATCTCGACTCCGCCCGCCAGCCCGCCTCCGCAGCGCCTGCACCCCACGGTCGGCACACGTGCCAGCGCAGCGTCCTCGATGTAGTCGGACGCGGCGTGCCGGCCGGCCTCGGCGAGGGCCAGGAGGTCGGCGGGCTCGAGCTCGATGCGGTCGCCCCGCAGCACCTCGGGATGCTCAGGGCCTCCGCGGCCCATGGCCACCACGATCGGGCTGCGCCCCGCCTTCACGAGGGTTCGAGCCGCGTATCCGGCAACCGCAGTCTTGCCCGTGCGCTTCCCCGTGCCGATGATCGCCATCGAGGGCTTGGCCGCAAGCTGGGGCCGGGGCGGTGGCGAGAAGCGGAAGTCGGCGCCTTCGTACGGGACCCCGCCGTAGAGCGCTATCGCCGCCATCCGATGCCGTCGCCGGTAGTCGAGGACGGGCTCGTCGGAGAGATCGAGCACCGCGTCGGGCTTCAGGTCCGCTATCACGGCTGCCAGCGCCTCCCCGGGGTCGGGGGCGCTCCGGACTTCGACGGAACCGATCCCTCTGAGGCCATCGACGCCGATCTTCTCGGTGCCGCCGGCCATGACGGCGCCGAGGATCTCGTGTCCCGCAGCGCGCATGGACTCGAGCGCATCCTCGATCACGGGAGGGTAGTGCTCGCCGTCTACGACCACGACGTAACGAATGAATGTTCCTTCCACAAGAAAGTTAGGACCGGCCCTCTGTGGGGACATTAAGGGAGGAAAGAATATTGACCTTCAGGGGGGTTCGCGCGTGTTCAACAAAAACAAGCACCAGAATGATCCGGATCGAAACGACAGAGATCACCCCCGCACCCGAGAAGGAGTGCCCGAAGACCGCATGCCCCTGGCCCGCGGGGGGGTTTCGTTCGGGGCCATTCTCACGGGAGTCGTGGTCTCCTTCGGGGCGCTGACCCTGCTCCTTGCGATCGCCGGCGGCGTCCTTGCGGCAACCGGAACGGCCGACGATGTCGCCGACATCTCGGGTGAAGAGGTGGTCAACGCCGGCATCGGCGCCGCGATCGTCCTGGTCATCGCATGGTTTTTGGCCTACCTGTGGGGCGGCTACACCGCCGGGCGCATGGGCCGAGGCGCCGGGTTCCTCAACGGCCTGCTGGTTCCGATTGTTGCCGTGCTCCTGCTCGTAGCGGTGGGCGCGATCGCCGCCGCCCTCGGAGCCGACGCCGAGCTCAACAACCCACTCGACACCGTCCGGCTTCCGGTCGAAGAGAACAACCTCCTCGACTTCGGAACCGGCGTCGGCATCGGAATTCTCGTAGCGATGCTCCTTGGAGCGATCCTGGGCGGCATGCTCGGGGCCCGCTGGCACACCAAGCTCGAGCGTCGAGTCGCCGAAAAGCATGCGGACGACGACCACGTCGACGACCGGCACGGCCGAGATGAGGACGAGCGCGCCCTCGAGGAGCGCCGCAGGCTGTCCGACCGCGCCGACGAGCGCCGTCAGACCTCGGCGACACCCGCGGCCGCGCCGCCGCCCCCCGCGGAGAATCAGACAAATGCTCCGGCGCAGACGACGAGCCCCCAGGGCGAGCCGGTCGTTACCGATCACGGAACCTCTACCGGCAGTCAGTCGACGACGCCGCAACGCACCCCGCGCACGGCGCCTCCCGGCACCGATGCTCAGACCACGACGGAGAAGCCGTCGCTGAAGGACCGTCTCACAGGGCGCGGCTAAGGCTCTTCTTCAAGAGCGCAGCTAAGAAGCCGGGGCCGACACGGCCCCGGCTTCTTCATTCGGGCTATGGAACGGTCGTTGCGCCCGACGACTCCCACTCGCTCACGAACACGCGCCATCCCGCCTCGCGCGCTCTGCACACCCTGCGCACCTGCTCGGCGCGCGTCGCCGCCTCGGGCCGCGGAACGACAATGAGAAGCGAGGGCCCGGCCCCCGCGAGCGCGACGGCAAGTCCTGCGGCGCGCAGTTCTGTGTGCACTGCGAAGGTCTCAGGCATGAGCTTCAGGCGGTGCGGTTCGTGAAGGCGATCGTTCATCGCATCCGCCAAAACGTCCGCTCCCGCGCCCTGTGACATCGCTGCGACGAGCAGAGCTGCGCGCGACGCGGTGAACTGCGCGTCGGAAAAGGAGACGTCTGGAGGAAGAGCCTTGCGGGCTTTGATCGTCGAGTAACCCTCACGTGGCACCGCCACTAGCGGGACCAGTCGCTCGGACGGTTCGGTCCGGTAGTGCCGTAGCTCGCTGCCGTCGTTCGACCTGTAACAAACGACAAGACCTCCTAGCAGCGCCGGCAACACGTTGTCGGGATGCCCATCGAGTTCGGTCGCGAGTTGCATCGTCTCGATCTGCGACACGGTTCTGTTGGTCAGCGAACGAGCCGCCATGATGCCGCCCACGACGGCGGCCGCGGACGATCCCAGACCCGCGCCCAGCGGGATCGGGTTCTTAACTCGAACGGCGTAGCCGGCGGGGCGTCGACCCACGTGGTCGAAGAAGACGTTCATCGAATGAACGACGAGGTTCGTGTCGTCGGCCGCAAGCTGCTCGGCCCCCTCACCCTCGACCATGATCTCGATCGAGTCTCGCCGCGGCTCGATCTCGATCTCGAGGTGCATTTGTAGCGCGACCCCGAGCGCATCGAAGCCGGGGCCGAGGTTGGCCACCGTTGCGGGTACTCGCACCTTTACTGCTGCCGGCATAGCAGGCCCCTTAGTTGGTCTCGCTCGAGCATGCTCAAGAGGATGACACGCTCGCACGTCCCGTGCAGGGCTAGGGCGCGTCAGAGGCCGGTGACATTAACCGTGACCACGGCGACATCGAAGGCAAGCGCCATCGCAACTCACAAGCTACACGTGCGTTCAGGCGGCGAGAAGGCCGTGTTCGACCCCTAGAAGACCGATCGCAGCGCGTCGATGCCGAAGCCGAAGAGCAGGAGTCCGCTCCACACCGTGAGCCCCACGGAACTCAAGATGAGGCCGGCAACCGCCAGCTCTCTGCCGCTCTCGCGCCCGCCTGAGCGATCTATCGAGCGTTTGGATCGTACGCCACAGATGATGCCGGCAAGCGAGCCCACGAACGGGACGACGAGAAACCCAAGGACACCCAAGGCAAGGGCGACGAGAGCGAGGCGATTCGTATGCGACTCGATCGGAGCCTGTGAGGATTGCTCCATCGATCTCGTTCTACGGACTCGGTGTGGGCGTTGGAAGGTTCTCGAAGACCTCGGCCGTGCCTGAAAGGAAGGCCAGCGCGCCCACGAAGAGAGCCAGGATCGCTCCGGCGATCAGGATGTTGAGGACGATTCCTATCCACCCGAGGACGACTCCCGCCTGCGCAAGGTTCTCTCCGCCCTCGCGACCCTGCGATTCTGTGATCTGCTTCTTCGCCATGTGCCCGAACACGATCCCAAGGATGGGTCCGATCACGGGGAGGAGAAACAGCACGCCGATGATCGAGCAGATGAGCGACGCGATGGCGTAGCCGTTGTTGGGCGGCTGCGGAACGTAGGTCTGCGG
>Ga0136615_10000265_pt1 | contig 23256 bp, 24 predicted proteins | sample AntDrymUQ2882206_2_FD_106647 | JGI IMG/M metagenome (GOLD analysis project Ga0136615, IMG submission 106647) | Polar desert sand microbial communities from Dry Valleys, Antarctica - metaG UQ288 (22.06) | ecosystem: Environmental > Terrestrial > Soil > Desert | place: Antarctica: Dry Valley... | reverse complement strand
TGCGGCCCGGCTGCGCGACGAGATCAAGGAGCTTCGCCGGGAGCTGCGCGAGGTCGGCTGAGGTAGATAGGGGCTGGTAGGGTCACCCAGCCAGACTAGACGACAAAAGGGGGCATTCTTGCGCCGCATATTGGCTGTTTGCGCGACCGTCGCGCTTGCCGGATCGCTGTTGCCGGGCTTCTCTGCCGCGGCCAGGTCATCGAGCCGAGGAGTTGGGGGCAGGACTATCTCGGACGTCCGCCATGTCGGGCCCGACTACAACAACGGACGCCGTCTCCCTTTCGCGGGAAGCGTGGGGCGCATTGCCCAAGAGGCTCGCTCCCGGCTGCGAGGGGCGCAGGCCGCCCCGCCGGTGGTGGGGGACGACCGCACGTGGCTGGCGCTCGACGACGCCCAGGACACCATCTACCTCAAGGACTACCGGCTGCGCGGGGTGGGAGACAAGGTCGAGGTGTGGGTCGCGCATGATGTTGACAAGGTCTCCAGGAACGTCAAGTTCCAGCCCAACGACTGCCGCAACGGCGAGCGCACCACGATCACCGACGACCAAGTGAACTACCTCATCGACGAGTTCGACACCAACATGTACCCCAAGGAGTCGCAGGTGTTCTCGGTCCCGCCCGCGCGCGATGGAGCCAACGCAGTCCTGCCCGAGCTGGTCGACCTCCCCGCCGACTACTACGCGGGCGAGGGCGACAACATCGTCGTGCTGATCGACAATGTGCGCGACGACAACTTCTACGATTACAACAACACCGAGGGCAACACTTACATCGCCGGCTTCTTCTATTCGATCTTCAACGAGCTTGTCGACCGCAACGTCATGTCGATCGACGCCTACGACTGGCTCCACCGCACCGGCGCCAACCCACCAAACGACCCGTCGAGCGACAACTGCACAAATGCTCCGGCGCGCCCGTTCCTCTACGAGGGTGTGTTCGCGCACGAGTACCAGCACCTGCTCGAGTACTACGAGGACCCGGATGAAACCACTTGGGTGAACGAGGGCCTCTCCGACTGGGCGCAGACGCTGACCGGCTACGTCGACCCCAGCTTGCCTATCACCGACCAGGACTTCGACTCCCATGTCCAGTGCTTCCTCGGCTACCTGGGGATCGAGACACCGGCAAACCCGATCCCCCGGCGGGGCGGGCCCGAGAACTCGCTGACCGCGTGGCAGGATCAGGGGGCCGACGAGATCCTTTGTGACTACGGCGCCACCTACACGATGATGGAGTACCTCCACGGTCTCTACGGCGACGACTTCATGACCGCCCTGCACACGGGCGATCGCAATGGCCTCAAATCGCTGCGGGCCAAGCTGGCGGCAGAGGACGGCGTGACTGCGGCGGAGGTCATTCATCGTTGGGCCGCCATGGTCGTCCTCGACGGAATCCTCGACGACGGCGCCACGCTCAACGGTGCATCGGAGGCCGATTACAAAGCACCGACGCTCGACGCCACCATCAACTGGGACGAGACCCACGCCTATTCCAAGAAGGGCGCGCCGCCCAACGGGTCGGACTACGTCCGTTTGCGCGACGCCGAGGACACCTACCTGGAGGCGTCGCAGATCGATGAGATCGCCTTCGACGGCGCCTCCGCGCTGGCCCCGCTGCCGATCGAGTGGCGAGTGGACAAGAAGCCGCCCCAGCACGACAGCAAGGCGCTGTACTCGGGGTCGGGGACCAACTTCGACCGTACGATCGTGCGACGGGTCTATGTTCGCAAGAACAAGCCCACGGTGTCGTTCAAGACGAAGTGGAACACCGAAGAGGGCTGGGACTTCGGCTTCGTCCAGGTCTCGACCGACGGGGGCAAGACCTACAAGAGCCTCAAGAACGCGGACACGACCTCGGTCACAGACCCCGGGGCCATTCCCATCGTCAAGCAGAACGTGCCCGGCTTCACCGGTAACTCTGGGGGCTGGAAGAAGGAAACCTTCAACCTCGAGAAGTACGCCGGGCAGAGCATCCTGCTGTCGTTCCGCTACGTCACCGACTCGGGCGTCGATCTGCCGGGGTGGTGGATAGACGACATCAAGATGGGAGGGAAGCTCATCTCTCGGGGCCTATCTCTGGCCGAGTGGCAGAGCGCGACGCAGGTGCGGCCGAAGAAGGTGAAGGGCTTCACCGTTCAACTGGTTGCCTACAACGACGCCCACGGTCAGGCGTGGATCTCAGAAGTCCCGCTAGACGAGGCCTTTGCGGGCACCCTCGACGCTGCGGCCGTGAACGATGCGGTCGGCGGACAAGCGCAGACCGTCGCGGCCATCGTCACCTACGACGAGCCGACCGAGCTGATCTCTCCGACGCAGTACGCGCGCTACAGCTTGACGGTCAACGGGGTGGAGCAGCCGGGGGGCTGATCGATTCGCAGGCCGGCCGAACCTTGGCCCGGAACAGACCCATACGGTCGTTTCTGGGCCAAGGTTGGCCGCGCCGATCGCATTGCCCGTGCCTACGACGGGTTCCCCGCCGCCTGCTTCCATGCCCAGCACTCCCCCGAGTGAGCCGCGCTATCCGCACACAAACCCGACCCGGTCGCCATCCTGCCGATGCCGCCATCGTGGCCCTAGCGGTGCCGGCGCTGGCGGCGCTCGCAACCGATCCTCTGTACTCGGTGATCGACACGGCCTTCGTCGCCCACCTCGGCACGACCCAGCTCGGCGCGGTCGCCGTCGGCAGCGCAGCATTCAACGCGTCCTTTTGGATATTCTCCTTTCTCGCCTACGGAGTGACTCCGGCCGTCGCGCGTTCGGTGGGCGCGGGCGACGCCGGGGTCGCGGCGAAGGTGGGCGTGCAGGCCCTTCTTTTGGCGCTCACCCTCGGGGCCTTGGTGACGGCCGTGGCACTGCTGCTGTCCCACCCGATCGTCGTTGCGCTGGGTGCGGCGGGTGGCGTCACCGAGCCTGCGGGCGACTATCTCCGGATTCGCTCGCTGGGCGCGGTCCCGGTCCTCATCGCCCAGGTCGCGAACGGATGGCTCAGAGGAGTTCAGGACACTCGCACGCCCATGTACGTGACCGTCGCCGGCACGACCCTGAACCTCGTCCTGGACTACCTCTTCTTGTTCGTCCTGGGCTTCGGGGTGGCCGGTGCGGCGTGGTCGAACGTCATCGGACAGAGCGCCGCCGCCATCGCCTTTCTGTTTCTCTTGGTACCGCGCTGGAAGGGCGCTTCAAATCGTCCCGATCGCGTGGTTCTGGCTGCGCTTCTCCGGGTCGGAGGCCACCTCGTCGTCCGCACCGGATCGCTGCTTGCGGCCCTCACATTCGCAACCGCAGCCGCCGCCAGAATGGGTCTGATCGTATTGGGATCGTGGCAGATAACCATGCAGGTCTTCATGCTTCTGGCGCTCACCCTGGACTCGGTCGCCATTGCGGGCCAGGCTCTGGTGGGCCGCCACCTCGGCGCCGGTGATCGCTGGGGAGCCGATCGGCTGGCGCGACGGCTGATGATCTGGGGCGTGTGGCTCGGCTGCGGGTTGCTCCTCATCCTGCTGGCGCTACGTTTGCCGCTGGCGGCTGTCTTCTCGAACGATAAGGCGGTCGTGGCTGCCACCTCCTCGTTGCTGCTGTGGTTGGCGTTGGTGCAGCCTCTGGCAGCCGCCGCCTTCACCCTCGACGGGATACTCATCGGCGCGTCCGACATGGCTTTTCTGGGGCGCTCGATGGCAGTCTGCTCGTTGCTGTTCATGGCGGTGACCTGGGTGGCGCTCGAGGCCGGCTGGGGAGGGGCCGGGCTGGCGGCGGGGACAACGCTGTGGCTGGGAGCGCGCAGCGCCTGGACCGGTGCTCGTTTTCGCAGCGGTCGTTGGGTGAGCGGGCCCTCAGCCCGCTAGAAGAGCGCGGGATAGCTCGTTGAAGCAGCGCTCGATGTCGTCGGGCGTATTGAAAAAGTGTGGCGAGATGCGCAGCGCATCCCCCCTGCGATCCACGACCACATTCCGTTCAAACAAAGCATGCAGAACGCGCTCGGCCCCCTGAGGACCTCCCGGCACGCGCACCCTGATGAGCCCACCGCGCCGCTCGGGCTCGCGCGGTGACAGCAGATCGAGACCGAGGTCGTCCGAGCACTCAACGACAACGGCGGTCAGCTCCATACTGCGAGCGCGGATGTCCTCGACCGAGACCTCGAGGATCAGCTCGATCCCCGCGGACGCGGTCCACGCCTGCGGTAGCGCAAACGTTCCGGTTTCGAACCGCCGGGCGTCCTTTCTGAGCAGAAGCTCGCTGCGGTCGAAGCCGAACGGGTCCCTCGTTCCGAACCAGCCAACTACCGTCGGATGCAGATCTCCGACGAGCTCCCGGCGGCAGTAGAGGAACGCCATCCCCTGGCCTCCGCACAGCCATTTGAGCGCTCCCGACAGCAGGAAGTCGATGCCGAGAGCGTGCACGTCGATCGGCACCACGCCCGAGCCGTGGAAGTCGTCGACCACCACCCAGGCTCCCTGCTCTTGCGCCCGCTCGATGATCGGCGGCAGATCCACGATGAACGAGGACTCGAAGAGGACCCGGTTCACGTTCACGATAGCGGTGCGCTCGTCGACGAGATCGAGGTAATCCTTGGTCGCCAGGCCAATCCCGTCGTGTGATGGCACCACCAGCGGGACCGCGCCCCGAGCCTCCTGAGCGCGCCACACGTAGTGGTTGGTGGGGAAGTCCATCGCCGACAGCACCACGTGCGGTCGGGGACGCCAGTCGATGCAGCCTGCGAGCGAGGAGAGCCCGGAGGAAACCGACGGCACTATCGCTATTTCGTCTGTGTCTGCGCCGATGAGCCGGGCGAACGAGCTACGGCACTGCTCGAGGCGGGGAAGACCGTGGTCGAGCCACAGCTCCTCGGGGCCGAGCCGTTCCCACAGGTCGAGGTGCTCCTCGGCCCCCGCCCTGGCGCGGCGAGACAGGGGGCCGAGCGACGCCGATATCAGATAATTGCGCCGGGCGAGGATCGGGAACTCGTCTCGGTAGGAAGAGAGATCGGCCACCGCCAAACGCTACGCCCTGGACTTGCTGGGGTCCGTCAGTCCTGGGACTTTCCTAGCTCTTCGTGCACCTGAGCTCGGATCGACTCGATCGAGAGCCCGCGCCGGACCAGTATCTGCGCGGCCAGTCCTTGCCCCTCTCTGAGCAGGCCGAGGAGAACATGCTCGGTCCCGATGTAGCGGTGGCCGAGCTGCAGCGCTTCCCGCAGCGACAGCTCCAGCACCTTCTTCGCCCGAGGCGTGAAAGGAATGTGACCGAAGCTGCCGGTTCGCGGACCCCCACGCCGGCCTCGGCGGCTCATGCCCCGCCGCCCGCACGGGGGGGATGAAAAGCTCCGGTCGAGAGCCCCGGGCCCGAACGACTCCTCGACCCGGCGACGCACGGCATCGAGGTCGATGCCGATGGCGTCGAGCGCGCTCGCATCGGGCTCCGCCGGCGCTCCCATGACGCCTCTGCCGACGATCTCTACCAGCTCGGCGCGCACGGCCTCAGACTCGACCCCGAGCCCACGCAGCACTTTTCCGGCGACGGTTTCGGGCGCGGCCAGAAGAGCCAGGAGGATGTGCTCGGTGCCGATGTAGTCGTGCTGCAATTGGCGGGCCTGGACCTGGGCTTCCACCACTGCCCCGCGGGCCGCGGCAGTGAAGCGTTCGAACATGATCAGCCTCTCTTCCTCAACAGCCGGCGTGCCTCCGCGTAGCGCTTATGAACGGCCTGCTTGCTGACGCCGAGGGCGCAGGCGATCTCTTGCCACGACCATCCGTTGGCGCGCGCGTTGCGCACCTGCAGCTCCTGGAGGTCTTCGAGCAGAAGGCGAAGCGAGGCCACTGCTCGCAGACCGACGGCCGGGTCGCGGCTGCCGGCGTCGCTCGCCAGCTGGGGGGTCGAGGTCGTTTCTTCCATGGCAGTCAACTTACATTGACCAAGGCCGGTCGTCAACATTGGTTGACCCCTCATGGCGAGGAGGGCGGCAGCAGCCATTAATGATCACTCGGCGGGGCTAGGCTCGGCAACGACCCGCGCCGGAGAGGCCCGGCGCGGTTTAGTTGTGGGAGAACGCTTGGCAATTCTGCGCATCAGGACGTTCGGTGATCCCGCTCTGCGCCAGCGCGCCCGGCCTATCGACCAGGTGACGCGCCTTCACCGAAGGCTGGTCTCGGACATGCTCGACACGATGCGGGCCGCCCCGGGGGTTGGGCTGGCGGGCCCCCAGGTCGGCGTGCTCGAACGTGTGCTCGTGTGGGAGATCGAGGAGGAGCACGGCGCCGTCATCAATCCCGTCCTGCTTGATCCCTCCGAGGAGATGCTGACGGCAGAGGAGGGCTGCCTGTCGCTGCCGGGGCTCGCCTACCCGGTCGAGCGTCATGTCCGGGTCACGGTCGAGGGCGTCGATCATCGGGGACGGCCACTGCGCATAGAGGCCGAGGACTACATGGCGCGCGTCTTTCAGCACGAGATCGACCACCTCGACGGAGTCCTGTTCATCGATCGCCTGCCCGAGGAGCTCAGGCGTGACGCGCGCCGCAAGCTGACACGCCAGGCGCTTGGGTTCGAGGTCGTCGAACAGACCGAGGAGTCTCTCTGAAGGTCGTCTTCTTCGGGACTCCTCAGTGGGCGGTTCCGACCCTCGATGCCTTGGTCGGGGCGGGCATCGAGGTCTTGGCCGTCGTCACCAAGGCGGACCGGCCCGCAGGCCGGGGCACGAAACTTGCGCACGGCCCGGTGGCCAACAGAGCCCGGGACCTGGGAGTGACTCTCTCTCAGCCCGAGAACCCGCAGGGGCAAGAAACCAGGAGTTGGATCGAGTCTCAGCGAGCCGACGCCGCAGTCGTGGTCGCTTACGGAAGCATCCTGCCGAAGGAGCTCATCGAGGTCCCGCCGCTCGGGTTCGTCAACCTTCATTTCTCGCTCTTGCCCAGCTACAGAGGGGCGGCCCCCGTTGCGCGCGCCATCATGGACGGAGTTACTGAGACCGGCGTCTCCACCATGGTCCTCACAGAGGGCATGGACGAAGGCCCGGTGCTGGCACGGCGCCTGGAGCCCGTCGGTCCCGATGAAACCTCAGGTTCAGTAGGAACGCGGCTCGCCGAGATCGGGGCCGGGCTTCTCATCGAGTCGCTCTGCGCCTACTCGAAGGGCGAGCTGAAACCCGAGCCTCAGGACCACGAAGCGGCAACCTATGCTCCCAAGATCACCGACGAGGAGTCCCGCATCGACTGGGCTTCGCCCGGCCGGGCAATTCGCGATCTGGTGCGTGCTCTGAACCCGGCTCCCGGAGCATGGACCATGCTCAGGGGCGGGCGCCTGAAAATCCATGGGGCCAAGGGCTCGTCTGAATCGGCCAAGCTGTCTGCGGGCGAGCTGCTGGCGGGTACCGAGCTGTGGGTCGGAACCGGCGACGAAACGCTCGCCCTGACAGAGGTACAGCCGGCCGGGCGCCGCAGGATGACAGGGGCGGATCTGGCACGCGGCCTGCGCCTGAAGCCCGGCGAGATGCTGGAGCACTAATGCTGCAACTGTCACCGTCGATCCTCAGCGCCGGCTGCGGCGCCGGACTGGCGCTTCGCCCCGATTCTTTATTGCATTTCGTCGCGAACTACCCGCATGAGCCGCAGGTAGTCCATATGATGACCGTCGAGCCGGGATTCGGAGGGGCAGACATTTCTGGAGCACGTGGTCCCGAGAGTATGGGAGGCGAAGAAGCTGCTGCAGGACGAGGGGGCAGTTGCGGATCTTGAGGTAGACGGCGGGATCAGGCCGTCGACCTTGGACAGGACCGTTGCCGCCGGCGTCAACACCGTAGTTGCGGGCAGCGCCATATTCGATGGGGTGGATGCCCCTGCGGTGCGCGCGCTCAGGGCCAGGCTCGACGAGCTAGGGAGCGGACGATAGCCCGCGACGCTCCTCTGGTGCTCGTTGTCGACGACGATCCCGATCTGGTGCGCTTCGTCGAGGTGAACCTGCGCTTCGAGGGCTTCGAGACTGCCAGCGCGGCCGATGGGGAGGCTGCCTTGAAAAGAGCCGGCGAGCTCAGGCCCGACCTGATTCTGCTCGAGGTCGGCCTACCCGAGATTGACGGCTACGAGGTGGTCCGCCGACTGCGCGCCGGCCTCTTCACCCAACAATCCTCGATCATCATGCTCACTGGCAAGACTTTGTCGGCCGACAAGGTGGTCGGCCTCACCGCAGGAGCCGACGACTACATCCTCAAACCGTTCGATCCGCTCGAGCTCATGGCCAGGGTCAAGTCGACGCTACATCGAGCGGAGGAGCTGCGCGCTGCGAACCCCCTCACCAGGTTGCCCGGTAACGCCCGCATACAGTCCGAGCTCAAGGAGCGGGTTGCGACCGGAGCGCAGTTCGCTCTCATGTACATCGACCTCGACAACTTCAAAGCGTTCAACGATCACGCGGGTTTCCTGCGGGGCGACGGGGCGATCAAGCTCCTGGCCGAGTGCATTCTGTCCTCGGCGAGCTCCTGGGGGGGAGAGACACCCTTTGTGGGGCACGTCGGCGGAGATGACTTCGTGGCGGTAATCGATGCTCCGGGTGCGGAAACCGTCGCGAAGGACATCGTGGCGTGCTGGGACCGGCAGGTAGCCGGCCTCTACGAGGCTCCCGACGTCGAGCGCGGCTACATCGAGGTCCCGGACCGAATGCGCCGAAAGCAGCACTTCCCCCTCAGCCGTGTGTCGATAGGAATCGCCTCGAACCTGCACCGGAACCTGACCAGCCACTGGGAGGCGGTCGAGATAGCCACCGAGATGAAGCAGTTCGCCAAGCGCCAGGAGGCCTCCAGCTATGCCTTCGACCGCCGTCAGGATCAAGCCATCGTGCTCGACGAACAGAGCCACATGGCCCTAGAAGAGGGAGTCGACTAGCCGGCGCTCGACTATACTCAGGTCCGTCTCTTTGGGGCAGGGTGAGAACCCCGACCGGCGGTGACAGTCCGCGACCCCCAGGCACAAGAAAAAGCCTGGGGCCGACTCGGTGAAATTCCGAGGCCGACGGTAAGTCTGGAGCTAACGCTCACGGCGTTCGCTCACAGAACGAGTCCGGATGGTAAAAGAGGCAGGCGGCGGCCATCCGGGCCGCGCGCGCCGTGCCCCAATTGACGAGAGGGGCACGATGACCGCATCGGACGAGCGCTTCATGGCACGGGCTCTCGAGCTGGCGCGAGCTGTGCCCCGTCCCTCTCCCAACCCCCGCGTCGGAGCTGTGCTCGTGCGCGACGGCGCGATCGTGGCAGAGGCCGCTCACGAGGGCCCCGGCCGGCCGCATGCCGAACGCACTGCGCTCGACGGTATCGATGCAACCGGCTGCACTCTGTACGTCACGCTCGAGCCGTGCTCACATCAGGGACGAACCCCACCCTGTGCGCCCGCCGTGGTCGAGGCCGGAATCCGGCGCGTGGTTGCCCCGTTTGAAGACCCGGATGTGCGCGTCCAGGGTCGCGGTTTCGAGATGCTCCGGGCCTCCGGCGTCGAGGTCTCGGTGGGCGTCCTTGCCTCCGAGGCTCGAGCGCTCAACTCGGCGTGGGCCCACCAACGCAGGACGGGTCGCGCTCGGGTGACGCTCAAGCTTGCGCTCAGCCTTGACGGGAGGCTCGCCGCCACCGACGGCTCCGCTCGATGGATCACGGGGACCGCGGCGCGCGCCCACGTGCACACCCGGCGGGCCGAGGCCGACGGCATAGTGGTGGGGGCCGGGACCGTGGCCTCAGACGACCCCCAGCTCACCGCGCGCGTCTCAACAGATGCCCACCAGCCGGCCCGCGTCATAGTCGACTCTGTTGGTCGGACATCGTCGCGCGCCAGAGTGTTCGCCGTCGGGGCTCAGGTCATCGTCGCCACCACCCATCGTTGCTCACACGAGACTCAGACGGCGTGGAAAGAGACCGGAGCGGAGGTCGTGGCATTGCCCTCCGGCCCCGGGGGAGTGGACCTGAGTGCCCTGGTGGCGGAGCTCAGCCGCCGGGACTGGCTCGAGATCTATTGCGAAGGGGGCGCCCGGCTGGCCTCTTCGCTGCTGCGGGAGCGCGTGGTGGATCGTCTGGAGCTCTACTACGGCCCGGTGGTTCTGGGCGACTCCGGGCCCGGCATCGCGGGCCTGGGCATCGACTCGATGGACCAGGCTTCTCGCTTCACGCTTGTGGAGACCCGGCGTTTCGAAGACGACGTGCTGGTGATCCTCGAGCGCGGTGGCCGCTGATGTTCACCGGAATCATCACGGAGCGCGGAGTCGTCAAGCGGGCGCGCCTGAGAGCCGCGACGCTGGATCTCGAGATCGGTGCGCGAACCACGGCCCACGAGCTGGGGGTAGGCGATTCCGTGTCGGTCAACGGCGTTTGTCTGACTGCGATCTCCACCGGCAGGCGAGGCTTCGAGATCCAAGCGATTGCGGAGACTGTGGCTCGCTCGACTTTGGGCTCTCTGGCGCGCAATTCTGCAGTGAACCTCGAGCTCCCCGTGCGGCCATCCGACCGGCTCGGGGGTCACCTGGTCCAGGGACACTCGGACGGGATCGCAAGCGTCACTCGGGTCGAGGACGAGGATGGCGCTCGCAGGGTATGGCTTCGTCCGGAGTCCGCGCTCCTCCGCTACATCGTCGAGAAGGGATCGGTTGCCCTCGACGGCGTCTCGCTGACGGTGGTGGAGACGGGAATCGAGACCTTTCAGGTTGCCCTGATCCCCCACACCCTAGGAGAAACGACTCTCGATGAGTTGCGGCGTGGTTCTGCAGTCAACGTCGAGGTCGATCTCATCGCCAAGTACGTCGAAAGGCTCTCGAGGCCTCACATGAGGCCGGAAAGGACCGGGCATGGGCTTTGATGTTATCGAGGATGCGCTTGATGACCTTCGCGCCGGAGGCATGGTCATCGTCGTGGACGACGAGAACCGCGAGAACGAAGGCGATCTCATCATGGCGGCCGAGAAGGCCACGCCGCAGAGCATCGCCTTCATGGTCAGGCACTGCTCGGGGATCATCTGCGTCCCGCTCGAGTCGTCCCGGCTCCAGGAGCTGAACCTGCCGCTGATGGCACCGGGGGATTCGGATCCCATGGGCACGGCGTTCACGATCTCGGTCGACGCGCGCAGCGGCACCACGACCGGCATCTCGGCCGCCGACAGGGCCCAGACCGTTCTCACGCTGATCGATCCCGGCACGCGCGCGCAGGACCTCGCCCGCCCCGGCCACATGTTTCCTCTGCGCTACACACCCGGGGGAGTGCTGCGTCGGGCGGGGCACACCGAAGCCTCCATCGATCTCGCCCGCCTGGCCGGCCTCTACCCCGCCGGGGTGCTGTGCGAGATCGTCAATGAGGACGGCACCATGGCGAGGCTCAAGGAGCTGGAGACGTTCGCCGTCAACCATGGACTCCGGATCATTTCGATTGCCGACTTGATCGCTCTCCGGCGGCGCCGGGAGAAGCTCGTCACGAGGCTGTCCGAAGCACGCATCCCGACTCCGTTCGGGCCCTTTCGCGCCATCGCCTACGAGTCTCACGACTCCCGCACCCACGTTGCCCTGGTGAAGGGAGATCCCTCCTCTGCCAAGGATGCTCTCGTGCGGGTGCACTCGGAGTGTTTCACCGGCGACGTTCTTGGAAGCGTCCGTTGCGACTGTGGATCGCAGCTCCACGAAGCGATGCGACGAATCGACGAGGAAGGGACCGGGGTGCTCGTCTACATCCGCGGTCACGAGGGCCGTGGCATCGGCTTGCGACACAAGCTCGATGCCTATGCCCTACAGGACTCGGGCTTCGACACCGTCGAGGCGAACGTCGAGTTGGGTTTCGAGGTGGACGGGCGCGATTACGGGGTGGGCGCGCAGATCCTGTTAGACCTCGGAGTGCCCAGCATGCGGCTGTTGACCAACAATCCCGCCAAACGAGCCGGACTCGAGGGCTACGGGCTCAACATCTCGGAGAGGGTGCCGCTGGAATCGGATCCCAACCCCGAAAACCTGCGCTACCTCAAGGCTAAGCGCACAAGCTGGGTCACCTGCTGGAGGCCTTCGACGACGGCGCCGACCGTCTGGTTGTCGAAGATGCGCTGGACGTCGCCGGAGCCTCGTCTCATGCCTTATCCAACAAGGAGTCTTAGATGAAGACCTACGAGGGCGGCTTCGAGGGTCGCGGCCTCCGGGTGGCGGTCGTCGCGGCTCGTTTCAACGAGACGGTCGGGCTCAGGCTGGTGGAAGGTGCCCGCGACTGTCTCGTGCGGCACGGTGTCTCAGATGACGACGTCTCGATAGCGTGGGTGCCGGGTGCCTTCGAGATCCCGCTGGTTGCGGGCCGTATGGCCGGCTCCGGCGAGTTCGACGCCGTCATCTGTGTGGGAGCGGTGATTCGCGGGGCCACGGCCCACTTCGACTACGTCGCCGGGACCGCCGCGCAGGGCATCGCCCGGGCGGCACAGGAAACGGGCGTGCCGATCACGTTCGGCGTCTTGACGACCGAGGACACCGAGCAGGCGGCCGAGCGTTCCGGTGGCAAGCTCGGGAACAAGGGCTTCGAGGCGGCCCTCGCAGCGCTCGAGATGGTGAACCTGCTCGGCTCCCTGCCCAAGCCGCAGCTCTAGGGGCGGACCCGACGGAGCCGGCGGCCCCACGCTGCCTCCCCATACACTCCACGCCAATGCTCAGCCTCGTGATTCCCAAGGGCTCGCTCGAGCACGCCACCCTGGCGTTGCTCGAGGATGCCGACCTGCGTCTGATTCGGGCGTCCGAGCGCGAGTACCGCGGCTCGATCGACGACCCGCGCATCGATTCAGTCGCCGTGCTCAGGCCTCAGGAGATCCCAACCTATGTACAGGAAGGCTTCTTCGACATCGGAATAACCGGAGAGGACTGGATCGCAGAGACCTCCGCAGACGTGGTTAAGGTCGTCGCGCTCGAGTACTCCAAGCAATCTGATCGCCCGGTCAGGGTGGTGCTGGCGGCCCCCCTGGAGGCGGGCCTGCGCAGCGGGGCCGACGTCCCGCCGGGGGCGCGCATCTCGACCGAGCTGCCCAATCTCACCAAGCGCTACTTCGACAACCTCGGCATTCCGGTGCGCATTTTTCTTTCCTACGGCGCGACCGAGGCCAAGGTGCCGGAGATAGTGGATGCGATCGTCGATCTCACCGAGACCGGTACGACCCTCAAACGCCACGGGATGGAGATCGTCGACGTCCTGCTCGAGTCGCGCACACAACTCATCGCCAACCACGCGGCGTGGGCCGACGATGACAAGCGGCGCGCCATCGAGGAGCTCACACTGTTGCTCAAAGGGGCGATCGATGCGCGCGGCAGGGTAATGGTCAAGCTGAATGTCGACGAGGAGCGGCTCGGGCAGGTGTCTGAGGCACTGCCGGCGATGCGGGCACCGACCGTCTCTCGGCTGGCGGAGCCCGGTTACTTCGCGGTCGAGGCGGTGGTGGAGAAGGCCGCGATCAACCGGCTGATCCCGGTCCTGAAGATGCTGGGGGCCGAGGACATAGTCGAGCTTCCGGTCACCAAGATCGTCCCCTGAAGAGACGCGGCTCACTCGATCAGGGCTGCGGCGGCTGGGCCACGACCTGGGCGTAGGCCATCTGCAGCTGGGCCAGTGTCTGTCGCAGGGGCCGCTCGGCCTCCCCGAGCTCCGCGGCGCAGCCGTTGACGAGCGCCCCGAAGCCGTCTATTGCAACCCGGGCGTCCGCAAGGTCGCCCCTATCCAGCTTTACTCCCGCTACCTGAGCGAGCCGCACGGCCGCGTCGGCGACCCAGTCGCGCGCCGGGACTCGCAGGATCTCATCGACCGCCCGTTGAGCCTCGGCCTCCTGCTCGGGGGTCCACAGACCCGGATCGTCGGGGCCCTGCTCCTCCTCCGCAGGGGCGCTCTGTTGCGCGGCCGGCGGAGGTTGGGGAGGGGGCTCGGAGCTCACGGGGGGCTGAGTTGGCCGCGCTTCTGCGGGTGCCTGAGAAGGGGTGGCGGTGCGGGCGGAAACCCGCTTGTCGACCACGCGCGGCCGCCTGGCAGCGCCCTGCTCTTCCTCTCTCTCCCGTTCCTCATCCATTGTTCGCAACCTTAGCCCACCTCGCAGAGAGGGGCAGCTTGGCGGCCTGAGAAGGCCCCTCGGGCGGGGGCTCGTAATCGGGGTTTATAGTCATCGAGAGAGTCGCCAAGCGGGGACGCTTTTGGTCCCTCACCTCCCGGCGGAATGCCCCGGTAACGGCGGGGCCGAGTCGTGAGGTCGGAAACCCGGCGTGGGCGCGACCACCCGGACCGGTGCGAGCCGGTGACGTCCGTGCTTGGCGTCACCGGTTTTTTTGCGCCTAACGACCGTATGCGAAAGGAGCAAGCGAATCGCACAACAGGAGCTGAGAATTAACGAGCGCATCCGGATTCCCCGGGTAAGGGTCGTCGCAGCAGACGGCGCTCAGGTCGGGATCATCGACACCCTGGAAGCGCTCGAACTGGCCCAGGAACAGGACCTCGACCTCGTCGAGGTGGCACCCCAGGCCGACCCGCCCGTCTGCCGGATCATGGACTACGGAAAGTTCAAGTACGAGCAGGCGGTCAGACAGCGAGAGGCGAGAAAGAAGCAGTCGCTGGTCGTAGTCAAAGAGATGAAGATGCGGCCCAAGATCGACCGACACGACTACGAAACCAAGAAAGGGCACGTTGTGCGTTTCCTGCACGACGGAGCCAAGGTCAAGGTCACGATCATGTTCCGGGGCCGCGAGATGGTTCATCCCGAGCTCGGGCGCAAGCTCCTCGACCGGCTATCCGAGGACGTCGTGGAAATTGCAAAGGTCGATGTTCCGCCCAAGCTCGACGGTCGCAACATGACGATGGTGCTGGCCCCCTACAAGGAGGCGATCACCCACAGGCCTTCTGCGGAGAGGCTCAAAGAGCCGCTTGCGGCCGACTCCCAGCCGGCACCTGCCCGATCAGAGCCGGAGGCCATTCAGCCGGCCCGCCCTATCAAGGTAACCAGAGCAGAAGGAGGTTGAGAGCCATGCCGAAGCAGAAGTCCCACAAGGGTGCCGCAAAGCGGTTTGAGATCTCACGCACCGGGAAGATTCGGCGCCGACGAGCTTTCGGCGCTCACCTCTTCGAGCACAAGTCCGCGAGCCGGAAACGGCGAACACATAGGCCCGACACAGTCTCGAAGGCCGACCGCAAGCGAATCCGAACCATGCTCGGCGGTTAGCAGAACTCTGTTTCCGCCACACCACAATGCAATAACGAGGACCACTGAGGAGGGGCTCCGTTATGCCACGAGTCAAACGCAGCGTCGCAGGGCGCAAGAAAAGAAGAGCAGTGCTGCGGCAGGCCAAGGGTTACTACTCGGCCCGCGGAAAACACTACCGGGCCGCTCGCGAGCAGGTTCTGCATTCCGGCGCCTACGCCTTTCGCGACCGACGGGCGAGAAAGGGCGACTTCCGCCGGCTGTGGATCATCCGCATCAACGCCGCCGCCCGTCAGCACGGGATGTCGTATTCCAATCTCATCGCAGGACTGCGGCTCGCGGAGGTCGAGCTCGACCGCAAGATGCTTGCCGAGCTGGCCGTGAACGAGCCCGACGCCTTCGCAGAGGTTGTGCGCGTCGCCCGCGGCTCGCTAGAAAAGGTGTCCTGAGCCGGCCGTCCCGGCCCCGACGCGTGTCCTCATTCGTCCATAACGCGCGAACGACGACCGAATCGGTAGCGGATCGTCCGCTACGCGCGTTTCACCACCTGGCTTCGAGCGACGGGCCAGGTTTCGCTCTGAGATGATCCACCGGCTGGTCACGAGCTCCTCGAACCCGCGCGTGTCCGCCGCCCGCAGGCTCCGGCGGCGCTCCCAGCGGGAGGCTACCGGCCTGATCCTGGTCGAGGGCGAGCGGGTGATCTCGGATGCGCTCGAGCTGGGCGTCGTCGAGGATCTGTTCGTAACGCCCGACGCCGGGGGCGTGGCGTCGGCGGCAGAGGAAAGAGACGTTCGCCCGCTGTGGGTGTCTGCTTCGGTCCTGAGATCGCTGTCCGAGGCGGTAACCCCTCAAGGGGCCGTGGCGATCATTCGCTCGCCGCTGGTTTCGGCCACCGACATTTCCTCATGGAGCCTCGTCCTGGTGCTCGACCAGGTTCGTGATCCGGGCAACGCCGGGACGCTGCTGCGAGCGGCGGTCGCGGCAGGTGCCTCTGCCGTGATCTTCACGGAGGGCTCGGTCGATGCGACCAACCCCAAGACCGTGCGGGCCTCGGCCGGAGCTCTCTTCCGGGTTCCGGTGGCGAGCGGCGCGGAGCTCGAGAAGGTGGCGGAGCTCGCGCACGGCGCCGGGGCAGCGATGGTGGGGGCGGCGACCGAGGCGGCGCTTTCTCTCTATGAGGCCGATCTGCGCGTCCCCCTGGCGGTAGTGGTGAGCAACGAGGCGCACGGCCTCTCGGGAGATCGGCGTGCTCTGCTCGATGAGACCGTGAGCATCCCGATGCCCGGGCCCCAAGAGTCGCTCAACGTCTCGATAGCCGGTGCTCTGGTGCTGTTCGAGGTGGTCCGCCAGCGCCTCTACGCTTAAGTGCACCTCGGTGCGCACCGTATTTCCGGTGCGGAGCACCCTGCACGCCCCCGTCCCCCGTTTATCCTCACTCGCAACATGGCTCAGGAGCAAGGCTTCGCCGAGATGATCTCCAAGATCGCGCACGAGCTGCGCTCGCCGCTGACCTCGGTGAAGGGCTTCTCGGCCACGCTGGTCAAGCGCTGGGACTCCTTCACCGACGAGCAACGCAAGCAGTTCGTCGAGACCATCCATCAGGACTCGCTGCGCATGGCGCGCGTGATCGCGGAGGTGGTGGATCTCGCCCGGATCGAGTCGGGACGGCTCGAGCTCAACCACGCCGAGGTGCATCTCCATTCGCTCTGCGAGCGAGCGGTGAAGAACGTCGAGGCGCTTGCGGGCTCCGAGCGCGTGGTCATCGAAGTAGATCAGGACATCTGCGTGTGGGGCGACTTGCAGCGTCTGGAGCACGTCGTTTCGAACCTCATAGAGAACGCGGTGAAGTTCTCCGACGAGGGCAGCATCTCGGTGTCGGCTCAGGCTCACCCCGACGACACCGTCGAGTTCCGGGTCTCAGATCAAGGCGTCGGCATCGATCCGGAGAGGCTCGATTCGGTCTTCGACGGTCCCGGGGAGCGCGCGGGGCGGGCAACTCCGAGCGGTACGGGGCTCGGCCTCTATCTCAGCAAGCGGCTGGTGGAAGCCCATTACGGCACGATCTCGGCGGCAAGCGAGAAAGGCGCCGGCGCGAGCTTCACAGTGGTGCTGCCCGCCGTCAAAGGCGCGACGTGAGCGCTACCGAAGCCGATGTCAGCGGGCTCCTAAAGGAGGCGGTTAAGAGCGGCCTCTCGAGAATTGCCGAGGCCTCCGACCTTGCCTCTCTGGGGCAAGCGAGGGCCGCGGTGCTGGGACGAAAGGCGACACTGGCACGAGCGCGCTCGGCTCTGGGTGGTTTCGACGCGGAGCAGCGAAAAGAGCTGGGGCGCCGCGCCAACGAGGCACGTGCCCGGCTCGAAGGAGCACTGGAGGAACGCGAGCGCGCTTTTCGGGCGGTGGAGGAGAAGAAGAGGTGGGAACAGGAGCGGCTCGATGTAACCCTGCCCGGTGACGAGCCCGACCTCGGCGGTCTGCACCCGCTCACCAAGACGATCTGGGAGATCGTCGACATCTTCGTGGGACTCGGCTACCGAGTGGCGGACGGACCCGAGGTCGAGCTGGCGTCCTACAACTTCGACGCGCTCAACTTCGACTCGCAGCACCCCAGTCGCTCGGAGCAGGAGACCTACTACATCGACGACGAGCGCGAGGTGCTCCTGCGCACGCACACCTCTCCCGTCCAGATGCGGGTCATGGAGGCATCGAAGCCGCCCGTCTACGTCGTGTGTCCGGGGCGGACCTATCGCCGCGATGTCCTCGACCCCACCCACCTCAATTCGTTCGCGCAGATCGAAGGGCTCGCGGTCGACGAAGGCATCACGATGTCAGATCTCAAGGGAACGCTGCAGGCCTTCGCTCGCGAGCTCTTCGGACGTGACCTCGATATCAGGCTGAGACCGCACTTCTTTCCCTTTACCGAGCCTTCCGCCGAGATGGACGTGCTGTGTTTCGTGTGCCGTGGCTCGGGTTGTCGCGTGTGCAGGCAGGAAGGGTGGATCGAGATCCTCGGCTGCGGAATGGTCAACGTCCCGCTGCTCGAGTGGGCGGGCTACGATACCGAGCGCTACACGGGCTTTGCCTTCGGCCTGGGGGCAGAGCGTGTGGCCGCCCTCGCTCACGGTGTACCCGACATCCGTTACTTCTACGAGAACGACCTGCGCTTCCTCAGCGCGTTCGAGGGAGGCATGGCGTGAGAGCGAGTCTGAGGTGGCTTAGCGAGCTCGTGGACATAGACGTGTCGGTTGACAAGCTGGTTGAGTTGCTCAACTTTTCGGGCACCAAGGTCGAGGCAGTGCATTCCATCGGCGCGGAGGTCTCGGGCGTCGTCGTGGCGGAGGTCGCAGCCGTCACCGCACATCCCAACGCCGATAACCTGAGCCTGGTCGAGGTGACCGGTGCCGACGGCTCACATCGGGTCGTGTGCGGCGCGACGAACTTCGCGGTCGGAGACAGGGTTCCCTTTGCGGAGGTGGGAGCGCGCCTGCCGGGGATGTCCATCGGCAGGCGCAAGATCAGGGGAGAGCCCAGCGAAGGGATGCTGTGCTCGGCCGCGGAGCTGCAGATCTCGGACGACCACTTGGGCATCCTCATACTCCCTCCGGAAGCCGAGCTCGGAACCGATGTCGTGATCCTCCTTGGACTCGACGACAACATTCTCGAGCTCGAGATAACTCCCAACCGGCCCGACTGCATGGGCATGGTGGGCCTGGCTCGCGAGATCTCTGCCCTCTTGGGGCATGAGCTCAAGTGGCCTGCACAGCCGGAGCCAAGGGCCGCCTCGTTGACACCAGCGGTCACTGTCGAGATCACAGACCCCCAGGGCTGCCCTCGCTACGTCGCCCGCTATCTCGAGGAGGTATCCATCGGGCCCTCGCCGCTGTGGCTTGCCGCGAGGCTCGTGGCCCACGGAATGAGGCCGATCTCGAACATCGTCGACGTCACTAACTACGTGATGCTCGAGACGGGTCAGCCGCTGCACGCCTTCGACGCCGACACGATCGTAGAGCGGCGGATCGTTGTGCGGCGGGCCGGCGAGGGCGAGACGGTGGTGACGCTCGATGGAGTCGAGCGCACCCTCGAGAGACCGGATCTCGTCATAGCCGACCCTTCCGGCGCCATCGCCATTGCCGGCATCATGGGAGGGGCCGCCACCGAGGTGTCCGAGACGACCGGTGCAGTGATCCTCGAGTCCGCCTGCTTCGAACGTGCGTCCGTGTCGCGCACCGGCAGACGCCTCTTCCTGCGAACCGAGGCCTCGGTCCGCTTCGAGCGTGGCTCCGATCCGCAGATGGCGCCGGTGGCCGCGGCGAGAGCGGCCGCGCTCATAGCGAAGCTTGCTGGGGGCCGGGTCGCGGACGAGCCAGTCGACGCCCAACCACAGCCCTTGGAGCCCCGGCGAGCCACGCTGCGCCCTGCTCGCACCGACCATCTCCTCGGCATCGAGGTCGCTCCTGAGGCGCAGGAGAAACACCTTCGATCCCTGGGCTTCGAGGTCTCGAGCAGCGCCTCAGAGCTCGAAGTGACGATTCCCAGCTGGCGACAGGACGTGGCTAGTGAGGTTGACCTCATCGAAGAGGTCGGGCGGCTCGAGGGGTTCGACCGCCTTCCGGCGACGCTTCCGGCGGGTGTGCGGGGGGGCCTCGAGCCCGAACAGTCGGTCCTGCGTGAACTGGCGCGGGCGTTGAGCTCATGCGGGCTGCACGAAGCGTGGACGCCTACGTTCATGGGTGCCGGAGCACTCGATGCTCTGGGGGTATCGAAGGAGGACCCCGTGCGCGATGCGGTGCAGCTCGTCAATCCTATGAACGAGGACGAGCGCAGGCTCCGCACGACGCTTCTGCCTGGGTTGCTGGGAAGCTGTGCGAGAAACCTCGCCCACGGGGCGCCGGGGGCCGCCCTGTTCGAGCTGGCGCGCGTCTACCGCCCTGGGGCAGATGTCCTCCCTGACGAGCCCGCAACGCTGGCGGCAGTGTTCTGCGGGCGCCGCTCGGCCGCTACCTGGAGGAAGGGGGAGGTCGTGTGGGACTTCTACGCAACCAAGGGCGTCCTGGACGCGGCCCTGAAATTCCTTCGCCTCGGCCCCCTTGCGTACGCCGCGGCCGGCGGCATGCCGTTCCACCCCACACGTGTTGCCTCCGTGAGTGTCGGCTCAGAAGGCATTGGGATCGTGGGTGAGCTGCATCCAGAGGTTTGTAAGCGCTTCGAGGTTGCGGAGCAGAGTCTTGCGTTCGAGCTCGACCTCACACCGTTGCTCGCGAGCCTTCCCGATCGTCCCAAAGTGGCGGAGCTTCCGCGATTCCCGCCGATCTATATGGACCTGGCGTTCGTAGTCGACTCTTCGGTTCCGCAGGCGACGCTCCGACGCGCAATCGCGGACTCGGGCCGCCCCGAAGTCACCTCGGTGGAGCTGTTCGATCTCTACGAGGGCGAGCAGGTGATGCAGGGGAAGAAGAGCCTTGCCTACGCGCTCGAGCTCAGGAGCAGGGACAGGACGCTGACAGACGAAGAGGCGGCTGCGGTTCGAGCCCGCATCGTCTCAACCGTCGCCGAACGCACGGGAGGAGAGCTGAGGTCATGACGGAACCGCGCCACTTCCTGTCCTTGGGGCAGCTGTCGAAGGAGGAGCTGAGTGAACTGCTCGACGCGGCCGATGCCGTCAAGGCCAAGCCTAGCTCGCTCGGGTCCAAGCTGAAGAACAAGCAGGTGGCGCTGATCTTCGAGAAGCCCTCGACGCGGACGAGGGTCTCGTTCGAGGCCGCGGTGAACGCGCTCGGAGGCAACGCGGTCGTGCTGCGCGGCGACGAGCTGCAGCTGGGCCGCGGGGAGACCCTTCAGGACACAGCCCGGGTGCTGTCCCGCTATGTCGACGCGCTCGTGGTGAGGACCTTCGCTCAGGACAGGCTCGAGCGGCTCACCGAGGGGGCCTCGATCCCGGTCATCAACGCGCTGTCCGACTTCTCACACCCGTGCCAGGGCTTGGCCGACCTGCAGACCATCCGGGAGAAGAGGGGCGCGCTCGAGGGCGTGGCCCTGGGCTATCTCGGAGACGGCAACAACGTCGCCCACTCACTCATGTTCGGCGGCGCGCTGGCCGGCATGAACGTGCGCATCGCATCGCCCGCGACCCACTCACCGTCCGCCGAGGTGGCGCGCAGGGCCAATCTCACCGCGGCCCAGAGCGGCGGAAGTGTCGTGGTTACAGAGGTGGTGGCCGAGGCGGCGTCGGGGGCGGACGTGCTCTACACCGACGTGTGGGCGAGCATGGGCCAGGAGGGATCTTCGGAGGCGCGCGCCGAGGCCCTGGAACACTACCGGCTCGATGAGGCCGCGGTCGAGCTTGCGGCCGACGACGTCATCGTGATGCACTGCCTTCCCGCGCACCGCGGCGAGGAGATCGAGGCAGAGGTCATCGACGGGCCTCACTCGGTGGTGTGGGATCAGGCCGAGAATCGCCTCCACACCCAGAAGGCGCTGCTCGCCTGGTTGCTCGGGTAGCGCTCCTGCGCACAAGCCGCAGGCTCACGCGCTCGTTCTATGAGCGAGACGCACTTGCAGTGGCACGGGATCTCATCGGCTGCCTCCTCGTCGTGGACCACCCCGACGGCCGCGCTGCGCTACGCCTGGTCGAGACCGAGGCCTACCGGGGAGCGCTGGATCCGGGTTCGCACGGATACCGGGGGCCGCGACCTCGAAACCAGTCCATGTTCGGGCCCCCCGGTCGCCTCTACGTCTACCTTTCCTACGGAGTACATTTCTGCGCCAACGTCGTCTGTGGCCCGGAGGGTGTGTCCGAGGCGGTGTTGCTGCGGGCGGGCGAGCCGGTGGCCGGCGTCGACGCCATACGGGCGCGCCGGGGGATCGAGAGCGATCGGCTACTGGCGTCGGGGCCGGGGAGGCTGACCCAGGCTCTCGGTATTACCAGAGAGCATGATGGGGCAAGCCTGCTGCGCGGGGGCTCGATGTGGTGCGCCCGAGATGAGCTGACCCAGCGGTTTCAAGAGATTGGGATCTCTCAGACGAAGAGGATCGGGCTGGGGGCCGGGAGAGGCGACGAGCTTCCCTGGCGCTTCGTGGTGGCCGGTCATCCGTTTGCCTCCCGAACTCGCTAAACGGGATCTTCCCCACAGAAGGAGCGCCCGCCGCTCCTTCTGTAGTGAAATTCGGCTGGTTAGTCGTTCTTGCGCTTGCTCTCCGGGTTGACGTAGATCGTCACCTCCGAGCCTCGCTCCGCTTTCGTTCCCGAGCCGGGGCTCTGCTTCCACACCAGGCCCTCGTTGTCCTCGGCGTCGTTCTCGTTGGACTCGGCCTCGACCACGACGTCCACCTCGAAGCCGCGCTCCTGCAGCCGGTCCGTGGCCTGTTCTTCGCTGAGGCCGAGGACTGCGGGCACCTCCGCCCCCTGCTCACCGTTCTTGGACACGACGAGCGTCACGGTCGATCCGGTTGCCACCCGCGTCCCGGGGGCCGGGTCGATGCCGATGACGGTGCCCGGCGGGTACTTGAAGGTGGGCTCCTCCACGGTGGAGATGGGGAAGCCCGCACCCCCCAGAATGCCCACCGCCTTAGCGACCTTGAGGTAGAGGACGTCCGGCACCCTCGCCGAGTCGCCGGGCACGTAACAGGTCTTCTCCGGTGCGCTGCCCGACTCGAAGCTGGCGGGCGCTTGCTTGTCAAGAGGGGTGAAGTCGTTGACGAGACAGCCGGTGCGAGTGTCGATGATCACCGTGACGAGATCGGAGGGCACAGGGAAGGCGCTCGCCGGGACGCTCGCCAGGGCCCGCTGCATGAAGTTCGACCAGATAAGCGTCGGCCAGGTGCCCCCAGACACCTGGATGCGGGTGGTGCGGCAGATCTCCTCGCCCTGCGCGTTGCGGAACGCCGGGCACGCCGGCAGCATCGAGATCGGCGCCGAGGGATAGCCGACCCACACCGAAGCGACCCGGTCGGGCGTATACCCGACGAACCAGGCGTCGTGGTAGTCCTGCGCGGTGCCGGTCTTACCGGCGGCGGGCCGGCCGATCTGGCCGGAAGCGGCCCCCGTGCCGCGCTGGATCACCTGCGACAGGGCCGAGGTCGCGACGTAGGAGGCGGCCGAGCTGAGCACTTCCT
>Ga0136615_10000264_pt1 | contig 23304 bp, 21 predicted proteins | sample AntDrymUQ2882206_2_FD_106647 | JGI IMG/M metagenome (GOLD analysis project Ga0136615, IMG submission 106647) | Polar desert sand microbial communities from Dry Valleys, Antarctica - metaG UQ288 (22.06) | ecosystem: Environmental > Terrestrial > Soil > Desert | place: Antarctica: Dry Valley... | reverse complement strand
TCAGGCCCTGCACGGTCGTCTGAAACTCCGCCAGGTGCGGCACGCGGCGCCCCGCCTCATCGGGCACGCGCACGCACGCCGTCACCTGCGCCTTGTGAACATCCAGCGCGCCGACGCGCTCAAAGATCGTCTCCATCGCTCCTCCGGGTCGAACAACACAAGATGTCGCCCGGCGGGGCCTTCGAAACAGACGAGTCTGATGGTCATGCTCAAAGCAACAGTCCGGGATCCCGGAGAAGGCCCCTGCACCAAACTAAGCGCGGACGCACAGGCACCAAGAGCTACTGGGCGTCTACGAGCGACGCCGCCATCATCCCATTTCATCCGCCCGCGGATGGCCACAGGCCACGACAACTAAGCAGCTGCGCAAGAGGACGCGCGATCGCGTCCTTGTCCTCGCTCGCATGCGAGATGAAGACATCACGGCGAGCAACGGGACGGCCCGCGCCGCCCGCAGCCCGACGCGCATCACCGGCCGCCTCCCCATCATCTTGCTCGATGCACCACACCCCCGGACGTCCCGTGGACGGCAGCGCATCGTACCGGGCCGCGATTTCGTGTGTGATCCTTCGCGACGATGGTCGCCCACCCGCCCGTGCTCGTCGCGCCCGACGCGTTTGGCGGTGGGCTGCGTGCCCCCGCCGTCGCCGCTGCGATCGGGCGCGGCCTGGAGCGCGCGGGCGTCGCGCCACCGCCCGAGCTGTGCCCCGTCGCGGGCGGCGGACCCGGCACGGTCGAGGTGCTGCTGCCGGTGCTCGGCGGCGAGACCGGCGACGGCTTCGCGCTCGTCGAGGACGGCGCCACCGCCATCGTCGAGCGCGCGGCGTCGGCGCGGGACACCGGCGCGCGCGTGGCGGCCGCGGCCGGGAGCGACGCGCAGGTCGTCCTCGTCGCCGCGGGCGGCGTGGCCGACTTCGACGGCGGCGACGGTGCGGTCGAGGCGATCGAGGACGGCGGCGGCCTGCGCGGCGCGTCGCTCGTCGTGCTCTGCGAGCTGCGCGCGGCGTGGGACCGGGCGGCGGGCGAGCTGCGGCGCGACCCGCGCGGCATCTCGATGACCGCGGCGGGCGGCGGCCTGGCCGGCGCGCTGTGGGCGCAGTACGACGCGCGCCTCGTCGCGGGCGCGCCGTTCGTGCTCGAACAGCTCGGCTTCGGCGCGCGGATGCGTGCCGCGCGCGCGGTGGTCGTCGGCGAGCGACGGCTGGATCGCGGCACGCTGGAGGGCCGGGCCGCGGGGGAGATCGCGACCCGCGCGCGACAGGCGGGCGTGCCGTGCCATGCGGTCGTCGGGGAGAACGCGATCGACCGCTTCGACGCGCGCATCCTCGACCTGCAGGGCATCGAGGTGGCCGCGACGCTCGACGAGATCGAGACGGCGGGCGCGGCGTTGGCGGAGTACCTGTGACGGAGGTGACACCGATGCGATGGCTGCGCAGGACGCTGGCGACAGGCTGCGGGCTGGTACTGGGGCTGGCCGGCGTCGCGGGCAGCGCGTGGGCCGGCGCGTCAGAGCCGGGATTCTTCTCGTCGCGGGTGCTGGCCACCGGGTTCGCAAACCCCTGGGAGATCACGTGGGGACCGGACAGCTTCCTCTGGGTCACCGAGCAGAACACCGGCCGCGTGTCGCGGGTGCGTCCGTCCGATGGTGCGCGAACGACCGTGCTCGAGATCGCCGAGGTCTTCCACGCCGACGCGGCTTCCCAGGACGGGCTGCTGGGGATGGGGCGCTGGATCCCGCGTGGCCGCGGGGACGCCGTTATCGACGCGTCTACGTGGCGTACGCCTACGACGCCGACCCGGGCCCGCAGACGACTCCCCGGGTGAAGATCCGGCGCTACGCCGCGTCCGCTGACGGCCGGCGCCTGACGACCCCCGTGGACCTCATCACCGGCATGCCGGCCAGCAACGACCACGATTCCGGCCGCCTGGCGTTCGGCCCGGACGGCAAGCTGTACTACACGATCGGCGATCAGGGCTCCAACCAGTTCAGCAACGTCTGCAAGCCGATCCGCGCGCAGCAGCTGCCGACCGTGGAGGCTGTCCGCGACCAGAGCTGGCAGACCTACCAGGGCAAGATCCTGCGCCTGAACCCCGACGGCTCGATCCCCGCTGACAACCCCGTGATCGGTGGCGTCCGCAGCCACATCTACTCGTACGGCCACCGCAACGCGCAGGGCATCGTGTTCGCTCCCGGCGGACGGCTCTACTCGGTCGAGCACGGCCCGAAGTCCGACGACGAGCTGAACCTCATCCGGCCGGGCGGCAACTACGGCTGGCCGCACGTGCTGGGCGAGCGCGACGATCAGGCCTACACGTACGCGAACTGGTCGGCGTCGAGGATCGTCCGCTGCAACGCGTTGACCTACAGCGACTACGTCATTCCGCTCTGGGTTCCGCAGGCGCGCGAGACGCAGTGGAGCCATCCGGAGTTCACGCCGCCGATCAGGACGTTCTTCACGGTCCCGAGCGGGTTTCGGTTTCTCGATCCGAAGTGCGCCCAGGGGACCGACTTCGTGTGCTGGCCGACGATCGCGCCGTCGAGCGTCGACATCTACATCGCGCCGCGCAATGGCGTGCCCGGCTGGGCGAACTCCCTTCTTATCACGACGCTCAAGCACGGCACGATCTACCGCCTGAAGCTCGACGACGCGCAGCAGCCGACCGGCGAGCTCATCCCCTACTGGACGACCGTCAACCGCTACCGCGACATCGCGATCCATCCGAACGGACGGACCTTCTACGTCGCCACCGACCAGCGCGGCCTCGTCCGCAACCGCGCGGGCCTGCCGACGCGAACGTCAGAGAACCCCGGGGCCATCTTCGAGTTCCGCTACCGCCCGGGGCGCCGGCACCCTGGCGGGGGGCGCGCGGATCGCGGCTGCGCGCTCCCCTGGCTAGCCCTGGGACGGATCCACTTCGGCGCCCGACAGCGTTCCAGTCGCCTGAGCGCGGATGATCGCGTCCAGTTGCGCGCCGAAGAGGAACGTCGTCGTGGAGGTGTAGAGATAGCCGAACCCCACGATCACCGAGGCAAGGCCGCCGAACACCGACTCGTACGACGCCAGCGCCGTCAGGTAGTAGTAGAAGCCGAGCGAGACGATCACCCACGACACGGTCACGATCGTCGTGCCGAGGCTGACCCAGGGCATTGGCTGGATCGTCGCCGGCGCGACGTGGACCAGCAGGCCGACCGCGAGCGTCAGGAAGCCCACCGCCAGCGTCCAGCGGACGACAAACGCGAACACCTCCCAGGCCAGGCCGGAACCGCGGATCTCGAAGAACGGTGCGAACACGAGGCTCAGCGTGGCGAGGACGAAGCACGCGCCCGTCGCGATCGCCAGCGCGAACGAGATCAGGTAGCGCCTGCGGAACGGTCGCTCGGAGCTGGCGCCGTAGATCCGTTCGAAGGCTCCCATGACGGCTCGGACGGCGCCTGACACCTGCCACAAGGCGAGGCCGCCGCCGAGCGTGGCCCAGAGCAGCTGCTTGTCGGACAGCGCCTTGTCGACGGCGCTGGATATCACGCTGAACACGTCGGCCGAGATGTGCAGACGGATCTCCGGAGCGACGTGGTCGCGCCAGACGTCATCCATGTGGAGGAGTCCCGCCAGCGCGAGCATCGTCATGACGAACGGAACCACCGCGGTGAGGATCTGAAACGAGATCGCGCTTGAGTACGTCAGCAGGTCGTGCTGCTTGAAGCCGTCGAGCAGCGCGCGGCGCAGCTCACGTCCGCGCAGCGCGAGCTGTAGGCCGTGCCCGACCGTGCGGGCGGCCCCTCCGGCCGGCGGCCGCGCCGACGCGACTCTGCGCGATCGCATGCCATCCTCCCCCACTCGCTCGCGGGCAGACCGTCAGCTTATCCCGGCGAGAGAGGAGACACCTTGCGAAAGCTCGTCTACTACGTCGCCGTTACCCTCGACGGGTTCATCGCCGGCCCGGACGGCGGCGATCCCACCGGCGCGAGCTACTTCCCGCTGCATCCGGACCTGATCGAGTTCATCGCCACCTCGTGTTCTCCACCACCATGGGCCAGAGCCCCGACCGCTGGTCCTCAAGCAGAACCCCGCGGTGCTCGGGTCCGGCATCCCCATGTTCGACGGTCCGTTCCAGCCGCAGCTCTTTCGCCCGACCGACCTGCGCCAGCTCGACTCAGGCGTGCGGATTCTGAGCTTCGAGCGGCTCTGAACGCGGTACCCGCGACGCCGCGTGGCGCCTTTGTCGGTTCTGACCGACGTAGGAGGGATGTCTGTCTGTCGCAAATTCGGCGCTTCGGCGAGCATCGACAATGTCTTGTAATTCGAGAATTATCGGCTAGGTTTTGGCCTGGCGCGTGGGCGCTGCGTCTCGCGCGGCGGGATGCAACCTTCGCTTCTTCTAAGGGGATGATGAGATCGTGTGGACTCGCCTATTGGTGAGCGCAGCAGCATGAGCAATATCGCGCTCTCGACGTGGTGGACGGTTGGTTGGGGGGTCGGCGCCGTCGTGATTCTTCTCGTCGCCGTACTGCTCCTGACCATCACGGCCCTCGCGCGGAAGGTCGACGGGGTCGCCAAGGAGCTGGTGACCGACCTCGACTCGATCGCGCACAAGACGCGGCCGTTGCAGGACGTGGGTGCGGCGAACATCGCCGTCCGGACGATCACCCGTTGCCTGCGCAGCGCGCGCGGCGAGACTCCGGTGCTGGACAAGTACCGCACCTCCCCAGGGTGGCGAGAATGATGTCGCTGATGCCGCTCGCGGTCAGCACGGCCGAAACGGTGCTCGCGTTGATCGGACTCGCGATCGGGCTGATCGTCCTCGTCGTCGTGATCCGGCTGCTCGCCAACGTGCTCGCTCCGCTGCGAAGCGTCCTGCGGGACCTGCAGTCAGCGAAGACGGCGCCGATGCTGGAGCGCGGGGTGCCCGGAACCGATCAGCTCGGCGCGACGCGCCGGCTCGCCGAGTCGGTCCCCGACCTGGCGCTCGCCTACCTGCAGAAGCTCTCCCTGCCGGCCAGGCCGCCGGAGCCCGTGGCCAGCGCCCCGGCGCCCCCACAGAGCGTTCCCGATCAGGGACCGCCCCCAGAGGCCGACGATGCGGCGCTGCCCGCATGGAAGAGGTATCGAGGATGAGCTTTGGACTGACAGTGGTCGCCATGTCGGACAACCAATCGGCATGGCTGGCCACACTCATCGCCGGGTTCGTCGTGCTGCTCGTCGTCATCGCGCTGCTGGAGGGTCTGCGGCGCGCGGTGGTGGCGCTCAACAAGGACATCTGGACGACGTGGGTGACTGGCAAGGCGGTCGTCAAGAACACCGCCATGACCTATCAGCTGAAGAACACGCGCGACTCGAGCGGCGAACTCGTCGACGAGCTAAGCCATCACGGGTAGGGAGAGGAACGACCGATGAACACCCTTCTGATTGTCGTCACGCTGGTCGAGGTCCTGCTCCTCGTGGTCGTGCTCGCCGGGTATCTGCTGGCGATCACCGGAACCCTGGCCAAGATCGCCTCGACCGCCGGGCTGATCCGGATCGGCGTACACGCGATCGACGAGCAGGTCCGCCCGATCGAGTCGGAGGTAAGCGGCATCAACGGCGCGCTGCAGAAGGTCGCCAACGCGCTCACCAACGTCACGCGCTGACGCCGCGCCGGTGGCATGAGGCGGAAGGTCGTGACCTTCCGCCTCAGCGCCTGGGCTGCGGTCGCATGTGCGGTCGCAGCTGCGGTAGCTCGCCGGCTTGCGGAGCCAGGGTGCGCGCGGGCGCCGCGGGCGCGGCAAACGGCACGTCCTGGGCGCAGGTCGTTCCGTCGGCGGGAACCGCGGCGTCCTCGAGGTAGGCATCGACCGCCGCGTCGATGCATGGTGAGTTACCGCCGTAGGCCGTGTGACCGTCACCGGTCATCGTCAGCAGCCGCGCATTGCCCAGATCGCGCACCAGGGCGACCGAGCCGCGGTACGGCGTCGCCGGGTCGTACGTGGTGCCGACCACGAGCGCCGCTGGACCGTCGCTGGCACCCCTGAACGGGCCGCGGAACACACCGCGCGGATTGACCGGCCACAAGCCCCAGGCCAGCTCCGTGTACCCGTGGTTCCAAAACGCGTGGTCGAACAGGCGCCATGAACGATCGCCCGCGCCGAGGTAGACGTCCACGCGCTTCGGATAGCGCTGCTCGAGGGCGCCGATCGCGTAGTAGCGATCGAGCAACGGGTCATAGCTGCCGTCCGCGTTGCGTCCGTAGAACCCGTCCGTGATGGCGCGCATGAGCGTGCCGTCACCGCTCGCGGCCTGCGCGAGCGCTCGTCCCAGCGCGCCCCAGGCGCTCTTTGCGTACATTGCCTGCGCCGCACCGGCGCGAATGTCGTCGCCGTCCAGCGCCCGGCCCTGCGCCGTCGGCAGCGGCTGGCGGTCGGCCCGCTCGATGAGCGCGTCGAAGGCCTTCCACGGATCGCTGCCGCCAAAGCCGCTGCAGGCGACCTGGTCACCCGAGCAGGCGGCCAGGAAGCGCCCGAGCGCCCGCTCGATGCCGGCCGTCTGCTCGCGCAGGCTGTCCAGCGGCCGGTTGATGTACTGGTCGGCGTCCAGCGCGCCGTCGAGCACCAGCGCCCGATAGCGGTTCGGGAACAGACTCGCGTAGGTGGCGCCGAGAAACGTGCCGTAGGAGAAGCCGAGGTAGCTCAGCTCGTCCTCGCCCAGCGCCTCGCGCACGCGGTCGATGTCACGCGCCGTATTGGCCGTCGAGACGAAGGGCAGGACGCCCGCGTCATTGCGCTGCCGGCAGCGCTGGATGTAGTGCTGATCGGTCGCGATCAGCTGGTTGACGTCCAGGTTCAGCGGCGTCGTGAACGGCTGCGAGTAGACGCCCTCGTGCTCCTGATCGACCTTGCAGTCGATCGCTCCCTCGCTGTCCCCCGTGCCGCGCGGGTCGATGCCGACGATGTCGAAACGGTCGCTCAGCGTCCCGAACAGCTCGGTGCCCAACCGCTCGACGTAGATCGCGGCCGGCGCCCCCGGACCGCCAAAGTTGAAGAACAACGAGCCGATCCGCTTCTGCGGCTCCGTCGCCTTGACGCGCGTGACGGCGATGTCGAGCGTCCTGCCCTTCGGCGTCCCGTAGTCGCGCGGCACGGTGACCTTCGCGCACTCCGCGCCCGCACGGCCGCAGGGCTTCCACTCGCGCTCCTGCGCGACCGCGCCGGGCGCGCCCGCCCCGACCGCGAGCAGCGCCAGCCCGGTCGCGCACAGCGTACGTCCGACACGCACAGATGAGTTCATGATTCTCCCGTCGCTGTTGCACACCCTGCCCATAACGCTAGTCACGCCGCCCGGCGGCACGCCCGAAGCGCTGCGCGAGCTGCTCGAAGCGCTCAACGAGCTCGGGCGGCTCATGGACCTCGAACTCCACGCCCAGCATGCCGATCCGCATCGCCAGCCAGTCCAGCGAGTCGTCGTTCGTGCGGTACTCGCAGGCGTGCTCGCCGCGGGCCTCGACCGTCCCCCAAAGGTACCGGCGGCGCTCGAGCTCGGCGGCCGGCGCCTGCAACGTGACACGGGCCTGGTAGCGCGACGGCGCGCCCTGCAGGTTCGACGCGACGAACGCGGCCGGATCCTTCCCCGGCAGCGTCCGTGGCTCGAAGCGGGTGCCGGCCGGTGACGCGCGCTCCAGGCGGTCCACGCGGAACGTGCGCCAGCCCGCGCGCTCGCAGTCCCACGCGACGAGGTACCAGCGGCGGCCGAGGTTGACGAGGCTGTGCGGCTCGACGTGGCGGCGGCTCTCCTGCGCGTCGCGGCTGCGGTAGGCGAAGCGCAGGCGCTCGCGATCCCGGCAGGCGCCGGCGATCGTCGTCAGCGCCTCGGGATCGACCATCGGCCCGCTCGCCGGCAGCGTCGCGAGCACCGAGCTGAGCGCGTTGACGCGCCGGCGCAGGTGCGAGGGCAGAACCTGCTCGAGCTTGACGAGCGCGCGGATCGAGGTCTCCTCGATCCCCGTCACCGAGGCGCCCGCGGCGGTCCGCAGCCCGACGGCGATCGCGACGGCCTCGTCGTCGTCGAGCAGCAGCGGAGGCATCGCCGTGCCCGCGTGCAGGCGGTAGCCTCCGGCCGGACCGGTGACCGCATCCACCGGATAGCCGAGCTCACGGAGCCGTTCCACGTCGCGACGGATCGTGCGGCCCGACACGCCGAGCCGCTGCGCGAGCTCGCCGCCGGGCCAGTCGCGGCGCGTCTGCAGGAGTGACAGCAGCTTCAGAAGCCGGCCCGACGTCTCGGTCATCGCGCCGTGGACATTGCCACATGTTGCGGTCAGATTCTGGCCTAAACCCTACGTAGGGTGCCACCATGCCAACGAGATTGGAAGATCCGATGACTGATGTGAGGCCGCAGGGCAGCGCGGATCCAGAGCTCGCGATCAAGGTGCGTGGCCTGCGCAAGTCCTTCGGCGACGTACACGCACTCGACGGCGTCGACCTCGAGGCGACGCCCGGAACCGTGCTCGGCCTGCTGGGCCCCAACGGCGCCGGCAAGACGACCGCGGTGCGCGTCATGGCGACGCTGCTCAAGCCCGACGCGGGCGAGGTCTGCGTCGCCGGACTGGATGCCGTGCGCGAGGCGACCGCGCTGCGCGAGCGGATCGGCCTGGCCGGGCAGTACGCGGCGATCGACGAGAACCTCACGGGCTTGGAGAACCTCGTGATGGTCGGGCGCCTGTACGGCATGAAGCGCGCCCAGGCGACCGCACGCGGACGCGAACTGCTCGAGCGCTTCGAGCTGACCAACGCCGCCGACCGTCCCGCGAAGACCTACTCGGGCGGCATGCGCCGGCGGTTGGACCTCGGCGCGGCGCTCGTCGCCAAGCCGCCGATCCTGTTTCTCGACGAGCCCACGACCGGCCTGGACCCACGCAGCCGGCTGGAGCTGTGGACGACGATCGAGGAGCTCGTCGCCGAGGGCACGACGGTGCTGCTGACGACGCAGTACCTCGACGAGGCCGACCGCCTGGCGGACACGATCGCCGTGATCGACCAGGGGCGCGTCATCGCGACGGGCACGCCCGACGAGCTGAAGGACCGCGTCGGCGGTCAGCGCCTGGAGGTGCGGCTGTCCACCAAGGAGGAGGCGCCGATCGCGGCGCGCGCGCTCGCGCCGATGGGGGACGAGCCGCCGCGCACCGTGGGCGACACCGTCAGGGTCAGCGTGGCGCGGCGCGACGGCCTGATCGTCGACGCCGTGCGACGACTCGACGAGGCCGGCGTCGAGGTCGACGACATCACCCTGCGGCGTCCGACGCTGGACGACGTGTTCCTGGCACTGACCGGCCACGTGGCCGAGATCGCCGACGACGAGGAAGAGGAGGCAGCGTGATGAGCCGGCTCGTGTCGGACACGATGGTCGTTGCCGAGCGCAACCTCGTGCGCCTCACCCGCGCGCCGGACCTGCTGCTGGCGTTCACCGTGCAGCCCGTGATGTTCGTGCTGCTGTTCGTCTACGTCTTCGGCGGCGCGATCATCATCCCGCAGACCTACGACGGCTATGCCGAGTTCCTGCTGCCGGGGATCCTCGTCCAGAACATCGCGTTCGGCGGCTTCGTCACGGCGCTCGGGCTCAACGAGGATCTCCAGAAGGGGCTGATCGACCGCTTCCGCTCGCTGCCGATGGCGCGCGCGGCGGTGCTCGCCGGCCGCACGCTGGCCGACGTCGTGACGAACACCCTGTCGGTCGTCATCCTCACCCTGACCGGGCTGATCATCGGGTTCTCGTTCGACGCGAGCATCATCGAGATCGCCGGCGGACTGGGGCTGCTGCTGCTGTTCGGCTACGCCTTCTCGTGGGTCTTCGCGCTGCTGGGCCTGCTCGTCTCCTCGCCCGAGGCCGCGAACTCGCTGGGCTTCATCGCCGTCTTCCCGCTGACGTTCATCTCGTCGGCGTTCGTGCCGGTCGAGTCGATGCCGTCGGCGCTGAGGTGGTTCGCGGAGATCAACCCGTTCACGATCCTCGTCGACGCGATGCGCGCGCTGTGGGTCGACCAACCGGCCGGCAACAGTGTCTGGGGCGCCGTGGCGTGGTCGCTGGCGATCATCGTGATCTTCGCGCCGCTGGCGGTGGCGCGCTACCGGCGCGCTGCTGGTCGCTGAGCGCGGGCTGTTGCCTGTCCGCCCGCGGGTAGCGGTCGTGTCGCGCCAGGGTGCACTATCCGCACCTCGCACGACACGACGGCTCCACGCTTCGCAATCCCGGACGGCCGTGTCGCGCCAGGGTGCACTATCCGCACCTCGCACGACACGACCGATCACCGACGCCGGGCAGCCGGGTCAAGGACCCCGCCCGATCGGCAGTACGCTCGCGGCCGATGCCCGACGGCCGCCAACGCCCCAGCCTGTCGCTGCCGTCACCGGTCGCGCGGCGCGCGATCGTCGTCGGAGCGGGCTCCTTCGGCACGGCCGTGGCGGTGCTGCTGGCGCGCGGCGGGCTGCGCACAACGCTGCAGACGCGCACGCCCGAGCAGGCGCGGCGGCTGCAGGAGGACCGCGAGAACCGCGTCTACCTGGCGGGCGTCGAGCTCCCGCGCGAGCTGCGGATCGAGAGCGTCGAGACGGGCCTCGGGCGCGCGGACTACGTCTTCCTCGGGGTGCCGTCGGACGGCCTCGGCAAGACGATCCGCGGGCTGACGACGAGCGGGCTGGGCGCGCGCAGCGCGGTGATCTCGCTGGCCAAGGGCCTGACGCCGCCGCACGGGGTGGCGCCCACGGTCCTGCTGCGCGAGCGCTTCGGCGAGGCCCGGGTGGCGTGCATCGGCGGCCCCGCCCACGCACGCGAGATGGTCAGCGAGGGCGCGGGGCTCGTCGCCGCTTCCACGAACGAGGAGCTCGCGCGCACGATCGCCAGCGTCTTCATCCGCGCGGGTGTCGTGTGCGAGCAGTCAAACGATCCGATCGGCGTCGAGCTCGCGGGCGCGGCGAAGAACGCCGCGGGCCTTGCCGCCGGCGCGACCGAGGCGCAGGGCCTCAACGCCGCCGGCGCCGCCGCGGGCCACATCTTCGCCGAGGTCTGGCGCTACGCCGAGGCGCAGGGAGCGCGGCCGGAGTCGATGCTCGGCCTCGCCGGCACCGGCGACCTTGTCGCCACCGTGCTCGCGCCGCAGAGCCGCAACCGGCGCGCCGGCGAGCTGCTGGCCGCTGGCGTTCCGGCGGACGAGATCCCCGAGCGCATCGGGCAGGCCGTCGAGGCGCTCGAATCGGTCCCGCTGCTAGCCCGCGCGCTCGGCGACGCGGGCCTCGAGGCGACGGTCACCGACGGCCTGGCGAAGCTCATCTCCGGCGAGCTGCCGCTGGACGAGTGGATCGGCCTCGTGCGCACCACGGTGCCGCCGCCCGCGCGCTGGCGTCGCATGCCGGCGCCGGGGCTCTTCGCGCGCGTGTGGGCGCGGGTGCGCGGCGTCAACCGCCGCGAGCCGCAAGCGTTGTGACAACCGCTTCGTAGACGCCGGCGCCGTAGGACTGCTCGGCGACGCGCACGTTGGCGCGGGCGCCGACCGCGTCGTTCAGCGTCGGGTCGCGCTGCACGGCGTTGGCGACAAACCAGAAGGTACCGACGTGCCCCGCCGTCTCCATGTCCTCGCGCGAGTCACCCGCGGCGATGACGTCCTGCGGCGCGTAGCCGCGCACGCGCATGTGCAGCGCGACGGCGTTGGCCTTCGACGCCCCGCGCGGCACGAGGTGGTACGCGCGCACCTCGTCGAGCGCGACGAGGTCCGGCGAGCGGCGGTGCACACCGCCGTTGTCGACGAGCCGCAGCCCGCCGTGGCCGTGCTCAGCCAGCAATGCATCAGCCTCTCTGGCGTCGACGAGGCCGCGGAAGAGGTGCGACACCTCGCGTCCGTGGTGCCACGGGTCGTGGTACTCCAAGCGGCCGGCGTAGTGCTCGAGCAGCAGCGCAGACGCGCCCGATGCCTCGATCTGGTCGTGGATCGAGCCGGCGTCGCCGTGCGGCAGATAGTCGCCGGTCAGCCAGCTCTCCTCGCCCTCGACCACGAGGCAGGACCCGGCCTCGTAGATGTAGGCGGGCTGGGCGAACAGGCGCGCGTTCTCGGCGACAGTCCCCTTGCGCCGGCCGGACATGAGCACGACCTCGACGCCGGCGCGGTCGCACGCCTGCAGCGCCCGCACGCCCTCCAGCGAGAACGTGCCGTCGGCGCCGCGCAGCAGCGCGCCGCCCGGGCCGAGCAGCGTGCTGTCGAGATCGACGTACAGGCAGCGCACGCGGACATCCTCGCGCACCGGGCGCAGCTACGAACGGCTGTCGGCCACGCGGCGCACGTGGTCGAGGTAGCAGTCCGCGAAGCGGCGGGCCGCGTCCGCGGAGAACAGGCGGTGCGGGTAGCGCAACGTCAGGTGCAGCCTGCCGCCAGCCGTGACCGCGCCGATGCAGAGGCTCAGCGGAGACCGCGCGGGCGCGGAGAACCACAGCTCGGTCGTCTCGCCGGCTTCGACGCCGAACGAGGGCGCGTCCTCCATCCAGCCCAGGTCGCAGAGCAGGGCGCTGTCGACCAGGCGGTTGCCGGTGAGCGGCTGCAGCACGATGGCGGACTGCTTGGCCCATAGCGACACCAGGCCCGCGCGCTGCAGCCCGGCGATCAGCGCCACGCCGGTGCGGGTGCGCTTGTTGCGGGCGCGCTGGGCGTTGACCGCATCCAGCGTCGCGGCCGGGCGGCGGCGCTCGCGGCGGTTGGTCGAGACGCGCGCGGTGACCGAGAAGTTGCCGATCACGTTCGGCGGCCACTGCGCAGGACGCAGGTTGACCGGCACCAGGATGCCGATCCGCCGCCCGGGCTCACCGTGCTGGAGGTTCCAGTCGCCGATCGCCATGTGCAGGGCCGCCATGAGGACGTTGCGCTCGGTGCCCGGGCGTGTGCCCTTGACCGCGTGCTCGGTCTCCTCGGCCGACAGAGCGAACAGGTGGTAGCCGTAGCCGTCGCGGTCGGTCGCACCGTCGGCGACCAGCCGGCCCGTGCGGGCGAGCTTGTCGCGCAGCCACTCGACCGTGCGCTTGAGCGACAGCGACACCAGCGACCGGGAGGGCGACGCCGGTCGCACCGGGAGTTCGTGCGAGGCCAGAAAGTCGGTCTCGGCGTCGGTCTGCGTCTCGCCGGCGCCGGCGCTGGCGTAGACCCGCGCGATCGCTTGCAGGACCGTCAGTGCGGCGACGCCGTCTGCGGCGGCGCTGTTGAGGTTGAGGATGAGGGCGTCGCCGGCCGGATAGCGCGCCAGGCAGGCGTGCAGCGGCGGAGCGTCGTCGGCCGCGACGACCCGGCGCTGCAACGCAGCGCGCGCCTCGCCCAAGTCGTCGTCCGTGCGGCAGTCGACGACCTCGAGCAGCTCGCGCCCCGGCGACCGGCCACCGCACAGGGTGGCGACCAGCGCGGCGCGCAGCCGCGCGTCGTCCAGCGCACCGGCGACGCGCGCTTCGAGATGCACGCTCCAGGCCGCGGCCTTCGGGTCGAGCAGATCCGGCTCGGCGGCTTCCTGCGCCTCCTGCGGGACCCACTCGCAGTCGAGCTCGCAGCTGTGATCGCCCTGCCGGCCGCGCAGCAGCCAGACGATGTCGCTAGCCATGCCGACCAGGTTGTGCATGACCGCCCGGCGTAGCGAGTAGCGGGAACTCCCCTCAGCCTGCGCATCCAGGGGCGACACCGCGTCCACGTGGGCCTTGACCCGGTTGTCATCGACGGAGATGTGCAGGCTCTCGGTCGACACGTTCTCACGCAGCGACATCATCCCGCGGTGAAAGAGGCGGCCGAACGAGCTGTCGCGGTGAAAGCGCCCGCTCGCGTCGAGGTGGCGCAAGAGCGCGACGGGATCGGCGATCGTCGGGCCAGCGGCCGCGGCGGCGGCGGGATCCGCTGCGCCGTTGTCGGCATCCTCCAGACGAGCCTGCCGACGTGTCGGCGCTGGGCGGTCGCGGTTGCACGGGAACATACTGGCGCACGCTGGACCGCCGCGCCGCACAGTGGACGCCGTGACCGGCGGCGCGCGCCCGATTTAGTGGGTCGTCCGGGAACGTTGTGCTCGAAACTGCGCCCGCGGTTTCGGGTGCAACGTTTGTGGACGACCCACTAGCCCGTCGCGCGCAACTCCTGCACCTCGACCAGCGGCGGTCGCTCCACCGCCCCATCGCAGCCCTCGGTCTTGCCCGCCAGGCGCCCCGCGCGTCGCAGGCGGCTCGTCACCGCGCCGAGCACCGCACCGGCCATCGGCATGAGGTCCTCCAGGCGCTGGTGGCGGTTCTGGCGTGAGTCGAGGTCGACCTGCGCGATCGCGCTGATGCCGGCGTCGGCCCACACGTCGAGCAGCAGCCCCATCTCGACCGCGTAGCCCGTGCAGAACGCCATCCGCTCGAGCAGCTCGCGGCGCGCGGCGAACTCGCCCGCCAGCGGCTGGCGGATCGCCGCCAGCTCGGGGTAGAACGCGGCGAGCAGCGGCCGCGCGGTCAGCTCGGTGACGCGCCCACCGCCGCTCGGCAGCACGGCGTCGCCGCCGTGCTTGAACGGCCGCCGGTAGAAGCCCTTGACGAACTGCACGCAGGGGGCGCAGACGAGCGGCCCGAGCAACCCGCAGACGAAGTGCGCGCCGAAGTCCTCCGAATCGGCGTCGACGAAGCAGACAAGGTCGCCGCGCAGCACGCTCAGCGAGCGCCACATCGCATCGCCCTTGCCGAGCACGGGGCCGAACTCCGGCAGCAGCCCGGCGGGCCGCACGACGTCGGCGCCGAGGCCGGCGGCGATCGCGCCGGTGCCGTCGCGCGAGTCGTCGTCGAGCACGACGACCTCATCGATGACGCCTGCCTCGCGCAGCCCCACCAGCGGCGTGGCGACGGCGGCGATCGTCGCGGCCTCCTCGCGTGCCGGAATGCACACCGAGATCGTCTCCTGGCGCGCGGCGCGCAGGCGTTCGGCCGGAAAGTCGGCGTGATGAAAGCTGCGCACGCTCAAGGCGCTCGTACTATTGCAGCGCGTGTCCGTCGCCCCCGAAGTCCACCCCTGGAGCGCCCTGCTCGACCTCGGCCGGACCGACTCCCGGCTCGTGCGCGAGGCCTTCGAGGGCGCCCGCGCGGCCGTCACCGAGCCGCTGCCCGACGAGCTTCACCCCGCGCTGCTCGCCGCGCTGCGCGAGGCGGGCATCGCGTCGCTGTGGTCACACCAGGCGCAGGCGCTGCACGCCGCGTGGGAGGGACCGACGATCGTCACGACCGGCACCGCGTCGGGCAAGTCGCTGTGCTTCAACCTGCCGACGCTCGACGTCCTGTGCCGCGACGCCAAGGCGCGCGCGCTGTACCTCTATCCGACCAAGGCGCTCGCGCAGGACCAGGCGCGCGCGATCAACGCGATCGGCCTGACCAAGCAGGTGCGGCCCGCGATCTACGACGGCGACACGCCGCGCGAGCAGCGCACCCAGATCCGCCGCCGCGCGAACCTCATCCTCACGAACCCCGACATGCTGCACATGGGGATCCTGCCCCACCACCGCCGCTGGGGCGACTTCTTCTCCAACCTCGCGGTGATCGTCGTCGACGAGGCGCACGTCTACCGCGGCGTCTTCGGGTCGCACGTCGCCAACGTGCTGCGACGGCTGCGGCGGATCGCCAACGCCTACGGGACCGAGCCGCGCATCCTGCTGGCGAGCGCGACGATCGCCAATCCCGTCGAGCTCGCCGAGAGGCTCACCGGCCTCGACGACATCGCGCTCGTCGACCGGGACGGCGCGCCCGGCGCCGCGCGCGAGATCGCGATGTGGAATCCGCCCCTGACCGACGAGGCGCTCGGCACGCGCCGCTCCTCGCTCGCCGAGGCGGCCGAGATCGTCGGTCATCTCGCGCGCCGCGGCGCCCGCACGATCTGCTTCATCAAGTCGCGCCGCGCGGTCGAGCTCGTGGCGCGGATCGTCGCCGAGACCGATCCCAAGCTCGCCGACCTCGTCGTGCCCTATCGCGCCGGCTACACGCCCCAGCAGCGTCGCGAGCTGGAGCGCCGGCTCATGCGCGGCGAGCTGCTCGGCGTGATCACCACCGATGCGCTCGAGCTCGGGATCGACATCGGCACGCTCGACGCGGCGGTCGTCGTGACGTTCCCGGGAACGGTCGCGTCGCTGCGCCAGATGTGGGGCCGCGCTGGGCGCCGCGGGCGCGGGCTGGCGGTCTACGTCGCCGGTGAGGACGCGCTTGACCAGTTCTTCTGCCGCCATCCCGACGAGTTTCTCGAGCGCGCGGTCGAGGCGGCGATCCTCGACCACGAGAACGAGCCGATCCACCTCGCGCACCTGCTCTGCGCCGCCCACGAGGGCCCGCTCAGCCAGGACGACGCGGCGACGCTCGGACCGCGCTGGGAGGCGCACGCGCAGGCGCTCGTGGCGCTCGGCGAGCTTGTGCAGCGCGACGGCCAGTACCTGCTGCGCCATCCCGAGGACTATCCGGCCGCGCGGGTCTCGCTGCGCTCGGCCTCGCCGGACTCGTTTGCGATCGTCGACACGACGAGCGGCGAGCTGCTCGGCACGGTCGAGTCCGCGCGCGCCCACACGACGGTGCACGATGGCGCCGTCTACCTGCACCAGGCGCGCTCCTACGTCGTCAACACACTGGACCTGCACGAGCGCCGCGCGCTCGTCGAGCCGTTCACCGGCGACTTCTACACGCAGCCCAAGAAGGAGACGATGACCGAGATCGAGCGGCTCCTGGACCGTCGCGACACCTGCGGCGTGCAGCTCTCGTTCGGCCGCGTGAGCGTCACCGAGCAGGTGCTCGCCTACCAGCGCAAGCGCATCTCCAACCACGAGGTCATCGACCTGCAGACGCTGGATCTGCCCACGACGACGTTCCAGACCCAGGCGCTGTGGTTCGAGCTGCACGACGACCTGCTGGCAGAGGACTTCCCGCTCGAGGTCCTGCTCGGCTCGCTGCACGCGGCCGAGCACGCGCAGATCGCGGTGCTGCCGCTGCTGGCGATGTGCGACCGCTGGGACATCGGCGGCCTCTCGACGAACGCGCACCCGCAGACCGGCGCGCCGACGATCTTCATCTACGACGGCCACCCCGGCGGCGTCGGGATCACGCGGCAGGGGTTTGCGCGCTTCGAAACGCTCGTCGGCGACGCGCACCGGCTGATCGGTGAGTGTCCCTGCGAGCAGGGCTGCCCGTCGTGCGTGCAGTCGCCGAAGTGCGGCAACCTGAACGAGCCACTCGCGAAGGCGGGGGCGCTCGAGCTGCTGGCGCGGATGCTCGAACGCTGAGCGCTGCTCAGGCGAGCGAGACGAGGTTCCCGCCGCAGACCACCGCCGCCGGCTCGGCGACCTCCAGCGCGACGCTGCCGTGCGGCTGCTCGTCAGTGCCCGCCAGCAGCGGGACGCCGAGCTGGGCGGCGAGCGGCAGCGTGCGGTGCTGGCGTTCGAGCAGCTCGCGCGCCGCAGGCGACTGCTCGGCGAGCGGCGTGACGCGGCCGCGCTCGGCGTGGACAGCCTCGACGATGGCGCCGGGCAGGTCCAGGGATAGCCGAGTCCCGGCGCGAGCGCGTTTCGCATCGGCGCCCGGGAAGTCGACGATGACCTTCACCCACTCCGCCCCTGCCTGCACGCGCTGGCGGGCGCAGTCGATCACGTCGTCCGCGGGGGTCGGCTCGTAGAGCTGCGCCAGGTAGAGGCCGGGCGGGGCGAGGAACGGGCCGCAGGCGATGACGTCGCCGCCGCCGGCGGGCCGGCCGGGCAGCTCGGCGCGGGGCAGTGAGCCGGCGTCGCGGACGGCGAGCACGCCGGCCTCGCGTTGCTGTGCCAGATGCGCGGCGACGAGCTCCTCGCTGCCGCGCTGAGTCCGAGCCGCTCGCGGGCATCGAACGTCAGATGCGCGTGCGCATCTGACGAGGCCGGGAGCGAGCCACGCGCCGGGAAGCTCGGCTGCGCCGGCGATCGGCTGCGAGCTCAGCCGACCGCCGGCGATCCACCAGTTCAGCGGTTCGCCGCCGCCGGGAAGCGCAATGCCGCGCACATGCCAGCGACCGCCGCTCAAGTTCCCGGCAGCATGGCACGCCGCCTGGCTGGCGTCAGGGGAGAAACGCGCCGCGGCGGCTCGTGGGGTTCGAGGGGCGCGGACTACGTCGAGCTAGGGGACTCCCAGAAGAGCGCCATCGCCCCGCGCACGCCCCCACTCGCGCCGATCGGAAAGGCGCTGACCTCGATGCGATGCGTGCCACCGCTGGCCGAGCGGATCCGCAGCCGCCGGTGGACCGGTCGCTCTTGGTTGAGCGCGATCACCAGCGGGAGCTCGTCGATCGGGATGCCGCTACCGGCCGGGGCGAAGCGCGTTCCCCAGTCGTCGGCGCTCAAGGCTCCGGCCTCCTCGAAGCGCACGCCGAGCATCGCCGCGGCCGCATCGTTGAAGAACACAAGGGTGGCTGCGACGTCGACGAGGAAGGCCGGAGTGGTCAGGCTGGACATCAGGCTGCGAGCCAGGATGATCTCGATCGGACGCGGCGCGGTGGGCCCCATCCCGGGTACCTACCCCCGATCTCCGCTTATCAGGAGCACCGGCTCGTCTACGAGGGTGCCGCGTTGCAATGCTTGAGTCCGCGGCGCACCTGGCCGACTCTCCATGGATGCGGCCGCTCCTCCTCGTCGCCGTGATGGCCGGCGCGACGCTCGCCGTCGCGCCCGCAGCGCCTGCCTCCGCCGGTGGTACGCCCGCCCCCTTGCGCAGCGGCGGCGCCGCGTTCGGCTCGCCGCTGCCCAAGCCCGCCGCCAACCCCGTCGCGCGACGGCTCACGCTCTCGCCGCGGGAGATCACGGCGGGACAGGCAGCGCCCGCGGTCCGCCTGCGCGTTCGCCAGCGCGGCGTCGCGCGCGTCCGTGGCCGGATCGTCGTGCTGCGGCTGCCGAGCAACCGGCTGGTCGCCAAGCGGCAGCTGGGCTGGCTGAAGACCGAGCGGACGCTCACCGTGCGGCTGCCCAAGGATCTGAAGCTGCAGACGGGGCGCTACCTCGTGCGCCTGCACGTCCAGGACTCGCGCGGGCATGCGCTGCGGCGCAGCGGCACGTATCCGGGCCGGGCGCGGATCGTCGTGCGCCGTCCCAAGCCGGCACCCGCGCCGCCCGCGCCTGCGCTGCCCACCCCCGCGCCGGCGCTGCCCGCGCCCGCGCCGTCGCCCGCGGGGCCCGGCGTCTTCCCGATCCTCGGCGCGTTCGACCTCGGTGGCGTCGAGGCGCGATTCGGCGCGGGACGCACCGGCCACATCCACGAGGGCCAGGACATCGGCGCCGCCGCCGGGTTGCCTGTCGTGGCGCCGTACGCGGGCGCCATCAGCCGGACGGACTTCCAGTCCAGCGGCGCCGGGGAGTACGTCGTCCTCGACGGCGCCGACGGCCGCGACTACTTCTTCGCGCACTGCCTGCGCGGCTCGACGGCCGTGGCGGAGAACAGCGCCGTGGCCGCCGGCCAGTTGCTGTGCCGCGTCGGCGCGACCGGCACGACAAGCGGCGCGACGCACCTGCACTTCGAGATCTGGCAGGTCGGCTGGCGCGTCAAGGGCGGCACGCCGATCGACCCGCTGCCCGAGCTGCGGGCGTGGGCGGGGGTCTGAGGGCTGGGCGCGTGCCGTAGCGGCGGTCCGCACGGCGGTATCCTCCGCGACCGTGGCGAGATAGCTCAGTTGGTAGAGCACACGACTGAAAATCGTGGTGTCCCCGGTTCGAGTCCGGGTCTCGCCATTACCGGATCTGCAGGGATTTCGCGGATCTGGCCTCTCGTCGGAGCCGCGCGGCGCGAACGGAATGGCGAACGGGCAGCCCCGTTGGCCTCATAACGGCTGGCCGGTCGGCGGCTATGCGGGTTTCGCGCTGGAGGCGGGCTGCGGCCCGTCCCGCCCGAAAATGAACTCGCGAGGTCGCCAGCGACTCGAGCGCCAGATGGCCATGCTGGCGCGGCTCTGGTGTCCCGTGCCTTCCCAGGCCGAGCTCCGCCATGCAGTCAAGAGGTCTCGCGCGGCCACAGGGGGGCGAACTTCTCGAGCTCCAGACCTAAGGGGAGCGACGGCTCGTACCCCCCGACCTCGAAAGGACGGCCATGCAGTACGACGAACTCCCACGAGCGCCCAGGTTCGGGGCCAGCCCAACCGAGAAGCCAGCGCGGCCCGGAAAGAGCGGGACTGCGGAGCGGCTGGCTATCGCCTGGGCCGAGACGGAGCTAGGGTCCTCGGGACCTGACGCTGACGGCCAGATCTGGAGTGCCTGGATGGAGCAGTTCAAGACGACGATCGACTTCCTTTGGGATATCGCGAACCTCCTGCGCGATGACTTCAAGCGCAGCAAATATCAGGACGTGGTGCTTCCTTTCACGGTCCTGCGGAGGCTCGACCAGGTGCTCGAGCCGACCCGCGGGGCCGTCCTCAAGGCGAACGCCAAGCTCGACAGGCTTGGAATTCGCGAGGAACAACGCGATCCAATGCTCCGCGAGGCTTCCGGCTACGCCTTCTACAACGTCTCGCGCTTCAACTTCGAGCGGCTCGTCGTTGAACACACCGCGCTCGAGGCCAACCTCGCCGAATACCTGGCCGGATACTCGAAGAACGTCCGGGATCTCCTCGAGAAGTTCAACTTTGTGAACACGCTCGAGAAACTGATCGAGGCGGAACTCCTCTTCAAGGTCGTCGAGGAGTTCAAGAACGCGGACCTACATCCCTCGACCGTCCCCAACCACGGGATGGGCTACATCTTCGAGGATTTGATCCGGCGCTTCAACGAAGCCCTCGACGAGAACCCGGGGGAGCACTTTACCCCGCGCGAGGTCGGAGCCCTGATGACCGAACTCCTAGTCGCGCACGATCCCGCGGCGCTGAAGCAGGAGCACTTGATCCGCACCGTATGCGACCCCTGCTGCGGAACGGGTGGGCTCCTGCAGATCGCCAAACAGCGACTGAAGAAGATCAACAAGCAGATCGACGTTTTCGTGTTCGGCCAGGAGGTCAATCCGGAGACCTGGGCGATCGCCGTGGCGGATTTCCTCGTCGGGAGCGAGGACGGTCGCGATGCCAAAAACATCAAGTTCGGCAGCGTCCTCTCGAACGAAGACAAGGATCTCAAGGAGCAGCGTTTCCACTACCAGCTCGCCAACCCGCCTTACGGTAAGAAGTGGAAGAAGGATGAGGAGAAGGTCAAGGCCGAGCACCGCTTGGGTGAGGCGGGACGTTTCGGCGCCGGGGTTCCGAAGGTCACGGACGGCCAGTTCCTCTTCATCCAGCACATGCTCAACCGGATGAAGGATCTGTCGGAGGGCGGTGGCCGCGTCGCGATCATCTCGAACGGCGCACCGCTCTTCTCTGGCGACGCCGGCGGGAGCGAGAGTGAGATCCGTCGCTGGATACTCGAGAACGACTGGCTCGACGCTGTCGTCGGGTTGCCGGAGGATCTCTTCTACAACACCGGCATCAAGACCTACGTCTGGATCCTGACGAACAAGAAGCCGAAGAACCGAGTTCGCAAGGTCCAGCTGATCGACGCGACCGGACGCGAGTTCTGGGAGCCGCTCGAGAAGAAGAGCCTCGGCAAGAAGCGGCGCGAACTCACCGACGCGCACATAGCCAAGATCCGCGAGATCTACGAGACACACCAGGACGGGCCGTACTCGCAGATCCACCCGGTCGCCGCCTTCGGCTATCGCAAGATCACGATCGACCTACCGCTGAGGCGCAGCTTCGAGGTGACCGACGAGCGCGTCGCGATGCTGCGCACTGACAAGGCCTTCGTCTCGCTCGCAGTCAGCTACGAGGGCGAAGCGGATCCGCAAGACGCGCTGCTCGCCGCCCTCGACACCCTGCGCCCTCAGTTCTGGAACGACCAAGCCGAGTTCATTCCCGAACTCGAGGACGCGCTCGCGAGAAACGGGGTCGATGTGACAGCCACCCTCAAGAAGGCGATCTTGGCCAACATCGGCCAGCCCGATCCAGACGCCGTCCCCGCACTGGACGAGAAGGGCAAGCCGCTCTACGACCCGGAACTGCGGAACAGCGAACGCGTTCCGCTAGGAGAGGACGTCGAGGAGTTCTTCAAGACGGAGGTCAAGCCGTTCGTCGACGAGGCCGTCCTCGTGAGGAGCATCAAGGACGCCAAGGACAAGGGAATCGGCAAGAAAGGTTTCGAGATCAACTTCAACCGCTTCTTCTTCAAGTATTCGCCGCCTCGTCCGCTCGACGAGGTCGAGTCCGACCTCGCCAACCTTGAGGAGGAGACGCTGCGCTCGTCGAGGAGGTGACCGCTTGAGCGTCGAGTTGCCGGTGGTGGGCCGGCAAACATACGAGGAGACGAAGGCGACGCGCGTTGCCTGGATCGGGGACCTTCCCTCCCATTGGAGCGTCGAACGCGTCAAGCACGTGGCGCGCCTTGCGACGGGCCACACTCCGAGCCGTGCCAATGACGCCTACTGGGCCAACTGCACGATCCCCTGGGTCGCGCTTGCCGACGTGAGTCGACTCCGATCCTTGGAGCTCGACGCGATACACGAAACCATCGAGAACGTAAGCGAACTCGGCGTCGCCAATTCCGCCGCGCGACTCTTGCCGACGGGTACGGTCGTCCTCTCGCGCACGGCATCAGTGGGTTTCACAGCCGTCATGGGCAGACCGATGGCCACGAGTCAGCATTACTTCAACTGGGTCTGCGGTGCTCGGATTCGGCCGCTCTTCCTGATGTACTGCTTCCGCGCGATGCGCGACGAGTTCGAGCGGATCTCCGACGGCTCGACGCACGGGACGATCTACTGGCCGGACGGCGAGCGCTTGACAGTTCCGCTGCCCCCGATCACCGAGCAAGACGCGATCGTGGCCGCGCTTGATGCTGAGTGCGAACGGATCAGGAATCTCCTCCGGCTAAAGCGCCTCCTTCTGGCCAGGCTGATCGAGCGGGCCGACTCGCTCGTCACTAAGGAGTGTCTCGGTGAGGGCCATGAACCGACGAGCGAGGATCCGGCCTACGGTTGGCTGCCGCCGCTCGTCGAGGGCTGGAGGATCGTGCCGCTCAAGCACCTTGCGCCGTTCGTCTCGCGCGGCACGCCGCCCGACTACATGATGAGCGGGGGGACGCCGGTTCTCGGACAGAGCTGCGTGCACTGGGACGGACTGAAGCTCGAGAACGCGCGGCTCCACGCGGAAGAGCATGTCGCCGGATTGCGCGGTCTCCTTAGCCCGAATCCACCGCTGGGGGCGGTCGGTGGCGGAATCGGGCCGTGGTGAGCTTGATGGCGGTGCGTTGGGTCGGTCTGTCGGCGTGATCGGTGTCTGGCGGGTGCTGTGACGCTTCCG
>Ga0136615_10000263_pt1 | contig 23360 bp, 20 predicted proteins | sample AntDrymUQ2882206_2_FD_106647 | JGI IMG/M metagenome (GOLD analysis project Ga0136615, IMG submission 106647) | Polar desert sand microbial communities from Dry Valleys, Antarctica - metaG UQ288 (22.06) | ecosystem: Environmental > Terrestrial > Soil > Desert | place: Antarctica: Dry Valley... | reverse complement strand
CCCGATCAGCGTCAGCGACGCGCCGAACAGCGTCACGATCCCGTCCGTGACGAGCTGGTCGAGCGCCTGGACGTCATTCGTGAGCCGCGAGATCAGCACACCGGTCCTGTTGCGTGAGTAGAAGCCGATCGACAGCGACTGGAGATGGGCGAAGATGCGCGTGCGCAGATCCTGCAGCGCGCGCTGGCCGACCCAGCTGACGAGGTAGGTCTGGACGTAGGTCGCCGCCCAGTTGATCAGCCCCGCGACGAGAAAGGCGACCAAGATCACCGTCAGGGCGCCCGTGTCGCCGTCCTTGATCCCGTCGTCGATTGCGCGACCGGTGAGATAGGGAGGAGCCAGGGACGCAGCGGTGGCGACCACGAGCGCGGCGAACATCAACGCCACGCGCAGGCGGTAGGGGCGCAGCAGCGCGAGTAGCTGGCCCAGCTTGCGCGTCCGGCCGCGCTCGCCACGCAGGGCTTGCAGCATGGCGCTCACAGTCCCGCCTCCGCGCGCTCGGGTAGTGCGAGCTGGGTCGGCTCGCCGGTGGCGATCTGACGGTAGAGATCGGACTGCTTCCACAGCTCGTCGTGAGTTCCGCGCGCCGTCACCCGACCGTCGTGGAGCACCGCTATCTCGTCGGCGAGTGCGATCGTCGATATCCGGTGGGCGATCACGAAGGTCGTGCGCTCGCGCATGACCTCGGCGAGCGCGGCCTGGATCTGGCCCTCGGTGGTCGCGTCGACGCTGGAGGTCGCGTCGTCGAGGATCAGGATGCGCGGGCGGGCGAGCAGCGCCCGAGCGATCGCGACCCGCTGGCGCTGTCCGCCGGAGAGGGTCAGGCCCCGCTCGCCGACCCGGGTCTCGTACCGCTCGGGCAGCGCATCGGCGAACTCATCGACGCGCGCGCGTCGGGCTGCGTCGAGCACCTCCTCGTCGGCCGCGTCGGGACACGCGTAGGCGATGTTGTCGCGCAGGCTGGCGGAGAACAGGAACGCGTCGTCGGAGACGAGCGCGATCTCGCCGCGCAGGGAGCCGAGATCGACGTTGCGCACGTCGGTGCCGTCGATCGTCACGGAGCCGAGCTGGGTGTCATAGAGCCGAGGCAGCAGAGCGACCAGTGTGGTCTTGCCCGAGCCGGTGCCGCCGACGAGCGCCAGGGTGCGGCCGGCGGGTACATCGAGATCGACGTCGTGCAGGACGGCGTCGTGCGGCTCATAGCCGAAGGTCACACCGCGCAGCTCGACGTGACCGCCGCCAGGCGGCAGCGGGCCGGCGTCGTCTGGTGCCACGATCCGTGGTCGGCGGTCGAGGACCTCGAACACGCGGGCCCCGGAGGCCACGGCGCGCTGGGCCATTCCGAGCGACACGCCTAGCATCCGCATGGGAGAGGTGAGCATCACGACGTAGCCGTAGAAGGCGACGAACTCGCCGACCGAGATCTTGTTGTCGATCACCTGGCGCCCCCCGACGATCAGGATCGCGGCGAGGCCGAGCTGGGGTAGGAAGCCGATCAAGGGGTTGTAGAAGGCGCGCAGCTTGGTCGAGGCCATCGACTGGTCAAACACACGGGAGACGAAGCCCTTGAAGCGGCGCAGCTGGCGCTCCTCCTGTGCGAAGGCCTTCACCAGGCGCACGCCGGAGACGTTCTCCTCGGCGTCGGCGGTCAGCTCCGCGATCCGTTGCTGGACCTCCTGCGACGCCGGGCGGTTGCGCTTGCCGTACTCGTAGGCAATCCAGATCACGAACGGCATCGGGGCCAGGGCAACCGTCGCGAGCAGGGGGTTCACGGCGAGCATCACGACGGCGGCGATCACGATCGTGACGGCGGACTGGAGCATGAAGATCAGTCCGTAGCCGAGGAAGAAGCGCACCGACTGGAGGTCGACGGTCGAACGCGACATCAGCTGGCCGGTCTGCTGGCCGTCGAAGAACCCGAGCTCGAGGGCCTGTAGGTGGCCGTACATCATCCCGCGCAGGTCGTACTCGACCCCGAGCGAGACGCGCCCGGCGACGAGCCGGCGCGCGACGCTGAATCCAAGGCGTAGGATGCCGGCTGCGACAAGCGTCCATGCGAGCGGCAAGAGCGAGCCGCCGCCGCTGCGGATCTCGTCGATCGTGCGGCCGATGACGTAGGGGATCAGCACGCCGGTGCCCATCGCGGCGGCGGCCAGCGCCAGCGACGCGAGCACCCCCGCCCGGTAGGGGCGTAGGAAGCCGAGGAGTCGCTTGAAGACTGTCACGGACCCGCTACTTTACTTTGTGAAGTATTGGTCGCATGTGAGCTGGAGGGTCGTCGAGCGCCATCGCGGCAAGCTAGACCTTCAAGTAGGCTTGAAGTCAACCCCACCGTGCCGCCGTCGCGCTCCTCGAAGCTGTTAGGCAAGCAGCTGCTCGCGGTGGAGCGTGTTGATGCGCATGTGCCAACCGTATGTATGCGGCCTCGCCGCGGTCGACCGCGTGCCCGGCGTGTGCGTGAGGTTCCCCGGTCTGGGTAAGGGCAAGCTATGCAGATAGTCAACAGAGTCGTAGACGCCATCGTCACCATCATCACGGCGCCTTTCCGTGCCATCGCCGCACTTTTCGGCAGCCGCGGAGGTGGGGGTCGCGGCGGTCGGCGCCGCTGAGGCGGCCTAGGGGGGCACGGGACTCGAGCCGGCGATCCCCGGCACAGCGGGAGTGGCCGATAGGCGTGTTCAAATAAAGGCGCTACCCCGCTGGTAGCCCTGAAGTCGACTCGCCCTCATCCGCGCTAAGTAAACGCACTCAGCGGGGTTCGACACGTTGGTCGTGGCGAGAGCTGGGGGTCTACGTCGCCGGCACGAGGCCGAATTGCCGCTGGCCGAATGCGCCGATCTCGGTCGCCCGCTTGAAAAGGTCGACCGTCAGCGGATGGCGGCCGGCGACGATCAAGTCGTAGAGCGCGGCCTTCTTATCGGCCAGACGGATCGTGTCCGCGGTGCGATGGTTGTAGCCGAGGCTGGCCAGCTGCCCGTGGTACCAGCCGCGCAGCTCGCGGGTGGCGTTGTTGACACCGTGATCCATCAGCCGCTCGGGATCGGGGTGGCCGAGGACCGGCCGAACCTTGTTGACGTTGCCGGCTGCCAGGTAGCGGATGAGGCCGTTGACCGGCAGGTTGATCAGCAGGTCGAGGCGGCGATAGTGCCAGGCCAGCGCCCGCACGGTGTCGAGATGCAGGTCGAGCCCCTGCGGGTCGAGGTAGGCGATCACGAGCGCGTTGCGCGGCACGGCCCGGAACACGGCGTCGAGGGTCTCGGGCGCGTTGGCGTCGCCGCGATGGATGTGGACGCCCTCCATGCCCTGGGTGCGGGCGCGCAGGCAACGCTCACAGTCCGCGCTCAGGTCGTTGAAGAAGTACCCCGCGAAGGGCACCCGCACACCGAGCGTGGCCATCGGCGAGCCGAGCAAGAACTCCTTGTCCTCGACGACGTAGAGCCGGCCGGGCCCGGCGAAGAGCTCGACCCAGTAGACCGGCCACTTCTGCCCGACCGCGACCGAGACCGTGTCGGCGAAGCGATGGACTTTGGAGGCCTTCTCCATCGAGTGGTGGTGGATCTCGCGCGCGAGCAGGCCCTCGTCATCAAGAACCAGGCCATCAGGTGTCAGCGGCGGCTGGATGACCCGCGGCCGGCGGGGCGGCTTCGGCTCGGAGAAGAGCGGAATCTGGTCACTGCGTGGCACCTGATGCAAGCTACCGATGGGTCCTGACGGCTTTCGGTAAGAAGGCTGACCGGTCTACCCCGGTGTGGTAGTCGTGCGGTGTGCCCGACAGGGAAAAGGCGGCCGATCCCGCGATCGCCGGAAGACCGGCAAGCGTTCCGATGGTCAGTCGGGAAAGGGGCCCGCCCCTGGCCCGCCATGGGAGGTTCGGTGGCACCCGCGCGCGCGAGCCGAGGCTCAGGCCATCAAGAAGAAGAACACGGGCGATTACGACTCCGTCATAACCGTCATCGAGAAGCTGAAGGCGCTATGCCCGATGCTCCGCTATCCGCATCAAAGTGGTGTAAAAGGCAAAACGGGTGGCGGCCTGCGTGAGCTGCGACCCGGCCAAGGCCGCACGCTGTGGCGTCCGCTCTACCGTCGATTCGGGGACACCTACGTCATCCTGGCGGTGGGCCCCGAGGCACAGGTCGACCAGACGGGGTTCAACTCGGCGGTCAAGGATGCGCAGGCCCGGCGGGGAGCGATCGAGAAGGCTGAGGGTCAAGAGAAAGATCCCGACAGCCGATAACAAGCGTGATATAATCCTATTGTCACTCTGAAGAAGGGTCCGGAATGAAGCTCAGCGACATGCAGACATTTGATGAGGTGCTCGCCGAGGACCTGCAGGACCCCGGCTTCCGCGAGCGCTGGGAGCGCAACGCCCTTGCCCGGGCCGTTGCTAACCATGTGATCGCTTACCGGGCTAAGCAGGAGCTTTCCCAGAGTGGCTTGGCCGTGCGGCTCGGGATGAGCCAGCCGCAGGTCGCCCGGCTGGAGGCGGCGGAGCACAATCCGAGCTTCGAGACCCTCCTCAAGCTCGCGGGCGTCTTGGACATCGAGCTCACGATCACCTTCCATCCCGTGAAGAAGCCCTCGACGCTGACCACGAAGCGCGCGCGAACGACGCACGCCCTGGGCAGCATGGTCGTGAACGACACCGAGATGCTGGTCGCCGCGGCCTAGGCGTACCCGCCGCGAGTCATCCCACAAGCCTCGCCGAAGGAAAGGGCATCTCGTCCCATGTTCGGCCGGCCAGCAGCCGGCCGCCGCTCTTCGAGGTCCGTCCGCCCCACTGCTTGAAGAAGAAGGCGACGCCCTCCTGGAGGCAGCGGTCACGCAGGTCGAGGATCCACTCTTCTCTGACCGGCCGGTGTCGCTGGCCAGATTCGCCGCCGGCGATCAGCCAGTGGATGCCGTCGAGGTCGAGCCCTTCGAGCGGTCCGAGCAGCGGCTCGGCTGAGATGAAGCGAACCGCGGCCGGGACCTGGCGCAGATAGTCGGCTCGGTGAATGAAGCGGCGGTTCTCGATCGAGACGCCCTGCCAGACGTTGGGTGGCCAGGGGAGATCGGGGGCGAGCTCGGCGAGGCGCTCGTGGCGCTTGGTGAGGATCTGGAAGGTGTGGTGCTCGGCCCCGACCATGATCTCGAAGACCTCGGCGATGTACTCGGCCGGGATCTCCTCGTGGAAGAGGTCACTCATGCTGTTGACGAAGATCATCCGCGGCCGGCGCCAGCGCAGGGGCTGGTCCAGCCGGCCAGGCCAGAGACGTAGGTCGAACCCCTGCTCGTAGGGGTGGCCGGCGACGCCGCGCCAGCGCTCGGCGAAGGTCTCCGCGTAGCAATGGGCGCAGCCGGGAGAGACCTTGGAGCAACCGGTAACCGGGTTCCAGGTCGCTTCCGTCCACTCGATCGCGCTGCCGTCGGCCATGGTCTCCGACACTACTTCGAGTCGGCGAGCGGCGAACCTTCGCCCCCGCGGACAGCCGGCAGCTCCGCTCGTAGCATCAGGGCCGTGCCGTCCGACGACGAGATCACCGGCTACAGGTTCGAGAGGATCGGCGACGTGTTCCCCGCCGACGACCCGCTGGCGCGCTATCTCGTCGTCGTCTCGATGGCCCTCAACGACGTGACCTGGGCCACCAAGCGGCTGCTTGAGGGGTTGGAGGGGGACGCCCCGCCCTACGAGAACGTCTACGCGCTGCGGCTCGCCGGCTCGCACATGTGGGAGATGCTGAAGTTCCTCTCCGGGAGCGAGAAGAACTCGCCCGAGGTTGCTGCCTTTCTTGACGGCTTGCCCGAGGACGCCCGCGAGTACTACCGTTCGGCCCTCGCCCGCCTTGAGGCGGATCCGAAAGATGGCGCGCGGCCCTTCAAGGCAAGTTTGGCACGCCTGCGCGACCAGTTCTCCCACTACACGGATCTCGACCGCAAGGAGCTGATGTGCGCGCTTGAGGCAGTGGGGGATGACGAGGGCCTGCTCCATGTGGGCGAGCGCTTCGGCGACTTTCGGGCCCTGTACGCAGACGAGGTCGCCGGCCAGCTGGCGTACCGCAGCGAGGATGACCAGCTCGTTGACCTCGAGGCGTTTGTGACGAAGATTCGCAACGCGACGAACGACCTGATGCGATTCGGCCAGCTCGCCCTGCGCGAGTACTTAAGACCGATCGCTGGCGACAAGCTCACCCCGGTCACCGCTGAGCTTCCGCCGGCGCCCGACGCCGACCCCGATCCCGGCGATGACGCCGAGCCTTCTCCATCAGCCTCGTGAACCCGCCGTAGTTACCGAACACGCTCGGCGGGGGCCAGCCGTGCTCGCGCTAGTGAGCGAGGTAGCGCTTCTGCGTCCGCCGGACACCCGCCGGCAGCAGCTCGTCGAAGGCAGCGAGCGCCGCGACGCACTCCTCCTCGGGCCAAGCGGATGTGTGGTCAACGCGATCCCCTTCTAGAGCAGTTCGCTAGAGCAGCGCCCAGGCGGCGGGAGCCCCTGGGCGCTTTCGCGTTTCAGGACCAGGCGGAGCGCTTCGAGTCGCCCGCCTTCACAGACTGGGCGCCTCGTGACCTGTCACAGCGCTTCGCTCGCGGGCTCGCGCGAATCGCGGCCCATTCCTTGAGCGAAAGCTTGAACAGGCCCGATAGCTCCGGGTGGATTCGAACCACCGACCTCACCATTATGAGTGGCACGCTCTAACCGCTGAGCTACGGAGCCTCGCGGGTGGCAGCAGCCAGCCGCCGGCAAAGCCTAGCCAGTGCAACCGCGGTCGAGTCGCGCGGGGCGGCGGGCACGGCCCCAATGCGACCGGTCCGTCACGCAACAGCGGTCGCAACGGGCTAGGTTGCCTGTATCGTGCCCGATCCTCTCCAGCCACTGGTCGCAGTGCCCAACGTCAGCGAGGGCGCCGACCACGACGTTCTAGAGGCGATCGAAGCTGCCTTCGCCCCGGCGCGGTTCCTCGATCTGCACGCCGACGTCGATCATGGCCGGGCCGTCTACTCCCTCGCCGGCCACCAAGGCGAGCTTTGCGACGGCCTCGTCTCCGGTACGGCCATGGCGCTCGAGCGGATCGACCTGACTCGCCACGAAGGGCTGCACCCGTTCGCCGGCGCGCTCGACGTGATGCCGATCGTGTACCTCGACGAGGAGCAGCGGGCCGCGGCGTGCGCGGAGACGCTCGCCGCGGCGGGTCGGATCGGCGCCGAGCTCGAGCTTCCGGTGATCCTCTACGGCGACCTCGCGACCAGGCCTGAACACCACGAGCGGGCAGATCTACGCCGGGGAGGCTGGCGCGGACTGGCGGCTAGGATCGAGAGCGGGGAAGTCGTTCCCGACTTCGGCCCCCGCCGGGTCCACCCGACCGGCGGGGCGTTGCTCGCCGCCGCTCGGCCCCCCCTGGTCGCTTTCAACGTCGACCTCGTGGCCGACGACGTCGGTCTCGCGACGACCATCGCCGCCGAGCTGCGCGAGTCCGGTGGTGGGATGCCCGGCGTGCGGGCGATGGGGCTGCGCCTCGACGCCCGCGCGCGGGCGCAGGTCTCGACCAACGTCCACGACCACCGATCCGTTCGCTTGGCCGAGATCGTCGAGTTCGTGCGCGATCGGGCGAGGATCGCCGAAGCGGAGCTCGTCGGGCTGGCGCCCGAAGCCGCCTTCGAGGGCTTCCCCGACGACGTGCCCCTCAGGGGCTTCGCCCCCGAGCGGCACCTACTGGAGAACGCGTTACGCTCACTGGCGTGACCGCCCACCAGATCCGTCTCTAGACCGCTGGCCCAGACCAAGAAGAAGCGCAGCCGCAAGCATCGCGGCACACCGGCCGGAACGGTCGACCGTGCCGGGCGGACGGGGCGCCCGCAGACCCGCGAGGAGGCGAAGAGGATCTCGCGCGAGCGCCGCGCGGAACGGCTCAATCGCGAGCCCACCTGGCGGGGAGCGGTCAATCGCGCGGCGATAAGCGCGCCCATTCTGGCGGTCTTCTCGGTGCTGGCGCTCGACTTCCCAGTCGGCTTCGGCATCGTGCTGGCGGCGATCATGTTCCTGATCTACATCCCGCTTGGCTACGTGACCGACCGCGCGGTCCACAGGTTCCGCCAGCGCAAGCGGAAGACCTAGCCGTGGAGATACGGATGCTCACGGTCGGGCCGCTGCAGGAGAACTGCTTCCTGCTTCGCCGCGACGGCTCCGACCGCGCTGTGATCGTCGACCCCGGCGACGAGGCGGCCCGGCTGCTCGGAACGGTCGACGAGCTGGGCGTCACCCTCGAGGCGATACTGCTCACGCACGCCCACTTCGACCACGTGGGCGCGGTTGCCGAGATCGCCCGGGCCACGGGCACCGAGGTGTGGGTGCCGCGCATCGAGGCTCCCGTGCTCGCAGACATAAACAGCTACGTGCTCTTCCCGGGCTTCGGTCCCTACGAGGGCTACGCGGCAGAGCATGTGCTCGACGGCGGCGAGACGCTGTCGCTCGCGGGCTTGACCATCGAGGTGCTCTCCACCCCGGGCCACAGCCCCGGCCATGTGACCTTCTCGGTCCCCGACGAACAGGTGGTTTTCTCGGGCGATGTCCTCTTTCAGGGCTCGGTCGGGCGCACCGACCTGCCGGGAGGCGACACGGGGACGTTGATGGAGTCGATCCGCACGCTTTTCGAGGGCCTCCCCGCGGAGACGAAGGTCTACCCCGGCCACATGGGGCTGACGACGTTGGGTGACGAGCGTGCGCGCAACCCCTTCCTGACCGCTCTATCCGGCTAGTTGATGGCTGCGAAGCTCAAAGCCCCTCGGGGGACCTTCGACGTGCTGCCCGAGGACGGCGAGCGCCGCGCGCACCTACGAACGGTCGCCGAGCGCCGCCTCGCCGGCGCCGGCTACGGCTACCTCGAGACGCCCGTGTTCGAGGACACCGATCTGTTCGCGCGCGGAGTGGGCGAGTCGACGGACATCGTGCAGAAGGAGATGTTCACCTTCGAGGACAAGGCCGGGCGGTCGCTGACCTTGCGTCCCGAGGGCACTGCCGGTGCCTGCCGTGCCTACATCGAGCACGGCCTTCACAAGCTGCCCCAGCCGGTGAAGCTGCACTACTGGGGGCCGTTCTTCAGACACGAGGCGCCTCAGGCCGGCCGCTACCGTCAGTTCAACCAGATCGGCGCCGAGGCGCTGGGCTCCGATGACCCATCGCTCGACGCCGAGCTGATCGTGGTGCTGTCCGGGCTGCTCGCCGAGATGGGCGTCGGTGGCCTGAGCTTGAAGCTGTCGAGCCTGGGAGACGCCGAGACGCGGCAGGAGTACGGCCAAGACCTGCGTGCCCATCTGCGCGCCAACGAGGCGCGGCTCTCGGACGAGGTCCGTGCGCGCATCGACCTGAACCCCCTGCGCGCCTTCGACTCCGACGATCCCGGGACACGCGCCGTGATGGAGACCGCGCCGTTGCTGCCCGAGCGGCTTAAGCGCGAGGACGCCGAGCATTTCGCGGACGTGCGCGCGCTGCTCGACGAAGCGGCGGTGAGGTACGTCTTGGACCCGACGCTCATCCGCGGCCTGGACTACTACACGCGCACGGTCTTCGAGTTCGCCAGCGCGGCGCTGGGGGCCCAGAGCGGCGTCGGCGGAGGCGGCCGCTACGACATGCTGGTCGAGCAGCTCGGCGGGCCGGCGACGCCCGGTGTCGGTTGGGCGGCGGGGGTCGAGCGGATCCTGCTCGCGACGGAGCCGGCCGAGTCGCGCCGGGGGGCTCTCGTGCCCGGCGACGTCTACGTGGCGGTAGCCAAGCCCGAGGCGCGGCGCCGCGCCTTCTCGCTCACGTGGGATCTGCGCCGCAGGACCGGCCGCACGGTCTCGCTGGAACAGGCCGGGCGCTCGCTGAAGGGGCAGCTCAAGCACGCCGACCGGCTTGGAGCACGTTGGGTGGTGATCGCCGGAGATGACCTCGAGCTCAAGGACATGCGCGGCGGTGACCAGCAGTCGGTGGGGGACAGCGAGGAGCTGCTCAGAAAGTTGGACGAGCTGGATGCCGAGGCCACAACGCTCGAGGAGGAGCGATGACCAACACCTTCGCCAACGCCTACCGCAACGCATGGGCCGGTGGGCTGCGCGCGGAGGCGGTGGGGCGCGAGGTGCGCGTCGCCGGCTGGGTCCACCGCCGCCGTGACCACGGAGGGCTGATCTTCATCGACCTGCGTGATCGCGAAGGACTGCTGCAGCTGGTCTTTCACCCCGAGGATGCCAAGCGGGCGCACGAGCGGGCCAAGCGGCTGCGCTCGGAGGACGTGATCTCCGTGGAAGGCGAGCTCGTCCGCCGCGAGCCGGCGCAGATCAACGCCGAGTTGCCGACCGGCGAGGTCGAGCTGGCCGTCTCCTCCTTCGACCTGCTGGCCGACGCCGAGACGCCGCCATTCCAGATCGACGAGGATGACCTCGTCGGCGAGGAGCTGCGCCTGCGCTACCGCTACCTCGACCTGCGCAAGCCGCACATGGCGGAGGCGATCGAGCTCCGGCATCGGGTCGTGTCGACGATCCGGCACCATCTCGAGGACGAGGGCTTCCTCGACATCGAGACCCCGACGCTCACCCGCTCGACGCCCGAGGGTGCGCGTGACTACCTCGTCCCGTCCAGGTTGCAGCTGGGCTCGTGGTATGCGCTGCCTCAGTCGCCCCAGCTCTTCAAGCAGCTCCTGATGGTCTCAGGCTTCGAGCGCTACTACCAGATCGCGCGTTGCTTCCGAGATGAGGTCTTCCGTGCCGACCGCCAGCCCGAGTTCACCCAACTCGACATGGAGCTCTCCTTCGTCGTCGAGGACGACGTGATCGCGACCGTCGATCCGTTGATGCGCAAGATCCTGGCGCTCGGTGGTATCCAGGTTCCGGATCCGATCGAGCGGCTGACCTACGACGACGCGCTCCTGCGCTTTGGCAGCGACCGTCCCGACCGGCGCATCCCGATCGAGATCGCGGACCTCGGGAAGGTGTTTGCCGGCTCCGAGTTCAAGGTCTTCTCGGGCGCGCTGGGGAGTGGGGGGGTCGTACGTGGCTTCGCGGCGCCCGGGGGGTTCCCGCGCAGCCGCTTCGAGGGACTCACCGAGCAGGCTCGGGGGCTGGGCGCGAAGGGGCTGGTCTGGGGTGTCGTCGATCCCGACGCTCCACAGGAGGGCACCACAGGTGGCTGGCGTTCCCCCGTCGCGAAGTTCCTCAGCGAGGACGAGATCTCGGGTCTGATCTCCGCAACCGGAGCGAAGCAGGGCGACGCGATCCTGGTCGTCGCGGATCAGGCGCCAGTCGTCGCACGCGTGCTGGGCGACCTGCGGTTGGCCGTCGGCGAGGTCGAGGCCCGGCACGACCTCGTCTGGGTCGTCGACTTCCCGATGTTCGAATGCAGCGCCGAGGACGGCACGCTCAACGCGATGCACCATCCGTTCACCGCGCCGACGGGGGACCTCGACGGCGATCCCGCGAGGTGGCGTAGCCGCGCCTACGACCTTGTCTGGAACGGCTCTGAGATCGGCGGGGGCTCGATCCGCACATCTACCCCCGACGTCCAGACAAAGGTGCTCGCGGCGCTGGGCATGAACGAGGCGGAGGCCCGCGAACGGTTCGGCTTCCTACTCGATGCGCTCTCCTACGGGGCGCCACCGCACGGGGGCATCGCGTTCGGAGTCGACCGCATCGTGGCCCTGCTCGGGGGCCGCGAGTCGATCCGCGACGTGATCGCGTTTCCAAAGGCCGCCAGCGGCGCGGACCCCCTGACAGGCGCGCCGGCGCCCGTGGACGAGCAGCAGCTGCGCGACCTTGGGTTGCGTCTGATGGCGGGGTTGAGCGCCGCGCCAGCCGGCTGACCCGGCGGGTTCTTGGAGTCGCTGCTAGCGTTGCTGGCGGCTCGAGCTTGTACGCCAGCCGGCTCACCATGTTGAGCCAACACCACTGGAGTGGGAGCCTGACTCGGGGCGCACCGGGCGCAAAGCCGCAAGGTTCGCTTCGGAGGGCACCCAGCTTGCTAATGCAGGCCCAACTCCGGAGCCGGTAACGGCAGGCTGGAGCCGCCAATCTTCGGGGTAGGGCTTGGGGGGTGGTGGCCGCGGGTCCTGGTTCCGGTGTTGGTCGTCGGTGCTCGCCGGCCTCGCTTCGCTGCGACTCCCACTGGCTACTCGAACGCCACCGCTACCGCACCCCGATCGAGGCCCGCCATCACCTGCTCACCCAGGTGATGGCATGATCAGCTTGTCCACCCAAGTGTCCGGTGAACCGGGGCCGAGGCAGGACATACGCGATCCGCGTGCCGTCCGGAGACCATGTCGGGTCTTGTGCGCAGCCCGCTTCACCCTGACCGCCACTGGTGATGCGCGTCGCCGACCCTCCGTTCACGCTCATCACGTACAACCCCCAGCCCAGATCAGGATCCACGTCGGGGGTCGCGAAAGCGATCCTCGAGCCGTCGGACGAGACTGCGGGCTGGCCGGAAATGGTCAGCAGTCCTCAGTCAGCTTCGTCTCCCCGGTTCCGTTCGGGTTGACGGAGTACAGGGCGACACAGCGCCACTGTCATTCGACCGTCGTTCTACAAGTGCCTCGCACCCCGGCTGGCTTCTTGCTAGTCGTCAGGCGCTTCAGCAGGGTCCGGCAGATCAATGAACGGCGGGTTTGCATCCGCCGCTCCGGACTTCGCGGCATCGCTTAAGGCAACCCCCATGAGCGCGCTCAAGAGGCCCGTGGCAGCTCACGCACGGCGCGAGACAGCGCGGTGGCACCCCGGGCGCATTAGGAGGTCAAGTTTCCCACTTCCCGGTCGATAACGGAATATCAGACGGCCGAGACCAGTCTCGCTAGCGGGGCCGGGAGCTAGCTAGGGGGCCAACATGACCAGGACGAAGGGAGGCGCCTCAGTGACCACCGAAGCTCGTCAGTCGAGCCATGCGCTCGCCGACCAGCGAGGCTTCACGTTGATCGAGCTTCTCGTGGTCATCCTGATCATTGGCCTCTTGGCCGCGATCGCGATCCCGGCGTTCCTCGGCCAGCGGCGGAAGGCCAACGACGGGGACGCGAAGGCGAACGCTCGCAGCATGTTGAGTCACGTCGAAGCGTGCTTCGTAGACACGCAGGACTACGCGCAGTGCAACGAGCCGTCGGAGCTCGGCACGACGGGACTCGCCTGGGGCGGCGGAGCAGGCCAGGTCTACGTGACGGGGGACTCGCAGACGACGGGCAACAGCATGGCCCTTAACGCCATGTCGAAGACGGGCACCCGCTTCAAGCTGTGGAAGTCCAACGGTGGGCGAACCCTCCGGGCCTGCATCACCACCGGCCCGCTGCCCGACGGCGGATGCCAAGGGAATAGTCCCGGGGGAAGCGGACCACCCTTCTGGGGCTCCTGGTAAGTGACCTTTATAGCGCGGCGGGGACAGCAAGCGCACGGGGCCGGGAGCCGCGGGTGGCCGGGGTAGTCCAAACGGGCGGGTGGCGTGGATCCCGGGAAGGCGTTGACACTTCGGTTGTGAGGAATCAGTCCCGACGCGATCGCCGTGGGGGCGAGGCCCGGAGGGCCGGTCCTCGCGCCCAGTTGACCGGACAGTTGATTAAACCCAGGAGGTTTGTATGTCGAGTGTCACGGAGGTAGGTATGGCCGGGGCCGAGGAGGGTTTTTTCAGCGCGCGTAGCGACGAGCCGGAGGCGAGGAGCGAAGTGCGCTGGAGCGCGTGGCGCAAGGAGGGGGTCGTGATGCGGTTGTTGGGGGGCGAGTCCTTGGGTCTGCTGCGCGCGAGAACGGGCAGCCTGCCGGGCGGATCAGCGTGTGGCGCGATGAGTTTTTGGCGGGTGGCCGCGGGGGCCTGAAGGTCCGCTCGGCGCCGATCGAGGATGTCGGTCTGCGCGAGGCGCAGCGCAGGGTCGGCGACTCTCGATGGAGGTCGACATCCTCCGCAAGCGAAGCGATCCGGCGAGCATCAGCGCGGCATCGTGATTCACGATCGCGAGGCGACGGAGCGGCGCGTTCAGAGCCGGACGGACAAATGGCGGCTGGCGGAACCATGCATGGCATGGTCCGCGTCACTCGAGGCCACCGGTTCAAGCGCTGTGCGTGCCCGCCGTGCGCGAGTCGGGCACCCACCACGTCTGCTGGCGCGGCCGGTCTCTAGGAAGCATGTTGTCTGAGCTTCGGCGAAGCCCGCGCGCTGCGAACGGGAGCCGGTCGGCCAGAAGCTGAGTATCACCCTGTTCTGCGGCGCGGCGGCGCCCACGTCCGAGCCTGCGACCGCAACGCAGCCCGTCCGCCGTGGCGTGGCTTCCGCGGGTGGTGACGGTGATGGTCGTCGGCGCGCAGCCGGCCGAAGCGAAGCGCAGCGCGAAGTCCGCAGCCATCCCCCACGACAGCGCCCTACACGCGAGCGAAAGGCGCAGGACGGAGTCGCAGCGAAGCCAGGCCGGCGAGCACCGATCGGCCAACACCGGAACCAGGACCCGTGGCCACCAGCGCCCAGCCCTGATCGATGACCTCCCCCCGTCGCGGCTCGTATCCTGAAGTCGTGCCCTCCGCGATCGCCCACTGCAGTTGAGCCTGCGTGACCACCTAGAGCAGCCTTGTGGCCTGGGCGAGCTGGCCGGCGCGCCCCACACGGGCGCGGCCGGCGGAGCGGCCTGCGGTGACTTGATCCGTCTCTCGGTTCGTGTCGACGGTGAGCACGTGTCCGCGGCCGGCTTCGAGGCGAGGGGATGCGCCGCGGCCCGCGCCGCCGGCAGCGCGGCCGTCGAGCTCATAGACGGCGAGTCGGTGCTTGTGGCGGCGAGTGTCACCCCCAATGCCATCGCTACCGAGCTGGGCGGGCTCTCGCCGTCGGCCGCTCACGCCGCTGAGCTGGCTGCCGACGCCCTGCACCGCGGGCTCGGCATGGCCGCCCGCGAGGGCGCCGTACGCCTTCCGGCCGTTGCCGCCCGGACGCTGGTAGCGATGAGTGGGGGGGTCGACAGCGCGGCAGCGGCCCAGCTGGCGCTCGACGCGGGCGAAGACGTCGTGGCCGTTACGCTCGAGCTGTGGTCTGACCCCGCGACCGACGCCGAGCGCAGCTGCTGCTCGCCGCTGGCGGTCACCGCTGCCCGTGCCCTGGCGCACCGCATGGGCATCCCGCACTTCACGCTCGACCTCCGCGAGGAGTTCCGCTCGGCGGTCGTCGACGACTTCCTCGGTGGCTACGGCGCGGGCGCGACGCCCAATCCGTGCGTGCGTTGCAACGGCCTGGTGCGCTTCGACAGGATGCTTGCGCTCGCACAGCGCCTCGGTGCCGCGCGTCTTGTCACCGGCCATTACGCGCGCATCGCGCGCGACGGGGCGGGACCGCTCGTGCGAGCGGCGGTAGACCCCGCCAAAGACCAGAGCTACGTGCTGGCGCGTCTGACGGGCGACGAGCTCGAGCGTCTGCGATTCCCGCTCGGGATGCTGGCAAAGCCGAAGGTTCGCGACCTGGCCCGCGCCGCGGACCTGCCCGTTGCCGACCGCGCCGAGAGCCAGGACCTCTGCTTTCTCGCGGGCACGAACGGCACCGCGTTCATGGGTCGCCACGGCGGAAGGCGGCTGCGCGCAGCCGCCAAGGGGGGCGAGATCGTCGATCGGGACGGGCGTGTGCTCGGCCGTCACAAGGGACACCACGGCTTCACGGTCGGTCAGCGACGCGGGCTCGGCGTCGCGGCGCCCGAGCCCCTGTACGTGTTGAGCAAGGACGCCCGTCGCAACCGCATCGTCGTGGGCCCGCGCGAAGCCCTTGACATGGCCACCGTGAGGCTCCACGGCGCACACCTGCACCGCCCCGGGAGAGAGGTGACGGGCGTCAGGCTGCGCTACCACGCACCCACGGTGGCGTGCTCCGCTTCGGGTGCCGCCGGTCCCCATGCCGAGCTCGACGTCCGGCTCGGCCAACCGACCGCGGGCGCCGCGCCGGGCCAGACTGCATGCCTGATGCGTGGAGACCTCGTCGTGGGGTGGGGAACAGTGGCCGGTGCCTGAGCAGATCACACTCGAGGCGCCGCTCGACGACGACTTCCAGCCAGTCGTCCGTCTGATCGTTGGGGGGATCGCCACGCATGCCGCGTTCGGCTTCGACGATCTCGACGACCTGCAGCTGGCGATCGAGCGCCTGCTTGCCGAGGCTGGCGCGGACGGCCGGGTCGCGCTGTCGTTCGAGGTCCGGCCGGGAGCGATCGGGGTGCGCATCGGCCCGCTCCACGACGTCGGTCTCGTCGAGGCGCTGAAGAGCGACGGCATCCTGCCCGGCGGCCTCACGCTGGCCCGGATCCTCCAGACGGTCGTGAGCTCCTTCGCCGTCGAGGTCGTCGGGGACGGCGACATCGTCGTCCGGCTCGAGAAGCTCGCCGAGGGCTCCTGATGAGCGACACCGGGGAGGCAGCGCGCAGCCGGTCCCGCAGCGAAGACCGAGAGCTGCTGCGGCGTCTGCACGAGGAGGGCGACATCGGCGCGCGCGAACGCCTCGTCCAGCGCCACCTGCCGCTGGTGCGGGCGCTCGCGCGCCGCTACGCCGGCCGGGGCGAGCCGCTGGAGGACATCGAGCAGGTCGGTGCGATCGGGTTGCTGAAGGCGATCGACCGCTTCGACCCCGGCCGCGATGTCGCGCTCGCCACCTATGCGACGCCCAACGTCGTCGGGGAGATCAAGCGCCACTTCCGCGACAAGGGCTGGGCGATCCGCGTGCCGCGTGCGCTGCAGGAGCTCAACGCCCGCATGTCGTTGACGATCGATCGCCTGACGTCTCGGCGTGGGCGCTCGCCGAGCATCACCGAGATAGCCGACGAGCTCAAGACCACCCCCGAGCAGGTGCTCGAGGCACTCGAGGTCGGCTCGGCGTACAGCACGCTCTCCCTATCGATCGGGTCGACCAACGAGGATGACGCCGATCCGCTCGAGTCGATCGGCGAAGAGGATGCGCACTTCGAGCAATCCGACGATCGTGCGGCGCTGGAGCCCGTGCTCGCCCGGCTCCCCGAACGCGAGCGCGAGATACTGAGCCTGCGCTTTGAGGAGGGACTGCCCCAGACGCAGATCGCCGAGCAGGTCGGGCTGTCCCAGATGCACGTCTCTCGACTGATCCGCAAGTCGCTGTCGGCAATGCGCGAAGACCTGCGGTGAGCGGCGGCGCGACCTACGGCGGCCAGACCGTGCTCGCCGCCTGCCCCCCGCGATGGGGGGTCGTGACGGCGGTCGCGCTTGCACTGCTCGCCGGCTGTAGTCCGGGCGGCGAGCTTTCGCAGGAGAGCGCTCGCAAGGGGGGGACGTTGACGGTGACGCTTCCCGACCCGCCCGATTCGCTGGACCCCGCCGTCGCCGACTCTCCGGTCGCGTTGCGGGCACTGTGGCTCACGCATACGGCGCCGCTCAGCTTCGCGCACGCCCCCGGGGCGGCGGGCAGCGAGCTGGTGCCGGGGCTGGCGCGCGAGCTGCCGGAGGTCAGCGACGAGGGCCGTCGGATCACGTTCCGACTGCGACGCGGCCTGCGCTACTCCGATGGCCGGGCGCTCCGAACGGCGGACTTCGAGCGGGCGGTCAAGCGTGCGCTGGTGCTCAACCCGCGCGGGCTCGAGCTACTCGGGTCGATCGCGGGCGCCCGGCGGTACGCGCGTGATCCGCAGGTTGGCGTGGACATCGAGGGGATCGAGACGAGACGGTTCGGCGGGAAGGTGCGAATCACCCTCACTGCCCCCGATCCGACGATCCTGATGGCGCTGGCGCTGCCGATGAGCGCTCCCGTGCCCGCCGGCTACGCGACGACGGACCGGTCGAGGCACCCACCACCCGGGATCGGCTCCTACCGCCTCGGCCGGGCACGAGAGGGACGGGACTTCACCCTCGTCCGCGAGCGGTCGTTCGGCCTGCCGGGGATACCCGCCGGCAACGCCGACGAGATCGTCGGCAAGGTGGTCGACGATCGCCGTAGGGCGGCAACCGCGACGATCGACGGGTTCGTCGACGCGAGCGAGGGCGATCCACCGCTTGACCTGCTGCCCTCGATCCGCTCGAAGTACAAGGACCGTTATGACGAGCAGCAGACGCTCGCGCTGGACTTCCTGCGTCTGGACGCCTCGCGACCGCCGTTCGACGATCGCGATGCCCGCCGCGCGGTGGGCTTCGCAATTGACGAGGCCGCGCTCTCGCGCGTTCGCGACGGGTTGCTCGAGCCAACGTGCAACCTGATCGTCCCGTCGGTACCGGGCTACAGAGAGCTGGACCCGTGCCCCTACGGGGACCGCGAGGGCGACTCGGATCTGGTCAAGGCGCGCCAGCTGCTGGGCGAGTCGGCAGCTGTCGCGGCACCGGTGCTGGTGGCCGTCGAAGAGGTGCCTCACGGCAAGGCGCTGGAGCGCGACGTCGTCGCCACGCTACGCAAGATCGGACTGCGTGCCCGCGTCGCGCGCACCCCGGCGCAACGTCGACGCGCCCGGATCTCCCTTGGTCGGCGATTGCCGAGCGTGCCTCACCCGGTCCGCTACCTGCGCGCCGTGGATGACCCGTTGCTCAACGGTCGGGTGACGCTGCTCGCGCTCGAGGGGGAGCCGCAGGACCACGCGGACGCGTGGGCCACGGTCGATCGCGAGACCGTGGAGTCGGCCCGGGTCCTCCCGTACGGCGTTGAGACGGTCGGGGTGCTGCTCTCCGAACGCCTCGACGCCACCAACTGCCGGCGGTTCAGCCCCGTCTACGGGCTCGATTGGTCGAGCCTCTGCCTGCGCTGAGCGATCCGCAGACCACGCAAGGCGCCGGGGCCCGGTCGACGGATTGCCCCGCTACTGCGCACAGACGGGGGAAGGGCGCCGGTCTGGCGACCCGCGCCTAGACTCCGCCCGATGAAGGCAGCGGAGATCCGAGAGCGCTATCTGTCCTTTTTCGAGGGGCGCGGACACAAGCGGGTGCGTTCGGCTTCACTGGTCCCCCCGAGCTACGACCCGACGGTCCTGCTCACGACGGCGGGCATGCAGCCGTTCAAGCCCTTCTTCCGCGGCGAGGAGAAGCCGCCCGCGCCGCGGCTGACCTCCTGTCAGAAGTGCTTTCGTACAACCGACATCGAGAACGTCGGTCTGACGGCCCGCCACCTGACCTTGTTCGAGATGCTCGGCAACTTCTCGATCGGCGACTACTTCAAGCAGGGGGCCGCCGAGCTCGCATGGGAGCTCTCGACCAAGGGCTTCGGCTTCACCCCGCAGGACGTCTGGGTCACCGTCTTCGGGGGTGACGACGAGCTCGGCCTCGGGCCCGATGCGGAGGCGATCGACGTCTGGCGGTCGATCGGCGTGCCCGACGAGCGCATCGTCCATCTCGGCCGTGAGGACAACTTCTGGCAGGCCGGCCCGACCGGGCCCTGTGGTCCCTGCTCCGAGCTCTACCTGGACCGCGGCATCGGCTTCGGCTCCCCTGACGACCGGCCCGGCGACGACAGTGAGCGCTTCCTGGAGTACTGGAATCTCGTGTTCATGCAATACGAGCTGCACACCGACGGCTCGCTCACTGATCTGCCGGCCAAGAGCATCGACACCGGCCTCGGCCTCGACCGGCTGGCGGCGATCCTGCAGGACGTCCGGTCGGTCTTCGAGACCGACTCCTTCAGGCCGTTGATCGAGTTCGGGGAGCAGCGTTCCGGACGCAGCTACGGGCAGGACAGGCCGACCACCCGTGCGCTGCGCGTGCTCGCCGACCACGGTCGTGCCGCATCGTTTCTGATCGCCGACGGCGTCGTGCCCTCCAACGAGGAGCGCGGTTACATCCTGCGCCGCATCCTGCGTCGAGCGATCCGCCAGGGGCGCGTGCTCGGGCTCGAAGAAGGCTTCATGGTCGAGCTGTGCGCGGTGGTCGTGGAGTCGATGGGCTACGCCTACCCCGATCTCGTCGAGGAGCGCGAGACGATCTCGTCGTGGGTTGCCGGTGAGGAGGAGGGCTTCGGTCGGACCCTCGCGCAGGGCGAGCGGCTGCTCGCCGACCTGATCGATCGGGCGCACGCCGAAGGGTCGACGGAAGTTGCCGCCGAGGCCGCTTTCCGCCTGCACGACACCTACGGCTTTCCGTTCGAGATGACCCAGGAAGTGCTCTGCGAGCGCGGCCTGACGGTCGACGCCGAGCAGGTCGCGCGGCTGCGAGAGGAGGCCCGTGACGTCGCCCGCAGCGGCGCCCGGTCCACGGACGGTGACGAGGTTGGCGAGCACGCGGGGGCGTTCGCTCGTGCCGCGGGGTTCGAGACGCGCTTCGTTGGCTACGAGACCACTGACGCCCAGACGGTGGTGCGCACGGTCGAGCGTGGGAAGAGCACGCTGCTCGCCAAGCTCGAGGAGAGCCCCTTCTACCCGGCCGGTGGCGGCCAGATATCCGATGTCGGCGTGGTCGAGACGGAGTCGGGGCGCGCACGCGTCGCCGGGGTCTTCCGCGTCGGCTCCGACCAGGCGCTGGCACTCGAGCCGGTCGAGGGCGAGATCGCGGCGGGTGAGATCGCGCGCGCGGTGGTCGACCGCTCGACCCGACTGGCCACGGTACGCAACCACACCGCCACCCATCTACTCCACGCCGCGCTGCGTGAGCGCCTCGGGGTCCACGTCCGCCAGGCCGGCTCCTACGTTGGCCCCGACAAGCTGCGCTTCGACTTCACCCACGGAGAGCGGCTCTCGCGCGAGGAGCTCAGCGACGTCGAACGGCGGGTCAACGGGTGGATCGCCGACAACCACCCGGTCCGCGCCATCGAGACGTCGCTGAGCGAGGCGCGCGAGCTGGGGGCTATGGCGTTGTTCGACGAGAAGTACGGGGAGTGGGTGCGGATGGTCGAGGTCGACGCGATCTCACGGGAGCTGTGTGGCGGGACGCACGTCACCACGACGGGCGAGATCGGACTCTTCCACGTCACGACCGAGACGTCGAGCGCGTCTAACGTCCGCCGCATCGAGGCGGTCACCGGCCCAGTCGCTACCAGGCTGTTCGAGCAACGCACCGAGCGGCTGCGCGAGCTCACCTCGTTGCTCAAGGCGCCCGAGGACGGGCTGCTCGGTGCGGTCCACAAGCTCGGCCAGAGAGCGCGAGAGCAGAAGCAGTCGGATGGCGGCGATGCTGCCGAGGCCGAGCGGCTCGTCGGCGCGGCCATGACGATCGGTCCCGCGACGCTCGTGGTGTCACGTGCCCAGATCGGCGACGCCAAGGCCCTGCTCGCCCTCTCGGACCGCGTGCGCCAGACGCTTGGCGATGCCGTCGTGGTGCTCGGAGCCGTGGTCGACGGCCGCGTCCACCTCGTAGCGCAGGTCGCCCCTGCGCTTGTCGAGCGCGGCGTCGACGCGGGCGATCTGGTGCGCGAGGCCGCCGAGATCGTCGGCGGGGGGGGAGGCGGGCGAGACACGATGGCCCAGGCCGGCGGACGCGACCCCGCGCGGCTGGACGAGGCGCTGACGGCTGCACGCGCCGCGATCGAGCAGACGCTTGCCTAGTGGTCCGCTAGTGCGCATCCTGGCGCTCGACCACGGAGAGGTGCGCTGCGGGTGTGCGGTCTCCGATCCCTCCGGCACGATCGCGACGCCGCTTGACGCGGTTCTGTGCCCGGAGACGCGCAAGGGACTCGCGCGCGTCATGGCCGTCGTCGACGAGGTCGCCGCGGAGCGGGTGGTCGTCGGGCTTCCCGTCACGCTTGCGGGTGAGGAGGGCCTGCAGGCGCGACGGGCGCGCGCCTTCGCCGAGCGATTGCGCGAACGGCTGCGTGACGTGCCGGTAGACCTCTACGACGAACGGCTGACGACCCGCATGGCCGAGGCGACGCAGGGGGCAGCGAATGCCGACTCGCGCGCCGCGGCATATCTGCTCGAGAGCTACCTGGCCGCACACGGGACGTCGGGCACGTGAGCCGGGGGCGTGCCCCCCAGGAACGCGAACGCGCCCGCTACGAGCGTGCCGTACGTCGGGCGCAGAGGGAAGGGCGCGAGCCCCCGGTCGCGCCGCCCCCTACTGAGGTCCCGCCTCCCGTGCCCGGCGCCGAGCCCGTGTTCGATGAGCCGCCGCAGCTTGCCCCGCCGGGTCGCAACCCGTCACACCCGATCGACCCGACGGCGCAAGCCGCCGACCGGGAGCCGACTGGGCACGCGCCGACGGTCGATCCGGAGATCGAGGACGCCGTTGTCCCGGACGCGCCGCAGGTAGCCCAGGCGAGCGGCATCCGACGCCTGCTCTCGCTCGCGCTGCTGCTCGTCCTATTGGGCACCATCGGCTGGTTGTTGGTGTCGCTGTTCCAACCGTTCACCGGCGAGGGCGAGGGATCGGTACGCGTGAAGATTCCGCGGGGCGCGGGGGTGGGAGACATCGCGGAGCTGCTCGAGGAGCGCGGTGTCGTGTCGGATGCGTTTTTCTTCCGTGCCCGGGCGACGGTGTCGGGCAAGGGCTCGGACGTCAAGGCGGGCAACTTCACCCTCAAGCGCGACATGAGTAATGCTGCGGTGCTCGACGCACTCGCGTTGTCGCCCAACGCCACGTCGGTCTCGGTGACGATCCCGGAGGGACGCGCTCGCCGCGAGCTTCTGCCGATCGTGCGCGGAGTGCTGCCGGGAGACTACCTCGCGGCGACGCGCCGCTCGCGGCAGCTAAGCCCACGCCGCTACGGCGCGCCCGGAGCCGCGAGCCTCGAGGGGTTCCTCTTTCCGGACAGCTATGAGATCAGGCGGGGGAGCACTGTCGACGATCTCGTGACCGAGCAGCTGAAGACCTTCAAGGCCAAGGTCGGCACGGTCGACATGGGCTACGCCAAGGCCAAGAACCTCACGCCGTACGACGTGCTCGTGGTCGCCTCGATGGTCGACCGCGAGGCCCGTGTCCCAAGCGAGCGGCCGATGATCGCGTCAGTGATCTACAACCGGTTGCGCGACGGGATTCCTCTCGCAATCGACGCGACGATCCGCTACGCGACCAACAACTGGTCGCGACCGCTGCGTCAATCCGAGCTCGAGATCGACTCGCCCTACAACACGCGCAACCGCCGGGGTCTGCCGCCGGGACCGATCGGGAGTCCCGGGCTCGCGGCAATCAAGGCGGCCGCGAGGCCCAGTCGCTCCTCGAGCCTGTACTTCGTCGTCAAGCCGTGCGGCAAGGGCAGGCACGCCTTCTCGCGCACCTACGAGCAGTTTCAGCGCGACTCCGACCACTACGAGCGCGAGCGCCGGGCACGCGGTGGCGACCCCGCCGACTGCTGAGCGGTCGGCCGGGCGCACGCTGCTCGGCGTCGCGGGCCGGCCGGTGGGGCACAGCCGCTCACCGGCGATGCACAACGCCGCGCTGGCAGAGCTGGGGCGCGTGGACTGGCTCTACGTGCCGCTGCCGTTGCCACCTGGCCTCTTCTGTGCGACCGTGCCCGCGCTCGCTGCCTCTCGGCTCGTCGGGATCAACGTGACGGT
>Ga0136615_10000262_pt1 | contig 23431 bp, 21 predicted proteins | sample AntDrymUQ2882206_2_FD_106647 | JGI IMG/M metagenome (GOLD analysis project Ga0136615, IMG submission 106647) | Polar desert sand microbial communities from Dry Valleys, Antarctica - metaG UQ288 (22.06) | ecosystem: Environmental > Terrestrial > Soil > Desert | place: Antarctica: Dry Valley... | reverse complement strand
CGCGCGCGGCGTACAAGCGGGTCGCCGCGATCGCCGGTCTCGACTGGTCGGGCGTCGAGCTGTGGTTCAGCGACGATCGAGCAGTCGGTCCCGACCACGAGCACTCGAACTTCCGGATGGTCCGCGGGAGTCTGCTGGACCGCCTCACAGACCCGCTGCCGCTCGTACATCCGATCCAGGGCGCTCTGGGCCAGCACGAGGCGGCCCGCGACTACGAACGCGAGCTGAGCCGAGCCAATGGGGGGAAGCTGCCTCGCATGGACCTGGTGCTCCTGGGTCTCGGGCCCGACGCCCACACGGCGTCGCTGTTTCCCGGCGCGCCGGCCGTCGAGGAACGCGAGCGGTGGGTCGTCGGTGTCGACGAGCCGGGCATGGCGCCGCTGCTGCCGCGGATCACGTTCACGCTTGTGCCGATCGACGCCGCGCGCGAGGTCGTCTTCCTGATCACGGGCGAGAACAAGGCCGCGGCGGTGCAGCGTGCCTTCGGCGGTCCCGCCACCCCGGGGGCACCCGCCAGCCTCGTCAGCCCGGATCCTGGAATCCTGCGGGTCCTGCTCGACCCGCCGGCCGCAACCCTCCTCGAGAGATAGCCATGAAGAACTACACGCCTGACGGTGCGGTCGGCTCCAGCCCGTTCCCGCCGATCGCCGACTACGGGTTTCTCTCCGACTGCGAGACGACGGCGCTGATCGCGCCCAGCGGCAACGTCGAATGGATGTGCCTGCCCCGGATGGACTCGCCTAGCGTGTTCGGCTCGATCCTCGACCGCGACGCCGGAAGCTTCCGGGTCGGCCCCGCCGACGTCGACGTGCCCGCCGCCCGCCGCTACCTGCCCGGCACGATGGTGCTCGAGACCAGTTGGGGCACCCGGGGAGGTTGGATCATCGTGCGCGACGTCTTGTTGATCGGCCCCTGGCACCACGAGCACGAGCGCTCGACGACGCACCGCCGCTCCCCAACCGACTACGACGCTGACCATGTGCTGCTGCGGCTCGTGCGCTGCGTCAACGGCGAGGTCCAGGTCAACCTCGACTGCGAGCCCGCCTTCGACTACGGCCGCGGGGCGGCGCACTGGCGGTACTCGGGCCCGGGCTACCACGAGGCGTGTGCGAAAGCGGAAAGCTGTGACCTCGAGCTGACCTTGGCCACCGACCTCAACCTCGGCATCGAAGGGCCACGCGCGACGGCGCGCACGCTGATGCACGAGGGACAGACGGTCTTCTGCGCCCTCTCCTGGTCCGAGCACCACCCTCCTCAGAGCTACGACGAGGCCTACGACAAGCTCGTCTGGACCGCCCACCACTGGCAGCACTGGCTCGACCACGGCGACTTCCCCGACCACCCCTGGCGCACCTACCTCCAGCGCTCGGCGCTGACGCTCAAGGGCCTCTCCTACGCACCTACCGGAGCGATGATCGCGGCGGCGACGACGTCGTTGCCCGAGTCGCCCGGCGGCGAGCGCAACTGGGACTATCGCTACGCCTGGATCCGCGACTCCACCTTCATGCTCTGGGCGCTCTACACGCTCGGCTTCGACTGGGAGGCGAACGACTTCTTCTACTTCGTCGCCGACGTCGCCGAGGCTGAAGAGGGCCAGCTGCAGATCATGTACGGGATCGACGGTGAGGCCAACCTCGAAGAGGAGGAGCTGAACCACCTCTCCGGCTACGAGGGTGCCCGCCCGGTGCGAGCGGGCAACGGCGCCTTCAGCCAGGTACAGCACGACGTGTGGGGGGCGATGCTCGACTCGATGTACCTGCACACCAAGTCGCGTGACCACCTGCCCGAGCGGATCTGGCCGCTGATGGCCCACCAGGTGGAGGACGCGATCGCCAACTGGCGCAAGCCCGACCGGGGCATCTGGGAGGTGCGGGGCGAGCCCCGGCACTTCACCTCCTCGAAGCTCATGTGCTGGGTGGCGCTCGACCGCGGCGCCCGGCTGGCCGAGCTGCGCGAGGAGCAGCAGCTCGCCCAGAAATGGCAGGCCGAGGCCGACGCGATCGAGGCCGACATCTGCGAGAACGCGCTCGACGATCGCGGCGTCTTCTGCCAGCACTACGACACCAAGGCGCTCGACGCGTCGGTGCTCCTGATGCCGCTGGTGCGCTTCCTAACCCCCGAAGACGAGCGGATCCGCAAGACCGTCATGACGATCGCCGACGAGCTGACCGAGCAGGGTCTCGTGCTGCGCTACCGCGTTGACGAGTCCGACGACGGACTGCGCGGCCACGAGGGGACCTTCACGACCTGCTCCTTCTGGCTCGTCTCCGCGCTGGTCGAGATCGGCGAGCTTCCGCACGCGCGCGCACTATGCGAGCGGTTGCTCTCCCACGCTTCTGATCTCCAGCTCTACGCCGAGGAGATCGACCCGCGCTCGGGCCGCCACTTGGGCAACTTCCCCCAGGCGTTCACCCACCTCGCTCAGATCAACGCGATCATGCACGTGATCCGGGCCGACCAGGACATCGAGCAGTCGGACTTCCAGAGGGAGCTGCTGCGTAAGCGGATCGCTCGCTGAGGCTGGCTTTAAGGGCTGGGGCCGTTGGTGGCCGCGGAACCTGGCTCCGGTTGTGGTCGTCGGTGCTCGGCGGCCTCGCTTCGCTGCGACTCCGTCCTACGCCTTTCGCTCGCGAGCGGGGTGCGGTCGTGGAGGATGGCTACGGACTGCGCGCTGCGCTGCGCTTCGGCCGCCTGCGCGCCGACGACCACAACCGTCGCCACCCGCGGAAGCCGCGCCTACGGCAGAGGGACGGGAGCGCCCGGCCGCCTTGGGGGCGTGAGCGTCGAGCGCCGTGACCGGTCTGTGACGCTCGTCACGATCCCGTTACACACGCGACCGGAGACTGAATCGAGTGGCGCTTATTGCTCGCTATGCGGCTGAAAGGCACCATACGTTCTTGGGGCATTTCCCCAGGAGTGAGCGGTTGGACCCCGCGGCAAAGGACCATCCCGCGACGCGAAGGGAACGCGCAAACCGAGGTCGGCCGGCGCCCACACCGGCAGACTGAGGCTCCTGGTCGCCGGGTACAAGCGCCCAGGCCCCGCGAGCGGACGACGGCCCCCGCGCTGCCGGCTGATCGGGTCGAACTGCGTGTGATTCGAGTCGATCCAGCGCGCCGAGGAAGCCACGCTAGGCGGCCCGGGTTAGCTCAGCGGAGCCCGCGCGCACGAGCTGGATCGGTCCCTCGCGCGCCTGGGGCCGCGCCTCGGTGACCTCCCAGACCGCGGTTATCAGCAGCGTCGCGCCGCAGCCCTCGCAGACCAGCAGGTCGAGCGAGTCCAGGTCGCCGACGTCCTCGACGACTTCGGCGCACACCTCGTCTGTGCAGAGCAACTCGACGCCAAACATGGAGGTGATCGTGAGCGGCGCCCCGGACAGAATGCAGCCGGGCGATCGGTTGGGTCGTCCGAGCGCACCGGCCACGCGCGCGTCACGCGCGCGTTGGCCTACAGACGCACGTCCGCGACCATCGCCGCGAACAGCGCCGCGAGGTAGGCGAGCGAGAAGAGGTAGAGCCGCAGCGCGGAGCGCCGGTCGGCACGGCGGTAGAGGACGACCGCCCCCGTGATGAACAGGGCGCCGAGGGTTACCGAGGAGACGAGGTAGACCATGCCGAAGGCGCCGGCGCAGAAGGGGAGTTGTGTGACCGCGTAGAGCAGCAGCGTGTAGAGCAGGATCTGCTTGCGCGTCTCGCGCTCGCCGCGCACGACGGGCAGCATCGGCACGCCGGCCCTTGCGTACTCGTCCTTCATCAGCAGCGCCAGCGCCCAGAAGTGAGGCGGGGTCCAGAAGAAGACGATCGCGAACAGGTACAGCGCCGTCCAGCTCAGTCCACCCGTCGTCGCCGCCCAGCCGACCAGCGGTGGGACCGCGCCCGCGGCGCCGCCGATGACGATGTTCTGGGGCGTCGAGCGCTTGAGCCAGACCGTGTAGACGAGCGTGTAGCCGAGGAAGCCCGACAGGGACAGAGCCGCCGCGAGCGGGTTGACGGTTAGCGACAGCAGCACGAACGCCAGCGTCCCGAGCGCGATGCCGAACGTCAGCGCCGCTCGCGGGGACACGCGTCCGGACGCGACCGGGCGGTCGGCGGTGCGCTTCATCGTCGCGTCGATGTCGTGGTCGAGGCAGTGGTTGACCGCACCCGCCCCGCCCGCGGAGAGATATCCGCCGAGGCAGGTCAGCGCCACCAGCCCGGGCGATGGGTCGCCGGCGACGGCCATCGTCGCCACGGTCGTGAATAGCAGCAGCGACTGGACCTTGGGCTTGGTCAGCTCGACGTAGTCGGAGACGAGCGTCCGCCATGCCACCTCGCGCGGGGCGGCGAGCGCGGGAGAGATCGAGGCTCTTCCCTCCATCAGGCGGTGTGTCGCTGCGTCACGTGCCCGAGGCCACCGGCTGCGCGACCGTGCCCGCGGGCTCACTGCCGCGCTGGACCTCGCGGCGAATGTCCTTCATCGGCTCGACCGAGCGCACCCTCGGGACGACGTCGAAGTTGTTCTCAGGCGGGGGTGAGGAGGTAAACCACTCCAGGGTGTTGCCCTTCCACGGGTCGTTGCCCGCGCGCTGGCCGGACTTGATCGACTTGATCACGTTGATGACGGTCAGCAGCACGCCGATGCCGAGCATGAACGAGCCGATCGTCGAAGCGAGGTTGTAGCCCCACCAGCCGGCGTCCTCGGGATAGTCGTAGATCCGTCGCGGCATGCCGGAGAGACCGGCGGAGTGTTGGACGAGGAACGTCAGGTTGAAGCCGACGAACATGATCCAGAACGAGGTCTTGCCCAGACCTTCGGACATCATTCGGCCGGTCATCTTCGGGAACCAGTAGTAGATCCCCGCGAAGATGCCGAACACCGAGCCGCCGAAGAGCACGTAGTGGAGGTGCGCGACCACGAAGTAGGTGTCGTGTAGGTACCAGTCGACGGGGAACACGGCGAGCATGACGCCGGAGATGCCGCCGATCACGAACAGCGCCGGCAGGGCCGCGGCGAAGTAAAGCGGGGTCTTCATGAGGATCGACCCGCGCCACAGCGTCGCGATCCAGTTGAAGATCTTGATGCCGGTCGGGACCGCGATCAGGAACGAGCTGAGCATGAAGAAGACCAGCACGACTGTCGCGGTCGGCGTGGTGAACATGTGGTGCGCCCATACGAGCAGGCCGAGGAACGCGATCGCGACCGTCGCCGCTGCGATCGCCCTGTAGCCGAAGATCGGCTTGCGTGCGAACACCGGCAGGATCTCGGAGATGATCCCGAATGCGGGCAGGATCATGATGTAGACCTCGGGGTGGCCGAAGAACCAGAACAGGTGCTGCCACAGCAGCGGGTCGCCGCCGCCCGTCGGGTCGAAGAAGTCGGTGCCGAAGTGCCTGTCGGTGAGCAGCATCGTCACGGCCGCCGCGACTGCCGGCAGCGCCGCGATCAACAGATAGCTGTAAGTCAGGATCGTCCAGATGAACAGCGGCATGCGTCCCCAGCCCATGCCTTTGGCGCGCATGTTGTGGATCGTCGCGACGAAGTTGATCGCCCCGACGATCGACGAGAGACCCGTGAGATGGATCAGGAAGATCCATGCGTCGACGCCGCCGCTGGGCAGGAACGCGTCGTCGGAGAGCGGCGCGTAGGAGGTCCATCCGGCCATCGGCGGCTCCCAGAAGAGGCTGGCGTAGAAGGCGATCCCGCCGAACACCAGCAGCCAGAACGACAGCGCATTCAGACGGGGGAAGGCCATGTCCCGGGCGCCGATCATCAACGGCACGAAGTAGTTGCCGAAGCCCGCCAGCACCGGCACGATGAACAGGAAGACCATCGTCGTGCCGTGCATCGACACGAGTCCGTTGTAGGTCTCGGGCGTCACCAGCGTGCCATCGGGGACCGCGAGCTGTAGCCGGATCAGCAGCGCCTCGACCCCACCGAGGATGAAGAAGATGAAGGTGGCGACCAGGTACATGATCCCGATCCTCTTGTGATCGGTGGTGGTGAGCCAACCGAGCCAGCCGCCGGGCCGTTCTTTCAGACCGTGCATGACGATCTCGGGCGCGCGCAGCTGCGGCCGGGTGCTCTGGTCTGCCGCGTAGTCCTTGGTCGCCATCGTCGTCCTCTACTCGCCGACCGGGCCTTCGCCGGCCTTGCGCTGCTTGGCGAGACCCTCCTGCGCGGTCTCGATGTCGCGGCCCTGACGCTCGAGGAACGCCTCGTAGTCGTTCGGTGACACGGCGATGACCTGGGCGCGCATGTCGGCGTGGCCGGAGCCGCAGAGCTCCGCGCACTGGCCCTTGTAGGTGCCGGGCTTAGAGACCTTGAACCACGTCTCGTTCGTGTGACCCGGTACGGCGTCCATCTTGCCGCCCAGCTTGGGGATCCACCAGGAATGTTGCACGTCCGAAGCGGTGATCTTCAGCACGACGGTGGTGTCGGTCGGCACGACCAGGTCGTGGTAGCTGAAGATCCGATCCTTGCCCGGGTACTCGAAGCGCCATAGGAACTGCTGGCCGTTGACGGTGATGTCCAGCGTCTTGCCGCCGCTGCCGGGTGGGCGGGGCTGGTCGATCGAGGCGACCTGGACACCCTGCGCGAGGCCGTCGGGACCGGAGGCCGGTGGGTTCTTGATGTCCCCGAGGTAAAGGAAGGTGGTCACGGCCAGTACGACGAGGATCAGCACGGCGCCGGCGGTCCAGCCCATCTCAAGCGGCGTGTTGCCACGGATCTGCGCGGGCTCGGGGCCGCCACGGCGGTGCCGGAACTTGATCAGCGCCCAGATCAGCATCCCCTCCACGAGCAGGAAGATCGGGATCGCGACGTAGAGGACGATCTTGTAGAGCGTGTCGATGTCGTCCGCGTTGGGCGAGCCGCCGGAGTCCGGGGTGAAGGCGTCGGCCATTGCCGATGGGGCGAGGACGAGAACGGCGCCCAGCACCGCAACGAGGACGAGCAGGATCGGGCGACGGCGGCTTGCGGAGGGACTGCTGGGCACGAGCGCGGCCATCATAACCCTCCGCTTCTGCGGTCACTTCCCTTCGTGGCGGATAAGAATGCACCTACCGCCACGAGCTACGCTCCGCGGAAGTCCGGCTCACGTTTCTCGCTGAAGGCCATGACGCCCTCGACGAAGTCGTCAGTGCGGGCGAGTTCGTGCTGCAGGGCGGCCTCGACCTCGAGCTGGCCTTCGAGGTCGCTGAACAGCATCCGGTTCAAAGCGCGCTTTGAGGCGGCGTAGGAGCGGGTCGGCCCCCGGGCCAGCTGCTCGGCGAGCGCCTCGGCGGCTGGGGCGAGCTCGTCGTCGGCGTGGATCCGGTTGACGAGGCCCCAGTCGAGCGCCTGCGCGGCGGGCACGCGCTCGCCCAGCAGCGCCATCTCGAGGGCTCTCGCCTTGCCCGCCGCGGCGGGGACGAACAGCGTCGATCCGCCGTCGGGCATCAGGCCGATGTTCACGAAGGCGAGACCGAAGAACGCCGACTCGGCCGCCAGGACGAGATCGCACGCCAGCGCGAGCGAGCAGCCGATTCCCACGGCGGGCCCGTGGACGGCCGCGAGGACCGGCTTCTCGAGCGCCCGTACGCCGACGAAGATCGGGTGATAGACCTCGCGCAGCTGGCGCCGCACGTCCGGGCGGCCATCGTCGGGATGGGCGTCGAAGCCCTCCTTCAGGTCCGCGCCGGACGAGAAGCCACGCCCGGCGCCCGCGACAAGAACCGAGCGCACGGAGTCGTCGGCCGCGCGCACGTTGACCGCGTCGCCGAGCTCCTCGCCGAGCTGTTGCGTCCACGCGTTGATGGTGTCCGGGCGGTCGAGCGTGATCCGGCCCACCCCGCCCGACTGCTCCCACTTGATCGTCTCGTAGCTCATGCGTCCTCCTCGCGAAAAGCGAACGCCACGAGCCTATCCTCGGCCGCATGCTTCTCGACTCGCTCGAATGGCTGGGCCACGCCGGCTTTCGGATCACCACCCGGGACGCCGTCGTCTACGTGGATCCCTACCGTGCGCCGGAGGGCCCGCCGGCGGACGTGATCCTCGTCACCCACGGCCACTACGACCACTACTCGCCTCGGGACGTCGAGCGGCTCTCGCGCAAGCACACCTGGCTGATCGGTCCGCCAGCCGTTGCCGAGCGAGCTCGCGGGCAGGTCAAGTCGATCGCGGCGGGGCAAAGTCTCGAGCTCGAACCGGTACCGGGCGTCGAGGTCGCCGCGCTGGCGGCCTACAACACCTCCAAGCGCGATCCCGAGGGGCGTCTCTTTCACCCGCGTGAGGCCGGCGGCGTCGGCTTCGACATCAATGTGCGCGGCGAGCGGCTCTACCACGCGGGAGATACCGACGTGATCCCAGAGATGGACAGCGTCGTCGGCGTCGACATCGCCCTGCTGCCGGTCAGCGGCACCTACGCGATGACCGCCGACGAGGCCGCCGAGGCGGCCCGTCGCATCCAGCCGCGCCTGGCGGTTCCGATGCACTGGGGACAGCACATCGGCACGCGATCCGATGCCGAGGCGTTCGCCGCGCGGGCGCCGGTCGAGGTGCGCATTCTCGAGCCGGTGCGCTGAGCCTAGGCCACCGAAGCGGCAGGTGCCGACGTCCGCCGGCCGTACTCTGAGCGTCGGTCGGCGGACCTATAATCGCCTGTCTTGCGGAGCTCACGCGCCCTCAGAACGGTCGCCTGGGGCGCGGTCGCGATCGGCATCGCGACGCCCCTCGCTCGCCATCGCCTCAAGCTGCGGGCGCCCGTCGTGACGGCGCTGAGCTTCCAGGCGCCGCTCGCGCTCACGCTCGCTGCCCCCCGGACACGGTGGCGCGATGCCGGGGTCTACGCGCTGCAGATGTGGGCCTATTACGCCCACTACGACATGCCCGACGACGACCCCGAGCGTCTGCTTCGGCGTACCCGGGTCGACTACCCCATTCGCATCGATCGATTCCTCGGCGGCGGCGAGACGCCGACCACCCGTCTCCAGCGGGCGCTGGGAACGCCGGGCGAGATTCGGCCGCACGACCTTGGGCTCTCGATGGTCCATTGGGCCTGGTTCCTGTTCCCGCACGGGACAGTGGCCTGGGTGTTGCTGCGCCACGGCGATCGGCTGCCGCGCGCCGCCGCGATGACAGCGGCGACGTTCGACCTCGGGCTGGTCTTCTACTGGGCGGTGCCGACGGCCCCACCGTGGTACGCAGCCGAGATCGCGCATCTCGAGCCGGTCCGGCGGATCATGGTCGAGACGGGCGTGCGGTTCTGGGGCCGCTTCTGGCTGCCGCTCTACGATTCACTGGAAGGCAATCCTTTCGCAGCGATGCCCTCCCTTCACTTTGGCACCTCGGTAATGGCAGCTCGCGTCCTCTCGAGCGTCGGGCGGGCGCCTGGTGCCCTGGGGTGGGCCTACGCGCTTACGCTTGGCTTCGGGCTCGTCTACCTCGGCGAGCACTACGCCGTCGATTTGCTCGCCGGCTTCGCGCTCGCAGAGCTGGTGCGACGTGGTACGCCGCTCGTGGCGCCTGTGGCGCTGAAGGCTGCCCGAGTGGTGCAGCGACTCGAGCCAGGAACGGCATGACGGAGCCACGGATCGACCGCCGCATGGGTCCGCGTGAGCGGCGGCGGCCCGATGCGCACCTCGACCACGCAGACGACGAAGCGCTCGATGATGCCGAGGAGGACCTCCGCGTAGCCGGTCTGCTCGCCGATCGGCGCCGTCTGGTTGCGCTCGCCCTGGTATTCGTCCTCGCGATCGGCTGCATCTACTTCCTGCTGCCCAAGGTCGTCGGACTCGACGACAACCTGCGTCAGGTCTACGATGCGAAGTGGTACTGGGTGTTGCTCGCGGGGGCCTTCAACGTGCTCGCCTTCGCGGCCTACGTCGCGCTTTTTCGGGGCGTGCTCGGCGAGGTGAGCGACGAGGCCGTTCGGCGACGCCTCGACGTGCGTGCCAGCTACCAGGTCACGATGGCCGGGCTAGCGGCGACGCGCATCTTCTCCGCCGCGGGCGCGGGCGGGATCGTGGTTACCTACTGGGCCCTGCGCAAGGCCGGAATGCCACGGCGGCGGTCGGCGTCGAGGATGGTCGCCTTCCTCGTCCTCACCTATTCGGTCTACCTGATGGCGTTGGTCTTGTTCGGGGTGCTGTTGCGAAGCGGGGCGCTGCCGGGCAACGACCCGGTCGGAGGGACGATCGTGCCGGCGGCAATCGCCGGCTCGCTGATGGCGGTGCTCGGCCTCGTGGCGCTGATCCCTGGTGATTTCGAGCGGCGGCTCGGACAGGTGACTGGCGATAGCCGTGCGGCGCGCCTGGCCGAGCGACTGGCGACCGTTCCGGCGATGATCGCGGTCGGGACGCGAATCGCGATCGACTACCTGCGCCACCCCAGCCGCGGTGCGCTCGGGGTCTTCGGCGCTGTCGGGTTCTGGGCCGCGCAGATCGGAATCCTGTGGGCGAGCTTCGAGGCGTTCGGGGGAGACGTGCCCTTCGCCGTGCTTGTGCAGGGCTTCTTCGTCGGGATGGCGGCCAACCTGATCCCATCGCCGGCGGGCGGCGTCGGGTCGGTCGACGCCGGCATGATCGGCGCCTTCGTGCTGTTCGGGATTCCGACCGGAATCGTGTTCCCGGCCGTGCTGACCTACCGTGTGATCGCCTTCTGGCTGCCGATTCCACCCGGGATCGTCGCCTACTTCCAGCTGAGGCGCACGGTCGCGGGCTGGGAAGGCGAGCGGCGGGGCTATACTTCAGAAAGTAAAGTAACAGCGGAGGCGACGTGACAGACCAGGTTCAGACGGGTTCGAAAGACAGCAAGATCGAGAACGTGATCATCGTCGGCAGCGGTCCCGCGGGGTACACGGCTGCCCTGTACAGCTCGCGCGCCGACCTGGAGCCGCTGGTGTTCGAGGGGTTCGCCTGGGGTGGGCTGCTCCAACAGACGACCGACGTCGAGAACTACCCGGGCTACCGCGACGGCGTCATGGGTCCCGAGATGATGCAGGAGTTCCGCGACCAGGCCGAGCGATTCGGCACGCGGTTCGTCACCGACGACGTCTCCCACGTCGAGCTCGCGACCGACGGCGGAGTGCACCGAGTGTTCGTCGGCGAGGAGGAGCACCTGGCTCGCGCGGTGATTCTCGCGATGGGAGCCGAGCCGAGCAAGCTCGGCGTCGCCGGTGAGGAGGAGCTCGCGGCGCGTGGCGTCTCCTACTGCGCCACCTGCGACGCCGCCTTCTTTCGCGACAAGCCGACGATCGTCGTCGGCGGTGGCGACACGGCGATGGAGGACGCCACGTTCCTCGCGAAGTTCGCTTCCGATGTGAAGATCGTCCACCGCCGCGACGAGTTCCGCGCCTCGAAGATCATGCTCGACCGAGCTCGAAAGACCGACAACATCGAGCTGCTGACGCCCTACGTCGTCGACCGCTTCGAGGCCGGAGACAGCGGGGTGCTGTCCAAAGCGGTGCTGCAGAACACCGAAGGCGGGGAGGATCGCGAGCTCGAGATCGACGGGGCGTTCATCGCGATCGGCCACAAGCCCAACTCGGACGTCGTCGTCGGGCAGGTGGACGTGGACCGAAACGGCTACGTCGAGGTCGACGGGCCCTCCACGCGTACGAACCTGCAGGGTGTCTTCGCCGCCGGCGACGTCGTGGACCACACCTACCGTCAGGCGGTAACGGCCGCCGGGTCGGGCTGTGCTGCCGCGCTCGACGCCGAGGCCTACCTGCGCGACCGTCCCGTCGACGCCGAGGCCCACTGGGCGGGCGACCCGACCAAGGTCGAGGCGGCGGCGGAGTCCGCCGCCGGGTAGCGACCCACAAGCTCGGCCGAAGCGGCAAGTTGACCGGAGGGCTCCCGTTCAGGTGAGCGCTGGCGTTGGCTTCCACGAGCACGCCGTTCTCGTCGGCGAGCGCCATCGCGACCGGCCCGTCCTCGAACAGTCGCTTGAACCTTTCGCCCGCCTGGCGCAGCCCGGTGGCCGTGCGTCGTCGCTCGCTCACGTCGCGGATGGCGACGGCGAGACCGGGGTCGCCGTCGAGATCGATCGCCCGCACGGAAATCTCGACCGGCAAGCGGTGGCCATCAAGGCGGTGGGCGTACAGCTTGGCCTCAGGGTCGAGCACGCCATCGCCGATCAGCTCACCGACGTCGAGTCCGGCGCCCGGGCGCGGCAGCCGGCGGTGGGAGTCCTCGACGGCTCGATTCACGCCCCCGATCAACTCCATTTCCTGTGGCAGGGGGGCAAGTATCCCGTCTCCTGTGCGGGAGGAGCGCAGCACCATAAACGTGGCGGGCGGGTAGCTTCGGGTCGATGGACGCCGCGGGGCAGACGGAGCCGACAGCCGCCCCTGGCCTGGTTGATCGCATGCCGCCGACGCTGCTGGTCCTCGGCGCCACCGCCTCGGTGCAGCTCGGCGCCGCGTTCGCGAAGACCCTGTTCGACGATCTCGGCTCGGGCGGGGCCGTGTTCCTGCGGATCGGCTTCGCTGCCGTCCTCCTGACGGCACTCTGGCGTCCAGCGGTGCGCGGGCACACACGGCGCGAGCTGGCGCTCGTGCTTGCCTTCGGGCTCGCGCTCGCGGGGATGAACTTCATCTTCTATGCGGCGATCGACCGCATCCCCGTAGGGATCGGCGTGACGCTCGAGTTCGTCGGCCCGCTCGCCGTAGCGGTCGCCGGCTCCCGCCGCGGCCTCGACGTCGTGTGGATCTTGCTTGCCGCGTCGGGAATTTTGATGCTTGTGCCCCTTACCGGCGGCGATGGGGCGATGGCCGACCTCGGTGCCGACGGTATCGACAGCGTAGGCGCTGGCCTCGCGCTGCTCGCCGGCGCGTTCTGGGCCGGATACATCCTGCTGAGTGCTCGTGTTGGGAGCGTCTTCGAGGGCGGCGGGGCGCTGGCCCTAGCGATGGTCGTCGCGACCGTCGCGGTGGCGCCGTTCGGGATCGTCCAGGGCGGCGCGAGCCTGCTCGACCCCGCGCTGCTTGCGATCGGCTTCGGCGTCGCGGTGCTCTCGTCGGCGATCCCGTACTCCCTCGAGCTGGAAGCCTTGCGGAGACTTCCGACGCGCGTCTTTGGCGTGCTGATGAGCGTCGAGCCCGCGGCCGGGGTCCTCGCGGGCTTTCTGGTGCTCGGAGAGGTGCTCGGCGCGCGGGAGATCGCGGCCGTCGTGCTGGTCGTGATCGCGAGCGCGGGAGCGGCCAAGACCGCGGGTGGGCCGCCCGTGCGCGACCCCTGACGCGTCGCTCAGCTCAGCGCAGGTAGAGCGGGTTGGAGAGGATCCATGTCCGCTCGGCGCCGTGAGCATGGAGGTATGCCTCCAGACGGTAGACGCCCGGCTGCTCGGCACGGTGTTCGAGGCTCGAATCCAAGGCCTCGTCGACCCTACCGCCGTCGCGTCGGAGCACGAGCCGCGCCCGGCGGGGCAGGTCAGCCCTGATCGTCCAGCCGCCGGGCGGGGCCTGCTCGCCCATCTCTGCTCGTTCGCCGTCAAGGCGCTCCGCGAAAAACCGAAAGCCGTGCGCGGGCGCGACCGCGTGCGCGGCGATGTAGCACCGCCCCGCGCGCAGGGCTCCGAGCACGAGTCGGCGGTCGTGCTTCAGCACTCCGGTCGGTGGCCCGGCGGCGAGCACGTGCGTGCGCAGCTGGCGGAACGACCGCGCGTAGCCCATCGCCCGGATCGCGCGGCCGGCGATGCGCACGCCGAACTGGTGAGCGTCCAGTCCACCGATCGCCGTCACGCGGCGTTCGAGGGTCATCCGGTCCCACAGCTCGAGGTTGCGCGTCGGCGGGTGGGTGATCTGGCGCTCAGGGGTGATCGCAAACCGCAGCCCCTCACGCACGCTCGCTAACGCCTGCCCGTTGTCGGCGACGAAGCTCCACAGCTCGAGCCCGTCGAGGCAGTCCAAGTCGTCCCAGGCCATCGAGCAGCCGAGCGAGCTGAGCCATGGGAACCGCTCAGAGCCCTCCGAGAACGGGTGCGCGGCGAAGCCGAAGCCGCCACGGCGCTCGACCTCGGCCACGATCTCGCGGGGCGACAGGTCTCGGTGATCGACCTCCCGCTCGAGGCCGAAGGCGAGGTAGTGGTTGCCCCCGACGGGGGAGATCTCCTGGCCGACGAGCAGCAACGAGGATCCGCCTGCCCCGCGTGATGGGGGATACCAGCCCTCCTCGCCGTCGTGCAGGGCGCCAAGGCTGTCGTGGTCTGTCAGCAGCACCACGTCAGTCTGCGAACGGTGCGCCGCGCGCATGATCTCGGGCACCGTCCCGGTCCCGTCGGAGTGCGTGGAGTGCAGATGCACGACGCACGAGAGATCGTGCAGATCGGCCACGGCGAAACGAGCGTATCGGGGTCTCAAGCGCGGAGTGTGTGCTCGCTACCGCAGGTAGGCTCTCGATCATGAGCCACCCCGACAGCTTCGGCGCGCGCGCGACCCTCGAGGTCGGCGGCCGGTCGCACGAGATCTTCCGTCTCGATGCCCTCCAGGCCCAGTACGACGTAGCGCGGCTGCCGTATGCGCTCAAGGTTCTGCTGGAGAACCTGCTCCGCAACGAGGGCGGGGAGGCCGTTACGGCCCGGTCGATCGAGTCCGTTGCGAAGTGGGCGGCCGGCGACCCGCCTTTGAACGAGATCGCGTACTCACCGAGCCGAGTGTTGATGCAGGACTTCACGGGGGTGCCCGCGATCGTCGACCTGGCGGCCATGCGCGACGCGATGACCAAGCTCGGCGGCGACGCGACGCGGATCAACCCACAGGTCCCGGTCGAGCTCGTAATCGACCATTCGATTCAAGTCGACAGCTTCGCCGTGAAGCTCGCCTTCCAGCGCAACGCCGAGCTTGAGTTCGAGCGCAACCACGAGCGCTACGCCTTCCTGCGCTGGGGCCAGACGGCCTTCGAGAACTTCTCCGTCGTCCCGCCGAACACGGGCATCTGCCACCAAGTGAACCTGGAGTATCTCGCCACGGTCGTCACCGCACGCGGCGGCCAGCTGTTTCCCGACACGCTCGTTGGCACCGACTCGCACACCACGATGGTCAACGGTCTCGGAGTGCTCGGCTGGGGCGTCGGTGGCATCGAGGCCGAGGCAGCGATGCTCGGACAGCCGGTGTCGATGCTGGTGCCGCAGGTCGTCGGCTTCGAGCTCTCCGACAAGCTGTCCGAGGGCTCGACCGCCACCGACCTCGTGCTGACCGTCACCGAGATGCTGCGCGAGCGCGGTGTCGTTGGGCGCTTCGTGGAGTTCCACGGCCCGGGCCTCGCCAACCTGCCGCTCGCCGACCGCGCGACGATCGGGAACATGTCACCGGAGTTCGGCTCGACGTGCGCGATCTTCCCCGTGGACGCCGAGACGTTGCGCTACCTGGAGCTCACGGGCAGGTCGACCGAGCAGCTCGAGCTCGTCGAGGCGTACACCCGCGAGCAGGGGCTGTTCCATGAAGCCGGCAACGAGAAGGCGACCTACTCCGACTCGCTCGAGCTCGACCTGTCGACCGTCGAGCCGTCGCTTGCCGGTCCCAAGCGTCCGCAGGACCGCATCTCGCTGTCGAACGCGGCGGCCGACTTCCGTGCCGAGCTGTCCGAGGCTCAGGACGGCAAGCACCGCGACCACGGAGGCGACGGCCTGCGCGACACGTTCCCGGCGAGCGATCCGCTCACCACCTCAGGGCATGACGACGGCGAGCCGGCGCACGAGCGCGCAGATGTTGCCGTCGAGGAGGTGACACGTAGGAAGGCCGCCGTCACGCTCGGCGACGAGCAGTTCGAGCTGGCCGACGGAGCGATCGTGATCGCGGCGATCACGAGCTGCACCAACACCTCCAACCCGGCTGTGATGCTCGGGGCCGGGCTGGTCGCCCGGAAGGCGGTCGAGCGCGGCCTTGCGCGCAAGCCGTGGGTCAAGACCAGTCTCGCCCCGGGCTCGAAGGTCGTCATGGACTACTACGAGCGGTCGGGTCTGCTCGCGCCGCTCGAGACGCTGGGCTTCTCGCTCGTCGGGTACGGGTGCACGACCTGTATCGGGAACTCCGGTCCGCTGCCGGCCGCGATCTCCGAGGCGATCGAGTCGGAGGATCTGACCGTGTGCTCGGTGCTGTCGGGCAACCGCAACTTCGAGGGGCGAATCCACCCCGAGGTCAAGAACAACTACCTCGCCTCCCCGCCGCTGGTGGTGGCCTACGCGCTGACCGGGCGGATGGACCTCGACATCGTCGACGAGGCGCTGGGCGAGGACTCGGCCGGCCAGCCCGTCTACCTGCGCGACATCTGGCCCACACAGGCCGAGGTAGCCGCCGAGATCGAGTCCGCCGTCGAGTCAGACATGTTCCGCGCCAGCTACCGCGAGGTGTTCGAGGGCGACGAGAACTGGAGCTCGATCGAGATCCCCGAGGGCGACCGCTACGCCTGGGATCCGGACTCGACCTACGTCAAGCGACCGCCCTACTTCGAGGGTATGGACGCCGAGCCGGCCACCGGCTTCGACGAGATCAAGGGCGCCCGCGCGCTCGCCTTGCTGGCCGACAGCGTCACGACCGACCACATCTCGCCGGCGGGCGCGATCAAGCGCGACACCCCGGGCGGGGAGTACCTGCTCGACCACGGCGTCGAGCAGAAGGACTTCAACTCCTACGGCTCACGGCGCGGCAACCACGAGGTGATGATGCGCGGCACGTTCGCCAATGTTCGCCTGCGCAACCAGCTCGCCCCAGGCACCGAGGGGGGCTACACGACCAAGGACTGTCGATCGCAGGAGGCCCACGGCGAAAAGCGCTTCATCTTCGACGCCGCGATGGAGTACGCCAACGAGGGCGTGCCGCTGTGCGTGATTGCCGGTAAGGAGTACGGATCGGGATCGTCGCGCGACTGGGCGGCGAAGGGTCCGCGGCTGCTGGGAGTACGCTTCGTCCTCGCCGAGAGCTACGAGCGCATTCACCGCTCCAACCTCGTCGGCATGGGGATCCTGCCGCTGCAGTTCCCCGACGGCGAGTCGGCAAAGTCGGTCGGAATCAACGGCTTCGAGAGGTTCGACCTCGCCCCGATCGAGCACGGGGCCAAGACCCTCGCTGTGACGGCGACGCTTCAGGACGGGGGAGACCCGATCAGGATCGAGGCGACCGTGCGGATCGACACGCCGAACGAATGGCAGTACTACACGCACGGAGGGATCCTGCACTTCGTGCTCCGGGCGCTGCGTTAGCACCGCGTCAACCCGAGTCGAGCCTGCTTTCGACCGACCGCACCTTGTCGTCGAGCGTTTGGCCCGGCTTGTCGCGTCGCTCGTCGAGCTTGAGGACCGTATATACGCGCGGGACTCCCTCGCCAAAGGGCACGCCGTGCAGCTCTCCCACCAGGGCCAGGATGTCGGCGGTCGGGCCCTCGAGCGAGGTGCCCATCGCGTGCATCCTGAAGCCCACCTTGTCCTGCGCGGACAGGCGGCGCTGGATCGCGGCGATGTACTGGCTCGCGCTCACGTCGGCGCGGCCGAGTGCGATGACGGTCAGGTCTGCGGTTGCCATTGTCGAGCCAGCCGCCGGCTCGCAGCGCGCGGCGCAGCGGTGGAGCGGCACGGTAGCGGTTCTCCTCGGGGTCGGCCGGGGAGCGTGCCCCTATCCTCATGTGATGGACGAGCTCTGTCCGCAGGCTGGCCGGGCGTGGCCCGGATCCTGATCGTCGGATGCGGGTCGCGCGGGCTCGCCCTGGCACGGGCCCTTGGCGAGCGTGGACACGCGGTACGCGGGACGAGCCGCGATGACGGAGGCAGAGCGCGCATCGAAGCGGCCGGGGTTGAGGGGGCCGTGGCCGATCCGGACCGCCCGGCGACGCTCCTGCCGTTGCTCGGTGGGACGAGCGTTGTGTGTTGGCTGTTGGGAAGCGCCTCGGGGGACGAGGACCAGCTCGCCGCTCTCCACGGCCCCCGGCTCCACGCGCTGCTCCAACGGCTGATCGACACACCGGTTCGCGGACTCGTCTACGAGGCCGCCGGGTCGGTATGTTCGGCGCTTCTCGCTCAGGGGCGGGTGGCGCTGCGCGAGATCGAGGCCAGCCATCTGATGGGCGGGGCCATCATCGCCGTCCACCCCGACGAGCGCCGCGAGTGGCTTGACGACGCGCTCAGGGCGGTCGACGCCGTTCTGTCGGCTTGAGTCACCCGCCAGGCAGGAGTCTGCGTCGGCGACCGCGGCGCCTCTGCTAAGAATAGGTCTAATGGCGGACGTATTTCGAGAGTTTAGGAGGTTCAGATGGACGACTACGCGAAGGATGTCCTCGTAGACACCCAATGGGTCGAGAACCACCTCGACGACCCCTCCGTGCGGATAGTGGAGGTGGATGAGAATCCTGCGCTTTACAGGGAGGCCCACATCCCGGGCGCTATCGGCTTCGACTGGAAGACCGACCTCCAAGACCAGGTCAAGCGGGATTTCCTTGCCCCGCCAGAGTTCGGCGAGCTGTTCGGCGGCCGCGGCATCTCCAACGAACACACGGTCGTGCTTTACGGCGACCGCAGCAACTGGTTCGCAGCCTACACCTACTGGTACCTCAAGTACTACGGTCACGACAAGGTAAAGCTCGTCAACGGCCCGCGGGAGAAGTGGATCTCCGAGGGGCGTCCGACCTCTGCCGTCGTCCCAAGCTACGACCGCGCGACGTTCGAGGCCAAGCCCGGCGACGAAGCGATCCGCGCCAAGCGCGACGAGGTCCTGGCCGCGCTCGGATCCGACACGGGCCTCGTCGACGTCCGCTCGCCCCAGGAGTTCTCGGGCGAGCTGATCGCGATGGCCGGCTACGAGAATGAGGGCGCACAGCGGGCCGGCCACATTCCGGGCGCCGCTTCGATCCCGTGGTCCCAGGCGGTGCAGGAGGACGGCACGTTCAAGTCCGCCAACGAGCTGCGCGAGCTCTACAGCTCCAAGGGCGTCGTCAACGGCTCGACCGACGTAATCGCCTACTGCCGGATCGGCGAGCGCTCCGCGCACACTTGGTTCGTGCTACACGAGCTGCTCGGCCAGGACAACGTCAAGAACTACGACGGCTCTTGGACGGAGTGGGGCAGCCTCGTCGACGTGCCGATCGAGAAAGGCTCCTGAGAGCTGAGCAAGGCTAGGCCCGGGGCGCGAGTCGCTCGACCAGCTGCTCGACGATTCGCGCCGTGGCTCCCCACACGAAGTGGCCGTCGACCGTGTAGGTGGGGGTCTTGACCGCGACGCCGCGGCGGATCAGACGGCGGCGCTCGAAGCCCGCGACGAGGTCGTCGATCGCCAGCTCGAGGATCTCCGCGACTTCGCCCTGCTGTGGTTCCCACGGGTAGGCGGGGGCGATCGAGCCGACGAAGGGATGGATGCGGTAGCCGGTCACCAACGTGCCAACCGGTGGCAGTGCCCCGAGCAGCTCGACGTCGTCAGGTTCCAGGCCGATCTCCTCATGGGCCTCGCGCAGCGCGGTTGCGCGGAGGTCCTCGCCGGGTTCGTCCTGGCGCCCGCCCGGGAACGAGATCTCGCCCGCATGGCGGCGCAGATCGCCGCGCCGGCGGGTGAACACCCCTACCAGCCTTTCGGCATCGTCGTGATAGAGCGCGACCAGGACGGCGGCGTCGGTCGTGCCGCGGGCGTCCATCGCGGCCGCCTGCTCGGGCGTCAGCAGGTTCGTTCGCAGCCTGGCCAGGTCGGTCACCACCGATCTAGTATCGACGCATGGACGACGCGGAGCTGCTGGCAGCGCTGGGTGAGAACACCGCCTTCTTTCGGGCCGTCGGGAGGGCGAGCCCCGGCGCCCAGCTGGTCGAGCGCGACGGCGTGCTGGCCTGCGTCGCTTCCGTGGCGCCCGACCGCTCGGTGCTCAACTCCGTCGTTTACGGGAGTAGCGCAGCGCTGCTGAGCCGCTACGACGAGCTGCGCGGCGTCTACGAGGCAGCGGGCGTGCGCGCTTGGACGGTCTGGGTGCCGCCGGTTGATGGTGAGGTCACGGAGTTCCTCGGCGCGCGCGGGCACGTGCTCGACGCCGCCCCTCAGATGATGGGCATGGCCCTCGACGGTCTGCCCGACTCGCGGCCGGCCGGACCGGGGGACTGGTCACGCGAGCTCGAGCCGGCGATCCTCGGTCGCATCAACGACATCGCCTACGGGTTCGAGCCGTCGTTCGAGAAGGCGTTCGTCGGCTTTCCGCTCGATGCCGCTCACTGGTACGTCGCGCGGGTCGAAAGCGAGCCGGTCGCCTGCCTGATGACGTCCGACGAGGGCACCGATGTCGATGTGAACATGGTCGCGGCGCTGCCCGCGGCACGCGGTAGAGGGCTTGTGACCGACCTGCTGACCCACGCCCTCATCGACGCCCGCGAGCGCGGCCTGCGCAGCACTACGCTCGTCGCCACGCAGCTCGGGCGGCCGGTCTACGAGCGGCTTGGCTACCGACCGCTCGGCGAGATCCAGATGTGGGAGCGACGGACCTAGGTGGCCCGTCCCCAAGTCGGACGGACCACTAGGGCGGCGTAGAGCGCTCTTCGAACATCACCTCGCCCTCCAGCGTGCGGTGCACCGGGCACTTGGCCATGAGCTGCATCAGCTTCTCACGCCGCTCGGCGGGGAGGTCCGGCGGGAAGCGGACCTCGATCTCGAACTTCGTCGGCGAGCCGCGCTGGGCCGGCTCGTAGTCGACGTCGACCTCGATGGCGCCGACCTCCCACCCCTTGCGTCGGGCGTACATCTCCATGGTGATCGCGCTGCAGGAGGCGAGGCTCGCGGCGAGCAGGTGCTGAGGGCTCGGGCCTGCGTCCTTGCCACCGAGCGCACGGGGCTCGTCGGCAGCCAGCCGATGGCGCTCGATCTCGATCTGTTGCTCGAGGCTGCTGCCGACTCGGCGAGTGGTCGCTCGCAAGGTCAATCCCGTCCCTCGAACAGCTCGGGCTCGTCCTCGTCGGCGAAGCGGGCGATCGCGTAGACGGCGTCGGAGGCGCGGTTGAGGTACGTGAGGACGGTGTCGTCGGCGAGGTCGCCCGACTGCTTGAGTGAGGTGACACGGCGCTCGGCGCGCCGGACGGCCGTGCGCGCCACGTCGAGCCGCGCCGACAGCTCGGTGCCGCCGGGGATGACGAACTTCGGCGGCAGGTCGACGCGGTCCATGTAGCGGTCGATGTCGGACTCCAGCCGCTCGACCATGGCGGGGGTGACCTTCGAGACGCCGGCCTCCAGACGGGCGGTAGCCTCGGGCGCCGTCGCGAGCTCGGCGCCCGCGACGAACAGCTCCCCCTGGATGCGCAGGATGTCCACGTAGATCTCGCCGTCGCGCTCGGCGACCGCGCGGCAGAGGCCGAGCAGGGACGCCGCCTCGTCGACCGAGCCGTAGGCCTCGGGACGGGAAGAGTCCTTGCCGACGCGTCCGCCGTACCAGAGACCGGTGCTGCCGTCGTCGCCCTTGCGCGTGTAGATCTTCATTGTCGGTTACGTCAGCTCGCTGAAGACCAGCCCGGTGGGGACCTTGGGGAAGAAGTACGTCGACTTGGGCGGCATCAACTCGCCGGTCTCGGCGACCTGCCGCACCTGCTCAACTGGCGTCGCGCGCATGAAGAAGCCGGCGTCGGCGCTACCGCTTTCGACCGCCTCGCGCGCGTCCCCGAAGCTTTTTGAGTACCTCAGACCACGGAGGTGGGAGATGTCCTCCTCGCTCATTCTCAGTGCGCCCTTGAGCAGGATCGCCTCCAGCACCGCGGTGTCGAGGCGGCGGTAGGGCGCGGGCATGCCTTCGAGTGCCGCGTCGGCGATCGACTGGTCCTTGAGCGTCAATCTGTAGGGCTGCTTGTGGAAGGAGTCCATGTACCCGAGCTCGACGCGACCAGAGGATCCATCGGGCTCGAGCGCCTCGCGATCGACCTGCTCGATGTCGAAGTCACGCGTGACCGCCTCGCGGATCGCCTGCTGTTTGGCTGTGTCGTCGGCGAGGTCTGTGAGCAGGCGGTGGGTGGGGAAGACGGTCAGGCCGGGGTCGGCGAGCGAGCAGAGGAGCATCAGCACGTAGCGGTGGCCGCCCTCTCCGCCGATCTCGTCGGCGTAGATGCGCGCCGTCTCGTAGCGGTGGTGGCCGTCGGCAATCAGCAGCTCGATGTCGGCGAGCGCTCCCTGCAGCGACGCGATTCGGTTGGTGTCGGCGATCCGCCAGAGCCGGTGCTCGATGCCGTCGGAGTCGGTGGCCGAGTCGAACGGGGCCTCGGCGAGGGTCACGTCGAGGACCGACGCGGCCGAGCCTTCGCGGTCGGGGTAGAGCGAGAAGATGGGCGACAGGTTGGCCTTCGTAGCGCGCGTCAGGCGCAGACGGTCTTGCTTAGGGCCCGGGTGAGTCCGCTCGTGGGGGCGGATGCGACCGGCGCCATAGCCCTCTATCCGTACGCGCGCGAGGATCCCGCTTCGGCGCAGACGCTCGCCGGTGGGGGCGGTGTAGCGCTGCTCGAGCGCCCAGAGGGCTGGCTCCTCCTCGCGCGTGAGCACGCCCTCGGTGCGCCAGCCGGCGAGGGTCTCTGCCGCGTGGCGGTAAGGATCGCCGCCGTTGGCGGCGCGCGGCAGGTCGATCTCGACGACGTTGTAAGCGCTGCGTTGCAGGAGGGCGGCGCGGTCGGCGTGATCGATGACGTCGTAGGGAGGTGCGATGACTGTCTCAAGAGGACCGGAGACCGCTGTGTCGTAGCGGAGGGTGTGGAGGGGCTGGATGTCAGCCATCGCGAGGCGGACCCTAACGGCTCCGGGTTGTGCTGTTGTAGGCGGGTTGTGCTGGCGGTTGGGTCGTTCGTCGACCCACCACTGGGGCACGTCTGTTCGCATGGCAGATCCCGCCACGAGTCGAGGCACCTGATGGGTGCGTCGTGGGTCTAGACTCGTCGTCTCGGGACGTGGCGCAGTCTGGTAGCGCACCGCCTTTGGGTGGCGGGGGCCGCCGGTTCGAATCCGGCCGTCCCGACTCGGTCCGGCTCACGGGCCCTAGCCCCCGTAGCTCAGCGGATCAGAGCGTCGGACTTCTAATCCGAGGGTCGCAGGTTCGAATCCTGCCGGGGGCGCCTATTTAGCCTGCCACAGGCACCTTTCGCCGTTTTGTCGACCGCCCTACTAGCAGACCGTGGGCCAGTGAGCTGGGGTCCACCCGTCCAGGGTGCGCGCCTCGGACAGGTCAACGGCTGGGTCGTGGCGCGGCGGGCGGAACGACAGGGGGGGTAGCGCCCCGCCCGCATTCGAGTGTCCTTTTGGTCAGGCGAGCGCGATGCCGAGGCGCTCGTAGGCTGCCGCTTCATACGGGGACATGTCGTTCTTGACGGCGTACTCGCGCAGCTTCCCGGAGACGTTCGGCCCCCAGCGGTGGCGTGGCGCCCGCCCTTGTGGCATGACCCCCTGAATTCGGTCCGCCCCTTGTGAGAGCTTCGACCGTCCGCGATCGTGGGCAAGGAGAAGCACCCACATGAAGGCCAAGCGCCACACGCCCGAGCAGGTGATCCGAAAGCT
>Ga0136615_10000259_pt1 | contig 23471 bp, 21 predicted proteins | sample AntDrymUQ2882206_2_FD_106647 | JGI IMG/M metagenome (GOLD analysis project Ga0136615, IMG submission 106647) | Polar desert sand microbial communities from Dry Valleys, Antarctica - metaG UQ288 (22.06) | ecosystem: Environmental > Terrestrial > Soil > Desert | place: Antarctica: Dry Valley... | reverse complement strand
GCTTGGGAGGCGGCCGGACAGGTGCACACCGACATGCAGCGCGGGTTCGTCCGCGCCGAGGTGGCGCCCTGGGAGGAGCTCGCCGACGCTGGCGGCTACGGCGGAGCGCGCGACCGCGGCACGCTGCGGCTCGAGGGCCGCGACTACGAGGTGGCCGACGGCGACGTCCTGCGGATCCGCTTCACGGAGGGGTGAGCTGCGAAAGGGATGGCACTCAGCCTCACTTCGCGGCGATCCAGCCCCGGACGTGGTCACCGAAAAGGTCGTATGTGGTGATCTTCGGTCACCACGTCCGTCGCGCTAACGCGCACCGCCTCGCCCGCGGACACGTTCGTTACGAACTGCACGGCAAAACGGTCACAGGAGGGGTCACGAGCTCGCGGGGTGCGGCACCAGCCGCGCCCGAGTGCTCTGCGGCCGGTTCAGCACCCGTTAGTGCCGGCGTGCCGGAAAGCGCTAACTGATCGGGTAGGAACTGACCGACCGGGGCTTCCGCCCCCACCCCCCAAACGTAGGGTTGGGCGGCCCCCGCCGTGTTTCCACGGCCGTGCCGCGACGATGCTCTTCCCATGGTCGAGTTCGACGAGCCGCGCCGCGCCGAGACCGCCGCCTTCCGTGGCGACGATCCGAGCTGCCTCGTCGCGGCGGGCCTTGCCTGCCGCGTGTGCCTCGCCGGGGACGTGGCGTGGGCGCTCGAGCTCGAGCCCTGGGACAACCGGGCGCGCACACGTTGTCGCAAGTGCGGTCACGAGCGGACGGTGTCGCTGACGCCCGAGCAGGGGCTGCGGCTCTATCTCGAGTGCGATGACCCTCAGCACGCCGCGCCGGCGCCGCTGTTCGGGCTCGCGCTGGTCGTTTAGGGCAGGAGCGGCGCCACCGTCCTGCTTAGGGGTCGTATACGGACCCCAGAGCGGCACAGCACGTGCCCGCCGGCGTTCAGTCACCCGCGTGGCGAAGCCCGCGCAGGGCGAACGCGACCATCAGAGCGAGCAGGACGACGAGCACCGCGAGCGCCGGCCAGGTCTCGGACCACGTCACCTCGCCGACGAAGCCCTGGCGGACCCCCTCGACGACGCGGGTGACCGGGTTGTAGCGAGCGACCGTGGCGAGCCAGCCGGTGAGGACCTCCTGCGGCGCGTAGGAGGTCGTGAACAGCACCGCCACGAACATGCTCGCCTGCATCAGCGGGGCGGCGGCCTGCGTCTTGAAACGCAGCGCCAGCCCAACCGTCCAGGACGCCGCGACCGACGCGAACGCGAAGCCGAGGCCGACCGCCACCAGGAGGCCGTCGATGCCGGGCCAGTTGGCGCCCAACGCCAGCCCGAGCACGAGCACGCCGGTGATCGGCAGGAGCGAGCGCAGGCTCGCCGACAGCACGATTCCCGCCAGCAGGGCCGGGCGCGGCACCGGCGCCGCCAGCAGTCGGTCGAACCACCCGATCTCGATGTCGCGCGCGAGGTTGACGCCGGTGGCGGCGCCGGCGAACGTCGCGCCCTGGACCAGACTGACCGGGAGGATGAACGACAGGAAGCTGTCGGTATCGAAGCCCTGGAGCTCCGTCAGCTCGCCGAAGACGCCGGTCAGGCCGAGCATGAACAGCGATGGCGCGAGGACCCCCGGGATCGCCGCGCCGGGGACCCTCAGCAGCTCGTTGAGTGCACGCCGCATCAGCGCGCCGACGGCGTCGAGGTGGCCCGCGGCGCCGGTCACGCGGCCCTCAGCCGGGCGCGCATCGCCAGCGCGGTGAGCGTCACGCCGACAATCCCGACGATCGCGACCCCGCCGAGCCCGTGGAGGATCGCCTCTCCCGAGACGCCGTAGAGCACCGGCTCGCGCAGCCCTTCGACGATGAAGCTGAGCGGGTTGTAGGCGGCCGCCGTCGCGGCGGGCTCCTGCATCAGCTCCTGCGGGAAGAAGGCGGAGGAGAGGAACAGGATCACGAACGCGAGCGGGAACGTCCCCTGCACGACGCTCGCCTGGCCGCTTCGCACCGCGAGCGCGGCGCCGAGCCCCCCGAACGCCGCCGCCGCGAGCGCGCTCAGCGCGATCACCACCAGGGCGCCCGCCGGCCCGCCGACGATCTCGGCGCCGAAGATCAGACCGATCGCCAGGAACCACACGGCCGCAACGACGCCCATGATGGCCGTCCCCGCAAGCCGCCCGACGATCATCACCCAGCGCGGAATCGGCGCCGCCAGCAGCCGGTCGTTGAAGCCGAGCTCGAAGTCGAGCGCCAGCGCGACGCCGCCGCTGACCGCGGCGAGCATCGTCGCCTGGAGCGTGGAGGCGGCGAGCTGGAAGTCGAGGAAGCCGCCGACCTCGGGGAACGCGGGCAGGTCGACGGCGCGACCGGCCCCGCCGGTGTTGATCGCCAGCAGCAGCGTCGGAAACAGCAGGATCGGCGCGAGGAACTGCGGGCGGCGAAAGGTCTGGACGATCGAGCGCCGCGCGAGCGCTCCGACGACGGGGAGGTTCTGACCGGCGCTCGCGCGCCTCACGAGCGCGCGTCCGCGCCGGCCGCCTCCGGCTCCGGGTCGGCGCTGTCGTCCTCGCCCTCGTCGGCGCCCTCGAGGTGGCGCCCGGTCTCGGCGAGGAAGACATCGTCGAGGGTCGGCTGGACGAGCTCGAGCGACTCGACCGTGAGGCCGGCGTCGTCGAGCGCGAGCACGACCGTGGCGATCTCCGCCGCTCCGCGCGCCAGCCCCACCTGGACGACCCCGTCGCGCGGCGGCTGGACCTCCCCGAAGCGCGCGAGCACCGGCTCGGCCCGCTCGGCACCGCCGTCGGCGAGCGAGAGCTCGAGGTGGGGGCTCCCGACCTGCGCCTTCAGCGCGCCCGGCGTTCCCTCCACCCGCATCAGGCCCTCGTCGATGATTCCCACGCGGTCGGCCAGCTGGTCGGCCTCCTCCAGGTACTGGGTCGTCAGAAAGACCGTCGTGCCGCCGGCGTTGAGGTTGCGCACCTCGTCCCAGATCGCCTGGCGGCTCGCGGGGTCGAGGCCGGTCGTGGGCTCGTCGAGGAACAGGACGCGCGGCTCGTGGACGAGCGCTGCCGCCAGGTCGAGGCGGCGGCGCATCCCGCCGGAGTAGGTGCCGATTCGGCGGCTCGACGCGTCGCTCAGGCCGACCCGCTCGAGCAGCGCGGCGGCCTTCCAGCGTCCCTCGGCGCGAGCGATGCCGTGGAGGGTCGCCTGGAGCCGCACCAGCTCGGCCCCGGTCATGAGCGGGTCCAGCGCGGCCTCCTGGAGCGCCACGCCGATCTGGCGGCGGACAGCCCCCGGGTCGCCGACGACGTCGTGGCCGGCCACGCGGGCGGTGCCAGCCGTGGGGCGCAGCAGCGTGGTGAGCATCCGCACGGTGGTGGTCTTGCCCGCCCCGTTGGGCCCGAGGAACGCGTAGATCTCCCCCTCGGCCACGGCCATGTCGATCCCGGCCACGGCGCGCAGCTCATCGAAGCTTCGCTCGAGCGCGTTCGTCTCAATCGCCGCCATCGAGTTGACTCTAGTGAGCTAGATTCCGCCACCCCAAGCACGCGACCGGAGGGAGGGGACGTGGCCAGAGAGGGAGGGTTCGACGGCCCGCGGAAGGCCTCGCGCCTCTTCGTCGACTGCCTCGAGGCCGAGGGCGTCGAGTACGTGTTCGGCATCCCGGGCGAGGAGACGCTCGACCTCAACGAGTCGCTCGCGAGCTCGTCGGTCCAGTTCGTGCCGGTCCGCCACGAGCAGGGAGGCGCGTACATGGCCGACGTCTACGGGCGGCTCACCGGCCGCGCCGGCGTCTGCCTCGGCACCCTCGGCCCGGGAGCGATGAACCTGATGACCGCGGTGGCGGACGCGTTCCTCGACCGCGCGCCGCTCGTGGCGCTCACGGGGCAGGGCGACCTCGAGCGCATGCACAAGGAGTCACACCAGTACATCGACCTGGTGTCGATCCTGCGCCCGATCACGAAGTGGAACGCACGCGTGACGAACCCGCGCATCGTCCCCGAGGTCGTGCGCAAGGCGTTCAAGGTCGCCGAGGCCCAGAAGCCGGGCACGACCCACCTCGAGCTGCCCGAGGACGTCATGGCGGCAGAGGTGGACGGTCACCCGCTGCCGGTGCCCGACTGGATCCGCCGGCCGCGACCATCGGACGAGGAGCTCGAGCGCGCGGCGGAGGTGATCTGCGCCGCGGACCGCCCGGTGGTCCTCGCCGGCAACGGCGTGACGCGGGTCGGGGCCGCGGAGGCCCTGCGCGCGTTCAGTCACCGGACCGGCATCCCGGTGGCCGAGACGTTCATGGGCAAGGGCGCGATCGACGCCCAGGACGAGAACGCCCTCGGGACGGTGGGACTCCAGTCGCGCGACTACGCGCTCGCCGGCTTCGAGGACGCCGACGTGGTCATCACCGTCGGCTACGACCTCGTCGAGCACTCGCCCGAGCACTGGAACGCTAAGGACGACAAGCGCATCGTCGCGATCGACACGACATCGGTCGAGGTGGACGCGCACTTCCGGATCGAGGCCGATCTCGTCGGCGACATCGAGTTCGTGCTGGGCGTTCTCACCGAACGCTGCGGCGGCGACGCGTCGAGCGCCGGCGGCTCACAGCGCCTCAACGAGATCGTGCTCGGGCGGCTCGAGGCGGCGCGTGACGACGACCACTTTCCGATGCAGCCACCGCGCGCCCTGTGGGAGATCCGCAGGGCGCTCGGGCGCGACGACATACTCGTCTCGGACGTCGGCCTGCACAAGCTCTGGATCGGCCGGATGTTCCCGGCGCACGAGCCGGGGACCGTGCTGATCGCGAACGGGCTCGCCGGCATGGGCTTCGCCGTGCCCGCGGCGATCGCCGCCAAGATCGTCCACCCCGACCGCAAGGTGGTCGCCGTGAACGGCGATGGGGGCTTCCTGATGAACTGCCAGGAGCTCGAGACGGCGGTCAGGCTGCGGACCCCCTTCGTGTCGGTGATCTGGGAGAACCACGCGTACGGCTCGATCGTCTGGAAGCAGGACAAGAAGTTCGGCGCGCACTTCGGCACCGACTTCGGAAACCCCGACTTCGTCAAGCTCGCCGAGGCGTTCGGCATGCCGGCGTGGCGCTGCGAGTCCCCCGACGACTTCTCGGCGCGGCTCGAGCAGGCGCTGGCCGCCGATCTGCCGTCGCTGATCGTGCTTCCGATCGACTACTCGATCGATGTTGCGATCTCACAGGAGCTGGGTACGGAGACCGTAGCCGCGTAACTCGTCTCGGAAGGATCGTCATGGGCATCGCCACGTCGGAGGAACAGCAGGTCGTCGACGGTGTCAGAAAGCAACTCCTGATCGGCGGCGAGTGGCGGGACGCGACCGGCGCGGAGACGCTCTCGGTCGAGGATCCGGCCACCGGCGAGTCGCTATGCGAGGTCGCCGACGCCACGCCCGACGACGCCGTCGCGGCGCTCGCCGCCGCGGCCGACGCGCAGGACGAGTGGGCGGCGCACCCGCCGCGCGAGCGCGGCGAGATCCTCCGGCGCGCGTTCGAGGCGCTCACCGAGCGCGCCGACGAGCTGGCGCTGCTGATGACGCTCGAGATGGGCAAGACGATCAACGAGTCGAAGGCCGAGATCGCCTACGCCTCCGAGTTCTTCCGCTGGTTCGCCGAGGAGGCGGTGCGGATCACCGGCCGCTACGGCGTGGCGCCGAACGGCGCCGGGCGGTTGCTGACGATGAAGCAGCCGGTCGGCCCCTGCGTGCTGATCACCCCCTGGAACTTTCCGATGGCGATGGGCACGCGCAAGATCGGCCCCGCGGTCGCCGCCGGGTGCACGATGGTCATGAAGCCGGCGCAGCAGACGCCGCTGTCGATGCTCGCGCTGGCCGAGATCCTGGAAGACGCGGGGCTCCCGGGCGGCGTGCTGAACATCGTGACGAGCTCCTCGTCGGGTTCGGTCATGGGGCCGCTCATCGAGGATCCGCGCGCGCGCAAGCTGTCGTTCACCGGCTCGACCGAGGTCGGCCGCAAGCTGATGGAGCAGGCGTCGAGCCAGCTGCTCAAGGTTTCGATGGAGCTCGGCGGCAACGCGCCTTTCATCGTGTTCGACGACGCCGACGTGGACGACGCCGTCGAGGGGGCGCTGATCGCGAAGATGCGCAACATCGGCGAGGCCTGCACCGCCGCGAACCGCTTCCACGTGGCCGGCGGAGTCGCGGACGAGTTCGCGAGCAAGATGGCCGAGCGGCTCGGGGCGATGAAGGTCGGCCGCGGCACCGAGGACGGCGTCGACGTCGGGCCGCTGATCGACGACGACCAGCGCGGCAAGGTCGCCGACCTGGTGGACGACGCGGTGGGCAAGGGGGCGAAGGCGCTCGTCGGCGGGAGCGCGGTCGACGGCGCCGGCTACTTCTACGAGCCCACGGTCCTCGGCGACGTCCCCGACGACGCGAATCTGCTCAGGGAGGAGATCTTCGGGCCGGTCGCGCCGGTGGCGACGTTCGGCTCCGAGGACGAGGCGGTCGCCGCCGCCAACGACACCGAGTACGGCCTCGTGGCCTACCTCTACACGAGCGACCTCAAGCGCGCGCTGCGCGTCTGCGAGCGGCTCGAGACCGGCATGGTCGGCCTCAACCAGGGGATGGTCTCGAACCCCGCGGCGCCCTTCGGCGGCGTCAAGCAGTCCGGCTTCGGCCGCGAGGGCGGCGCCGAGGGAATCGAGGAGTACCTCGAGACGAAGTACGTGGCGGTCAACCTGTAGCCGGAGACGCCGCTTCCGGTCGGCGGACGGGCGGGGGACGACCTACGGTCCTGGCGCGGTGACCAGGAGACCTTCGTCGAAGGTCGGAAGCGGCTTGATCAGGGGCTCGAGCAGCTCGCCGGCTCGCTCGGCCGTGAGCACGTCGGCAGGGTCGAGCTCGATGAGCTCGCGGTGGACGTCGTCGTACTCCCAGACGTCCTCGCCGATCAGGCGACCTCGCTCGTCGTAAGGCCAGACCATGGCGATCTCCGACTTGTTGAGGTACATCGCGTGCTCGTCGGCCGCGACCCCCGCATCGACGAGCGCGGAGCCGAGCGTCTGCTGGTAGACGATCCCCCTGCTGACGACCATGTGGTCGCCGACCGCCACGGTCTCGTCGTCGGTGTAGAAGACGCACTGGTCGGTCTCGGTCCAGCGGCGGTAGAGCGCCTCCACCTGCTCGCGGCCCTCGAGCTTTAGCTTCGGCTGGCCGATCAAGCTGAAGCGGTAGACGGGATGCTCGACGGTCATCTCCGGAGCGAAGATCTCCTCGTAGCGCCCTGCTACCTCCAGGTAGCGGTGACGGTTGTAGGCCTCGAGGAGGTACCGGTGGCGAGGGTCCTCGGTGACGCCGAGCAGTCGCTCCACCGCGCGGTTGATCGCCGTGAGGTCGAGCTTCGCCGTGGCGGCGCCTGCTCCGCGGTCACGCGTCGCTCCGCGCCGTTTCTTGAGCTTTGGAAACATGTAGAGCCTGCGAGAGCTTACGGCTAGTATTCGCGTCCGCTCCGGCTGCGGGGAGGACCGGGAGGGAAGTCATGCCGTCGAGGTCGGAATGCAGGGCGAGATGACCGCTCGTGGTGTTGCCGCGCTGCTCGCCTTGCTCGCGATCCTGCTGGCGGCGCCCGGCTCCGCCGCCGCGGCCACGACGCCCGGATGCGTGACGAGCGCGAGCGCTCAGGACGCCGTCGAGCAGCTCTACGGGTCCGGCACCGAGGTCGTGCGCGAGGAGCGCGTCGCGGGCCTCGACACCGTCTTGGCGCTCGAGCCGCGCATCTCTCCCGGCACGCGTCACCGCGCGATCCGGTCGGGCGACGATCGCTTCTGCGACGCGACGACCGGCTTCAACGCCGCCTTCGCGGGCGGCGGGGCGGCGGCGGCGCGCGCGTACGCGCAACTCGCGGCGGCTCCCTACTTCGACGACGTCACGATCCGCTCCTTCGCCCGGACCGCGCCGGGGGTCTATACGGTCGACACCCACGCGCTCACGAACGGAGTGGACGCGACCTGGAAGATCGTCGCCGGCGCAGGAGGCGTCCGCCTCGCCAAGTGGACCGCCACGGCGTTCGCGCAGGAACCGTTCACCGCCGAGGTCGAGGGCCTCACCGCCCTGCCCGGCGCCAGCGAGCGCTACCGGCAGGTCGCCGCCGGGTTGCTGCGGGCGGTGGGCGGGCTGCCCGGCGCCCGCGCCGGGCTCGAGGCGGCGCGTCCGAGGGTCCGCAGGACCTACAGGGCGTCCGACGGCTTCCGGATCAACATCTCCTATGGCGGCAGCCCGCTCGCCCCCGACCCCGGCCAGGGCACCCCCGGCTTTCAGGCCGACATCGTGCGGACGACGTTCGACGCCACGAAGGTCAACTACGAGGAGTTCCTCGACTGGGGCTTCACGAAGGGCTGGATCCCCGGCGACCGCGGCTTCGTCTACGTCAACGACGCGCTGTCGGCGGTCTGCCTCGCGTGCGTCGTGATCGCGGACAACTTCCAGATCCACATCAGCTCGTTCGTCCTCGAGGCCCTCGACGCGCTCGGCTATGAGTACCCCAACCGCAGGAAGGCGTACTTCAACGTCATCGGGCACGAGATGTTCCACAACTTCCAGAACCGCTACACCAAGCCGGGCTCGGTGGCCAACAGGAGCGGTAGGGACTCGAGCTCCGCCTACAGCGAGGGGACGGCGCGCTTTCAGGAGACCCTCCATCGCTACTCCGACGTCAGCAGGCAGCCGAAGTCACTCCTGTACGCACAGGACCTCAACGGGTGCAACGGCTTCGACAGCCAGGCGTCGCCGGAGGACATGGACGAGGCGATGGCCGAGGGCCCGTTCGAAGAGACGATCTACAACTCGTGCTGGTTCTGGATGCCCTGGTACGCGCGCTACGGCTTCGACGCGTTCGAGGCGCTGGTCGAGCGCTGGATACCGGCGGCGTCGGAGCGGGAGAGCGACCACAAGGAAGCCGTCGTCGCCACGAAGGCGGCGACCGGCAAGCCATTCGTGCGCCAGCTCGGCCGCTTCGCGGCCGGGGCCCTCACGCGCCACGGCTACCGCTGGCGGGAGCGCGTGAACCGCGACAGCTTCGACTGGGCGACCTACCTGGAGCGCTGGAAGCCGGAGCCGCTGTCCCGCGGGGAGTCGTCGACGCGGACGCTGTCCGACGGCGGCCTGATGGCGCACCAGCTGCGGCGCAGGGCCCGCGTCCGCCTCACCGGCCCCGAGCGCACGCGGCTGATCGTGATCCGAGCCGAGGGCGGCAAGCCGCGGATCGGCTACCACGAGTCCGGCCGAGTGGTGAGGGGCCCGCGTCGCAACCAGCGCGTATGGGTCCTCGCGGCCTACCCGCCGGCCGGGGAGGCGGAGGTCACGATGAGCCTCGAGCGGCCGCGCAAGCGGCGCTAGCCGCAGCGCGGCTAGCGCCCGCCGCGGGCCGTCGCCTCGAGGTCGAGCGCCTCCTCGAGCGTCCGCTCGTCGACGCCCATCTCGCGGGCGACGTCGCGCAAGATGCGTCCTGACGACGCCGCCTCCTTGACGATCTCCGTCGCGCGGTCGTAGCCGATGTGCGGGTTCAGCGCGGTGGCGGTGGCGAGCGTCGCCTCGGCGTGCGCCAGGCAGGCCTCCTCGTTGGCCTCCAGGCCCTCGACGCAGCGCTCGGCGAGCAGCAGCGACGCGCTCGCGAGGATCGCGATCGACCCGAGGAGGTTGCGGGCGATCAACGGGATCCGCACGTTCAGCTCGAAGTTGCCCTGCGAGCCTCCCACGGTGATCGCCGCGTCGTTGCCGATGACCTGGGCAGCGACCTGTAGCACGACCTCCGGGATCACCGGGTTGACCTTGCCCGGCATGATCGACGAGCCCTTCTGAAGTTCGGGGAGCCTCAGCTCGGCGAGCCCCGCCCGCGGTCCGGAGCCCATCAGCGCGATGTCGTTGGCGATCTTCGTCAGCGACACCGCGACGACCTTGAGCTGGCCGGACAGCTCGACCAGCGCGTCGCGCGCGCCCTGCGCCTCGAAGGCATCGGCAGGCGTCTCGACGACGACCGCGGTCGCCTCGCCGACCTTCGCGCGCACGCCCGCCGCGAAGTCCTCGTGCGTGTTGAGGCCGGTGCCGGTAGCGGTACCGCCGAGCGGGATCTGAGCCACGCGCGGGAGGGCACTCGCGACGCGGTCGCGACCCAGCCGGGCCTGCGCGGCGTAGCCGGCGAACTCCTGCCCGAGCGTCACCGGGACGGCGTCCATCAAGTGGGTCCGGCCGGCCTTCACCACGTCCGAGAACTCCGCTGCCTTCGCCGCGAGCGCGCCGGCGAGCCGCTCGAGCGCGGGAAGGAGCCTGTCTGAGGACTCCGCGAGCGCGGCCAGGTGGACCGCTGAGGGGAAGACGTCGTTCGACGACTGGCCCATGTTCACGTGGTCGTTGGCATGCGCGCCGTCGCCGGCCAGAGTCGCGATCACCTCGTTGACGTTCATGTTCGACGACGTCCCCGAGCCGGTCTGGAAGACGTCGATCGGGAACTGGTCGTCGTACCTGCCGTGGGCGACGTCGTCGGCCGCCGCGGCGATCCGCTCGGCGAGCTCCGGGTCGAGCAGCCCGAGCTCGGCGTTGGTGCGGGCGGCTGCGCCCTTGATCCGGCCGAGCCAGCGGATGACCGGCACGGGCACTCGCTCGCCCGATACCGGAAAGTTCTCCACCGCCTTGCGGGTCTCGCCTCCCCACAGCTCCTGCGCCATGCGCCGGCCGCCTCCTGAGTCGGGTGATCGGACGCGGGAGGCTAGTGGCTAGCCGGACTCGCGGCCGGCCTGCTCGCCGGTGGCGAACGCGCCGGAGCTCGTGTCGACGCCCGCTAGCTCCTGCTCGACCCTGCGGGCCAGCTCGTCGTGTATTCCCTGGGTCGCCGACGCACCCTCGCGAACCGCCCCAATCAGGTAGCCGAGCTGTACCGCCGCGTTCCCTTCCGGGTTGGCGCGGGCGGGCCCGGAGAGATCGGCGGCCGTCTCGGTGAGCGCGATCCCCATCGCCTGGATGTCGCCGGGATCGCTCGCGCGCGTGAAGCAGTCGGAGATCGGCGTGCCGTCGAGCGTCACCGGCTCGGGGGCCTCTCGAAGCGCGCGACGGACGGTCTCGGGGGTGGACTTGCAGGCCACCGGCACCGGGTTCTCGTCGGCCGTGCTGCACCCGGCGACGATCGCCGCGGCGACGATCGCCGCCACGCACGTGCAACCCCGAGTCGGCCTGCCGTCGCGGGCGCGTGACGCCGATCGAGCTGCCACACGAGCCACCGCGCGATCGTAGGGCACTCGCTGCGGGTTGCAATTTCGGCGTCACCGGTTGAATAACCGTGCGGAACCGGGGAAAACGTCACTCAGGGAGGCAAGACATGAGTGGCATTCGAACCAACGCGGCCGCCGAGCTTCTCGGCGTGAGCCCCAATACGCTGCGAAGCTGGGAACGGCGCTTCGGCTACCCGCGTCCCCGGCGGACCGAGGGCGGCCACCGCCAGTACGAGCTCGCCGACCTCGAGGCGCTGCGCCGCGCGCTGCTCGAGACGCACAACATCTCCTCGGCGATCGAGGTCGCGCGCCAGCGCGGCGAGGGCCCGACTTCACCCGCACGGCTGGTGGAGGCATTCGACCGCTTCGACGAGCACGCGGCCGACCGGACGATGGAGGAGAGCCTCGCGGTCCGCTCGGTCGAGCGGACCGTCGAGGAGCTGCTGCTTCCGTCGCTGGTGGCTGCCTCCGACAGGCTGGCCCGTGAGGCGGAGTCGGAGTTCGGCGCCAGGTGGGCGACGGGATGGCTGCACGCCGCACGCCGGGTGGTTCCGGCGCCCACCCGTCCGGAGGCCGTCCTGATCTTCGACTCGAGCACGACGCTCGACGTCGAGACCGTCGAGGTCCAGGCGCTCGAGCTCGGGCTGAGGAGGGCCGGCTTTCGCACCCTGCTGCTGTCGGTCGCGCTCGAGCGGGAGCGTCTGACGCGAGCCCTGCGCGGGAGCAAGCCGGCGGCGATCGTGCTGGCGGGAACGGGCGCGACACTCGACGTCGTCGGCCGGATCGTCTACGCGGCTCGGCACGCCGCGCCCGGCGCGCGGGTGCTGGAGTACCGCGACGCGACCCCGGTCGCCGGCAAGCACTCGGTGCCGTCGCTGGGAGTGAGCCCTTCGGAGGCTGTCACGGCGCTGCGCGAGCGCTTCGAGTCTGCCGTCGCGCAGCGTCCGCGCCTCGTCGAGCGCCCGCCCGCCGCTGTCGGCGGGGGAGCAGTCCGCGCCGTCGCCGGCGCTCAGCGCGGCAACTAGCAGCGCGCTGTATACGGCCGGCCGGCTACGAGTTGCCCGCCTTCCTGCGATCGTCCTCCGGTGCACCCTCGAGCGGGGCGACTGGCGTCGGCCGGCCTCCGATCAGGTCCTGCCAGCGCCGGTAGCGTCGCTCGTGGCGAGCGTCGCGCGCTTCGGCCGCGGCGAGCTTCTTGCTGTCGGCCGGGTAGCGGCGCCGCGCCCACGGAGACGACGGCTTGGCCAGCCGGATGGCCGCGGCGTAGCCGACCACGGGGATGAACATCCCGATCAGCCCGGCCGTCAGCTTGCCCTTCAGCACGGCGAAGACGCAGACGGCGAGGTTCACCCCCACCGTCGCGACGACCACCGGCGCCGACTCCTCGTTATTGATCTCGAGCGGGGCGAGACCCACGACCACCGCTCCGCCGACGATGGCCGCCATGATCACGGCATCCACCGAGCTGCGGCCCTCCTCGGACCAATAGACGTCCTCGAGGTGCAGCCACAGCGCGAACTCGTCGAGCGTCAGCCCGCCGCCGACGCCGAAGGCGACCGCCAGGATCTCTAGCCAGGGGCTGTCGGGCTGCAGCGCGAAGCCGAGGAAACCGGCGAGCAGCAGCAACACGATCCCGAAGACGAGGTGATGGATGTGGAGGCCACCCCCGGTCTCGATGCTCCCGGGCCACCACGTGATCCTTGGGTCTCGCATGAGCCGCGTGCTCATCCTGATGAAGCCGAAGGAGAGGAGGAAGCCGAGCAGAAGCAGGAAGCCCGCGCGGTTGCCATCGCTCGGGAGGAAGTCGCCGTTGAGGTCGAACTCGAACTCGAGCTCGAGGGCGGCGAGCGAATCCATCAGTGCGACTCCTAGTGAGACCACCTGAAAGCCGATCCTAGGCGCCCAGGCCTCCGCCGTCGAGGCCGGCGCGTCCGCACGCGCGCCTAGCATCGCCCGGCATGCCGCTGCTCGAGGTCGGCGACCCGCTGGCGCACCGGGCGCTGGAGGCGCTCCTGCGCGCGGAGTCCAGCGTGCGGCGCGCGCTCGCAGCGGAGCTCGAGCAGGCCGGGCTCTCGGCGGCCGGCTTCTCGGCCCTGGTGCTGCTCACGACCGCCGGTGGCCGGCTCGAGCTTAAGACGCTTCGTCGCCGCCTCGGCTGGAGCAAGGCGAACGCCACCGAGGTCACCGCCACGCTCGAGGCGCGGGGGCTGCTGGCCCGCCGCCGGACGGCGGCCGACCGGCGCTCGGTCGTGCTCGAGCTGTCGGCCGCCGGGGCGGAGATCGTCGAGCGGGTCTTCCCGGGCCACACCGAGCGGGTCCGCTCGACCTTCTCGGCGCTCGACGAGCAGGAGAAGCGCTCGCTTGCCTCGCTCTGCCGCAAGCTGGCGGCCTGACGCGCGCGAGCCGGCGCACCGGGTGCCGTCCTGCTTAGAGGTTGCGATGCGACACCTATCCAGGATTGTGATGTGCCGCTCCCGGAGGCGGGGGACCCGCACGCATTCATAGAATCGCGCGCGTGAGCCCCTTTGAGCCGGTCGACCCCCGGCAGTCGTTTCCCGAGCTCGAGGAGCGCGTTCTCGAGCGCTGGCGCGAGCGCGACGTGTTCGGCGAGTCGATCCGCCGCCGCGAGGGTCGCGAGCCATTCGTCTTCTACGAGGGGCCGCCAACGGCCAACGGAAGGCCCGGCTCGCACCACGTCCTCTCGCGCGTCTTCAAGGACGTCTTTCCGCGCTACAAGACGATGCGCGGCCACCTCGTGCACCGCAAGGCCGGGTGGGACTGCCACGGGCTGCCGGTCGAGCTGGAGATCGAGCGCCAGCTCGGAATCTCTTCGAAGGCCGACATCGAGCGCTACGGGATCGCCGAGTTCAACCAGCGCTGCCGCGAGTCCGTCTTCGCCTACATCGACGAGTGGAACCGGCTCACCGAGCGGATCGGGTTCTGGATCGACACCGACGATGCCTACGTCACGCTGTCGAACGACTACATCGAATCGGTCTGGTGGTCGCTCAAGGAGGTATGGCAGCGCGGCCTGTTGAACTCCGGCTACCGCGTCGTCCCCTACTGCCCGCGCTGTGGCACCGCGCTCTCCTCGCACGAGGTGGCGCTCGGATACCACGATGTGGTCGATCCGTCGATCTACGTGCGCTTCCCGGTCAAGGACGAGGAGGGAGTCTCGCTGCTCGCGTGGACGACGATGCCCTGGACGCTCGTGCCGCACGCGGCCCTCGCCGTCGATCCCGAGGTCACCTACGCGCGCGCTCGCCACGAGGGTGAGACGCTGATCCTGGCCGAGCCGCTGGTGCAGCGCGTGCTCGGTGACGGCGCCGAGATCGTGGAGCGGATCAGGGGTCGTGAGCTCGTCGGGCTCTCCTACGAGCCGCCGTTCCCGTACATCACCGACTACGGGGAGCGTGGCCACACGGTGCTGGAGGGCGACTTCGTCTCGGTCGAGGACGGCACCGGCGTCGTACACACCGGCGCGGCGTTCGGCGAGGACGACTTCCGCCTCGCCGAGGCCAACGGTCTGACGATCCACAACCCGGTGCGCCCCGACGGGACCTTCGACGAGCGCACCGGCCCGTTCGCCGGCCGCTACGTCCGGGACGCGGACGCCGACATCATCGAGGCGCTGCGCGAGTCGGGTCGCCTGCTGCGCGCCGGGGACTACGAGCACGCCTACCCCCACTGCTGGCGCTGCGACACGCCGCTGATCTACTACGCGAAGTCCAGCTGGTACGTGCGCACCACGGAGATCCGCGACGACCTCCTGCGCGCCAACGAGGCCGTGCGCTGGTACCCGCACCACATCAAGCACGGCCGCTTCGGCAAGTGGCTTGAGAACAACGTCGACTGGGCCCTGTCGCGCGAGCGCTACTGGGGGACGCCGCTCCCGGTCTGGCGCTGCGAGGGAGGGCACGAGCTCTGCGTCGGATCGGTGGCGGAGCTGCGAGAGCTGGGGGCCGAGGTGCCCGACGACCTTCACCGGCCCTACATCGACGACTCCGTGTTCGGGTGCCGCGAGTGCGGCTCCGAGATGCGGCGCGTGCCGGAGGTGATCGACGCCTGGTGGGATTCGGGATCGATGCCGTTCGCCCAGTGGCACGCGCCGTTCGAGCGCGAGGCGCTGTTCTCCGAGCGCTTTCCCGCCGACTACATCTGCGAGGCGCTCGACCAGACGCGCGGATGGTTCTACTCGCTGCTCGCGATCTCCACGCTGCTCTACGGCCGCTCGTCGTATGAGACGGTGCTCTGCCTCGGGCTGATCCTCGACTCCGAGGGCCAGAAGATGTCGAAGAGCCGCGGCAACGTGGTCGAGCCGTGGGAGGTGATCGAGCGCCACGGCGCCGATGCGTTCCGCTGGTACTACTTCACCTCGAAGCAGCCCTGGGACGGGTACCGCTTCTCGGTCGAGACCGTCGGCGAGAGCGTGCGCCAGTTCATGCTCACGCTCTGGAATGCCTACGCGTTCTGCGTCCTCTACGCGAACGCCGGAGGCGTCGAGTTCGAACGCTCCGAGGATGACGCTCCCGCGGACGCGACCGACCTCGACCGCTGGGTGCTGTCACGCCTCGACGCCACGATCGAGCTCGCCACCGATCGCCTCGACGACTACGACACGACGCTGGCGGGGCGGGCGATCGCGACCTTCGTCGACGAGCTGTCCAACTGGTACGTGCGACGCTCGCGGCGGCGCTTCTGGGACGAGGACCCCGTCGCGTTCGCGGTCCTGCATCGCTGCCTGGTCACCGTCGCGAAGCTCGCGGCGCCGCTGGTCCCTTTCATCTGCGACGCGATCTACGAGAACCTCGACGGCTCGGAGCCCTCGGTCCACCTCTGCGACTACCCGCGGGCGGACGCCCGCCTCCGCGACGAGGGGCTCGAGTGGCAGATGCAAGTCGCGCGCGACGCCGTCGAGCTCGGGCGCGCGGCGCGCGCCCAGGCCAAGGTCCGGGTCCGTCAGCCGCTGGGCGAGGCCGTCGTGGTCGCCGCCGATCGCGAGCGGGCCGCGATCGAGCGCTTTCAGGATCTGGTGCTCGACGAGCTGAATGTCAGGCGCATCCGCTACGTGTCCGAGGCCGAGGAGCTCGGTCGCTGGGAGCTGCGGCCGAACTACCGTGCTCTCGGCCCGCGCTTCGGCAAGCAGATGCCCCAGGTGGCGGAGGCCGTGGCCGCTCTGGACGCGCAGAGCGCGGCCACGAGGCTGCGAACGGGGGCACCCGTCGGCGTCTCGATCGGCGGCTCGGAGCACGAGCTGCACCCGGACGACCTCCAGCTGGTCCTGCTCCCGGTCGAGGGCTACCAGCTCGAGCGCGCCGGCACGCACGCCGTCGCCCTCGACGTGCGACTCGACGCCGGGCTGCGACGGGAGGGGCTCGCCCGCGAGGTGGTCCACAACGTCCAGGCGGCGCGCAAAGCCGCCGGCCTGGAGGTGTCCGACGCGATCGTCCTCACGCTCGCAGGCGACAGCGAGCTGATCGACGTCGCGCGCGAGCACGAGCCCTACGTGGCCGGCGAGACGCTCGCGTCGCGTGTCGGCTACGACGGCGGCGGGACACCGGAGCGTCTGCACGCGGCGCAGATCGACGGTCGCGAGCTGCTGATCGGCGTCGAGCGCGCCTGATCGCTGCGCGGGTCGCTGCGCGACTCGAGCTAGATGGCTGATTCCACGACCCCGGGCGCGGCCGTGGAATCAGCCACCTAGTCGTGCATGTACCGAACGTTGACGCGGTCGTCCTCGTCGGTCACGTAGAAGAATCGCCCGTCGCGATCCGGCGCCAGCCCCTCGACGTTCTTGAAGGGGAAGCGCCGCACGAGCGCCGTCTCGATCGCGCCGCCGTTCTTGGCGGACCCGAGGCGGAAGCGGTAGTGCGAGCAACGCGCGGCCTTCGCCTGCTCGTCGGCGGCCGTCAACGCGCTCTTGGAGTCCTCCGAGTCGAGGCTCCCGACGATCGCGTGCATCTCGCGGCCCGCGCGGATGAGCGCCCTGATGCCCGTCGGCTGGCCCCGGCTTCCCGCGCCCTGAAGCACCCAGAAGCGCCTTACGACCGGCGCGGCGCGCTCGTCCTCGAGCATCGCCTCGATTCCGCTCAGCTCGGCCACGATCGGCTCGCCGCCGGCGCTCCCCGGGTAGCGGAGGCCCAGCAGCAGCGAGCCATCGGCGAGGAACGCGCCGCCCTCGATGTTGATCGGTACGTCCGTGGGATTGATGCGGCCCGCGCGCCGCCGGCCGGCCTTCTTGCGGGTGAGGTCGATGAACCGCTCGCGGACGACGTCCTCGACCGGTCGCAACTGCGGCCCGAAGGCCCGCAAGGCGTCGTTGAGCGCGCGGTGGAGCCGGAACTTGTTCTTGACGACGTGAAGCTCGGGCGTCGCGCCGGAGACGCCGTCCGCGAACTCCGCCTCGCGAAAGCGCGCGATCCATGCGCGGCTCGAATCGAGCGGGCCCGCCTTGCTTCCGTAGTGCGAGCCGATCAGGTAGACCCAGCCGTCGTGGTGGGCGCAGACCTCGGCGTCCTCGGTCTTGGCGGCGTGGCGATCGGCTCGCAGCCGCGGCCGCGCAACCTCCCACTTGTGGTCGCCCCCGCGCCTGCGGCCGATCACTGCGACCGAGTCCTCGACGGCGCCTTCGTCGAGCGCCGTCCAGAAAGCCGCGTCCCAGCCGTGCGCCCGCAGCACTCGCGGATCCTCGATCCGTGCCAGGTCGGAGGCCTCGTTCGGATGCAGGTCGAGGTCGACCGTCCTCAGGCGGTCACTCCCCTTGCGCGCCGTTGTGGCCATGGCGGACTCGTCGGGGCCGGTCAGGCCGCCTGGAGCTCGGGCGCGATCTCGGCCTCCAGGCGCTTTTTCGGAAGCGCTCCTATCACGCGCTTCGCGACCTGGCCGTTCTTGAACAGAATCAGCGTCGGGATGGACAGCACCTCGTACTGCGCCGCGGTCTGCTGGTTGTCGTCCACGTTGAGCTTGACGACGCGCAGGTTGTCCTGCTCTTCGTTCAGCTCCTCAAGGAGGGGCGCGATGACCCGGCAGGGGCCGCACCAGGGCGCCCAGAAATCGACCAGCACGGGCTCCCCCGACTCGATGACCTCCGCCTGGAAGTTGTTGTCGTTGACCTCGGTGATCGCTCCTGCCACGGTGACTCCTGTTCGCTCGGCTGGCTCGCTTTACAAAGTATAGTATGTCGTCGCGGTCCAGCGTTCACTGCCCGCCGCCATCCTCAGCCACGGCGGCTCTGCGCCGGGGACGCCATCTTAAGGAGGATTCCACCCGTTGAGCCTTCCCAACCCAAGCGAGCAGGGCACCGCGCTGATCACCGGCGCCTCGTCCGGGATCGGCGCCGAGATTGCCCGCGGCCTCGCCGCCCGCGGCCACCACGTGACGCTCGTCGCGCGCCGCGTGGAGCGGCTCGAGGAGCTCGCGGGAGAGCTCGGCTCAGACACAGCGGTTGACGCCTGCGACCTCGGCGACGCCGAGGCGCGGCAGGGGCTGATCGCGCGGCTGTCGCGACGCAGGCGGAAGGTGTCGGTGCTCATCAACAGCGCCGGCTTCGGCACCTACGGGCAACTCGCCGAGCTTTCGCCGGAGCGCGAGCGCGAGGAGGTCCGGGTCAACGTCGACGCCCTGCACGATCTGACGGTCGCCTTCCTGCCCGGCATGGTCGAGCGTCGGTCGGGGGCGATCCTGAACGTCAGCTCGACGGCCGGCTTCCAGCCGCTTCCCGGCAACGCGACATACGCGGCGACCAAGGCGTTCGTCACCGCCCTCTCGGAGTCGCTGCACGGGGAGCTCGCGGGCACGGGGGTGACGTGCACGGTGCTGTGCCCGGGTCCCGTGGCCACCGCGTTTCAGGACGCGGCCGGCATCTCCCACCTGCACTCCGCGGGCCCGAGCTTCCTGTGGGCGAGCGCGGACGAGGTCGCGCTCGCGGCCGTGGAGGGGATGGAGCGGGGCAAGCGCGTCGTCGTGCCGCGCGCCACCGACAAGGTGCAGGCGGCCTTCGGACGCTACTCGCCGCGCAGCGTCCTGCTGCCGGTCATGCGCGGCCTCGGCGGCCGCCTGTTCGGCAACTGACGCAGCGATCGCCCGTACGCCGCGTGAGCCGTCGGCGCCTGGTGCGCCTTTCCCCGCCGCTGGTTGTCGTCTTCCTCTCGAAAGTGGTCGCTTAGAGAGACTTGTTTGATGATCATTTTCGAGAAGGGATATGCCACCTGCGGCCACGGCGCGGCGGGGCGGCGCACCCCCAGGGGAGCTGTCAGCGCAGCCTGAGCCTGAGCTCCGGCACCCTCCATGCGGCCTCGAGCGCGATCCTGGCGGTCATCTTCGAGCTCCCGGCCCGGCGTTCTGAGAAGACGATCGGGATCTCCGCGACGCGCATGCCGGCCCTGATCGCCCGGTAGGTCAGCTCGATCTGAAAGCCGTAACCGTCGGTGCGAACGTCCTCGAGGCCGAGGCGCCGCAGCGTTGTCGCGTGAAAGCACTTGAACCCGCCGGTGAGGTCGCGCACCGGGACGCGCAGGATGCTGCGCGCGTACCAGGAGCCGCCGCGCGAGAGAAGGCGGCGCAGGCGTCCCCAGTCGGCCACGCCGCCGCCCGCCACGTAGCGCGAGCCGAGCACGAGGTCGGCGTGTCTCGCCGCCGCCACGAGCCGCGGGAGGTCGGCCGGGTCGTGCGAGAAGTCGGCGTCCATCTCCAGGACCAGGTCCGCGCCGGCGCCGAGCGCGTGACCGAAGCCGGCGAGGTAGGCGGGGCCGAGCCCCTCCTTCGCGCCGCGGTGCAGGACCTCGACGCCGGCGTGGCGCACCGCCAGCGCGTCCGCGATCCGGCCGGTGCCGTCCGGGGACGAGTCGTCGACGATCAGCAGGTGGTGCCCGCCGCTCCTACCGGCGATGGCGGCCGCCTCGCACAGCCGCGGGAGCGCCGCCTCGACGATCGGCTCCAGGTTCTCCGCCTCGTTGTAGGTCGGCAGCACGAGCCAGATGCCGGACATCGTCGGCGTACCCTAGATAAGGCATGCGCAACGCCGAGATCGCCGACGCCTTCGCCGAGCTGGCCGACCTGTACGAGCTCGACGGTGCGATCGTGCACCGGGTGCTCGCCTACCGCAATGCTGCGAAGGCGATCCGCGACTCGGGCGCGTCGGTGGCGGAGCTCGCGCGCGCCCGTCGAGCCGAGGAGCTGCCGAGCGTGGGGAAGACGATCGCCGAGAAGATCGCGACCCTGCTTGAGACCGGCGCGATCCCCTCGGCCGAGAAGCTGAAGACGAAGTTCCCGCCGGGGCTGGTCGAGGTCACGCGGATCCCCGGGCTCGGCCCGAAGCGCGCGCGCATACTCCACGACGAGCTCGGCATCGGCTCCCTCGATGACCTGCGCCGCGCCGCGGAGTCCGGGGCGATCAGCGACGTCTCAGGGTTCGGGCGAAAGGCGGAGGAGAACGTCCTGACCGCGCTCGCGGCGGGAGCGGACGGCCGGCCCGCGGAGCGAACGATCCTCTCGCGCGCGCTGGCGGTCGCCGAGGCGCTTCGCGACGCGCTGCGCGAGCACCCCGCCGCCGACCGTGTGGAGATCGCGGGCTCCGCGCGCCGGATGACCGATACCTGCAAGGACCTCGACCTCGTGGCCACGGCCGGCGATCCGAGCGCGCTTGTCGAGGCGTTCTGCGAGCTGCCGCTGATCGGCGCGGTGCACTCCTCCGGCGAGGCCGGAGCCCGCACCACGACCAACAATGGGATCAGCGTGGACCTGCGAATCGTGCCGCCGGGCAACTTCGGCAACCTGCTCCAGCACTTCACCGGCTCGAAGCAGCACAACGAGGCTCTGCGCGCGGACGCCGTGCGCCGCGGCCTCCACGTCAGCGAGTACGGCATCGCCGACGACGCGAGCGGCGCGACGCACGAGTGCGCGACCGAGGCCGAGGTCTACCGCGTGCTCGGCATGGACTACGTGGAGCCCGAGCTGCGCGAGAACCGGGGCGAGTTGCGCGCGGCACGGGAGGGCGGCCTGCCCGATCTCGTTCGAGTCGAGGACATCCGCGGCGACCTCCACTGCCACACGGTCGCCTCCGACGGCCGCAACACCGTGAGCGAGATGGCGGAGACAGCACGCGAGCACGGGTACGAGTACCTGGCGATCACCGACCATTCGGCGAGCCACGGTTTCGGCAACCACCTGTCCCCGGACGACCTTCGCCGCCACATCCGGCGCATCCGCGACGTGGACCGGCGCACGGACGGCATCCGCCTGCTCGCCGGCTCCGAGGTCAACGTGCTGCCCGACGGCTCGCTCGACTACGAGGACGACCTGCTCGGCGAGCTCGACTGGGTCGTGGCGAGCCTGCACTCATCCTTTCGGATGCCCGAGGACGAGCTCACCGCCCGCATGGTCAGGGCGATCGAGCACCCGCTCGTGGACGCGATCGGCCACCCCACCGGCCGCCTGCTCGGCCGCCGCGAGCCCTACGCGCTCGACCTCGAGCGGGTCGTGGAAGCCGCGGCACGCACCGGCACCTTCCTCGAGATCAACGCGAACCCCGACCGCCGCGACCTCTCCGACGTGAATGCCCGGCTGGCGGTCGAGCGCGGGGTCCGGATCGTGATCGACTCCGACGCACACGGCGTCGAGCGGCTCGCGAACGTCCGCTACGGCGTTGCCACCGCGCGCCGCGCCTGGCTCACGGGCGCCGACGTGGCCAACGCCCGCTCCTTCGAGGAGCTCCAGGCGATCCGCAAGCCGCGCCGCAAGCGTCTGCCGGAGCCTTCATGACCTTCCACCTCTGTCGGGCGTGCAAACCAGGAGGTTGAGCCGGAGAGCGTCTAGCGAGCCGGCTGGCGCTGGGCCTCGCCCGACTCGTCCACCCACTTCTTGAAGCCCGGCGTCCGCAGGAGCTGCGTCGGCCTCATCGCCGACGTCCGGTCGATGTAGAAGCGGAAGCCGTCGCGTTCCTCGACCGCCTCGACCGCGGGAGCCTGCTTGCGCAGCGCGAGCGCCGCCATCAGCGGGAAGCCGACCGCGATCGCGGGCACCTGCGGGAGGAAGAAGCCAACGCCACCCGCCACCACGGTGAACGCTGCCAGCGCCCACAGGCGGTTGAGCAGGACCGTGCCGGGCTCCAGCTCCGGCAGCGCGGGCGTGGGGCGGGCCGTGGCCATCAGCCGCGCGACGCCCTCGAAGGCCTGGCGCCGCCGGCCGAGGTAACCGCCCACGCCGGCGGCCACGAGCCACCACGCGAACGCGCCGAAGAGAAGAACGCGGTCCTCGGTTCCAGCCCCTAGGATCGTGACGATCGCGAGCGCGTTGGCGGCACCCGCGAAGAGCAGCACCGCGGTCTTCAGGAAGTCGAGGAAGCGCACGCCGCTGGGGTCTCAAGCCCAGCCATCTAGGTGGCCGCGAGCGCCTCGAGAACGGCGGCGAAGCCGTCGACGCCCTCGACCGCGACGTCGGCGCGCTCCACGATCTCTCGCGGCCCATCCTCGGAGCGCACGCCGACCCGCACGGCGGTCTCCAGGGAGCCGTCGGCGATCAGCGCGTCGAGGGCGTCGAAGCCGTCGAGGTCAGTGCGGTCGTCGCCGCCGAACAGGGCGGCGACGACGTCGTTTCGGCGCACGAGGTCGCGCACCGCACGCCCCTTGTCGATCTCGACCGGTGGGCGCACCTCCAGGACCTTGCGACCCCAGTGCACGCCGAGGCCGGCTGCCTCGGCGGCCTGCGCCACGCCCTCGACGCGCGCGTGGGCCGCTGTCTCATCCGGAGCGCCGCGCCAGTGGAAGGCCTGAATTGGCCCCTTGTCCTCGATCCGGATGCGAAGCATGCGGACGTCCCTGAGGTCCTGGTCGGCGGCGAAGCGCCGAACCCGCTTCTCCCAGCCCTTCAGGGCGGGCGCGAGCAGTGGCTCGCTCCCCCCCGGGCCGATCATCTCCGCGCCGTGCGTTCCGGCGTAGGTGATGCTGCCCACCCCCACGAGCCGCCGCGCCTCGGCCACCGAGCGCCCGCTGATGCATGCGACGCAGGCGTAGCGGCGCCCGAGCGTCCCGAGCAGACGGGCGGTCGCGTCGGGCACGCGGGCGTCCTCGGCCCGCCCGACGATTCGCGCGAGCGTCCCGTCGACGTCGCAGAAGATCGCGGCGCGTCCGGGAGCCGAGGTCAGGGGGCGAAGGGCGTCGGCGAGCGACTCGGCGGCGTGAGCGGACACGCGACGTAGTATGCAACGCGTGTCCGAGAGGCTCGTACGGCTTGGGGCGATCGCCACCGCG
>Ga0136615_10000258_pt1 | contig 23491 bp, 22 predicted proteins | sample AntDrymUQ2882206_2_FD_106647 | JGI IMG/M metagenome (GOLD analysis project Ga0136615, IMG submission 106647) | Polar desert sand microbial communities from Dry Valleys, Antarctica - metaG UQ288 (22.06) | ecosystem: Environmental > Terrestrial > Soil > Desert | place: Antarctica: Dry Valley... | reverse complement strand
TGGGGCCGCTTAGATGGGGCCGCTGCCGGTGCGGCGGTTGCCGGTGACCATCCCATACACGACGACCACGATCACCGCGCCGATGACGGCAGCGATGATCGACATGATGTTGATCTGGTCGCCGCCGCCCGTCGGATTGCCGATGCCGAGCAGACGGAAGAGGAAGCCGCCGACGAACGCGCCGATGATCCCCAGGATGATCTTGCCCACGACCCCCAGCCCCTCGTCTCCTTTGACGAGCATGCCGGCGATGTAACCGGCGATCGCGCCCAGCACGATCCACGCGATGATGTCGATGATCATGTGTTCTGCCTCCCAAGCGGCCCCGTGAACGCCAAATTGCGTCCCTTGACTGACGCGACCGACCGTGAGTGTCCGCAGCGAGACCGTCAGGCGGGGCAAGGCTGGCGCCGGTCTGCGTTACAGATGCGTCACATAGGGCGCTCGAGTGGGACGCTCCCTCCCATCACGGCTCCGGTGAGGACTCCTCCGGAGACGGGGCGCCCTCGTCCGGTTCGCCGCTGGCCAGGGGCCACGGGCTGCCGTCGGGGCTTGCGTCCAGCCCCTCGCCCGGGCGGTCGTCCAGGCCCTCGGCCGGGGCCGACTGGAAGTCCGTGATGACCAGCGCGTACTCGAGCTTCTCCAGGGTCGCGGCCGGTTGGAGCATGGCCGTCTGGACCACGGTGTTGGGATCCGTCCGCACATCCACCACGCGCCCGATGAGCAATCCGCGCGGGAAAGGCGAGCGGATGCCGTCGCCCAGATCGAGCCCCGCGGTCACCACGCGGTCGCCCACCACGACCGCGTCCGTCGTGGGGATGTTGATCATGGCCAAGGGCCCCGACAGGCGCCCATCTACCTCCCCTGTGGCCCGGCTGCTCTCGATCAGCCCGATGACCACGGAACGCGTGTCGTTGAGCAGCAGCACGACACTGCGGTTGGCGGCCGCCTCCATGACCGATCCGATGAGCGCTCCTTCACCGGCCAGCACTGGATCGCCCACCGCGACACCATCCTCCGTCCCGCGGTCCAGGACGACGATCCGCTCTGTGGGCGAGATCTGGCGGCCGATGACCTCCGCGGCCAGCGTCTCGTAGTCGAGCGAGGCTCGGACGCCGAGCAGGCGCGTCAGCTGCTCGTTCTGGAGTCCCACGCTCTCCAGCCGGCGCGTCTCCGCCTCCAGCTGCTGGACTCGTGTGGCCAGCGCCTGGTTGTCCCGCCGCAGCTGTTCGATCTGGCTGATGGTGGAGAAGATGGAGGCGACCGAGCGCGTGGCGCCGGTCAGCGCGGACTGGATGGGCGAGACGGCGAAGCTTAGTCCCTGTCGGATCTCCATCATTGGCGCGGTGTTGCTGGCCCCCAGCAGGAGCAGGCACAGGGCGACGAGCAGCGCGTAGATGATCGCGCGCCGACGAGTGGTCCGGGAATCGCGGCTCTGGATCATGGCGGGCGGAGGCCGCTCAGCGAGGCGAGCGCGAGTACGTTTCGGTCACCAGCATGCGCTCCATCACTTCCAGATCCTCGAGCACCATACCGGTGCCGCGTGCCACGCAGGTCAGCGGGTCCTCCGCGATGTGCACGGGCATCTGGGTAGCTTCCGCCACTCGTCGGTCCAGGCCAAGCAGCAGCGCACCGCCGCCGGCCAGCACGATGCCCTGGTCCATGATGTCCGCCACCAGCTCCGGCGGCGTCTCCTCGATGGTGTCCCTGATGGTGTCGACCAAGCGCCCGACGGAGGACTCGAGCGCCTCGCGGATCTGCTCCGCGGTGATCTCCACGGCCCGTGGCAGCCCCGTCAACAGATCCCGGCCGCGCAGCGTGACGCGCTGCTCGTCGTGGGCGCCGGGATAGGCCGAGCCGATGGCGATCTTGATCTCCTCCGCCGTCCGCTCGCCGACCAGCAGGTTGTACTCGCGTCGGCCGTAGGCGATGATGTCCTCGTCGAGCTCATCGCCGCCGATGCGGATGCTGCGGCTGACCACGATGCCGCCCAGGCTGATGACCGCGACCTCCGTGGTACCGCCACCGATATCCACGATGAGGCTGCCGGTCGGCTCCGCCACGGGCAAGCCGGCACCGATGGCTGCGGCCATAGGCTCCTCGATGAGGCGTGCCCAACGAGCGCCCGAGTTGAGAGCCGCCTCCCGGACTGCGCGCTTCTCCACCTCCGTCACGCCCGACGGGATGCCCAGCAGCATGCGTGGTCGGGGGATGAGTCCCACGCGATCGTGCACCTTGTGCACGAAGTACTTGATCATCTGCTCGGTCACGTCGAAGTCGCTGATGACGCCGTCGCGCAGCGGCCGCACGGCGATGATGCTGGCCGGTGTGCGTCCCATCATGCGCTTCGCCTCAGCCCCCACGGCGAGCACCTTCTTGGTGCGCGCGTCGATAGCCACCACGCTGGGCTCGGAGATGACGATGCCCCGGTCGCGGACGTGGACCAGGGTGTTGGCCGTGCCCAGGTCTATCCCGATGTCCCGGGAGAACATGCCGAGGAATGCGTCGAGCACGATGGCGGGTTCTCCGGGGGAGCAGCGCTCCCAGGGCCGACGCGCCGGTGGTGACTGCCGAGCGTCAGGGGTTGGTGAGTGTCGCGGTGGCTTCGCGTCGCCCCTTGCGAGCCGGCGCGGGGCCGAGCGAGTATACCCGCGTACCAGCCGCGGTCCGGGCCTAGGGGGTCGGCTGCTCATGCCCGTCCGTGGTGCGGGTCTACGGTTCGCGGGTGGTGCGACTGCGGCTCCATCCCACCGGAGATCGAGCGCCGATCCGGCGGTAGCGGGAGCATCCAGCTCGGATCAGGGCGGGATTCGGCGACCCCGGGAAAGGCCCGACCGGAAAGGCCGGCCGTCCGCCGAACGCGGTGGGAACGGGATGCGCGGACACGGGTCGTCGACCGACGATCCCGTCGATCGGCCTGAGCCGGAGGACCGAGGGTCCCCAGACCGGGCCGACCTCGGTCGGATGGGGCGCACGGTGCACCACGCACGCGTCATGCACACGGGCTCTACGACGCGCGAACGCGCGGTCAGCGATGGCCCGACGAGTCAGCGCACTCGCGCCGGGCATAACCCGCATCGGGAAGCGCGCGTGCCGCGCGTGGCCCGCGTGCCGCGCGTGGCGCGCAGTCAGGCGGAGCGCCTCCCGGAGATCTCGCCGATCTCATCTCCAACGCCGTCCGCAGGAGGACGCGACCCACGTGCGGTAAGGGAGCCATCGGTCCGAGATGGCGATCAGCGCGTGGTCGCAGGGTTCCGGCCGGCCGTAGGCACGGGCGATGGCCCGACGCAGTCGGGGCTCCGCCATCGGCACCGCGTCCGGCTCGCCGGCACCGCGCAGCAGGACGAGCTCGGCCGAGAACGGGCGTATCCCCGAGATCGATCGGAACTCGGTGAGTGCCTCGTTCGTGGGCAGTGACCGGATCACCTGACGCCACCCGGGCGGTCGAACGGGATGCCGCGGTCGCGCAGGCTCACGTAGGCATCGTGCCCGATGATCAGGTGGTCGAGCACCGCCACGTCGAGCAGCCGCCCGGCAGCGACCGCTTCCGCCGTCAGATGCAGGTCGTCAGGACTGGGCTGCGGGTCGCCCGAGGGGTGATTGTGGACGACGATCAGGCCCGCCGCGTGCTGGCGGACTGCATCGCGGAATAGCTCGCCGACGCGCACCAGAGCGGTGGAGACATTGCCCACATACACCGTCTGGATGCCCAATACCGAGTTCTTCGCGTTGAGCAGCACGACCCTCAGCTCCTCACGCTCGAGGCGACCCATCTGGAGGATCAGGCGGTCGGCCAGGTCGCGCGGCGAACGGATCGACCAGCGACCGGCCGGCCAGTCGGTCAGCGCGCGGCGACCGAGCTCGAAGGCCGCGGTCAAGCGAGCCGCCCGCGCCGGTCCGATGCCCGCCAATGCCTCGAGCTCTCGAGGAGCTGCTCGAGCCAGTCCGTCCAGTCCATCGAGTCGAGCCAGCGCCTCGGCCGCCATATCGATGGACGAAGCGCCCGGGCTGCCGGAACCCCAGACCAGGGCGATGAGCTCCGAGGCCGACAGCCCGGCGGCCCCCCGCACTGCGAGCCGCTCGCGCGGTCGCTCGGCGAGAGGCAGCTCCCGGATCGATCGTCGAGCCATCTCTTGGGTCATCTGGTGTCCGCGAACCTCCTGGGATCGATGCCGGGGTGGAAGCGCTTTCGAGCCCGAACGACGGAGCCCGCCGATTTCCCCGCCGTCCGGACCCGAAAGCCTGCGCATCGTACGAAGGGCGCCTCTACGGACCCTTCGCCCGCCCTTCTCTGCGGATTGCGTCACGTCGAGCGCCTCGGCAGAGGCCCTCAGCTGGCTCCGGACACGGACCGCCCCACGAGGTAAAGCACCAGCCCCAGGCCGTTGTAGGCCACGTGCCCCGCGATGGCCGCCACCATCCCACGCTGCAGGAAGAGCACGCCGAGCACCGTACCCACGGGCAGGATCACTGCGAACTGGATGAGCGCCTGAGCCAGCCCGACTCCGATCTGGCCAGGCTCCGCCTCCACGTTGGCGATGTGGACGACGGCGAAGAAGAGCGACGCCCGGATGAGTGCCCGGCGCGGTCCCAGGTCGCGCAGCCAGGCTGTCAGCGCGAAGCCGCGGAAGAACAGCTCCTCACCGATGGGCGCCAGGATGGCTGCCGCGAGGAGGATCAGGATGCGGTCACCGCTGGTCGCGGTGTCCGGCAGGATCTGCGCCGGCAGCACGCCCAGGAGCTGAGACAGGATGGCTGCCAGGAGCAGGGCCAGCAGCAGCGTGGGCACCATCAGGGCGAGGGCATAGCCCATGTCGCCGACCAGCCGCGCTGGCCCGTAGCGGCTGCCGACCGGCCAGCCTAGCCAGCCCATCTCCGACCAGCGCAGGGCGCCACTTCGCACCACGAACAGTGCGACCACCAGCAGGTACGTGAGGGCGACGACGCCCAAAGCGACGAGGAATCCCAGCGGCTCGTCCGAACGGACGCCCAGAAGCCCCAGGAGCGCGGCAAGACCGGTGCTCAGGCACAGGACGATCCCGAAGAGGATCAGCGTGGACGGTCCACGGTACGCATGCGCCGCCCGCCCGGCGCGGGCCACCAGCTGGTACCCCGCCGCGACGCTCAGGCCGATGGTCAGGACGAAGATGCCGATGAGCGCGATGAGCGGCGCCACGGACGGCGACCCGGATAGCAGCGCGACGGCGACCATGGCCAGGCCGGCAACGCTGCCCAGCCAGCCGATCAGGTAGAGCGAGGGCGCCGGACGCCCTTCCAGCGAGAACGTGCGGCCGCCGGGCGGACCGGGTGGCGGCGCACCGGGCGACGGATCGTCAGCGGCCGGAGGACCATCATCAGCCGGGGCGGCGCGCAGGTCCTCCTCTGTCGCGACGTCGCCGGGCGGCGGCTCGTCGACCGGTATCACCAGGACGCCCCACTCGTCGCGCGACTCGTCGCCGGGACGGTCCGGGCGGTCGGTCAACGCTCTCCGGTGGCCGGCTGACCGGGTACCGGCCGCTCCGCATAACCCTCAGCGGGTCGTGTCGGGATGGCCGGCAGCGTCTCGTCTCGCTGGCCGCGACCCGTCCGCTGGGCCAGCGGCCGGCCGACCGGTGCCGGGACGGCGACTTCCTGCAGAAGCTCGGGACGCTCGAAGTCCTTGCCGCACCAGGCGCAGAGTGACCACTCGAGTTCCACCAGGCGGCTGCAGTTGGGGCAGACCCGACGCAATCGGTTGCGGCAGGTGGGGCAGATGATCCAGTCGGCGTGCACCTGGCGGCTGCAGTTGGCGCAGTGGGGCTGCGACTCGATCTCCACGAGCATGGCCTCTTCCGCCAGGGCTCGCTCGTTGGCCTCCGAGACGGTGGTCCCGGGCCGCAGGATCCGGTAGATGATCACGCCGAAGAGGAAGAGCAGCGGCGTGAACAGGATGATCAACGCCGCGGCGAGATAGGGCGCGATCGGATTCGTGGTCCGCTGGCTCAGGTCGCGATAGGCCCAGAAGGCCGTGGCCAGCCAGATGAAGACGATGTAGATGCCGATGACCTGAAGGCCGAGGCGCACCGCGGGGTTCTCGAAGATCTTGCCGATCTCGGCCCCGATGGTGCCGAAGATGTCGTCGAACATCCGGTCGCTGCCTCAGCTGGTGGTGATACGGCCGGCTGTCTGCCCATGCCGGTGGCGCGGCCAGCTGGCCTCCAGCCGTCGTCGCGGGGGCGAGTGTATCAGCGCAGCGCCTCTGCGCTCCACAGGGCGGCGCGCAGTGCCGAGGCGAAGCCGGCCAGGATCGAGCCGGCCACCCAGATCGCGGCAAAGGCGAGACTGACCAGGAAGACCAGCAGCAGGGTCGTCGGTTCGCTCAGGCCGCCCGGCGCCAGATACGCACCGCGGACCCCATCCCAGGCCACGGAACTGGCCCATACGATGGGCAGCAGCACGACCAGCGAAACGCTCCAGGCCAGCGCGCCGGTGGCCAGCGTACGGAGCGGTCGGACCACCAGGCGCTCCGCGCCATGGATGGCCGCGGCCGCTGCGCCGCTGGGCCGCGGCCGGCCAGGCAGCCCGACGCGGAAATGCCGGGCCAGGACGGCCCGCGAAGCGAGCGCGTACAGCGTGTCCGCGAGCAGGAGCAGCAGGGCGAAGGCGAGCAGTGGATCGCGCGCAGCTTCCAGCACGCGCAGGACGAGCGGCGTCTCCAGCGAGCTGGGCGCCTGGACCTCGCTGATGACCAGGCTGGTCAGGCCCTGGTACAGACCCAGCGACACGATCGCGGCGGGCAACAGCGCCAGCGCCTGGATGCCGGCCAGCGTCAGCACCAGCCTCCTCCCTTCGCCGCGCTCCAGCGGTCGCGCATCCACGCCGGCCCGCAGCTCACCCGACTCGGGATCGCCGATCAGCCGCTCGAAGGCAGCCACGTCGGCGAGAGCGGCCAGTAGCAAGCCGCCCAGGAGCAGCCCGGCGACGAGCAGCGCGACGACCAGTTCCAGCTCCGAGGAGATGCCCGTGGCCGCGAATCGACCTCGGAAGATGACGCTCAGTACGACCGGACTGGGGATCGTGATGATGGGCAGTGCCAGCAAAAGGAAGCCGCCGCGGGCGGCGAAGCCCAGCGAGCCCAGGAGCCACAGCGAGGGCCGGCCGAGCGTCACCACGAAGGCGGTCGTGACGCCAGCCCGCCAGCCGCGCAGCGGCAGCGTGGTCACGCCCGGTGCCAGCACGGTCACGCCTGGCCGCTCGACGAGGGACCGTTGGCCACCTCAACGGACCGGGCGAACGCGCGCAGGATCTCGCGGGCCAGCTCGTTGGGTCGCATCACGGCTCCGCGCACCGGATCCCAACGCACGGCCAGCCAGAGCAGCAGGGGGCGCCGCCAGGGCCGGCTCTCGTCGTCGGCCGGCAGCATGCGCAGGCGGATGAGCTGTCGACCATCCTCCTGGTCGAGCAGGCCGGACAGGGCGCCGGCCAGGATCCGCCCGAGCAGGGAGACCGGCTGCTCCGGTGGAGGCCCCGCCAGGGGCGCCACCATCGTCGCCCCGATGACGCCCGTCTCATCCACGCCCCACAGGGTGGTCAGCCACCAGCCATCGTCCATGATGCTCGGCTCGTTCATGCCCAGCAGCACCTCCGGGCCGGGCGATCCGTCCGGGCCGCGCAGCCGGACGCGTTCCTCGCGGATGAAGGACGGTCCGGGACGCGGCACGGTCGCGGACACAGCTACTCCCACTCGATGGTGGCCGGAGGCTTGCTGCTGATGTCGTAGACCACGCGGTTCACGCCGGGCACCTCGTTGACGATGCGAGCGCTGATGCGGCCCAGCACGTCGTAGGGCAGCTTGGCCCAGTCGGCGGTCATGCCGTCCTCGCTGGTCACGGCCCGGATGGCGACCACGTTGGCGTAGGTGCGCCCATCGCCCATCACGCCCACGCTCTGCACCGGCGTGAGGATGGCGAAGCTCTGCCACAGCGAGCGGTACAGGCCGGCCGCCTTGATCTCATCGATGACGATCCAGTCCGCCTCGCGCAGCGTGTCCAACCGCTCCGCGGTGACCTCGCCGATGATGCGGATGGCCAGACCGGGTCCGGGGAACGGCTGGCGCATGACCATCGCCTCGGGCAGGCCAAGCTCCAGGCCCACCGTACGCACCTCGTCCTTGAACAGGTGGCGCAGGGGCTCGATGAGCTGGAAACGCAGATCGGCCGGCAGGCCACCGACGTTGTGGTGGGTCTTGATCTTCTGGGCCGCCTTGGTCTCCGAGGTCTTGGATTCGATGACATCGGGGTAGAGCGTGCCCTGGGTCAGGAAGTCGATGTCGCCCAGCTTGGCCGCCTGCTCCTCGAAGACGCGGATGAACTCATCGCCGATGAGGCGCCGCTTCTCCTCCGGGTCGGCCACGCCGGCCAGTCGGGCGAGGAAGCGCTGGCGGGCATCGATCATGAGCAGGTCCATGCCGAAGTTCTGGGCGAAGGTCTCACGCAGGAACTCCGACTCGCGCTTGCGCATCAGGCCGTGATCGACGTAGATGCAGGTCAGCTGATCGCCCACGGCGCGATGCACCAGCCTGGCCGCCACGGCCGAGTCCACGCCGCCGGACAGCGCGCAGATGACGCGCCCAGCGCCGACCTGTGCGCGGATGCGCTCGACGCTGGAGTCCACGAAGCCGGCCGGCGTCCAGTCTGTCCGGGCACCGGCGATGCCGACCACGAAGTTGCGCAGGATCTCCCGACCGGCCGGCGTGTGCACCACCTCGGGATGGAACTGGATGCCGTACATGCCGCGCGCCGGATCGGCCAGGCCGGCGAACGGCGTGGACGTGGTGCTGGCCAGGGCGGCGAAGCCGTCGGGCGGCCGGCGGATGCTGTCGCCGTGGCTCATCCACACCGGCTGCTCCGCGGCCAGGCCGCGAAAGAGGCCGTCGACAGAGGTGATGGTGACCTGCGCCGGTCCATACTCGCGCTTGTTCGCCGGCGCCACGTCGCCACCTAGCTCGTGGGCCATGAGCTGCAGGCCGTAGCAGATGCCCAGCAGCGGCACGCCCGCCGACCAGACCCGCGCATCCGGGCGTGGTGCGCCCGGATCGTAGACGGAGGCGGGCCCACCCGAGAGGATCAGCGCGCACGGCCGACGACGCTGTATCTCCGCCCAGGGCGTGTCGTGCGGCAAGAGTTCCGAGTAGACGTTCAGTTCGCGGACGCGGCGCGCTATCAACTGCGCGTATTGCGATCCGAAGTCGAGCACGATCACAGTGTCCGGCCGATCCCCGGGCGGCTCTCTGTCGAGGCGCTGGGGCGGCGGGGCGTGGAGCGCCTGCTCCAGGTACACCTCGACCTCGGCGTCATCGGGCGCCAGCACGCGATGGGCGGCGTTGGCTACCTCCCCGTGGACGGTGCGCCCCGCGGGCGGGAAGGGCGCGCGGGCGCCCCCCTCAGCCACGATCGCTCATCTCCGTGCCGTGGCCGGCGCGCCGCTCTCACGAGCGGCCCCCGTCGAGAAGCCATCGGCGGCCACCATGGCCGCCATCTCACGCGCGGAGAAGGCACGGCTGGAGAGGACGCCCATCGCGGCGGCGTGCGCCTGGGCGGTCCTGGCCAGCAAGGCGCTGCGCACGGGACCAGGGATCGTCGTGTCGCGCTGCACCTGCTCGTAGCCCGCGTGGCTCATGTACGCCTTGGTGACGGTGCGCAGTTCGGGCACGGATAGCCACGTCGCCAACTCGGGCAGGAGGCGGTCGAAGCTGGAGCGGACGAGCGCCTGGAAGACCCCGTGATCGCGCGCCAGCTCGACATTGATGCGGTCCACATCCAGCTCGAAGTAGACCGCGCGCGCGGCGCTCTTGGCCTGTCGCTGGTACTGCCGGCGGGCGATGAACAAGCCCACGATGAGCCAGCCGAGCGCGCCGAACGCGGCTCCGAGGACGAGCGTTAGGACCTGCCCGGGCTCCACGCCCGGAGTTTGCCACTTTACGTACGCCGGGGAAAGGTGGCGCGCGATCAGGTGGCCGGCGGGAACGGCTCCAGCCGGGTGATGCGTTCCACGAGATGTGCGCGCCACTCGGGGGCAGGGAACTCCGGCGCGAAGTAGGTGGTCGCGCGCCAGATGCGCCCGTCGCGCAGTCGGAAGACATTGATGATGTACCAGGACGAGCCGTCCGGATAGCGTGTCCGGTTGAACGCTGTGTACGCGCCGCCGCTGGCCAGGGGCACCACCGTGTAACCCGGCGTGATGGCCCACTGAGCTTCGTCGCCGATGAGCGCCGCGCTGTCAGGCTCCAGGCCGTCGCTGATGCCGCCGCCCGGGTAGTGCTCCACCATCTCGCGGAAGGCCTCGAAACCTCGCATCCGCTCGCCGGACTGCGGGAAGTCCTGCACGTAGTCGGGGTGGAGCAGCTCGCGCAGAGCGTCGAAGTCGAGGCGACCGATGGCGGCGACCCAGCGCTCGAAGATCTCGCGTGGTCGCGCCTCGCTCATGGCCCTGCCTCCATCGCCAGACACGCCTTCGCCTCGCCTCACCGGCGACCGGGTTCGCGTGTTGCTGTGGGAGTGTAGTGCGGCGCGACCTCAGGCGGGGCCCTCCGCGAGAGGGTGCCGCGCACGCCACCGAGCCACCACGAGGGCGAGTGGAAGGCTGAGCGCCAGGAGCCGTAGCAGGAAGGCAGCGCTACTCCCAGCGAGCGCCGACGCGGAGCTGGGGCTGCCGGCCACGGCCAGCTCATAAGCCACCGCGGGAAGCGCCACGCCCATCGCCGCGCCCAGCTGGCGCAGGCTGTTGAAGAGCGCGGAACCGGTCCCCGCCTCTCCCGGTGCGAACTGCGAGAGCGCATCGGTGGCACTGGCCACGAGCGTCAGGGCGATGCCGGCTCCCGTGAGCAGGTTGGTGAGCACGATGAGCCAGGGCTCGGTGGTGCTTCCCCAGGTCGTCATCGCCGCTGCCGAGCCCACCAGCAGCAAGAGCCCCCAGAGGAGAGCGCGATCGACTCCCAACGCGCCCACGAAGCGTCCGGCGAAGGGAAAGAACACGAGGCCCACCAGCGGCGCCGCCAGCAGGAGGACACCCGCCTCGGTGGCACTGAATCCGCGACCGAACTGGAGGTAGATGGCCGGGTAGATCGTGCCCGACATGATCGCGAACCAGGCGCCGGCGCCCGCCGCGCTCCCGGCGACAAAGCGAGGGTTGCGGAAGATGGCGAGCCGCACCGCCGGCTCGGCTGTCCGGTGCTCGATCAGCACGAAAGCTGCCAAGGCGCCGATAGCGATGAGTGCCCCGAGCAGCACGGACGGACCGGTGCCCGACGCCGGCAGGTCCAGCAGCGCGAACGTGCCAGCCACCACGAAGAGCGATGCCGCCGCGATGCCCGGGACGTCGAAGCGCTGACTCCCTCGCGGGGCTGTTCGTGGCAGGAGCACCCAGGCCGCGGCAGCGACCGCCACTGGCAACGGCAGCTGCACCAGGAACACCAGGCGCCAGCCACCCAGGTCGGTCAGCAGGCCGCCGATCACGGGACCGATGACGGCGCCCAGCGCACCGGACGTGAAATAGATCGCGAGGGCTGAGGCACGTCGCTCCGGCGGATAGGCCGTTACGGCGATGGCCAGCGAGACCGTGTAGAGCACGCCCCCGGCCATGCCCTGGACGATACGGGCTGCCACCAGCAGCTCGAAGCTGGGCGCCAGTCCGCTCGCCGCGGTCGTGATGAGAAAGCTGATGGCACCGAGGACCAGCACGCGCCGTGTGCCGAGGTGGTCGCTGAGCCGTCCCGCCGCCAGTAGCGTGGCCGCGAGAGCCAGGAGATACCCGGTGGTGACCCAGGCGAGCTCACCGACCGTGCGGTCGAAGTCGGCCGCGATGTCGGGCAGGGCCAGGCTGACGATGCTCGCATCGATCAGCGTGAAGCCCGCCAGCCAGGCCAGCGTCAGGAGCGGACGGGCTTGCGCCGCACCGGTCATCTTCGGCCGATAAGCGCCCCGGTCAGGGCGTCTCCGGTGTGGACCGTAGCCTCGGCTCCACGAACGGTGCTCGCCAGTCGGCCGGCGGGAACTCAGCAGCCCAGTACTGGACGCTGCGAACGACGAGGCCGTCGCGGATCTCCGAGATGGCGATGAGGTGCCACGTCGCGTCTGGATAGCGGATGGGTACCGTCGTGGTGTAAGTGCCCTCTGAGCCGATGACGCGGATGGGCGTGAGCATGGGCGAGACTGCCCAGCGGTCGTCGTCGACGTAGACGCGGGCCCGCGCCTCGTCAGTGGAATCCGGGGGGACCCCACCCGGCACGGCACGAAGCATGTCCAGAAAGCGGTCCCGTCCACGGATCACTTCCCCGGACTGGGGATGCTCCAGGACGTAGTCCGGATGCAGCAGCTCACGGACGGCGTCCAGATCCATCCGGGTCATGGCGCTCAGGAAACGGCGCAGCACATCCTTCGCCTCGACCTCGGTCACGTCCTGACCTCAGGCGCGGTCGTCGCTTCGACCGGGATTTCCGGGCCCGGGGGCACGAGTCGTGCTCGCTCCGCCTGACTGAAGGCACGGCGCACGAGCACGTCGGTCGCATCGCGGTGCTGCTCCTCCGCCCTTGCCAGGATGGTGCGTCGGACGGTCGCGGGGATCCCCGGATCGCGCTGGAGCTGATCGTACCCGGCATGCCCCATGTGGGCCTGGGCCACCTTCTGGAGGTCATCCATCGACAGCAGCGCCGCCAGCTCGGGAAGCAGGCGGTCGAACGTGCCGCGAGCGAGAGGCTGGAACACGCCGTGTTGGCGGGCGAGCCCGACGGCGATGGCGTTCACGGCCAGCTCGAAGTACACGGCCCGGGCCGAGTTGCGCGCCACCCGGGCGAACTGGTTCCGCTGGATGAAGAGCCCCACGACGAGCCAGCCCGCAGCCCCGAAGAAGGCACCGATGAACGCTGTGAGGAGCCGATCAGCGTCCATCGCCGGCGAGTATAGCCAGCGTGAACCGCTCGTCAGGGTGGAGGTCGATAGCGCGCCATGACTTCCCGCAACCGGTCGGGCGGGAGCGCGTGGGCCGTGTTGCCATCCCGCCCTACCATCGTTTCCGCCGCCAGCATCGCATTCAGGATGGCCTCCTCCGTGGCCTCTATGACCGCCCAGAAGAGGGGCGTGATATGGCTGTCGACCAGGGTCCTGATGTCGCGCGTCAGCGGCTGCGGTCCCGCCACGTGCGCTGCCGGCATGGGACGGTTGCCCGTGGCGAAGGCCAGGAAGAGGTCGCCGCTGCTGTTCTCGCCGGCGCCTCCCACGCGCGCCACTCCCAGGGCCGCGCGCTGGGCCAGCCGCTCACACTGGTGGGGCAGCAGTGGCGCGTCGGTGGCGACGATGCCGATGATCGACCCTGCACCGGGGGTCCGCGGCGGGTCCCAGGCTGAGGGGACCTCGCTGATGGGGATCTCCCGGCCGACCGGCACACCGTCGATCGACAGTCGGTCACGCCGGCCGTAGTTGGCCTGCACCAGGACGCCCACGCTGAAGCCGCCCTCAGCCTGTCCGAGCACGCGCGACGCGGTCCCGATGCCGCCCTTGAACTCGTGGCAGATCATGCCCGTGCCGCCCCCCACGTTGCCCTCAGCCACAGCCCCGGTCCGAGCATCGGCCAGCGCGGCGAAGACGTGCTCCGGTCGCACGTGGAAGCCGTTGATGTCGTTGAGCTGCCCGTCGTAGGTTTCGCCCACCACGGGCAGCGCCCAGTACGCGTCCGACGTCGCGCCGCGATCGCGTATCTCCGCGGCGATGATGGCGTCGCGCACCACCCCCACGCTATGCGTGTTGGTGAGCGCGATGGGCGAGGTCAGCATGCCCGATTCACGTATCCATTCCAGTCCCGTGAGCTCGCCGTTGCCGTTCAAGCGGTGGCTGCCCGCGTAGACCGCGTCTCGCCACGGGTCCCCGTCGTGGGGCATGATCACCGTCACGCCTGTCCGGACCGGGCCCCGGCCCGCGACCAGCGGACCTTCGCCCACGATGAGCGTGGCGTGCCCGACCCGGACGCCGGCGACGTCCGTGATCGCGTTTCGCGTGCCCTGCGCCAGCTGGCCGATGACGATGCCGAGATCCCGAGCGCGCACCGCCAGAGGCTAGCCGAGGTAGGGGCAGCACGTCGGCCGCCGCGACGCACGGACAGCGCGTCGAGTAGCCGCGGATCTGGTCGTTGTCGCGAACGATTCCAGCCAGGTTGGCATCCTGGGCCTGACCGGCGCACAAGCTCCTCCTACTTGGCGGCGCACTGGTCCAGCGCGTCCGGCTAACAAGCCGTTCCGAGCGCGAATCAGCCCCAGAGCGTGACTGGGACGTCGCCGCGGACGTCCCTGTGGATCGGGGACCATCCTTGCGCGGCTCTTGGCCCCGATATGCGAACGTGGCTTGCATCGCGGGGCCGAAGCGATTCGGATCAGCACGGCGCGGTGGGCTCTCGGCGGATCCGATCAGGGGGTCATCCGCGGAAAGCGTCGCGCGACTGCTTCTAGCGGGAGGGGTCCGCGATGACCCACGTAGAGCGGACCCTTCGCGACCGCCGACACGCGTTCGATGCTCTCGCTCAGCTGCGCGAGGTCGTCCGCGAAGTAGGGCAGCCCCGGAGCATGCCGGCGCAGGAAGCCACCTGCCAGCAGGTCGCCCGCCAGTACGCAGTCGTCCAGCAGCAGGGAGATCGATCCGGGCGTATGGCCAGGCGTGTGGATCGTCCGGCCGGCGACGCCGTAGGCCGCCAAGTCCAACTCTCCGTCGTGGATGATGTCGGGCTGGAAGGCGGGGGCGGTCCTGGGTGCGAGCGGGGCGAACAGCCTACCCGCGAGGCCCGTCGGCTTGAGCGGGCGATCACGTCCGCTCACGGCGATCGCGGCGTCAAGGCGATGGAGGGCGATCGGTGCGTGGAGCCGACGGCGCAGCTCAGCCGCTCCGCCCAGATGATCGAGGTGACCGTGGGTCAGGAGGATCAGGGACACATCGCCCGAGTCGATGCCATGGCGTCGCAGCGCGGTCACGATCCGGCGGGCACCGGAGGGATAGCCGGCATCCACGACGACCGTCCGCTCGCCCCTCACGAGGTAGGCGTTGAGGAAGCCCAGGGGCGCCAGCCCCACGGGGATCACGGCTGGGCGAGCGCCGTCCGACCGTTGCATCGCCGCATATTGACCCCTCCCCATCGGGGGCGTACCGTGCCGCGGGGGATCGCGCTCGGAAGAGGGGTCGATGGGTCACCTGATCGTGCCGCTCGAAGCGACCCAGACCGCCGCCACGGTGTGGCTCGGCGTGACCGGGGGCGCGCCTGGGGATCTGAGCCTTGACGGGGGTGGTGCCAGCCAGCGGATCGATGCCGGCTGGCAGGAGTGGCAGACCCGTGGAGTGCCGCGGCTGTGGTACCAGCGGGTCACTCTCGAGGGGCTGCAGCCGGGCGGCAGGTATCCGCTGCGCCTCCTGGAGCAGGGGACGGAGCGTGCGACGGCCGCCGCCACGACGCTTCCCGATCGGCTCCCGGCCATCGACGATCCACCCTTCGTCTGCCTGGTGGGATCGTGCTTCGCACGGGATCGCGACGCTGTCGGGGCAGCCGGCGCAGCCTACGCCGGACTCCCCGCAGGCGTGCGGCCGCAGGTCAAGTTCCTGTGCGGCGATCAGGTCTATCTCGACGCGCCGTACCCCAAGTTCCAATTGACGCACTACGGGGATGACGACCTGCGCGCCGAGCTGCTGGCGGCCTACCTCTCCACCTGGACGCAGGCCGGAGGCGGTGGCGGCTTCTCGGAGATCCTCCGTTCGGGGGCCACCTTTTTCACGTCAGATGATCACGAGTTCTGGAACAACGCGCCGCGCGGCACGCCCACGGTACGGAACAGCTGGACAGCGGCCGGTCGAGCGACCTGGCATGCGCTGGCGACCGATCTCTACCGCACGTTCCAGGCCTCTCAGCCCAATGCGTCGTTCCTGGTCGGCAGCCTCGCCTTCCGGGTCATCGACACGAGGGTCCAGCGCTCCGAGGACGGGTCGACCTTCATGTCCGCCGCGGAGCTCGAAGGCCTGGCGGCGTGGGTCGCCGGTCTGGACGGTCCCGGTGTGCTCGTCCTGGGCCAGGTCGTGCTGGCTGATCGAGGCGGTTGGTGGAGCCGTTTCAAGGACATGGGCCTGCCCGACTTCGAGCAGTACGGGGAGTTCGTGCGGATCCTCCAGCGGGCGCCTCACGACGTGGTGATCCTCACCGGTGACGTGCATTACGGCCGAGTGGCGGGCTGCACCCTGCCCACAGGCTCGGAGCTCATCGAGATCATCGCCTCCCCCTTCTCGCTGGTGGACCCACGTGTCGGCGGCCGATGGCATGCCGCGCCGGACGGTTTCCCGTCATCCGCCATCCCGGGCACCCTGCGTTGCGCCGTATGGTCCGCTCCCGACCACCGGCTCGCCACGAACCAGTTCGCGACCGTGGAGTTCGCCGCTGACGGACCGCGCGTGCGTCTCACGGTCCGTGCCTGGCCCATCCCCATGAATGGCACACGACCGAGCGGCACGGCGGTCTTCACCCGGACGCTCCAGTAGGAGGAGGCTCGCGATGATCCCCAACCGGGAATCGGACGCTACCCGGTCCAACGAGGCGTTGAAGTCCGTGGCGCCCCAGGACGGCGAGGGCAACCTCGCCTGGTGGCAGCGGCAGGGCGGCCCTGCGGGAGTCCTGCTGCTGGGCGGCACGTCCGTGGTCGACTTTCGGCTGCGCGTGGCTCAGTCCGGGCTGCGCAACGACCTGACGCCCAGCTACTGGTCCTCGTGCGGCCTGCTCGGCACCGACGGGCGACTCTTGACCGTCCCGCTGCAGCCCGCCGACATTTCCGACGTGCCGCGCACGAACGCCGTCCGCACCCTCAGCCTGGCAGAGCTGGACGACCCGGTCCGTTGGCCGAACATCGCGATACTGCACTTCACCACGGACGATGATTCCGTCATCCGTGAGGCAGGACGTCTGGCGGATCGGCGCACTGTGATCGACCTTCCGGAGCTGCTGCTGGCCTGGCTGGCCTATGCCTGGGCGGCGGCGGACGCTGACAACCCGCTGCTTCACAGCAAGGGCATCCCCAGTGCGGCCTTGGTGGCCGCAGCTCATGCCCTGGTGGGCATCGAGGTGACGCCCGGCCTGTCGTCAGCGGCCAGCTGCCCCGAAGCGATCTGGCAGGCCGTGAAGTGGTGGCATGAGTACTACCTGGAGACGGAACAGCTCGGCGGCGGTCAGCCGGGACGGGTAGTGCCCACGGGCATCCACGGGCTGCGACAACGCGCGGCCGCGATCTTCGATCCGGCTGATACGCAGCTGACGGTGGCGCCATGACCGGCCGGTCGCAGAGCTCTGACGACACCCACTTCGACGCCATCGTCGTCGGTTCCGGATTCGGCGGTTCGGTCATGACCTACCGCCTGGCGAAGGAGGGCCAGCGCGTGCTGCTGCTCGAGCGAGGCCGGCGCTTCCCGCCGGGCAGCTTCCCGCGCAGCCCCTATCGCTTCCGGCGAGCCTTCTGGGATCCCAGCGAGGGCCTGTACGGCATGTTCTCGATCTGGTCCTTCGATCGACTAGGCGCGGTGATCTCCAGCGGCCTGGGTGGTGGCTCGCTGATCTACGCAAACGTCCTCCTGCGGAAGGACCCCGAATGGTTCGTGCGCGAGGAGGGCGACGGGATCGGCGTCGAGTACTGGCCGGTCACGCGCGATGAGCTCGATCCCCACTACGACCGCGTGGAGAAGATGCTCGCTCCCCAGCGCTTCCCCCTGGATCACGAGCCGTACGCCAGCGTGCCCCGCACGCGCGCCTTCATGGACGCCGCTACCCGGCTTGGTTGGGAACCCTTCACACCACCCCTGGCGGTGACCTTCGCGGCGCCAGGGAGGCCGCCTGCCATCGGCGAGGTGATCCCCGAGCCGGAGGGCCGGCGCAACCTGCACGGCGCCACACGCACCACGTGCCGGCTCGTGGGCGAGTGCGACATCGGCTGCAACTTCGGGGCGAAGAACACCCTCGACTTCAACTACCTCTCCGAGGCGCAGCACGAGGGCGCGACGATCCGCGACCTGTGTGAGGTCCGCACCATCGCACCGCGCGCCGGTGGCGGCTACACCGTTCATTACGTGAAGCACGACCTGGGACTCGAGGGCCGGCCCCATCGGACGCAGGATCTGCCTCTCACCGAGGTCACCTGCAAGCGCCTGATCCTTTCCGCCGGGACGCTGGGCACGACCTATCTGCTGTTGCGCAACCGCACGAACCTGCCGGGTCTCAGCGCCGCCCTGGGCACGCACTTCTCCGGCAACGGCGACCTGTTGACGCTGGCCATCAAGCCGCGTGATCGCAAGACCGGGAAGCTACTGCCCATGGAAGGCGGCTACGGGCCTGCCATCACCGCGGCCATACGCTTTGGAGGCCGGTCCGGGAACGGCGTCGGGCGCGGCTTCTACTTACAGGACGCGGGATATCCGGACATGTTGAACTGGCTCATCCAGGCGGTCGAGATGCCGGGCGCGATCCTCCGCTATTGGGTGACGGCCCTGAGGCTGGTGCGCCGCTTCCTGCGGCGAGGCACGGATACGGACGTGGGCGCCGAGCTGTCGCGCCTGCTGGGGGATGCGGAACTCTCCTCGGGGATCCTGCCCCTGCTGGGCATGGGCCGGGAGGAGCCCAACGGTGTCGTCGGCCTGCGCGGTGACCGGCTCAACGTGGAGTGGACGATCGACCGCTCCTCGGACTACTTCGAGGAGGTCCGCAAGGCGCAGCGCCAGCTGGCGGAGGAGCTGGGGGCTGGTTTCCGGGACAACCCTCTGTGGCGACTCGGGCGGCGGGTGATCACGGTCCACCCGCTGGGCGGCGTGCCCATGGGCCGCCATCCGGGCGAGGGAGTGGTCGATGCCTGGGGCGAGGTGTTCGGCCACCCTGGGCTGTACGTGGCCGACGGGTCGGTCATGCCCGGGACCGTCGGTCCCAACCCGAGCCTGACCATCGCCGCCCTGGCCGACCGCTTCGCTGACGGCATCATCGAGGAAAGGAGCGGGCGGGCATGACGAGACGGGCCCTCATCCTGGCGGGCGGCGGCTACAAGGTGGCCTTCCAGGCCGGCGTCCTCCAGGTCTGGCTGGACGAGGCCGGTCTCGAGTTCGACCACGCTGACGGTGCCAGTGGCGGGAACCTCAACCTGGCCATGTGGTGCCAGGGCATGAGCGGCACGCGTATCGCGGACAACTGGCGCAACCTGCCGCCGCGCGTGGGCATCGGCTTCAACTGGCGGGAGTGGTGGAAGGGTCCCTTCGCCGCCTCGCTCCTGACGCTGGACGCCTTCCGGCGCAACGTCCTCACCCGATGGGGCCTCGACTGGGCGCGCATCCGTGCCACGGAGCGCGAGGCGACGTTCAATGTCTACGACTTCACCGCCCACGAGCTGCTACCGCTGTCAGCGGCCGAGATGGAAGAGGAGCTGCTCGTGGCCTCTATCTCCATTCCCATGTGGTTTCCGCCGGTCATCAAAGGCGGGCATACCTACCTCGACGCGGTGTTCCTCTCCGATGCCAACTTGGAGGAGGCCATCGCTCGTGGTGCTGACGAGCTCTGGGTCATCTGGACGGTCAGCGAGCGCAGCGAGTGGCAGGCTGGCTTCATCGGCATCTACTTCGGCATCATCGAGACGGTCGCCAACGGCAACTTTCGGCGCATCGTCAAACGGGTGCGACGCAACAACGCGGAGATCGCGGCAGGGCGTGGTGGGGAGTTCGGGCGTCACATCGAGCTGCGGATCCTGCGTGCCGAGGTGCCGGTCCACTACCTCCTCGTCGTGGGCTCTGACCGCGTCCGCCACGCCGTGGAGCGAGGTGTGGCCGCAGGACGGCGCTGGTGCCGCGAGCAGGGCATCCCCTTGAAGGCTCCCCCGTCACCGCCTCTCGCTGACGATCGGACGGTGCTCCGCTTCACGGAGGAGATGAAGGGCTTCGTGACACTCGGCGAGACCGACTTCGGGCGCGGCCACGAGACGGGCAAGGCGGCCGGCACCGCGCTCATGGTGCACCTCACCATCACACTGGACGGTGTGCGCCGCTTCGTGGTGGAGCCGGAGCACGTGGGCAGGGCCGAGGGTTGGGTCGAGTGTGAGGCCCTCGGCGGGCGGCTGCCGGTGGAGCGCGGCACCTTCAACCTCTTCGTCGATGAGGGTGACCCGACCCAGAAATGGATGCGTTACCGCTTGATGGTCCGCTCACCGGCCGGCGAACCGTTGACCGTGAGCGGCTACAAGGTCGTCCGCGACGACCCCGGCAACGACATCTGGGATGACACCTCCACGCTGTACACGCGGGTGTATCGAGGGCACGTGGAGCTGGCCGCCGAGGCGGACGCGGACATCGTGGCGGCGGGCATCATCCGGGTGCTGCTGCTCGACTTCCTGCACCAGCTCACGACCTTCGAGGTGGAGGGCGCTGATGCGCTGGAGCGAGCGGCCGTCATGGCACAGTTCGGCCGGTTCTTCAGCGGCCGCCTGTGGGACGTCTATGCGCGGCGGATCCTCAGCTCGGCACCATTCTGAAAGGACGGGCGATGGCGTACGCGGGTCCCATCGGTGAGCGGACGGCCTGGCGCGCCGACCAGGCGCTGCCGGTCGAAGGCTCGGTGGAGGTAGGGCTGCCGGTCGGGGAGCTCTGGCACAGCTTCAGCCGGGTCCGTGGCTGGCCCAGTTGGAACAGCTGCATGTGGACCGCTACCGTGACCGGCGGGGAATTGGCCGAGGGTCGGACGCTCGTCTGGGCGTTCCAGCCGCTGCGGCGCTACCTCCTCTACCGGCTGCCGGCCATCGCTCGGCTGACCGAGGTGGTGCCCGAGCGCCGCGTCACGTGGCAGGTGACGCTGCTGCCCGGCTTCCATGCGCGGCACACCTACTGGATGGAGCCGCTTGACGACCAGCGGTCACGCTTCGGATCATGGGAGGTCGCCGAGGGACCACTCTACCGGCTCTTTCGTCCCTTCTGGCTGGCCCACTTCCGGTTCGTCTGTCGCGAGTCGCTGGCCGGCGCCGAGCGTCTCACGCGCCGGCGGACGAAAGGCTGAGCAGCGAGGCACGAGACCCTGTCCCGGTGCCCATCTCAGCGGGGCCGCCCAGCTCCTGGTCGCACCGCCAGGTCGATCCAGACGAGACGATGGTCGGAGCTGGGGAAGGGGAAGACGCCCACCGGTTCGAATGCCGGATGGCTGGCCAGCGGCCAGAAGACCCCCGCATCCAGGATCCTCATGTTCCGGCGCGGCAGCACGTAGTCCACACGCAGGTTGCCCGGAGGCTCGGCGAAGTCAGCGGTATCGAAGGCCGGATCGGATAGATGTGAGTCATTCACGCCACCCTGGAGCATGGCCTGCTCCGGCCCGCCGGGACTGGAGGGGGTGACACGGGTGTTGATGCGGTGATGATCCAGAAGTTGCTGGATCGAGCCTGGGATGCTGTCGCCATCGAGCGGGTCTGAGTTCTGGTCGCCCGCGATGACGAACAGCGAGCCGCCGTGGAGTCCGCCGCGGCGACCGGCGTCATCGTAGATGTAGCTCGAGCGCCGGCCCGGCTGGATGTAGTCGGCCCAAAAGCGGATCTCGTCGTGATTACGCCGGCCGTTGCGATCCTCAGGGCCGTCGAAGACCGGCGGAGTGGGATGGCTGACGAGGAAGTGGACTGCCTTCCGGCCGATGACGATGGGCACTTCCCAGTGGCTCTTCGAAGAGAGGCGGACGTGCTCCAGCTCCTCCGCCGAGTACCAGTCGGCTGGCGCCGTAGTGTCCAGATCGTCTGGCAGAAGCGCGCCGGGCATATCCTTCCACAGGAAGGTCTGGAACGTGCGGATAGCGGCCTCGTCGATGGGGTACCGGCTGAAGACAGCCATGCCGAACTGCCCGGGGAAGAAGCCGAAGCCGAAGGCGTCGTTGGGTCCGCCGACGGAGCCGCTGTTGTCCAGGTCGAAACCGGACGGGATGCCGGTGTTGGAGGGCGCCACGAAGACGTGCGGGTAATCGATGGCCTTCAGACCCGGCTCCTGTGCGATCGACAGGTAATTCGTCTGGAATGCCTCGGCGAGCGCCTCCTCCGGCTCGTAGTCGAACTCGTTGATGAGCAGCACGTCAGGGCGCGTGCGCTGGATGATCTCGGCGACGGCGCTCGCCTGGGCGTTGCCCGGGGCCGAGAGGTCGGCCAGCGCCTGACCGGCCGAACCCCGGTTGAGCGAGGCGTTGAACGTCGCGAAGCGCACCGAAGCTGCCTGGATGCCGGGCCGCGCCAGTGCCGGAGTCGCGGCGCTTGCGAGCAGCACGACCGAGGCGATGGCGATCGATCCGAGGCGGCTGACCCGCCCTCTCTTGACTGCGCGTGTCGACATCAGCGGCTCTCCTTGCACGGCTGCCGGCCCACCACGGTCCCGGGCTCGGCTCCCGGCCAGTCTAGTCGGCGCTTGGTCACCGGATCGTCAACGCCTGGTCAACTCTTGCCGGCGTCGCCGCGACTCGTGCTCACTCGGTCGTGAGTGCCACGAGGTCGTGGAGGTACAGATAGAGCTGCCAGAGATCGGGGACCTGCTCCAGGCTGAGGCCGTCCTTGCCCGGCTGGACGTGCTGGAAGAGGTCGAAGACGGTGAGGCGAGCCAGGCTGCCGGCGGGCAGGGCCTCGGCGATGTGGTGCACGTGGCTGACCGGGATGGAACGGTCGCTCTCGCCGTGCATCAGGAACACGCGAGCTCGGATGCCGGGAGCCGCGCTCACGGGCGAGATCGCCGCCAGCGTGCGCCGGACCTCCGCCGAAGACGATGCGAGGGCAGCTTCGGCATCCCCGCGGGAAGATGCCGCAAGCAGTCGATACGCTGCACGGACATCCGGCTCACCGAGCGTGGACAGCACGGCTGCATCGGGCCCGCTGGGCGCCAGCTCCGACTCCACGACGGGGTCCACGACGGCGGCTAGACGATCACGCTCCGCGGAAGGCGGTATCGCGCCGATGAGCAGGGCCGCCACGTCGCGCCGGACATAGGGCTCGGCCGCCCACGGGATCACCTCGCCGGCCGACTCCTGGGTCCTCGTGGTGACATCGACCAGCAGCGTCTCCGCGTCGCCGTAGCCGCCGAAGGCGCTCACGAAGGCGAGCCGATCGGCGATGCGCGGGTCCGCCGCCGCCACGAGCGCCACGCTGGCACCGGCCGAGAAGCCGGCCATGCCGACGCGCCTCGGGTCGACCTCCGGCCGCGATGTCACGACCAAAGCCGCCTCGGCCAGTCGCCCGGGTTCATCCGGCGTGACGCGTGACTCCCTGAGAGCCGACGAGTCCGGGACGCCCACCACCAGACCAAGCCGCGCGATGCCCCCCGCGATCCGACTGACATCGGGGTCGTCTAGGGAAAGAGGATGGATGCCCAATGAGAGGACGACCGCGGCCCGGGAGCCGTCCTCCCTGGCGTCGGCTGGCAGGTAGATGTCGAGGCGATCCGCCGGTGCGGAGCCGTAGGTGGTGGTGATG